>Ga0187783_10001534_pt1 | contig 17078 bp, 17 predicted proteins | sample 1015_SJ02_MP02_2_FD_132471 | JGI IMG/M metagenome (GOLD analysis project Ga0187783, IMG submission 132471) | Tropical peat soil microbial communities from peatlands in Department of Meta, Colombia - 1015_SJ02_MP02_20_MG | ecosystem: Environmental > Terrestrial > Soil > Wetlands > Peat | place... | reverse complement strand
CGGTGCTCATCTCTTGCAGGGTAGCGATGACGTCGGCCGGAGCGACGCGTCTCACCGGTTCGACACCGTTCGGACCGTCGAGAACGAAAGTCAGGTCGTGGTCCGCCTTCTTGTCATGGGCCATCAGGGCCGTGAGGCCCTCCGGCGACGCGCCTTGGGGGAGCCGTCCGTCGAGATCGAAGCCGGCGAGGATGCGACGATGATGGGCAACGCGATCGTCGTCGATCCGTCCCAGTCGACGCGCCAATCGGGCAGCGAACATGAGCCCCGTCGCGACCGCTTCGCCGTGTCGGAGATCCCAGGCCCGGTCTTGACCGAACGAGACCGCCTCGAGCGCGTGCGCCAGAGTGTGTCCGTAGTTCAGGATCATGCGGCGACCGGCCTCGTGCTCGTCCGCCATGACGATTTCTGCCTTGATCCGGACACACCGAGCCACCTGCTCCTCGAGGGTGAGCTCCAGCAGCCCGGACGGGTCCTCATCTGATCCCGATGAACTTCCGCTCATCGACTCACCGTTCATCGACCCACCGTCCAACGACCCACCGTTCATCGACCCACCGTTCAACGATCCACCGCTCAACGATCCACCGCTCAAGAAGGCATATTTCGCCATTTCTCCCCTACCAGACGCCCACTCTCTGGGGGGAAGGGTTTCAAGTGTCTCGGTGTCACAGATCACAGCGCTCGGTTGCCAGAACGCGCCTACAAGATTCTTGCCCTCAGGAAGGTTGACTCCCGTCTTCCCTCCGATCGCAGCGTCGACCTGGGCCAGCAGAGTCGTAGCCACGTTCACATAAGCGACTCCTCGGTGATAGCTGGCTGCCGCGAAGCCGGCGACGTCTGTCACTACCCCGCCCCCCACCGCTACGACGGCATCGTTTCGCGAGAGTCCCGCTCGCGCGAATTCCCGACAGAGCTGTTCGATGGTCGCAAGCGACTTCGCTGCCTCGCCGTCGGGAACGACGAAGCGGCGGGCATCGACGCCAGGGTCCACGTGAACCGGGATCCCTTCTTGGGTGACGATCGCAACCTGCTTCACCGAAGGAGGAAGAAGCTCCGCCAGCAGATGCCTCGCGCCCATGCCAATGACGACGTCATAGCGTCGGTGGCCGAGCTCGATCGGAACCGTTATCAAGCTTGCACTCCCAGGGCCTCGAGAACGCGATCGGTTACCTCGTTGGGCGAGAGTCCGTCCACGTCGACGACGACGTCGGAAACCTCTTCGTAGAAGGGTCGCCTCACCGGTTCCAAACGAGCGAGCGCCTCGCCCGGATCGTCCGAAAGAAGTGGCCGGCCGTCGCCGCGCCCAACCCGGGCGGCCAGAGTCTCGGGCCTTGCCCGTAACCAGACCACTGCCCCGGCCGTTCGCACCAAGCGCCTGTTTTCGGGATCGAGGACGGCACCTCCGGCGACCGAGACGACCGAGGGGTTCTCATCGGCCAGCGCCATGGCCAACACCCTCGACTCTTCTTTGCGAAACGCCGGCTCTCCTTGCGTTGACCAGAGCTCAGCGACACCCTGACCCGTCTCGCGTTCGACCATCTCGTCGGAATCCGCGTAGAGCCACCCCAGTCGCGCCGCGAGCGCTTTGCCGACAGTCGACTTCCCCGCTCCCATCATTCCGACGAGCAGAAGGCGCCGAAACGTGGGCTCGGTGGTGTCACTCACAGCAACGGCTCGCTCAGACGGCCCGATTGCTCGAGCGACCGTTCGCTCACAACGACGATACGTAGCCGTCGCGGTTGCGAACGACTTCAGCCACGGAGTCTCCCCCGAACTTTCTCAACGCTTCCGAAGCCAGGACCAAAGCGGTCATGGTCTCGGCGACAACGCCCATCGCGGGCACCGCGGTTACATCCGTACGTTCCTTGAAAGAAACCGTCGACTCCTTCGTCGATACGTCGACGGTCGCCAGCACAGGCCGGTTGAGTGTCGCGAGCGGCTTCATCCCTAGGCGGGCGACGATCAGCCCGCCCGTGGACATCCCCCCCTCTATCCCGCCGGCGCGAGCCGTCTCTCTCGTGTACTCGCCCTTGGACTCGTCCCACGCAATCGAATCGTGAGCCTCGGAGCCTCGTCGCGACGAGATCGACGATCCTTCGCCGATTTCGACGTACTTGATGGCCTGGATGCTCATGAGCGCCTGAGCGAGAAGCCCGTCGAGGCGACGGTCCCAATGCACGTGGCTTCCGAGACCCACCGGGACCCCGTGAGCCACAACCTCGACGACCCCGCCCAACGAATCGCCCTCCTTGGCTGCCGCTTTGATGGCTGCGATCATGAGCTGCTCGGCTTCGGTGTCGAAGCACCGCACCTCGGACTGATCGATTCGTTCCAGATCGTCGGGATGCGGACGCGTCGCGACGCTCGCCTCGACTCCGCCCAATGCGACGACATGGCTCAGAACGTTGATCCCCAGCTGTTTGAGAAGTGCCTTCGCCAAGCTGCCGGCTGCCACGCGAGCCGCTGTCTCGCGTGCTGAAGCTCTTTCGAGAACGTCGCGTGCATCTGCGAACCCGTACTTCTGCATCCCGGCAAGGTCGGCATGCCCGGGACGAGGCGCCGTGAGCACCTTCGACGGCGACCCTGGATCAGGTGACATCTCCTGTTCCCATTTGGGCCACTCGGTGTTCGCGATCTCGATGGCAACCGGGGACCCCAGCGTCCGCCCGTGACGAATCCCGGCCAGGACAGTGATCTCGTCCGCTTCGAAACGCATGCGCGGCCCGCGGCCGAATCCGAGCCGGCGACGGGCCAGCTCGTCTTGAATGTCTTTTGCAGTGACAGGTAGTCCCGCCGGCAAGCCCTCGACGATTACGACGAGAGCCTTTCCGTGGGACTCCCCCGCCGTGAGAAAGCGCAGCACTACTGCACTCTACAGGTGGTTCATGATCCGCCACGGTGGAAGAGCGCGTTCACGACGGGATCACCCCAAACTATGGCGAACACGGCGCCTGCTGCGAGAAACGGCCCGAAGGGAATTCTCGTCTTTCGCCCTTGGCCGCTGAGCGCCAACGCGAACACTCCCACCACGGACGCAAGTATGAAAGCCGCGAAAAAGGCGACGAATGCATGCCCGAAGCCCAGCCAACCCGTCATGAGCCCGACGAGACCGGCCAGCCGGACGTCACCGAAACCCATCCCCCGCGGCACGATCGTGTGCACGACGAAGAACGCCGCAAAGCCGATCGCCCCCGAAGCGGCCGCCCGCCACAACGATGTCCAGCGTCCGTCGATCCCCGAAGCGAGGACCAAAAGCGGGATCTCGACTGCGAGAGTCGGGTAAACGATCAAGTTGGGGATCACAAGGCGCTCGAGGTCGACCGCGCTGATCGCAACGAGCGACACGCCGAACACAGCGAACGCCAACAACGCGACATCGGTTCCGAATTTGTAGGCGAAAGCGCCGAGAACTGCGGCAGTCACGACCGCGAGCGCGAGGGGACGCCAAGGTCGTTCCCATTTGGAGCCGCACTCGCTGCAGCCACGCCGCAAAGTCCCGCCTCTCGCCAGCGGCACGAGACCCCAACCGCTGAGAGGTGAAGAGCATGAGGGGCACCGCCACCACGGACGGCCACCGAGTTGACGCGACCCGACCCGCTCGACGACCACCTCGAGCTGATCTCCGATCAGCAGCCCCCCTACGACGCATACAGCTGTGACCGCTGCGTTCACGCCGGGCAAGGTAACGCACCGGCATCCGCGAAGCTGTGACCGTGACCGGTGTCCGACCGATGACACGAGCGGACGTTCCGGAGGTGGAACGGATCTGGCACGAGGCCTTCACGGCGATGAGGCTCGAGCACCACCTCCCCGTCGAGGAGCGCACCACCGAAAGCAGCAAACTGATGCGAAGACGCATCGGCCATCTGCTCGAAACCGACCCCGACGGTTCATTGGTTGCGGAGAGAGGTCGAGAACCCGTGGGCTTCGCTCAGGCTTTCGTGCGAGACGACTTATGGGTGCTGTCTCTGCTGGCGGTCTCACCCGACCACCAAGAACAGGGAACAGGCAGGTCTCTCCTCGACGCCGCCACCTCGTACCGTCGGGACGCTCGCTTCGGCTTGATCCTCTGTTCGCGTGACCCGCGCGCTGCACGTATCTACTCGAAGGCGGGTTTCGATCTTCATCCGGCGGTGGCCGCGTGGGGTCGCGTCGACCATCGAAATGGTGTCCAAATCGGAGGGGATCGCGTTATCGAAATCGATGAACGCGGCTTCGGGGGATGCCAGGTCGATCTCCCAGAGGTTCGCGAGGGAACCGTGGACGACCTACGCCTGGTGCGTTCGCTTGGCCGGCGACTCAGGGGTGGCGACCACGCGCCCGAGATCGCGTTCTTGATCGGGCAAGGTCGTCGACTACTCCTCGCGGGCGATCAGGGCTACGCAGTCGTACAAGGCGCGAGGCCGGTGATGCTCGCCGCGGATAACGAGGCTGCAGCGACAACGCTTCTCTCTGTCGCGTTGTCCTTGGCGAGCCCGGACGAAGGGGTCACTGTGAACTGGATCACGGCCGGCCAGCAGTGGGCGATCCGGACGTCATTGGCTTTCGGCTTGCAGCTCCATCCTCTCGGGCCCGTGATGACGCGAGGGTTCGATTCGTTACCCGCTTGTTATCTGCCCAGCGGTGCGTTCGGCTGACTTGCGTTCGCCTGACTTGCGTTCGCCTGACTTGCGTTCGCCTGACTTGCGTTCGGCTGACTTGCGTTCGGCGGCCTTGAGGCGTGGATGCTTTGCTGGCGTGGATGCCTTGCCGGGGGCCTTGAGTCGTGGCTGCCTCGAAGCCGACTTGTGACTGGATGCCTCCGGCGCATTGCAGCTGAGTCGTCGTCAAGCCACCGTTGCGGTTCCGGAGTCGATCACCGTCTCGCCGCGCTGATTCTGCGTTCGGAACCGCACGTCCTGGCCTTCCACCCACATCGAGATCGTTAGCGTGTCGCCCGGGTAGGTCGGCTTGGAGAACCTCCCTGAGATCGCGCGCATCCGGGCAGGGTCCGACCCGCAGAGTGTGTGCAACAGCGCTCGCCCCGTGAACCCGAATGTGCACAGACCATGAAGGATCGGCCGATCGAATCCGGCGCGCTTCGCGAATACCGGGTCTGAGTGGAGCGGGTTGCGATCTCCGGACAGCCGGTAGAGCAGGGCCTGGTCGGGTCGCGTGGAGTAGACAACCACCTGGTCCGCTTCGCGATCCGGCATTGGACCTGGGGAACCTGGTCCCCGGTCGCCCCCGAACCCCCCTGCGCCGCGCACGAAGAGAGCTGAGCGCTGGGAAAAAAGCGGCGTGCCGGTCCGAGCGTCGTTCGACCGAGACTCGAGAACGACAAGCGCGCCCGATCCCTTGTCGTAGATCCCTGCGATCGTCGATTCAGTGACGACTGTCCCGCTCGGGGGGATCTCATCGAGCAAGTCGACCGACTGCTCACCGTGGACCATTTGCGTCGGGTCGACCCACGAAAGCTCCTCACGGGAAGAGCCGCCCCCACCGATGATCGTTGCAAACGTGGGCAGGACCCTCTGTTGAACTTCGATGGAGTTCTCCGTCGTGAATTCGAGCTCGAACCCCGCTGGATCGAGCGACCCGGCGCCCACACCGAGCGCGTACAAGAGGGAGTCCCGCTCGGTCCATGACCGCTCGACGGCGCCCAGAGACTTCCCGACAACCCCGAGATCTACCTGCATCCAAGGACCTCCCTCTCTTGCTTCTGTCGGCCGCTCACGAGGTCTCAACCGGCGCACCCCTGAGCGTTCGGTACGCCCGAAGGCTCGGAAAGATCACGACCGGAAACGACCACGAGCTGTACCGTCGCCTGGTTGGAGTGTTACACGAATTTATGTTACAGTCAAATGCGTGACTCGTTCTGCTGTAAGCATTCGGGCTCCGATCCGCTCGTCGATCAGGCCCGATGCCTCGATGACGATCGACGAGTTGGCACGGAGGGCCAGAACCACGACCCGTAACGTCCGGGCACTTCAAACGCTGGGTCTGATCCCCCGGCCTTTGCTCAGGGGACGAAGGGGTGTCTACGGGCGCGAGCACCTCGACCGCATCAGGGCCGTCCTCCGGTTACAGAGCGACGGCTTCTCGCTCGCTGCTATCGCCGCTCTCATACAAGCTTGGGAGGAAGGGATGACGCTCGAGGAGATTCTCGGTCTGAGCTCACCCAGGCTCCAGCCTGCGAGCGACGGCAGCGCAGGAGACGGCGCGACCGAGGACCTCTACGGGCTCGAGCTTTGGCCGATGCCACGCAGAGGATCGACGTTCACCGTCGTCCCGACCACAGTGCTGAGCCCTACCGCTTAAGGCCTGCCTACCGCATGGGGCCTTCCCCTATCGCATGGGGACTTCCCCTATCGCTTGGGACTTGCTCTACTCCTTGAGGCCCTGCCCTACCGCCGGGTCTGTCTACCGCTTCGGGCCTTTGCGTTCGCCCACCCTTCGATCTCTCTAACCACGGGCGGTCGCTAGACGCGCTTCGCTGAGACGAAGTTGGTCATTCCGTCGACCTCGAATCGGTCGCCCAACCGTCCGAGCGCCTTCCGTAGACCGTCGACGAGCGCGTCTCGCCGTCGTTCGTCCATCGTGTGGTGGTCGCTCGTCGAGAGGAGGTAGTCGAGCCACTGATCGGTCGTATAAGTCTTTGTCCACCGGTATCGACGCAGAACTATCCCCTCGAAGGATCGGTTGGCGGAAAGAGCGCGCTCGGCGGGGAAGCCCGAGTGCTCCCGTTCGAGAGCCTGCAGGCCGCCCAACGCGGGGCTGTTCTCGAGAATCTCGGGGGCCAGTTCGAGGTACACGGGCTCGAACGCGCTCATGACCTCGGGACGATGGGTGTGATGGTTCCAAAAAGCGGCGAAATGTCCCTGCGAATTCAAGCACCCTGCTGCTTTTTCGACCCCCACCTCCGGGTTGATCCAATGCCACGCCTGGCCCGAGACAAGAAGGTCGAACTTCCGACCCTTGGGGTCCCACTTCTCGAACGGCGCCACTTCGACCTCGAGACCGCTGCGACGCGCCACTTCTGCCATGCGTGGGTCCATTTCGACGCCGAGCACATCACATCCTCGGGCGGCGAAAAGTCGGCCAGCGATCCCGGTGCCACAACCAACGTCCAGGACCGTCCTCGGATTGCCGCTGGTCAGGTCGTCGACCAGTTCGTTCGGATAGCTCGGCCGAGCCCTGTCGTACCGCTCGGCGTCGTCCCCGAAGGATTCGGCGCGGCGGCGATCTTCGTGGAGTGAGGCCATCGAGGTCTAGGAGGGAGTGCTTGTTCGCCCGTAAGTGCTCTGGTACTGGTTCTCGTGCCCGCTCGGCTACTTCTTCACTTCGTCCGGGCCGCTACTTCTTCGCCGACTCGAAGAACGGATTGGTGCCGCTCGCGTGGTCTGTGACATCCACAACGCGCACCACTTCGGGGACCTCGTCGCGCAGAGCGACTTCGATCCCCTGCGAGAGGGTCACGGTCGCCAAGCCGCATCCCTGGCATCCGCCGCTGAGGACCAGGTAGGCCACGCCCTCTTCCACGGCGACGAGATCCGCTCGACCGCCATGAGCTGCGATGGACGGGTTGATCTGCTCTTCGAGGACCATGAGCACCTTCTGCTCGATCTCGCTACTCAGGTCCGACTCGGGCACGTAGCCGGAAGTCCCTCGTGGAGGCGTGTTGGGGTTGAGGATGACAAGGCCACCTTCGCCTTCGTCAGACCAGTCCAATCGGGCGCCCCGAAGATGCTCGACACTGTCGCGTGGCACGACGACGGCTAGCCCACCGTGATCCGAAACATCGTCACCGGCACCGGCGTCCGCCCGAGCTTGGAAGTAGATGTCGTACGAGTACGCGTTCCCGTTCGCTCCGGAGATCTCGACCCACAGGGCCAAGTTGGTCGCGTCGGGCTCCTGGTCTCGCGCTTCACGCACTACGTCGAGAGCCTGTGGCGTGATGGTCAGAATCGGCGCGAAACCGGTACCTTCGGCTGGCGTGGCCCCTTCGGCCATGGCCGTCACCTCCTCCCGACATCATAGGAGCATGGCCCGAGGCGAAAGCATTGTCCGACACGGGAGCACGACCCGGGCTTCGACCACTCGCGGCACCCGTGGTGGGACGAGAGCCGCAGGGCGCGTGCTTCTCGTCGTGCCCTCGTCGACTTACCGCGCCCCCGACTTCTTGACCGCAGCACGCCGGCTCGGTTTGGAGGTGGTCGTCGCTTCCACCGACGAACCGGTCCTGCCCCAAGTCATGGGCGATCACTACCTGACGCTCCCGTTGGACGATCCCGAGGCGACGGCGGACGCGATCGTCGAACACGACCGCCGCATTCCTTTTGACGCTGTCGTTGCCGTCGACGACGCGGGCGCAGTTGGGGCGGCACTCGCGTCCGAGCGCCTCGGTCTTCCCCACAATCCGCCTGATGCAGTCGCTGCGGCACGCGACAAGTTGGAGATGCGAATGCGGCTGGACGCAGCAGAAGTGTCTCAACCATCCTTCGCCGTGCTTTCACCTGAGGCCGACGCGGAGGAGGCAGCAAGGATCGCCCTGTCGATCGGATATCCGTGTGTGATCAAACCCACCACTCTCTCATCAAGCCAAGGAGTCATCCGCGCGAACGACGCACCAGAGGCGGTCGAGGCTGCAAAGCGGGTGCGACCCATCGCAGTCGAGGCCGGCGTCAAAGCCGACGCTCCGCTTCTCGTGGAGAAGTTTGTCGGAGGTCCAGAAGTCGCGATCGAGGGGATGCTCGACCAGGGGGAGCTCACGACGCTCGCTGTCTTCGACAAACCCGACCCGCTGAACGGACCGTATTTCGAAGAGACGATCTACGTGACACCCAGCCGGCTCCCCGCCAAAGACGTCCAGCAAGCAACGTCCACCGCGTCCTCAGCCGCGCGGGCCCTCGGGCTTCGAACAGGCCCTATACACGCCGAGGTGAGGATCGAAAACGGTCGCGCGATGGTCGTAGAAATAGCTGCTCGGACCATCGGCGGCCTCTGCTCCAGAGCGCTTCTCTTCGCGAACTCGAGCACCCTCGAAGAACTTGTACTCGCACAAGCGCTTGGACACGGGCCCAGCCGTGAGACTCGAGAGCGCCAATCATCAGGGGTTCTCATGATCCCGATACCTCGCGCAGGGACCTTCGTTTCGTTAGAGGGAGCGGACAAAGCTCTTTCTGTTCCCGGGGTCGTGGGAGTCGAGACGACAATCGCGACCGGTCGTTTCGTCGCTCCTGTCCCGGAAGGGAATCGATATCTGGGCTTCGTCTTCGCGCGCGGAGACTCTCCAGATCTGGTCGAGGCTTCCTTGCGAGAGGCGCAGCGAAACCTCGACGTTCGCATCGAACCGACCGAGCGCGGATAATCCGCTCGAACATTGCCCCGGCGCATCGCGTGGGGGGAGCTACCGTTGGGCGAGTGCGCGTGCTGTTGATCTCCACTTACGAGCTCGGACATCAACCTCTCCACCTGGCAGCACCCGCAGGAGCTCTTCTGGCAGCAGGACATCAAGTGCGATGCGCGGACCTTGCGCAAGAAGGTCTCGACGCCGAGACAGCCTGTTGGGCTGAGGCGGTCGGGGTGTCGGTTCCGATGCACACGGCGATGAGGCTGGCGGTCGAAGTTGCACGCCAGCTTCGCTCCGAACGCGACGGTCTCCCGATCGCTCTCTACGGCCTGTACGCGACCTTGAACGAGTCCGACCTCTTCGACATCGCGATATCGGGCGAATATTTGTCTGACCTCGTCTCGTGGGTCGATCGCCTCGAGCGGTCTGAGGTTGACGACCGCGACGACGACCGCAACCGCGGAGGAAGACCGACTGTCGTGAGTCTCCGAAGGGAGAAACCCGGTCTACCCGCGCGCCACCTGCTGCCGCCCCTCGACCGTTACGCGAAATTGTCACTGTGCGGGGAGGAGCGCCTCGCCGGATATGTCGAGGCCAGTCATGGATGCGCCCACCGGTGCCGTCACTGTCCGGTCCCGGTGGTCTACGACGGGCGGACGCGACTCGTGCATGAGGACGTGCTGCTCGCCGACGTGGACCAGCTGGTGCGAATGGGAGCTCGTCACATCACTTTCGGAGACCCTGATTTTCTCAACGGACCTCATCACGCCAGACGACAGGTAACCGCCTTCCACGACGCATTTCCCGAACTGACATTCGACATCACGGTCAAGGTCGAGCACATCCTCCGCTACAGAAACCTGCTTCCGGACTTCGGCAGATGCGGGTGCCTCTTTGCGGTCTCGGCTTTCGAATCCGCCGACGACGACACGTTGCGCCGTCTCGACAAAGGCCATTCGGTCGCCGACGAACTCGAGGCTGTCGCAGTACTGCGAAAGGCGGGGATCGAACCGCGGCCTTCACTTCTGCCGTTCACACCGTGGACACGCGCCGAGCATCTCGTCGACCTGATCGATCTCGTCGCACGTGCCGACCTGATCGGAAACGTGGATCCGATCCAGTACAGCATTCGTCTGTTGGTTCCGCCCGGGTCGCTCCTTCTGACAAGCGGACACCTCGACGGATACCTCGATTACTACGACCCGGGCCAGCTCGGGTGGACATGGCGATCGAGCGACCCTCGTCTCGACGCTTTGCAACAGCGGCTAGCCGACATGGCGTCATCCGCCGACACGGGCCACTGGTCGGCCATGGAAACCTATGAATTCGTCCGCCAAGCCGTCGCTGAGGCAATCTCGTCCGATGTCCGCTTAGGTTCGCTACCAGACCCGGAGGAGCATTTGCGCTCGACTTACGAAATGGATCTTCGACCGCGTTTGACAGAGTCTTGGTTCTGCTGCGCGGAGCCGACGGCTCAGATGATCTCTGCGCAGGGAGGCGCCTGACATGGCCCGCAACAGACGCGCCCGCCGCGCACGTTCGGCACCCGCCAACGGGACTCGACCCGCTCTTCCCGAGGGAACACACGAGTGGGTCAGCTTTCCGGACCCGGAGGAGGAAAGAACGTGGCTCTTCGACGTCACGTTCCTCGAGAGCAATTGGAAATGCATCTACGGCCAAGGCTGCGAGGGCGTTCTCACCGGTCCCGTTCCGGAGCTCGAACAGGGATGTTGCTCGTATGGGGCGCACTTGACCGACAAGCAGGATGCTCGTCGTGTAGAGCGGGCGGCCGCCACCCTCACCCCGGAGCAGTGGCAGTACTGGAGACGCGGACAACCTCGTGACAAAGGTTCGGGTGTCGTAAGACAAAGCGGCGCCGACGGAATGACGACGCGGATGGTCGACGGCGCCTGCATCTTCCTGAACCGTCCAGGTTGGCCGGGCGGTGCAGGTTGTGCCCTCCACCGCGCTGCGATCGAACGAGGGATACCTCCGTTGGAGCTCAAACCGGACGTCTGCTGGCAACTCCCGCTACGACGTGAGGACGAAGTGGGGTCCGAAGGGCATGTGACGTCCACGGTGCGCCAGTGGGACAGACGCGACTGGGGCCACGGCGGAGCCGAGTTCCACTGGTGGTGCACCGAGTCACCCGAAGCCTTCGTAGGAAAGCGCCCGGTCCACGAAGAGATGAACGATGAGCTGCGAGCCATGGTGGGGCGCAAGGTCTTGAAGCGCTTGAAGGCCTATCTCCTTGCCCGCCAACCCCGGACGGACCACAACGCCGGGGTGAATGCGGCAGGCACAGAGCCGATCCCGGTCCGCGTGCCCCACCCTGCCGTCAGGTCAAGCTGAACGCTTCGAGCCACGCCGACTGCTCAGCCAATCCCCCCGGGCTGCGGACACGGCCCTTCGACGCCCGATCCCTCCGCCAGGTGTGAGTCCCGAAGGGATCTTGAAGCTGACCTTCGGCGAGCTCGTGGATCAGTCGCGAAGCTGGCCTTCGTCGAGCTCGTCCGAGTCGTATGTGATTCCCAGGATCTCCTCGAACTGCTCGGACTCCGCCATGCACCAAGAGGCGTGCTCGTCCTCCGGCTCGGCACCGCACTCCGGACACCTGTGATTGGCCGTCGCAACCGATCGCTTCAGGCTGCGTGCCTCTTCGAAGCGGCGATGCCGTCCCTTCTTCACTCCGACCCTCCGTGCACCCGAGTACGTGGAACCCCGCCCTGCGACCCGGAATGAGTCTACCGTCCGAGATGCCACGCCAGTGACCGTTCAGGACCCTCCCTGTGGGGATGGCGAGGCCTGGTCCGAGGACCCACCGCGGCGGCGCCAGTACAGTCGGGCCCGTGGCCGACGAGATCGACCCCGGGGCCATGGTGGAGCGTTTTCGACAGCGGGCGACCGCCGTCAGAAACAGAGGAATCCCCCCGGTCGAAGGCCCCGATAGGCAACGCTTCATCGAGCAGGCCCAGTTGGACTTCATGGACTTCGCCATTGTCGGGGACGCAGAGGCGACCCTAGAAGATGGCATTCTCACCCTGCGCATCGACCTGCGGCCGCACCCGGAAGGCGATCCCGGAGCCTGAGCGGGTCGGCCCGGCATCGGCGGGTCGCCTGGCCTTCACCCCCCGTAGCCCATCCTCGTGTCCTCCATACGCAGGACATCCTCGTCTTCGCCGTCAGGGCCGAAGCCGCAGTCGACTACTTCTCCCACAAACCATGTGTGGCTTCCCATCGGATAGGAATGTCGCCTCTCGCAGTCCAGAAATGCGACGGCAGCGACCAGTATCGGTGCCCCTGTCGACGCAGAGGCAACCGCCACCTCCCGAATGGTTCCCCTACCGTCCTCGTCCAGTGAGACCTCGCGATCCTCGACAGGTTTCACGAATCGGCGCACAAGAGCGCGGTCGCCCCGTTTGAAGACGCTGACAGCGAAGACGCCTCCGTCGTCGATCAGACGACACGTAAGAGCTGAGGCCTCGACACCTACTCCGACCAGTTTGGGTTGTGTGGCCATCTGACAGACCCAGCTCGCGGTCATGAGGTTCACCCTTCCGCCGGATCTGCTCCCCACCGCGTAAAGCCCTGTCGGGAGCTTCCAGAGCACTCGTCTTCGGAGCCGGTCGTAGTCATCGGCGACCCTTTCGGACGGGATTTGATTCGGTTCGGTCATGGCAAGTCCGACGCCTCGGTCCAGTGGATGCTCCTCAGTATCACCACCGCGAGACCCCACCTCGCTAGAGGCATCGGCGGGTCGCCTGGCCTTCACCCCGCTCAGAACGCGTCGGACTCTCCGCCTGCGCTCGTCGTGGTGGTGGTCGATGGAACCATACCGGTGACCTGGATTATCCGGGCGAAAGCCGCCGACATGAGGGCTAGCGCATGACCCCTTTCCACCGAGGATCGGTCGAGCAATGCTGCGTTCCCCGATGCACCGGTGAAGCAGTCGCCGGCCGCAGCGACTTCGTCGTGATACGCGGAACTGAGGTCGTCGGTTATCTGGGAATCCGGAGCGGGCAAGTTGCCATCGGCGTCGCTCGCATCGGTTTCGAGACCTGCGCAAACGGCGTGAAGAGCGTTCGGCGTGAGGTGTACCGCGACCCCTTTTGTTATGGCGGAGTCGTCCCCTTGCAGCGTGCCGATTGTCTCACCCACGTCGGAGCTCGAAACCCAAGCGTCGACGCGTTGTTGCGCGCTGCCGTGTTGATCGGGCCCCGAGCATCCCGCGACGCTCGACCCGACCAGAACCGTCCCTGCGAGCATCGCGAGGACCGCCGGTACGCCCCCCCTCATCGAGGGTGGTCGCCACTGCGCGATGCCCACGAAGGATCAAGCTGTCTCAGAAAGGTCGCGCAGCGCTCCTCTTCGTCGACTTCCCCGATCGCGGCAGCAGCAGATCGGAGCCCGCTGACACAGCGAAGGAACCCCCGGTTCCCGGGATGCTCGAAACGTACGTATCCGCTACCACGCCACCCCGACCTTCTGAGCGCGTCGAGCCCCCTGTGGTAACCGACCCGGAAGCACGCATACGCCTCGACGTCGTCGCGTGCGAGATCGCCAAGCTCTGCCCAGGCCTCAGACCAGGCCGGGAAGGAACGCACCACGTCTGCGACCGCGTCTCGTCTGTGCTCGGGTGGAGCAGCGAGAGCCTCGTCGAGCCGTCGCCGAGCGGCGTCGGCGGGGAGGTCCAGAACGGTCTCGTCCATGCTGACTGAGAATTGGACCGGGTCGGTCACGATCGAGTGGGCCTCCGCGGTTCGTGTTGTATCTCGTCTCGAGCGTCGCTCGTGAGGTCGCTGTTCGGGCGTCGGAGAAACAAGCTGACCCCAACCGTCACGAGGATCGCCGCGATGAGAAGAGCCCCGATAACGACGAGGAGCGTCATCGTGCGAGCTCTCGAACGGGCGCAGTCCGACGTAGAGGCGCGCCAAAGGACCCGGACAAGACAGTAGACCTAGACAAAGCGGAGAAGATGGTAGTCCCGGCGTCCCCTCCGAAGTACGACGTAGCGGTCGTAGATGAGGTCGTCAGACCCGAGGCGCGCGTCCGGATCGCCGACACGTCGGTTGTTGACGTAAGCGCCACCTTGACCGATCGTCGTTCGGGCCTGGCTCTTGGAGCGAGCCAGTCCGGTCCGCACCAGGGCATCGACGAGGCTCAGACCCGAGGTGTCGAACTCGTTCCGCGCGACGTCGATCGACGGCGCGTCGGCGCAGACCTCCAGGAAGGTGGCTTCGTCCAGCGAGGAGATCTTCTCGGAGAACAGCGCTCCCGCTGCCCGCTCGGCTTTCGCGGTCTGCGCCTCGCCGTGCACGATCGTGCAGACCTCCCGCGCAAGCGCGGTCTGGGCGGAGCGCGCCTCGGGGTGCGTCTTCGTCTGTTCGTCGAGTTCCAGGATGGTGGGGTGATCGAGGAAGGTGAGGTAGCGCAAGTAGGAGCCGACCACGGCGTCGTCTGACCGTAGTAGGAACTGATACAGCTGATAGGGGCTCGTTCGGCGCGCATCCAGCCACACGTTCCCGGATTCGGTCTTACCGAACTTCGTCCCGTCTGCCTTCAACACGAGTGGGGTGGTGAGTCCGAAGACTTCTTCGCCTCGCACCTTTCGGATGAGCTCGGTGCCGACGGTTATGTTCCCCCATTGGTCGCTTCCGCCAATCTGCAGTGTGCAGCCATAGAGATCGAAGAGATGCATGAAGTCGTATCCCTGAAGGAGCATGTAGCTGAACTCCGTGAAGGAGATTCCGTGGTCTGGACGGTCGATGCGGCTGCGCACCGATTCCTTGGCGATCATCTGGTTCACGGTTATGTGCTTTCCGACCTCACGCATAAAGGACAACAAGCGCATCTCACGAAACCAGTCGGCGTTGTCCACGAGGATCGCTCTCGAAGAGCCCGCATCGGCCGAGAAGTCCAGAAATCGCTCGAGCTGCGGCCGAATTCCTTCGAGATTCGCACGGAGCTGCTCGTCGGACAGAAAAGGCCGCTCCTCGGTCTTTCCGCCTGGGTCGCCCACCACACCGGTCGCGCCGCCGGCGAGGGCGATGGGCCGGTGACCTGCGCGTTGCAAACGTCGGAGCGTGCACAGCTGCAACAAGCTGCCTACGTGCAGGCTGTCGGCAGTCGGATCGAAGCCCGCGTAGACGGTCATCCCACCCGCGTCGAGCTTGGGCAGGAGGCCGGGGTCGGTGATCTGGTGCACCAAGCCACGAAATTCGAGGTCCACGGCGAGCGAAGGCATCGTCTTAGCCTGCCACGCGAGGATCCGCTCAGACCCCTCCCGAAGGGCTCGAGAGCGCGCCGCCGTCAACCACGAGGGTGGAGCCCGTGATCCACGAAGCGGCGTCGGACAACAAGAACAGCGCGGCAGTCGCGACGTCGTCTGGCTCACCGATCCTGCGAAGCGGCAGGTGCGCCGCTATAGCCTCCTCACGTTTCTCCCAAAGTGCCTTCGCAAAGTGCGTCCGCACCAGTCCCGGCGCAATCGCGTTGACACGCACACGTGGACCGAGCTCGTACGCGAGCTGTCGCGTCAAGTGCACGACTGCGGCCTTGGTCACGTTGTACCAACCGATTCCCGCTTCAGCCGACATCGCGCCTATGGATGCGACGTTGAGGACCGATCCGCCATTCGTCTCCATCGCGAGACGCCACGCGACGCGCGTCCAACTGAGAACCGAAAGCTGATTGATCTCGACCGTCTTCACCGCGCGGGGAGTGTCGAGGCCCATGAGCGGACCGAAGTACGGGTTCGTAGCCGCATTGTTGACCAGGCAGTCGAGCGCCCCGAAACGATCCACGGTCGCTGCGATGCAAGCCTCGGCCTGATCGGGGTCGCCTACGTTCGCAGAGTGGCAATCGATCTCGCCGCGGGACGCATCGGAAGACTCGCGTAGCTCGGCGGCCGCCTTCTCGAGTTGATCTTCTCGACGCGACGAGATCATCACCGACGCGCCGGACTCGATGAGTCGCTTGGCTATCGCAAAGCCGATTCCCCTGGAACCGCCTGTGACGAGGGCGACCTTCCCGTCCAGTCGCACCTCCACCGCCCCAACCCTACAGGCCCTTCGCAGTCCTCTCGGGCCCGGGTGTGGCGGAGGGGAAGAGCCGTAACATCGCTCTCTGTGAATCGCCTGGCGTCGGAGACGAGCCCATACCTGCGCCAGCATGCGGACAACCCAGTCGATTGGTACCCGTGGGGCGACGATGCTTTCGCCCTCGCACGGGCAAGGGACGTTCCGGTGTTCCTCTCTGTCGGCTACTCGGCATGCCATTGGTGCCACGTCATGGCACACGAGTCCTTTGAGGACACCGAAACAGCGGCCGTTCTCAACGAGAGGTTCGTACCTGTGAAAGTCGACCGAGAGGAACGAATAGACGTCGATTCGGTCTACATGGAAGCTGTTCAAGCCACTACCGGTCACGGTGGATGGCCGATGTCGGTGTTCCTCACGCCCGACGGCCGGCCGTTCTTCGCGGGGACGTACTTCCCTCCGGTGGACAGAGGCGGCATGCCGTCGTTCAGGCGGGTTCTCGACGCGTTGTCCGATGCTTGGCATGAGCGACGCGCCGAGGTGGAGGAGCAAGCGAATGCGATCGCAGGGGTTCTCGCTCGTAGCGTGGAGTTCCCTTCGATCACCGAGACGCTCGGACCACGAACTGCCGATACAAAGTCCTCGTTCGCGACGTTGTTGAGCCTGGCGCTCGACGGGTTGCGGGAGCGTTTCGACGATCAGTTCGG
>Ga0187783_10001533_pt1 | contig 17078 bp, 14 predicted proteins | sample 1015_SJ02_MP02_2_FD_132471 | JGI IMG/M metagenome (GOLD analysis project Ga0187783, IMG submission 132471) | Tropical peat soil microbial communities from peatlands in Department of Meta, Colombia - 1015_SJ02_MP02_20_MG | ecosystem: Environmental > Terrestrial > Soil > Wetlands > Peat | place... | reverse complement strand
TCGGCTATTCGTGCTCGGCGCGCTCATTGCGACCCGCCGATCCTTTTCTCGGACGCGGGGAATTGGCTGGTCTGGCGTCTGCCTCATATCGAAGCAGAGAGATGGTTGACCGGTGGTCAGCAAACAAATACCAAACAAAAGCGCCTTTGGTGCGATCATGAAATTGTCTTGCGGCGGCAATCGGGCCAGGCGGGGCGTTGCCGATCAGTGCCGTCGAGGAGAATAAGATGCGGCCGGACGATCGAGAACTCGGAATCGACCGGCCCATCGCTCGGCGCGATTTTCTCAATGGCGTTGCTATCGCGGCCGGATCGATCGCTGGCGGGGTGCTGCCCGGCGTGATGACGCAAGGCTCGGCGAATGAGGCGGCAGCGCGGTCTGCGCGGGCCTATTATCCGCCCCGGTTGACGGGTCTGCGGGGCAGCCATCCGGGGTCCTTCGAACTGGCGCACGCGCTGCGCGACAACGATCTCCCGTTAAAAGCGCCGCGTCCGACCGAAACCTACGACCTCGTTATCGTTGGTGGCGGCATCAGTGGTCTTTCGGCGGCCCACTTCTATCGCGAGCGCAGGCCGTCGGCGCGCATTCTCGTCCTCGACAATCACGACGACTTTGGTGGGCACGCAAAGCGCAACGAGTTCGAACTGGGCGGCCAGACACAGCTGATGAACGGCGGAACGCTGGGGATCGATAGCCCGCGGCCCTACAGCATCGTTGCGGCAAGGCTCCTGCGCAAACTCGGCATCGATCCAGTCAGCCTTGACGCCATCTGCACCAAGAAGGATTTCTACGGGTCGATCGGCCTCGGCCGTGGCATCTTCTTTGATCGCGAAACCTTCGGTTCCGACAAGCTCGTCGTCGGGGTCGGCACCAAACCGTGGGCCGATCTCTTGGCCGATGCTCCGCTTACGTCCACGGTCCGCGCCGATGTCGCGCGGCTTTACGAAGCCAAGATCGACTATATGCCCGGCCTCTCTTCAGACCAGAAGAAGGAGCGGCTCGCCCGGATGAGCTATCGCGATTTCCTGGTGAACGTCGCCAAGGTCGATCCCGGCGTCGTCGCCGTTCTCCAGGCCAGGACCCACGGCGAATGGGGCGTTGGGATCGACGCGGTCGGCGCGCTGGAGGTGTGGCCATTCGAGTTTCCGGGCTTCCAGGGGCTTGACCTCGAGCCGGGGGCGGCACCGCACATGGGTTTTACGGCCTCAGGCTATGCGGCTTATGCGGCCACCTATGGCTCCTACAAATTCCACTTTCCGGATGGCAATGCTTCGATCGCGCGGCTGCTGGTGCGAAGCCTCGTGCCTCCTGCCATTCCCGGCCGGTCTGCGGAGGATATCGTCACTGCGCCGACCGATTATTACCAACTCGACCGCCCTGGAGCGCCAGTGCGCATCCGGCTCAACAGCATCGCTCTCTCGGTTCGCAATGTCGGGGGAGAAGAGGCGGCACGCGAGGCCGAGGTTATTTATTCGCGGAGCGGCGCGCTGACCGCGGTGCGCGGCAAGGCCGTGGTGCTTGCCTGTTGGAATATGATTATTCCCTATCTCTGCCCCGAGTTGCCAGCCCGTCAGAAGGATGCGCTCCATTACCCGGTCAAGACACCCCTCGTCTACACGAGTGTCGCTGTCAGAAACTGGCGCGCTTTCAAGGCGCAGGGCGTGTATGAGATCTATGCGCCCGGTTCCTACTATTCGAGCGTGCGGCTCAACCAGACGGTCGATATTGGCGATTACCTGAGCGTGCGGTCGCCGGACGACCCGATTCTGTTACGCATGGTGCGTACGCCCTGCAAGCCGGGCCTCGACCAGCGGGAGCAGCATCGCGCCGGCAGTGCCGAGCTGCTGGCTACGAGTTTCGAGGTTTTCGAGCACAACATTCGCGACCAGCTCGCGCGCATTTTGGGCGCTGGCGGCTTCGATCCCGCCGCCGATATCATCGCAATCACGGTCAATCGTTGGCCTCATGGCTACGCTTACGAGTATAATCCGCTGTTTGATCCTGATTGGAACGAGCACGAGCAGCCCCACGTCATCGGGCGGGCGCCGTTCGGTCGTATCACCATTGCAAACTCCGATGCAGGGGCGGGGGCCTATACTGATTCCGCAATGGACCAAGCGCACCGTGCGATTGAGGAGGTGATGGCGATCGAAGGCTGATGCAAATCAACGCCGGACCCTTGCGGCAGCTCTGGCGCGCCCCGAGCGGGGCGGAGCCAAGTGCCCACTTGCCGATGCAGGCGGCGGGCATTGAAGGCTGTTTGGTCAGCCCCGCGCGCCTTGCTCGCGATGCGTGCGGATTGCACGAACGCCTTCACGGAAGTCTTGCGTGACTCACCCCGGTCTTGGGTGACTGCGTCGGCGGCCCGCGCTTGTTGGGGCGGTGTTCTTTGTCCGCGCGAGGGGCCATTGAAACGGTCGGGACACTCCGCCCAGCTGACCCTGGAGATGCTCAACCGGCAAGTCCTTGCCGCTCAGCCATTGATCGAAATCGACTTCCAGCACGTCTTCCTCAAGGGCTGCGGCGTCTCCACCAATGCCGATCAGAACGCGTTTCTTGACGCACTCTGCGACGATGGTGTGCAGCGTACCGCTGCCATGCCGGTATCCATGATGAAATGCCGGCGAAGTAGAACGATTGAGTGTCGTGAACATCGCTTCCGCACCGAGGCCTGCGGTGGCCCATTTCTCCAGCGCAGGCAACCGCCGCTCGGAGTGAGCAGCGCGACGGTTCAACGGCCGCAGGAGCGGCGACTGAAAGTGATTGGTACAGACGAGCCACGGTCCGGTCCGCACCGCAACACAGCCCGGAACCGCTTCCACCACCGCGGCGGTGCCGGTGGCGTCCAGAAGCGAATAGTTGTACGCCATCGCATGAGGGATCCTGCGAAGCATTGCGACCGCTTCTGCGGTCGTCGCACATCGATCGAGGATGATCCTGACGATCAGAACACAGGACAATCCCGGCAGGCGAGGCCTCGTCCTCACGAGGTGCAGGCCGATGACGAGACCGTGCTCGTTCATCCCATCGAGGCGTCCGGTCAGCAGTTCGCTCGAGCCGATGCTCGCGTAGCTTTCACTCGGCTGTATCGCGATGAACCGGGCCCCATAGCGACGCGGCCCGAAGTCGTAGTTGCGGCCATAGATACCGGCGCCCATCACCGCCGAACAGCCACCGGTCGGAGGTCGAAGACCGTTGTTGCCGAAGCAGAAAACGGCGCGCTCCACTGGTACGCCGAGCCCGTCGGCGAGACCGCCGATTTCCTCCCACAGGGCCGGTGAGAAGCGACTGATAGCCCTGCGTTCGGCCCTGACGTCGAACCACCGCGGAAATCTGATAGCCTTGCGGCGCTGAAATGCGCGTCCCTTGGGGGTGGCCGCAAACAACGCGGCCTGGGCGCGACCGACCTCGTAGCCGCTGCCTCGGCACTGAACGACAGTGACTCGAAACGGTCTCATGGCGAGCTCCGTCGGCTGTTCCGCCCGCAAGCGCGCACGAAAGATCACCATTGACCTTGATTCGACCGTTGGTTCAAGCCGCTCCTGGCAGGTCGTCCAGCTGGATCGCTGACCCGCCGCATTTGCATTGGCCGCTCGGATCAACGAAATGCTGCAGTGCGATCAGAAGGGCCGACCTGATCTTGACTGGACTAGGCGGGCCGTCACGGCTCAATATTCGCCGGCCGGCCAAATCGCTGGTGCGTCGCTGGGTCGGGGGCGATGCAGCACGGCAAGGGAAGCGAGTCTGAACCGACGGAAGGTATCCATGACAATTGCCGCAACCCAAGAGATGTTCAGCCGACCGTCGCTCCGGATCATCACTGCCGCATCAATCGGCAATGCGTTCGAATGGTTCGACTTGTTGATCTATGGCTATTTCGCGGTGACGATTTCACGGTTGTTCTTCCCAACCACCGATCAGACAATGTCGCTCTTGCTGGCACTTGGCACGTTCGGTGCTTCCTATTTGGTGCGGCCGCTCGGGGCCATCGTGCTTGGCGCCTACGCTGATCGGGCAGGCCGAAAGGCCTCCCTGATGGTCTCGATTGTGTTGATGATGGTCGGCACCCTCCTCATGGCGATCATGCCGACCTATGAGTCGATCGGCGTGGTGGCGCCGATCGCGGTGCTGCTAGCGCGATTGATGCAGGGCTTTTCGGTCGGCGGGGAATTCGGCAGCGCCACTTCGTTTCTGGTTGAACACGGACCCGATCGCAGAGGCTTTCTTGCGAGCTTCCAGTGGGCCGGCCAGGGGCTTGCCGCGATGCTCGCTTCGCTATTCGGCGTCGGGCTCACGACCCTGCTGAGCCCCGATGACCTCAATGCCTGGGGCTGGCGCCTGCCCTATTTCTTCGGCCTGCTGATCGGTCCGATCGGCTTTTATATTCGCCAGCACGTGGACGAGACACCGGAATTCCTTGCCGCCGAGACGTCACCGGCACCGCTGCGCGAGGTGCTGGCACACCAGTCTGGTCGCCTGCTGCTTTCGATCGGCATCATCATCGTGTCGACGAGCCTGAATTACCTCATCCTCTACATGCCGACTTACGCGATCAGGGAACTGAGCCTGCCGGCGTCGAGCGGATTCACCGCAACCCTTCTCGGCGCCACTATTCTGACTTTCGGATCGCCCCTCATGGGGCACTGGTCCGACACGGTGGGTTGCACCCGCATCATGCTGGCCGCGGCCGCGCTGATTGCAATATCCGGTTATCCGGCCTTTGTCGTGCTCACCACCGTCCCCTCCCTGCTGACGTTGATTGCGATCGTTTGCTGGCTCAGCCTCCTCAAGACTGCCTACAGCGGCGTCCTGCCGTCGCTGATGGCCCAAATCTTTCCGACTCGGACGCGGAGTACCGGCATGGCGCTGAGCTACAATATCGCCGTGCCGATCTTCGGCGGCTTCGCGCCGTTCATCTCGACTTCGTTGATCGAACTGACCGGCAACAATCTCGCGCCGAGCTTCTATCTGACGCTTACCGCGCTGGCGAGCCTGACTGTGCTGCTTCTGCTGCGCAGGGTTGACGATCTGAAGGGTGTTTGATCACCCCGAATGGAGAGCGCAACCACATGCCCGGGCACCTATTCGAGTCCTGAACGGATCGGACCTCTGCGCGCCTCTCCCAGCGCGGCCGACAGGGCGGCCGCAAAGCTGAGCTTTTCCTTTGGTCCGAGGAATCCGGCAATTGTCAGTTCGCGACCATGCGACACGAGATACAGTCGCTGAATACCGAATTCCTCGTCGGTCTCTCGGTGCAGTCGCACCCAGACCGGGTTGAGGGTCCATTGCGAGACCTTGCCGCGGTGGCTCACCTTGCGCACTGTCAACTCGCTCGGGGTGACGATCACCTCCTCGTAGGCGCGAGCCGAATGATAGTTCAGGCGGAATGCCCAGTAGACCAGAAGCACGTCCAGGCCAAAAAAACCGCCGACCGGCCAGGCGCCCAGCAGAATGAAAAACACCCCGCTTGCAAAGCTGATGCCCCCGATCGCCAGCATCACGGCGAGAAAGCCGGTCCGGCCGAGCGAACGGTGCGGGGTCAAAACCGCGGAAAACAATGTGGGCTCGGCGCCCGGTGTGTTGCTGTCGGTCATTGTCCGTCAGTATACGTATAGGATGGCGCGCAAGACGACCCCTCGCAACCGAAAGTCCTCCCGGCCCCCCGGTCCCTCCAAGCCGCGCAAGAAAACCCGCCCGGTTCGAGCGACGCGGAGCCAGAAGCCAGCATCGGTCGCGAAGCGGCGCGTCCCGGCGGCCGACCGGACGTCGGATGTTCCGCCCCACGCGCTGCGTGCCTGGACGCCAGCAGAGGTCGAAGAAGCCTTCCGTCGCTTCGAGGCCGCCAATCCCGAGCCCAAGGGCGAACTTGAATACAGCAGCCCCTTTACGCTGCTGGTCGCCGTGGTCCTGTCGGCGCAAGCAACCGACGTCGGCGTCAACAAAGCAACCCGGGTCCTGTTCCGGGTCGCCGACACCCCCGAGAAAATGGTCCAGCTCGGCGAGGAGCGGCTGCGCGAGTACATCAAGACGATCGGCCTCTATCGCAACAAAGCCAAGAACGTGATCGCGCTGTCGCGGATGCTGATTGACGAATACGGCGGCAAGGTACCGGACGACCGCGAGGCACTCGAACGACTGCCGGGCGTGGGCCGTAAAAGCGCCAACGTGGTCCTGAACACCGCCTTTGGTCAGCCGACCATCGCGGTGGACACTCATATTTTCCGTGTTTCCAACCGCACCGGCCTTGCGATCGGCAAGACCCCGTTTGAGGTCGAGAGCGCTCTGGAAGCCGTTATTCCGGCTCGTTATAAGCTGCACGCACATCACTGGCTGATCTTGCAGGGGCGCTATATCTGCAAAGCGATCAAGCCGTCCTGCGACCGATGTCTGATTTCCGATCTGTGTCAATGGCCGTGCAAGAGAATCTAGCCTCGCGGCCACGCTGAGCCGACCCACACAGCGATCGCGGACGCATGAGCCGGGACGTGCTGCGTGTCCAGCCGGAGAGGTCGGTTCGGCAACGACTCAAACCGGAAAGGAATTAGTTGCGAGGCAGCGGAACAGCCGCCCTTGTACGTTTGTTCGCCTCAGGAACGTGCTCGTTCGCTCCAGGACCAAGAACCGTCGGCGTTCGCAAAGGAGGAAATCATGAAAGTTCCCAATCTGCGTAGTGCAGCCTTGGCTACGGCGCTCGTGGCCGCGGCCGTTCCATCACTCCCCGGTTCGGCTCAGGCCTGGGGATGGCGCGGTGGAGGATGGCATGGTGGCTGGGGATGGGGCGGACTCGGGTTTGGGCTCGCCGCAGGCGCGCTCGTCGGCAGCGCGCTGGCTGCTCCCTATGGCTACGGCTACTATGCCCCAGGCTATTACTATCCCTCGAATTACTATTACGGCGGCTATCCGGGCTACTACGGTTACAGATATCGGGGGTACTACGGCTACCCGGCATATCGCTATGGCTACCACTACGGCTACGGGCCTCACCGGTACTGGCATCATTGGGGCCACTGGGGTTACGGACACCCCTACGCACGGCACTACGCGCGCTGGCGTTAAATGCCGATGATGCGTACCCCGTTGCGCGCATCATCCCGACGTTCGCTCGTGGGTATTTGGTGGGGGCCGTTCGTGCAGTGAGCGTCGACCCCCCGTATCCGGCACGATTGGGTCTGCAAACAGAGAAACGGTCTACCGGCCGAGCGGCGTGACCAATTTCGCGGCGATCGCCTCCGGTTCGATGCGCTTGCGCGGTGGAGGCGAAAGGCGTTTGTGGACATGAACCATCAAAGCCGTGCCGAATAACGGCGTCGCCAGGTTGACGATCGGCACCGAGACGAAGGCGGCGATCAGACAGCCCGACAGAAACACCTCACTGCGATAGCGCCTGCGCAGCTGCTTGGCTTCGTCCACCGGGTGGAAGCGCATGGCGGCGAGTTCGAAATACAAACGGCCGAGCAGATAGGCATTGGCAAGAAACAGCACGATGAAGCCGAGTCCGAATAGCAAAAGAAACGGCACCGTGCAGAGATAGACAAGGACCGAGAGGACCGCCGCCTTAACGGCCTCGATGATCGCCACGCCGATCGGCACGGCGCTGCCCGCCGGATCTTCCGGATAATATTCCTGCTCGACGTTCTGGGCGATCTCATCAGCAAAGAAACCGGCCATCAGCGCGGTCACGCTGGGCACCAGCAGGACGGCCGCGGTGATTACACCGAGACCGGCCGCTACGGCGAAAATCCACCAGAGAACCGCGAGCGCTGCATGCCATGAAGGGCCGAATGTCGTCTCGATCCAGACCTCGCCGGAGGTGGCAAACCATGTGAAGAGGCGGTGCAATCCGACCCCCGCCGCGACCAGCAGGAGGAGGGCGAGCCCTATGGATTTCATCAGGATCAGCCGGAAGGCCGGCGATAGCATCTGCGCCAACGCCTTAGCCGCTGCATCGAGCATGTCGGGTTTTCCTGGGCAAGATCCCTGAAATCTGGTCCGCGCAAGGCCGCAGACGCCCGACCGACCCGGATCGGAATCCTTGCCGGATAGCGCAATCCTTCGACGAGCGCCATCCATGAAAGAAGCGGGCGACCATTTCCAGCGGGGGGGCTCAGGAGGGAGGGTATCGCCCTCATCGGTGATGTTCTCGTGGCCGCCTGAGCCTCCGGATGGCCTCGTCAAACTTAAGTCGACTTGGTTTGATCCTTGTGCGCGGTTGATTTCAGCGCGGGGACCAATCGGGCGGGGCAATGTTGTGTCTAACCGACCGGATGCCGATTGCAGGTAAGCGGCGGGTCGGGCAAGGTGATGCGGCAACCCTTTGATAATCATGGATTCGTTCAATCGCCGCAGGTTCCTTGCCGGCTCGGCAGCAACGGTCGCCGGCCCGGCGTTACGGGCCATAGCGGCTCCCGCCGAGCTTGACGCCGTCGTGGTCGGTGCTGGTGCGGCCGGCATTGCGGCTGCCCGGCGGCTGGCGGCGGCCGGCCGGCGCTTTGCCCTGGTCGAGGCGACTGACCGAGTCGGCGGCCGCTGCATTACTGACACGGCGATTTTTGACGTGCCGTTTGATCGCGGGGCCCACTGGATCCACACGCCTGACCTTAATCCGCTCGCAAAGCTTGCGCCGCAGACCGGACTCGACATCTATCCGGCCCCGCGGGGACAGCGTGTGCGCATCGGCCGTCGCAACGCGCGGGAAGGCGAGATGGAGGATTTCCTGGCCGACCTGGTGCGAGCCAATCGGATGATCGCCGACGCGGCGCGGGGCAAGACCGACGTTCCGTGCGACCAGGCCTTGCCAAAGGATCTCGGGGTCTGGCGTCCCTGCATCGACTTCGTGCTGGGTCCGTTCGGATGCGGGAAGGATCTCGACCAGGTTTCGGCGATCGACTTTTCCAAGTCTGCTGAACGCGACGTCGACGCATTCTGCCGCCAGGGATATGGCGCTCTTCTCGCCAAGCTCGCTGCCGGCCTGCCGGTGCAGCTCTCAACGCCGGTGACGCGCATCGACTGGTCCGGGCGACGGATCGAGGTGAGAACCTCAAAGGGTGAACTCGACGCGCGTAGCGTGATCGTGACAGCCTCAACCGGGGTGCTGGCGACCAACAAGATCAAATTCGACCCTGAACTCCCCAGACGCCAGCTCGATGCCATCACCAAGCTGAGCCTCGGCAGCTACGACCATGTCGCGATCCAATTTTCAGGTAATCCACTGGGGTTGGATAAGGACGATTTGGTGTTCGAGCAGGCGAGCGATCCCAAAACCGCAGCGCTGCTCGCCAACGTATCTGGAACCACGCTGTGTCTGGTTGAGGTGGGTGGGTCGTTCGGAGCAAGCCTCTCGGATGCCGGACCGGCCGCGATGGTGAATTTCGCGGTCGACTGGCTTGCCGGTCTTTATGGGTCCGAGATCAAACAGGCGGTGCGGCGGAGCCACGCGACCCAGTGGAACAAGGAGCCGTGGGCGCTCGGTGCCTTTTCGGCCGCGGTCCCGGGCGGGCAATTCGCGCGCCGGACGCTGATGGATTCGATGCACGATCGGGTCTGGTTCGCGGGGGAAGCCGCCCACGAGACCTTGTGGGGCACCGTGGCGGGTGCATGGGAATCCGGTGAGCGAGCCGCCGAGGCAGTGCTCAAAAAGTTAGGTCGTTGACCTCCGGGCAGGCCCGGCGATCGGCGGTGCAAGAGTGCTCGGATTCGCGAACCCCTCAAGCGCGCAATACGCCGCCGGTCTTCTTGCCCACCTCAGCCACGATCCTTGCGGCAACCGCGTCGATTTCTTCGTCCGTCATGGTCTTCTCACGCGGCTGCAACGTCACCGCGATGGCAACTGACTTTTTGCGGGGCTCGATGCCGTCGCCTTCGTAGACGTCGAAGACGCTCACACCGCTGATCAACTTGCGGTCGACTGTCTGGGCGGCACGGATGATGTCCGACGCCCTCACGTCACGCTCAACCAGAAATGCGAAATCGCGTTCGACCGGCTGCAGCGGTGAAAGATCAAGATCGGGCTTGGCACGGGTCGCCTTGGGTCGTGGCGTCGGGATGCGTTCGAGAATCACTTCGAAGGCGACCGCGGGTCCGTCCACCTTGAGGGCCTCGAGCGTTCGGGGATGCAGCTCCCCGAAATGTCCGAGCACCGTCGGGCCGATCTGGATGATGCCGGATCGTCCTGGATGGAACCAGGCGGGCCCGCCGGGCACGACCTGCAGGGCCGGCCCCGGAGCGCCGGCAGCGGCAAGTACCGCCAGGGCATCGGCTTTGGCGTCGAACACGTCGACTTCGGTTGCCTTGGTAGACCAGTGGCGGCCGATTCCCTCCGGGCGGGCGCGACCTCGGCGGACACCGCCGGCGGCGGTGAGCTGATCCACCGGACGCTCTCCGACGAAGATCTGGCCGACCTCGAAAAGGGCGACGTCGGCCAAACCACGATCAGCGTTGGTCTGAGCCGCGCGGGCGAGCCCTGGGATCAGGCTGGGCCGCATGTCGGACAGATCGACAGCGATCGGATTGGCAAGCGACAGAGATGGTTTGCCACCACCGAACAAAGTTGCGTCCGGCTTCGAGATGAACGACCAAGTGACGGCCTCGACCATCGCACGCGCGGCCAGCGCCCGCCGCGCCTTACGGGTTCGAACCTGATTGGTAGTCAGGACCGGCTTGCGCGGCTTTTCTCCGCGGTCGAAGGGTGTCGACGGTATCCGGTCCACTCCAAGAATCCGGACCACTTCCTCAACGATGTCGGCTTTGCCTTCAATGTCGGGTCGCCACGACGGCACCGCGATCTTCACCACCTGCCCCTTGCCGGCGACGAAAAATCCGAGACGGCTGAGAACACGACGCAGCTCGGCAAGCGGCACATCAAGCCCGGCCAGCCGCCGCACCTCCCGCACCGGAAAGTCGATGATGCGTTCCTCGACGGTCGGGTTGCCGGCAACAGTGATCTGCGAGGGCTCGCCCCCGCACAGGTCGAGCACCATGGCGGTGGCGAGTTCGAGCCCCGGTATCATGAAGGCTGGATCGACGCCCCGCTCAAAGCGGTAGCGTGCGTCTGAATTGACGCCGAGCCGCCGACCGGTCTGGGCAATATTGCGCGGTTCCCACAGGGCCGATTCGATCAGCACGTCGACCGTTTCTTCCGAGCAGCCGGTGGCTTCGCCGCCCATGATGCCCGCCAGCGACTCCACGCCATGCGCGTCCGCTATCACACACATCGTGTCGTCGAGCTCGTAGGTGCGCCCGTCGAGCGCGAGCAGACTCTCGCCGGCATGCGCCCGCCGTACCACGAGATCGCCAGCGACTTTGGCGGCGTCAAACACATGCAGAGGCCGGCCGCGATCGAAGGTGATGAAGTTGGTGATATCGACCAGCGTATTGATTGGCCGCAGACCGATCGCGGTAAGACGCCGCGACAGCCAGTCAGGCGAGGGACCATTGCGAACGCCGCGGACCAGACGCAACGCAAAGGCACGGCACAGCGATGGCGTCGATCCGAAATCAAGCGTGACAGCGACCGGACAAGGGAAGGTGCCCTCAATCGGTTTGATGGTCGGATCCTTGAAGCGGCCGAGATCGACGGCGGCGAGATCGCGGGCGATGCCGAGTACGGCGGCGCAGTCCGGCCGGTTGGCCGTCAGGTTGATGGTGATCACAGGATCATTCAGACCCAGCACTTCAGCCAGCGGTGTGCCGACCGGGATGTCTGCCGGCAGGTCGATGATGCCCTCGTGATCATCGGAAATCTTGAGCTCACGGCCCGAGCACAGCATGCCGCGACTCTCGACCCCGCGAATGGTGCCGACCTTGAGATCAAGTCCGGTTCCGGGAATGTGGGTGCCGGGCGGCGCGAATACCCCCTTCATGCCGGCCCGCGCGTTGGGGGCTCCACACACCACCTGCACCGGCGGACCCGACCCGGTGTCGACCAGGCAGACCCGCAACTTGTCGGCGTTGGGATGTTTGTCGGCCGAGATCACCGCGGCGACCTTGAAGGCCGCCAGCTCGCTCGCCTGATCTTCGACTTTCTCGACCTCGAGCCCGATCATGTCCAGACGGTCGCGGGTCTCAGCGACCGAAGCGTCGGTGTCCAGATGCTCCTTGAGCCATCGCATCGTGAATTTCATGATTCCGACTTTCGGTTTTCTCAGAACCCAGACTGTCGAACTCTCATCTTGGCGCGCGATACCGTCCGCGGAGTCGAGTCAAACACCGATCCGCAGCGCCGGCCGGCTCGAGCGGTCGCCAGAGCCGAGCCGGCTTGCAACAGGGCGATCACCCACTAAGTCCCGCGGCCAGGCTCGGCAGATCGAGCGGCCGGAAGCAATAATGGGCAAGCCAGCGAACATCCGCCTCGAAGAAAGGCCGCAGGTCCGGCATGCCGTATTTGAGCATGGCGATGCGGTCGATCCCCATGCCCCAGGCAAAGCCCTGGAACTCGTCGGGATCAAGCCCGCAATTTCTCAGAACGTCGGGGTGGACCATGCCGCAGCCCAGAATCTCCAACCAGTCGTCGCCTTCGCCAAAGCGAATCTCATTGCGGTCGCGGCGGCACTGAATGTCGACCTCGAGCGAAGGTTCGGTGAACGGAAAATATGATGGTCGAAACCGCATTTTCACGTCATCGACTTCGAAAAAGGCTTTGCAGAACTCCTGAAGAATCCATTTTAGGTGGCCGAGATGGGCGGTCTTGTCGATCACCAACCCCTCGACCTGATGGAACATCGGCGTATGGGTCTGATCCCAGTCCCGGCGATAGACGCGGCCCGGAGAGATGACGCGGATGGGCGGCTTCTGGGCCAGCATGACATGCACCTGCGCGGTGGAGGTCTGAGTCCTAAGCAACAGATGCGAACCGTCGGAGCCGGGATTGAAAAAGAAAGTGTCCTGCATCTCGCGAGCCGGATGACCGATTGGGACGTTGAGCAGCGTGAAGTTATTGTCATCGGTCTCGATGTCCGGGCCTTCGGCGACCGCGAAACCCATGTCGGCGAAGATCGCCACCAGTTCGTCAGTGACCTGGCTGATCGGGTGAACTCGGCCGACCTCCGCGGGGCTCTCACGCACTGGGAGCGTGACGTCGAGCGTCTCAGTGTTCAGTCGGAGCGCAAGCGCGTCATCCTTGAGCGCCATGCGCCGCGCGGCGAGCGCCTCGCCTACCCGATCCTTGAGGGCATTGATCAAGGGCCCTTTGATCCTGCGGTCCTCGGGCGTCATCGCGCCGAGCGTCTTCAACAGTTCTGAGATCGACCCTTTGCGACCGAGCGCAGCGATGCGAACCGCCTCGAGCGCGGCTTCGTCCGCGGCCGCCGCAATGGCGCGCAGGATCTCCTTCTCAAGATGTTCAATCTGTCCGGGTTCTGGCATGGCATGATTCCTCGCGGATCGTTCTGGGCGTTCGGCGAGGAAAAGGTCAAGCCCCGCCGGACCGGGGCTCCGGCCCCGGCGCGCGTTGGCCTCGGAAAGGTGGGAGGACTTGGCGAGAGCTTTAGGCCGCCAGTGCGGCCTTGGCCTGCCCGATGATCGCCTCGAAGGCTGCCGGCTCGTGAATGGCGAGATCGGACAATACCTTGCGATCGACCATGACCCCGGCCTTGCCGAGGCCGTCGATAAATCGACTGTAAGTCAGGCCGAACGGCCGGACCGCTGCATTGAGTCGCTGGATCCAAAGCGCGCGGAAGGTGCGCTTGCGCCGCTTGCGGTCGCGATAGGCATATTGCTGCGCCCGTTCGACCGCCTGTTTGGCGACGCGAATCGTGTTCTTGCGCCGACCGTAATACCCCTTGGCGGCCTTGAGGACCTTCTTGTGCTTGGCGTGTGCCGTGACGCCACGTTTGACGCGGGCCATCTCGTGCTCCCTATTCGATCCCGTAGGGCATCCAGCCCTTGACGATCTTGGCGTCAGACGGATTCATGATCGTGGTGCCACGCTGCTGGCGGATTTGCTTGTTGGTCCGCTTGATCATCCCGTGCCGCTTGTTGGCCTGCGTCGAGATCACCCGGCCGGTACCTGTCAGCCGGAAACGTTTTTTGACGCCCGACTTCGTCTTCATCTTGGGCATTTTCGCATAACCTCTCGTGATTCGGCCGGCGACACCCAACAGGGACCGCGGCCCGGCGGCCGACAATTGTCGGCGCGTACCCGTGTGAGCGCTGCTCGTCTAAACGAAGTGGCGCAACGGATGTGGCTAAAGCCACCTCGTCGCCGCGGCAGCCCTTTCGGCCGGGCGACGGAAGGCCAAAGCTTATGGCAGAAGCCATCAGCGTTGGCAACCCGCGGGGTTCCAGCCGCGGGGTTCCATCTTGCGACGAGCAAACCTCTGCCGGGGTCGCCGTCATTGGGGCCCCGAACAGCGAAGCCGGCGGTAACCGCCGCCGGCTCAGCGAATTGCTTCGCGCGCGTCCGAACGCCGACGATCAGGTTGCCTCACCGTGGTGCCAGCACCATCACCATCTGGCGGCCCTCGAACTTGGGTTCTTGTTCGACCTTGGCGAGCGGTGCAACGTCGTCGCGCACGCGGTCGAGAAGCCGAATGCCAAGTTCTTGGTGGGCCATCTCGCGACCGCGGAAGCGCAGCGTCACCTTGACCTTGTCGCCTTCCTCGAAGAAGCGGCGCATCGAGCGCATCTTCACGTCGTAATCATGGTCGTCAATCATGGGTCGGAACTTGATTTCCTTGACCTCAACGACCTTCTGCTTCTTGCGCGCCTCCGCCGCCTTCTTTTGCTCTTGATATTTATATTTACCGTAATCGAGGATTTTGCAAACTGGGGGCTCCATATTGGGAGCAATCTCGACGAGATCGAGATTGGCGGCGACCGCAATATCGAGTGCGTCACGGATCGGAACGGAGCCGTGGTTCCTGCCGTTCTGATCGATTAACTGCACCTCGCGCGCACGAATTTCATCATTGACCCGCGGGCCGTCCTTCTGAACGGGCGGCGGGGCTCTCATCGGTCGACGAATGGCCTAGACCTCCTGTGGCTCGTTGCACAATTTTCATCTCGAGAGTGCGGAGGCAGTCGGCCGATCGACCCGTTGTAACCGGTCGAACCATCCGCGCGACTCTACTCGGGAAACCACGAAGATTGGGACAAAATGCCAAGAAGTCAACGCCGTTGCACGTGGGATCGGCAACGACTTTTGGCTAGCGCACCTACCCGTGATAATTCCGGCGCACCACTTCGGCGTAGAGCTCCAGCGTCTGCTCCGCGACCGCCGCAGCGTTGAATTGTGCGCAGACCCAGGCGCGCCCCCGTGAGCCGATCGCCCGCCGCACCGAATCGGGTAACGAAAACAGGCGGATCAGTGCGGCCGCCAGTGCCGCGTCATCGCCTGCGGGGGTGCGCAATCCGGTCATGCGCTCCTCAGGAACCGTGGGCGGAGCCAGCACCACTTCGCGGCCGGCCCCGAGATCCGAAACCACAACTGGCCGCGCCATTGCCTGTGCTTCCAGGATGGCGCGCTGCAATCCCTCATGCTGCAGTGCGCTCGAAACGAGCACGGTGGCCGCAGCGTAGACCGCCGGAAGATCCGCCGGCGGAGGCACGAAGCGGATCACGTCGGCGGTGTCCGTGTCGAGGACCAGGTCCCACAATTCCGCCGCGTAACGCGTCTGGCGATCTTCGTCTCCCATTTCGCTCATGAAGACACAGGCAAAATCCTTAACCCCCATGGACTTGAGGCGACGCACCGCCTTCACCACCACATGGTGTCCCTTGCGACGCAGCATTCGGCCGGCAATCAGCACCACCTTGGTGTCGCGCGGGACATCCCAGCTGGTGCGCACCGCATCGATGCGCTCTTGCGAAACCTGATCGGGATCGTAGGCGTCGATGTCGATACTGATCGGCACTACCGCAATGCGATCCAGCGGCGTTCCATGACGCTCGTTGATCAATTCGGCGAGCTGGTCACTGACCGCGATGATGCGAACGCCGCGCGTCATCACGCCATTGTAGAACCGCTTGAACGGGTTCTGTTGTCGGAATCCCTTGTGCCAGGTGGTCAGGAAGGGCACGCCAGTGATCCGCGAGGCCGCGTAGGCACTCCAGGCGGCGGTACGGCCATGCGCGTGCACAACGTGGGCGCCGCGGTCGCGAATGAGCCGCACCAGGGCTGCAATATTCAGCAGCATCACCAGCGGGTTCTTGCTGGCTACGTCGACCCGCACGAACTCGCCACCAGCCTCCTCGATGGCAGACGCCAAGTGCCCGCCGCGTGAAACCGCGATGGCGCGATGCCCGGCATTTGTAAGAATGCGAACAAGTTCCAGGGCAGCCGCATCGGCGGCACCGGACATGAGTGTCGGGACAACCACCAGAACCGTCAGCGGCTCGCAGGTCTGCGTCGCGTCCGGGGAAGCTGTAGCTGAGCTCGGCTCGGGGCTGCCTCCCAGACCTTCGCCGTTCGGAACCCGGCGAGCGACCGATCCGACCTTCCGAAGACGCACGGTACGGGAAAGAGCGAGCGCGCTCGACAGGAATTCCATCACCCCTCGCTTCGCGATCGCGCGGATTGGCAGCAGTTGGATAACTTGTCGCATGGACGGCGCCGGCCGCTCAATAATGTGGTTTTGACGCCGAGGCAATGGCCAAGCCCGGGCGCGACCCGAAGGGGCAATCGTCCACCGTCTCGCGACGCTGCGCAAACAACCCTGGCGGGTGGCCAGGCGACCTCCGTCGTGAGACACGTCACTGCCGCGCGAAATCTTCAGTGCGCGGCCAGGTCGCAAACGTTGGAAGCGGGGAGTCTCATGGGGGATGCGGACAGTCGAACTCTGGAAGTCGGGACCGGGGCGGATCGGCGCGTCATTGCCGTGTGCGCCGCGGACGGCGTTGCGCCTGGCCTGTTCTGGCTTGGCGGTCTCAAAGCCGACATGCACGGCATCAAAGCTAACGCGCTCGCCGCCTGGGCGGCTGAGTCAGGCCGAGCTTGTGTGCGGTTCGATTATTCGGGTCACGGCGGGTCGGAAGGGGATTTCACCGCCGGTACGATCGGCCGTTGGTTGGAGGAAAGCCTGGCGGTCTTTGACGTCTATTGTGAAGGACCACAGGTCGTTGTCGGATCCTCGATGGGTGGCTGG
>Ga0187783_10001532_pt1 | contig 17085 bp, 14 predicted proteins | sample 1015_SJ02_MP02_2_FD_132471 | JGI IMG/M metagenome (GOLD analysis project Ga0187783, IMG submission 132471) | Tropical peat soil microbial communities from peatlands in Department of Meta, Colombia - 1015_SJ02_MP02_20_MG | ecosystem: Environmental > Terrestrial > Soil > Wetlands > Peat | place... | reverse complement strand
TCGGCGCTCGCCTCGGCCGAGGCGAGCGGCGAGCAGCCACTGCTGAGCCAGCAGTCCCCGAATTACCAGCCGCCGCCGAACTATCAGCAGCCGCCGCCGAACTATCAGCAGCCGCCGCCGAACTATCAGCAGCCGCCGCCGAACTATCAGCAGCCACCGCCGAACTATCAGCAGCCGCCGCCGAACTATCAGGCGCCGCCACCGCCCCCGCCGCAGTACCAGCAACCGTCGACGCAGGCGAAGACTGCGCAGGCAAGTGCCGCGCAGCAAAATACCGGCCTGCAGTACCACCCCTTCCGCTTCCAGATCGAGGGCGGTTACACCCTCACGGAAGGCTCGCTCAAGGGCACCCTCAACGATGGTGGCAACGTCGGGGCAGGAATCACCTGGTTTCCGTTCTCCGCGTTTCCCCTCGGCCTGCGCGTCGATGGCAGCTACAGCAGCTTCGACCTGACGAAGCAGGCGCTCGCCAATGCAGGGTCCAACATCAGCTACGGACAGCAGAACGTTTACGGAGGCGATGCCGACGCGGAGCTCGATCTGCCGATGACACCTCACGCGAGGGAGTATTTCTTCGGCGGCTTCGGCTGGTACCGCACGCAGACCGTCCTCAAGCAGAGCCAGTATGAGGAGGGTCTCATCTGCGGCTTCTTCTACTGCGAGCCGGGGCAGATTCCCGTCGTGACGACCTCGGAGCGAACCACCGGGCCGTGGGTGAAGTCCTGGAATGCGGGAATCGGATTCGAGTTTGCGCTCAGCGATCCCTGCACCCTCTTCATCGACGCCCGCTTCCTGGAGATGCAGCCTTACAGCGCGAAGACGCAGTTCATTCCCATCAGGATCGGACTGCGATTCTAGCGACCGCGCGGCCGCAGGCAGTGCCTGCGGCCGTCATCAGCGCCCGATGAACTGCTCGCAGTACCGCGGCGCAGCCCGCGGGATTCGACTGCGCCCGCGCGCTCGCGTGTGTGACATACTTCCTGCTCGCCAAACGTTGCTGCGAGCCCGCCGCCCATGAATGCTTCCCCGGAATCGCTTTGGCCACGCAGCGAGACAGAGCGCAGCGCGCGCATCGACCTCGCCGCCTGCCACCGCCTGGCGTATCGCTTCGGGCTGAGTGAGGGCATCGACAACCACATGACGATGCTCCTGCCAGGCCGCACGGACCGGTTCTACCTTGCGCCTTTTGGCCTGCTGTGGGCGGAAGTCAGGGCAAGCGACCTGCTGGAGCTCGACTTCAGCGGGAAGGTGGTGGCGGGCGAGGGACTGGTGGAGGACACCGCGCTCTACATTCACCTGTCGGTGCATCGGCTCAAGCCCGAAGCGCGTTGCGTCCTGCACACGCACATGCCGTATGCGACTGCTCTCGGGATGCTGGAGGATCCCAGCCTGCGCATGGCGGCACAGAGCGCACTCGGCTTCTTCGACGATATCGCCTACGCCGACTACAACGGCCTCGCACTCGACTACACCGAAGGCGAGCGCCTGGCGCGCGCGCTCGGCAAACGCTCGGTGCTCGTGTTACGCAACCACGGCGTGCTGGTCACGGCGCGCTCGGCGGCCGAAGCGTTCGAGCGCCTGTACTTCTTCGAGCGTGCGTGCCAGGTTCAGGTACTCGCTCTATCGACCGGGCGCGCGCTGCGTCTCGTACCCGAGGCGGTCGTCCGCGCGACCGCCGCGCAGTTCGAGGCGGCGGAAAGCGTCGGTGGCCACAACCGGGCGGAGCTGCATTTCCAGGCACTGAAGCGGCTGCTGGATCGCGACGAAGCGGACTATGCAACCTGACCAGCGGACCGACGGCGACCTGACCGCCGTCGCCCGCTGGTCCCTGGTTGCGCTGGTCGCCGCAGCGCTCCTCATCAACTACGTCGATCGTGGCGCCGTGCCGACGGCGGCGCATCTGATCCAGGCCGATCTCGGTCTCTCGAAGCCGCAGCTCGGGCTGTTGCTCTCGGGATTTTTCTGGACCTACGCACTGCTGCAGCTTCCCGCAGGCTGGCTCGCCGAGCGCGTCGGCGCGGGACGGGTCCTGGCGGGAGGGCTGGCGCTGTGGGCCTGCGCGACCATGCTCGTCGGACTCGCACAGTCGTTCACTGCGCTGCTGCTGCTGCGTCTGCTCCTTGGTGTCGGCGAAAGCGCGGGCTTCCCCTGCATGTCCAAGGTACTGGCGAGCGCTGTACCGGTAAGGCATCTCGGCACCGCCAACGGCATCGTCGGGGCCGCGTATCTGTTCGGTCCGGCCATCGGTACTTACGGTGGCGGTCTGCTCATGGCGCAATACGGCTGGCGGGCCACTTTCTGGGTGCTCGGTGCGCTGTCACTGCTGTGGTTGCTGCCCTGGTCGCAGATCCGCCTCCCCCGCAACGTCCTGGCCTCGACCACCGCGGATACTCCGCCGTTGCCCGTGCTGCTGCGGCAGACGTCCCTGTGGGGCGCGAGCCTTGGGCACTTCTCGAACAACTACGTGTTCTACTTCATGCTGACCTGGTTGCCGTTCTACCTGGTGCACGAGCGCGGGCTTTCGACCGTCACCATGGCGAGCCTCGCCGGCAGCGCCTATCTCGTCAACGCGCTCACCGCGCTCTGCGCCGGCTGGGTTATCGACCGCTTCATTGCTGCCGGCGGCCGGGCCAACGTGGCGTACAAATCGGTGATGGTCGCGGGCCACGCCGGCTACGTCGTGTGCATGTTGTGCATCGCACTCGCGCCCCCGTTCTGGTCGTTCGTCGCGATCTTCGTCTACCAGATACTGTGCGGAATCTCCTCCCCCGGCGTGTTCGCCATCGCGCAGATCCTCGCCGGCTCGAGTGCCTGTGGTCGCTGGGTCGGGATTCAGAATGGGGTCGGTAACCTTGCCGGTGTCATCGCGCCCGCGCTCGCCGGTTGGCTCGACTTCAAGTCCGCGTTCGTGGTGGCCGCGATGATGAGCATCCTCGGGCTGTTCGGCTGGGTTTGGATGATTCCGCAGATCGCCCCGCTGCGATGGCCGCCCGATACGTCACGGGCCGGGCTCGAGCCCGAGCGATCGGCCTCCTGATGGCATCGACCTCCTGATGGGATCGGCCTCCTGATGGGACCGGCTTCCTGATGGCATCGACCTCCTGATGGGGTATTTCCGCGCCGCAGGGTAGACTCAGCTTGCGGGCGCGCGCGTCAGGCGCGCGCGTCAGGCGCGCGAGGTTGCAGCGACGCTCGGCATTCGAAAGAGGAAACCCGGTGAAAGGCAAGGGCGGCGAGCGCTGGCGTACGCGTGGCGTGCGCATCATCCGCTCCGACGAGCTCGACGATGCGACCGCTCAGACTCTCGGGATGCACCGGCGGGCGGCGGTGACGACCGAGAAGACCGGCGCTACCAAGCTATGGGCCGGCACCGTGACCATCCAGGCCAATGCCAAGACCGGACCACATCATCACGGCAGTCTCGAGAGTGTGATCTATGTCGTGCGCGGCCTCGCGCGCATGCGCTGGGGCGATCGTCTCGAGTTCGTGGCGGAGGCCTCACCGGGGGACTTCATCTATGTCCCGCCGTATGTGCCGCACCAGGAGATCAACGCCAGCGAGGATGCCGAGCTCCACTGCGTCCTCGCCCGAAGCGGTCAGAAAGGGCTGGTCGTCAATCTCGACATCACGCCGGCCGAAGTTCCCGAGCTCGTGCGCTGGATCGACGACCTGCACAAGTAGACTCGGGCTTCTGCGCGCTCGTGCTGCACACGCGCGGGGGGCTGCGCCGGGTCGCTGCGTCGGGGGCCTGGCTCGCGGGGTCAGCCGCCTGAGCCGCGAATGCGCGCGACGAGCGATGAGGTGGATTTCTCCGGTGTCAGCGGAACGATCTCCACGCGTCCCCCGGCCGCCTCCACCAGCTCGCGACCGATCACCTCCGAGGGGCGGTAGTCGCCGCCTTTCACCAGCACATCGGGCCGCACGGCCTGGAGAACGGCGAGCGGGGTGTCTTCCTCGAATATCGTCACCGCATCGACGAACGTCAGCGCCGCCAGCAGCGCCGCGCGCTCTGCCTGCGGAACGAGCGGGCGCTCCGGCCCCTTCAGGCGTCGTACGGACGCGTCACTGTTGATCGCCAGAACGAGAATGTCGCCGAGCTTCGCGGCGTGGCCGAGCAGCGCGAGATGACCGGCGTGCAGCAGGTCGAAGCAGCCGTTGGCGAGCACGATGCGCTTACCTGCCGTGCGCCACGCGGCGACACGCGCGCCGAGCTCCTGGCGCGCGAGAAGCTTCCCCTCGGGACGCGCCGCCAGCGCATCACGGATGCTGCCCGCCGAGACGGCGACGGCCCCGACCTGGCCCACCGATACGCCGGCCGCCGCGTTCGCGAGCTGCGCGGCCTGCACGAGCCCCCCGCGTGCGGCGAGCGCGAGTGTCAGCACGGCGATTGCGGTGTCTCCCGCGCCGGTGACGTCGTAGACCTCGCGCTGCATCGCAGGTATCACGGTTGCCGCTTCCTCGGAGGGCACGACCACCATGCCGCGGTTGCCGAGAGTGACGACCATCGAGCCGACGCCGGTTGCCGCGAGGACGGCCCGGGCGGCGGCCGCAATCGCGCCCGTGTCGGCGACATCGAGGGTCCGCCCCACCGCCGCTTCGAGCTCGCGCAGGTTCGGCGTCACGGTGCGCGCCCCACGGTAGCGGGCGAAATCACGGTGCTTCGGATCGACGACGATCGGCACTGCCGCACGCTCGCGAACCAGGGCAGCGATCGCCTCCGGCGTCAGCACCCCCTTGGCGTAATCGCTGAGAATGATCGCATCGGGCGGCGCTCGCCGGGCGAGGCGCTCGCGCAATGCGGCGGTGACCTGCGCCGGGCACGGGCCGACGTCTTCCCAGTCGACGCGCAGCAACTGCTGACTGTGCCCGAGCACGCGCAGCTTGCGGGTGGTCTGCCGTTCCGCGACGCTGAAGAGCGCCTCGGTATCGATGCCGTCGATGCTGCAGAGCCGCCGCAGCGCCTCGCCCGCGGCGTCCTCACCCACCACCCCGGCGAGACTCACGCGTGCGCCGAGCGCTGCGATCTGGCGCGCTACGTTGGCGGCACCCCCCAGCCGGTGCTCGGTGGCGTGCGCCCGCACGACCGGCACCGGGGCCTCGGGGGAGATTCTCTCGACCGCACCGGTCACGTACTCATCGAGCATCACATCACCGACCACCCAGACTTCGAGCTCCGCAAAGCGATCGAGGAGCGCGAGCAGCGCGGTCACGCTGCGGTCGTCGTGACTCATGGCGCTCCCTGCTCCCGGATCAGCCGGTCGAGCGAGTCGACGATGGCGTGAATGCTGAGGGTGTGCACTTCCTGGATGCGCGCGACCACGCGCGAGGGGGCTCGCAGCAGCAGGTCCGCATGTCCGGCGAGACGTCCGCCGGCCTCGCCGGTGAGCGCAACCACCGTGCAGCCCCGCTCGCGCGCCACCTGCGCAGCGAGCACCACATTCGCCGAGTTGCCACTGGTGCTGATCGCGAACAGCACATCGCCCGGCGCTCCCAGTGCCTCGACCTGCCGGGCGAACACCCGTTCATAGCCATAGTCGTTGCTGAGCGCCGTCAGGGTGGCGGCATCGGCAGCGAGTGCGATGGCGGGCAGCGGCCGGCGCTCGTCGCAGAAGCGGCCGACGAGCTCGGCGACCATGTGCTGTGCGTCGGCGGCGCTGCCGCCATTGCCGCAGGCGAGAATCTTGTGACCAGCGCGCAGGCACTCGTGCACCGCGGCGACGATGCGCTCGATGAGCGGTGGCAGCTCCTGCGCGGCGCGCGTCACGACGGCGCAGTGCTCGGCAAACACTTCCCGGGCGGACATGGGTATTGCGGTCCTCAGCTGATGGCTCAACGCCAGGGCGCAGCGCCCGCCACGACGGCGCGTGCCAGCTGCGCCAGGTCATCGTAAACCGGCACGCGCGTGCCGCAAATGAGCGGCTCGGTCTGCCGCCCCTTTCCTGAACGCACCAGCGCCGCAGCCACGCCCGCGCGCTGCGCGGCTTCGAGGTCGCGGCGATCATCGCCAACGACGACGGTCGCCGTGGCACTGATTCCCGAGCGCGCGATGGCGGCCTCGATCAGGCCGGGGGCGGGCTTGCGGCAGGCGCATGCCTCCCAGGGTGCATGTGGACAGAACAGCACCGCATCGAGCGCGCCGCCGCAGGCTGCGGCCTGCTCCTGCATGTGAGCGTGTACCGCCGCCAGCTGCTCGGGTCCGAGCAGTCCGCGGCCGAGCGCCGACTGGTTGGTCGCGACCGAGAGGTGCACGCCGGCGCCGCGCAGTATCGCGAGCCCCTCGAGTGCGCCCGGCAGCCATTGAAACTGAGACGGCTCGGACACGCACGGGGTGTCCTCGGCCTCGCGGTTGAGGACCCCGTCTCGATCGAGGATCACGTGCCTGATGGGGGACATCGCTCGAGAGCCTGCCTCAGCGGTAGGGATCAGGCTGCGACAGGTAGCGCTGCACGTAGTCGCGCACGCCGTCCTCGAGCGGTGTGAAAGCCCGCGCATACCCGGCGCTGCGCAGCCGCTCGAGGCGTGCCTGGGTGAAGTACTGGTAATGTATGCGCACCGCGGCCGGCATCTCCACGTACTCGATCCGTGCCGGATGCCCGAGCGCTGCGCACAAAGCCCGCGCCAGCTCCTCGAAGCTGCGGGCCTGACCGCTGCCGAGATTGAAGAGCCCGTTCACGTCGCCGTGCTCGAGCAGCCAGAGGATCACCTCCACGCAGTCGCGGACATAGACGAAGTCGCGCCGCTGCCCGCCGTCGGCGACCTCGGCGCGATGCGAGCGGAACAGTGTCACCGGGCGGTCGCTGGCCGCGAGCGGGTACTTCTGCGCCACGACGCTGCGCATGGCGCCTTTGTGATACTCGTTCGGGCCGTAGACGTTGAAGAACTTCAGTCCGACCCACTGCGGCGGGCGCGCCGCGCCCTCCTCCAGCGCGCGCGCAGTCCAGCGGTCGAAGAGGTGCTTGCTCCAGCCGTAGGGGTTCAGCGGCCGCAACCGCGCCAACGCCTGCGTCGAGCCATCGTCATCGAATCCCTGCGCACCGTCGCCGTAGGTTGCGGCCGAGGAGGCATAGATGAAGCGCTTGCGCTCGGCAGCGCACCAGCGCCACAGCGACTGTGACAGCCGGAAGTTCACCTCGGCGATGCGATCCGCATCGGTCTCGGTGGTCGAGGTGATCGCCCCGAGATGGATCACCGCCTGAAGCTGCGCGCTCTGCGTCGGCAGCCATGCGGTGAGCGCTTCCGGGGCAATGAGCTCATGCAGGGCTACCTTGGCGAGGTTGCGCCACTTGTACCCGGTGCGTAGCCGATCGCACACCGCCACCTGCATGCCGCGCTCGGCGAGTGCCGCGACCACATTGGAGCCGATGAACCCCGCGCCACCGGTCACGAGAATCATGTCCTGCCGCTCACGCCGGTGAGCAACAGATCCCGTTGGACGGTGGCGGCAGCCAGCTCGTCGAAGGTCACCGGAACGGGACGATCGCCGACAAAGGCATGCGGCTTGAGGCCGGTGGCCGCGAGCAGCCCGAGCAGCTGCTGCACTTTGAGTCCGGCCACGGGGAAACTGTCGGGGGAGTACTCGAGCAGCAGGCAGGCACAGCGCTCGAGCAGTGCCCCGGCACCGCGCAGCACGAAGTATTCAAATCCCTCGACATCGATCTTCAGCAGCCGCAGCGGCCGCTCGCCGAGCGCCTGGCGCTCCCAGAAGGCGCTCAGCGTGTCGACGGGGACCCGCACGACGCCGCCGCTCGTGTTGCCACTGAGGAGTGTGTGGCGTCCGTTGTTGCAGGCGCGGTAGCGATGCAGCTCGGCAAATCCCGCGACCTCGCCGAGGGCAACGTTGAACGCCGCCACCGAGCTTGCGGCATTTACCGCGAGATTGCGGGTGAGCAGGCGGAAACTTTCCGGGTCAGGCTCGAAGGCGAAGATCTGCGCACCGGGCTCGCTCAGGCGGCTCAGCAGAACGCTGTACCACCCGAGATTGGCGCCGACATCGACGGCGACGTCCCCGGGGCGCAAACGGACGTGCTCGAGCAGATAGCGGGTAATGGCCGGCTCGTGGGCACCCAGCCGGTAGATGTGGCGCGTGATGACGTCGGCGACCGGCCCGGTGAAGGACGTGCCGAAGGGGGCGGCGCGCGCATTCACGTAGCCGTCACGATCGGTGAGCCGCGCCCAGCCGAACTGCAGCGTGCGCAGCACTCTCACCGGCCAGGCGTGCTGCACCCGGACCGGCCGTGTGTCGGGCAGGATCGCTGTCGCTTTCGTCGTCATCGCGCCCTGCGCAGCGGCGTCTGATTCGCGCCGCGACTGCGACAGGTGCACTGATTGTACGCGATCCGGACTAGGCGCTGCGCCGCCCGGTGCCCCGCAGGGACCTGAGACTGCCGGGCTCCGCGTGCGGCGCCTGCTCGGTCCACAGGGCGTTGCGGCGGGCGACGAACGGGCTCCCGCCGAGTGCCTCGAGCGATCCGGCATCGGCAAACAGGAACCCCTGCCCCGCCACGCAGCCGAGCGCGAGCAGCGCCGCGGCCTGCTGCTCGAGCTCGATGCCTTCGGCCACCGTGTCGAGCCCGAGCGTCTCCCCGAGCGTGACGACCGCGCTCGCGAGCTCGGGTCCGTTGTCGGAGCTCGTGAGCCGGCTGACGAAGGACCTATCGATCTTGAGGATGTCGATCGGGAAGCGGTGCAGATACGAGAGCGAGGAGTACCCGGTGCCGAAATCGTCGATGGCGAGCCGCACACCGAGCGCCTTGAGGCGGTGGAAGCGCTCGAGGTTGGCATCGGTGTTGTACATGATGGTGCTCTCGGTCAGCTCGATCACCAGATTGCCGGGCTCGAGACCGGACTCGGCGAGCGCCTCGGCGACGTCGTGCGCGAGCTCACCGTGCTGCAGATGGCGCCCGGAGATGTTCACCGCCAGGCGCAGTCCGTTGCCGCCGGAGACGCTCCCGCGCCAGGCGCACAGATCGCGGCACGCCCGCCGCAGCACCCAGCGGCCGAGCCGCGCGATCTGCCCGCACTCCTCCACCACCTGGACGAAGCGTGCCGGCATCAGCACCCCCGCTTCGGGATGCCGCCAACGCACCAGCGCCTCGACGCCGATGAGGCTGCGCGTGCCGAGGTCGACGATCGGCTGATACTCGAGAAAGAACTCCTCCGCGGCGAGCGCGCGGCCGATGTCCGCCTCGAGACGCAGCCGCTCGTGCAGCATCGCCTCCATCTGTGGCTGGAAGGTGACGTGGCGGTTCTTGCCGGCCGCCTTGGCGTGGTACATGGCGATGTCCGCCTTGCTGAGCAGCGTCTCGGCGCCGGCCTGCGGAGTGGAGAAGGCGACACCGACGCTCGCACCGACGCGCACCTCGGTACCGTCGAGCGGAAAAGGCAGATCGAGGGTTGCGATCAGCGCTGCGGCGACGCGCTCGACTTCCTGCAGCGTCGCGATGCCTTCCACCAGAACCGCGAACTCATCACCGCCGAGGCGGGCCACGGTATCGGTGGCCCGGGTGGCCTTGACGATGCGCTGCGCGACTGCCTGCAGCAGGCGATCGCCGGCGTCGTGCCCGAGCGAATCGTTGATGTTCTTGAAGTTGTCGAGATCGAGGAACATCACGGCCAGCGAGGCATGGCCGCGCTGCGCGAGGGTGAGCGCGTGCTGCACGCGGTCGCGGAACAGGTTGCGGTTGGCGAGCAACGTCAGCGGATCGTGGAAGGCCAGCTGCCGCAGCTGCTCCTCGAGCGCCTTGCGCTCGCTGATGTCGCGAAAGTTGAGCGCCAGACCCTCGACCGCGGGGTCGCCGCTGAGATTGCTGCCGACGCTCTCGATGACGCAGCGCTTCGAGCCGCGCTCGAGACGCAGCTCCACCGGCCCGACCGTGCCGCGCGGTGTAGCCGCCACTTCGGCGAGGAACCTGCACAGCTTCTCGCCATCCTCGCCCGCCCACACCTCGGGCAGGCTCCTGCCGGTGATCTCGTCCGGGCGCAGGCCGAGCGTGCGCTCGGCGGCAGGCGAGGCGAAGCGCACGACACCGTCTGCCGCGACGATCATGATGAGGTCGGACGCGTTGGCGATGAGCGAGGCGTAGCGGTCCTCGACCAGCCGCGCCGCGCGGCGCTCACGCACCAGCGCATCCCCGCGCAGCAGCACCCCCTGACGCACCATCAGCAGCAGCGTGAGCGCGAACACGATCATGGTCATGACGGTCGCCGGACCGCCGATGTTGCCGCGGCTGAAGTACACCAGCAGCAGAAATGCCGCGAGCATGGCCGTGTACGGCAGCGCGCGCGCCACGGCGCCGGAGGTGCTCGACAGGGCACGGGGCGGCGCGGCGAGGCTGCGCATCTGTTCGCGGCCGGCCGCGGCGAGCGGCACGTAGCAGCACAGGTACAGCACGTCCTGAAACTGACCGGGCAGGTAGTAACCGCGGAACTTGGCAAGCGACCAGAGAATGTCCCCGAGAAACATGGTGGCGAAGCCGCTCAGGAGCAGCATGGGGATCCGCCAGCTGCCGCCGCTGCCGGTGAGCAGCAGCACACCGAGCATGAGCAGCAGCACGCAGTCGAGGGCGACGTAAGCCTGGCTGAGGACCTGGCGCAGCAGATCCATCCCGGCGTGCGCAGCCGCAGGACGGATCACGAGAAACCAGAAGAATGCGCCGAAACCCACGGTAACGATGGTGGCGTCGAGCGAGAGCTGCACCCACGGCACCTGCACCGACGCGGCGCGTATCAGGAACAGCGTCGCCGCGGCGAGCGCCAGGTAGAACGCGCAATAAAACAGATCCGCCGGGCCCGGAAAGGGGTCGAGCCCTCGCAGCCACGAGAGCGTGCCGATCACCACGCCGATGAAGTACAGCGAAAGCGCGACCGCGAGACATGTCCAGGCGGCCCGCAGCTCCCCGCGCGGAGTACGGGCGGCAGCGACGCCGAGCACGATGACACTGGCGAGCGTCACCGGCACATCCGAGAGCAGTCCCACGTAGTGAGTGACCTGCGGGCCGCCGAACCCGCTAAGCATCCAGGCGGTGTCGGCCACCACGTAGACCACGAGCCCGAGGAGGAGCCCGTCGACCCAGCGCGGCGTAGCCCGGTGGAGGGTCGTTGCGTTGGTAACTACTGTGTCCACACCGGGTGTCTGGTTGCTGTTGGCGCCGGCCGGCCGCTGGCCGCGCCCGCGGTCAGGGCCAGGAGGAAATCTGAGGCCAAACCGCCGTCCGGGCCAGAAAAAAATACCCGGGCGTGACGCAGTTCTCGCGGGTGTCGGGAAACTGCGCAGTAGGTCCGCCGGCGGCTCCGCGCGGCCTCGCCCCGCGGTCGGGCTCGGGCGCGGCGACGCGGCTCTTGAAGTGCCCGCCGCGCACGTTTACAAGGAAAGCGATGCTGCGGCGAGCTGTGCGCCAGTGCCGCGGCACACCCGGCGGCAACTTGCGAGCGTGCGATGATGACCATTCTGCGGGGTCTGCTCGACCGAGTTCTGCTCGTGTGCGCGGTGGTGGCAGGTGGCCTCGTGCCGGGCTTCATCGCCCAGTACCGCCAGCGCCTCGGTGGGCGGCTCGATCAGGCGCGGCTCGACCTCGAGCCCTGGCAGAAGCTCGCTGACCAGTTCTATCACGGCAACATCGAGCAGCTCATCCAGTATCACCTCGCGAGCAGCGATCCGAAGTTCTATGCCGAAGGCGGCGTGATTCGCTCACTGGTCGCCAGCGTGCAGCAGCTGCAGAGCGCAGTCGACGCCCTGCACGGCAATCTCTATCAGCAGGTTGCCTATCTGGCGCTGCATGCCGATCCCGGCGTGACCCGGGCGACGCTCGCCGACTGGGTGCCGACCTTCGCGCTCTCAGGCGATGGCGTGGTGTTCGCGCTCATCTTCGCGCTCGCCGTGTGGCTCGTGTTCCACGCGCTGTGGTGGCTGCTGACGCTCGGCGGCGAACGCATGTCGCGACGACGCTATGCCTGAACCGGGTGAGGAAGCCCCGGCGCGGGCCGCCGGAGCCACGGTGATCGCAAGAGTCCGTTACTCGCCGTAACATTCACCCGACCCGCGTCGTGGTTAAATGCGCGGCGTGGAAGCGGCATGGCCGCCGCCTGGACCTGAGCGCCTGGACTCATTGGGAGAAAGAGCACCGATGCGCGCATCATCTCTCCGACTCACTGCAACCCTCGCCATCGCCGCAGGGCTTGCCGCGAGCTGCAACTCGACCGACGACGGCTCGGGCAGCAGCTCGAGCACCACCACCAACGCCTCGGCGACCGGGGTGTGGGGCGGCAGCGACTCGAGCACCGGACTCAGCATCACCGCGATCATCAATTCGGCGGGCGAGGCGACCTTCATCCGCAGCGATGGGGTGCAGTTCGACGGCACGGTCGATGTCTCGGCGAACACGCTGGCGGTGACGCTCGATGGCTACACCAACTTTCCCGCGACCTTCCCCGACAGCTCCGACCACGGTGTCGGCACGCTGGACGGCACGGTCACGACCGCGAGCACGCTGAGCGGCACGCTCAGCTTCACCACCGACGGCAACACTGCAGTCCCGGGCAACTGGTCGCTCAGCTATTCGACAATCGCGAGCAACGCTTCCTCGACCGGGGCGATCGCCGGCAACTACACCGACTCGACGAGTGGCGCGGTATTGTCGATCACCAGCAGCGGCGTCATGACCAGCCAGGGCGCCTCCACCGGCTGCGTGCTGAACGGCTCGGTCTCGACCAACGACAGCTCTCACAACGTCTACGAGGTCGCCTACACCTACGCGAGCTGCACCGGCACCTACGCGGTGCTCAACGGTGTGCAGTTCACGGGTCTGGCGACGCTCAACACCGCACAATCCCCCACGCAACTGCTCATGGCAGTCGCCGGCGCCTCCACCACCGCGAAGTACGGGATCGTGTCGACACTCAGCAGCAGCTGAGCGCCGCAGGCGCACCGCAGCGGAAGCGCGTGTCACCCAAGGGCATTCCGGCACTCTCGCGCCGCGAGTTCCTCGCCATCGGCTCGGGCGCCACCGCCGGTACGCTGCTCGCTGGCTGCGTGCGGGCCGACGGCCCATCCGACCCGGGCCGGCTGATCACCAAGGCGATACCCTCGAGCGGTGAGCGGATCCCGGCCATCGGTCTTGGCACCGATGCGTTCCGCGTGGAGGATCGCGAGGAGATTCGCGCCGAGATCCAGCGGATGAGCGAGCTCGGTGGCTCGGTGATCGATACCGCCGCGGCCTACGGTGACAGCGAGGCGCTCATCGGCGATGCGCTCGAGAGCCTCGGCTTGCGCGCGCGGATGTTCCTCGCCACCAAGCTGGTTGCCGCTGGTGGCTACTCCGGAGCGGTGGGCGCGGACAGCTTCGAGCGCTCGCTGCAGCGGCTGAGGACACAGCACCTCGATCTGCTCCAGGTCCACAATCTGAACGGTGTCGATACGCTGCTCCCGCTCATGCAGCAGTGGCGGAAGGCAAAGCGCATCCGCTACATCGGCGTCACCACCTCGCGCGTCGGCCAGCACGCCGAGCTCATCGCCGTGATGCGCAGCTATCCGCTCGATTTCATCCAGGTCGACTACTCACTCGGCGACCGCGACGCGGCGGAAGCGGTGCTGCCGCTCGCGCTCGAGCGCAAGCTCGCGGTGCTCGTGAATCTGCCGTTCGGGCGCGCCTCGCTGTTTGCGCAGGCCGCCGGGCGGAAGCTCCCCGAGTGGGCCGCCGAGATCGACGTGAAGAGCTGGGCGCAGTACTTCCTCAAGTACGTCATCTCGCATCCAGCGGTCACCTGCGCCATACCCGGCTCGACCAAGGTGGGTCACCTCGAAGACAATCAGGGAGCCGGCCGAGGCCGGCTCCCTGATGCGGCAATGCGCCGCAAGATGGAGGAGTACTGGGACCACGCTTCCTGAACCCAGGCTCCTCGCCGACGGGCAACTAGAGCGAGCGCAGGAAGTTGAGCAGATCCTGCTGATCTCCCGGGCTGAGCGCGAAGAAGTTCTGCACCACCTGATTCGCCTCGCTCCCGGGGCTCGCGTGCTGCTGGATTGCCTGCACCAGATCGCTGGTTCGGCCATCGTGCAGGAAGAACACGCGCTCACCCACACCCCACAGCGGCGCCGTGCGAAACTCGTCCGGCCCCGCCGCTCCCTGGGTGATGCCGTCCGCGAGACCCGTGCCCATGTGGTGCACCAGCAGATCCGAGAACAGGTTCGCCTGTTGGTTCGATAGTGCCGCGCTCGGGGTGATGTAGGAGCCAGTCGCAATCGCGGTGCCGGTCGTGAGCGTCGGGGTGTGACAAAGCGCGCAGCCGATGCTGCTGAACACGGTGCTGCCGTGCTGGGTCGAGGCGGTCGGCGCCGCCGGCGCCGGTGGCGCGAGCAGGCGCATAAAGTTGGCGAACGCCTCGATATCCGACAGCACCGCCGTCGTCACCACCGGAGTTCCCGCCTGCGGGAAATTGTCGGTGTCGTTCGGCGTCGAGTTGTTGCCCTGGCAGGCAGGCGTCTCGTCGCGCTCCTGCGGGAAGAGCTGGTTGGAGATGCCCATCTCGACGTTGTAGGCCTCGCCGGCGAACATGAGGAGCGACTTGTTCTGCGCCTTCCAGCCAAAGCGCGTGATCGTGCCGTCGTTGGCGCTGCGGTTGACGGTACCCCCCTGCACGGAGTTCGGGTGACCGCGCACGCCGACCTGCTGTTTGGCACTCGCGTTCGCCTGCTGGTTGGCGAGAATCGTCGAGTCGTTGATCGCCTCGATGAGCCCGGCGCCGAGCACCGGCGTCGGAATGCGGAAGATGATGTTGGGATTGCCGCCCTGTCCGGTCACCGGGTTACCGGCGGGGGTGAAGCTCGGCTGCGTTATGTTACAGCTGCTCGAGACGTCGGTCCGTCCGGTGACGACGAACAGGTTGTGCACGCCGCCATCGGGGACGCCGTTCGACTGCACGAAGCGTGCCTCGCGGACCGGACCGTTCGTCGCCTCGAACCACGGCATCTGGTTGGTCGCGCCCGCGGCATTGTAGACGGTGAACAGCGGGTTGGTGGCGGGACTCGAGCCGCCCACGTACGGCGCTGCGTGGCAGTTGGAGCACTGATTCGAGTTGAAGCGCGGCCCGAGGCCGGTATTTGCACTACTGGTGACGGAGACGGTTTCGACGGCCTGAAAGCGCGCCGCGCCGTCGAGGAAGTACGGCGTCTCGTTGCCGTTGATACCGGCGATCGGTACCGGCGGGCCGCCATCAGTCGGCGCCGTGCGCACGCCCGGATCGTGCGCCTGGGCGAACTGCCCCTGAGGGAACTGCCCTTGAGCGAACTGCCCCTGAGCGAACACGGCGGCCGGCGCCAGCGCGCCGAGGCCAAGCAGAAGCCACCACCCAAAGCCGCTGAGAATGCGCCGGATACCGGCGACTGAGGTACGCATACGATTCCCTCCCCGTTGGCGAGCGGCAAAGACGCCGCATAAAGCAAGCAAGCGAGTTGGCGGTTTACGCGTGCGGCCCGTCACTGTCGAAGTGTCGCGCGTTCGAGACGCGCGCCGCGGGCGGCTGGAGCGCTAAAATCACCGGGAAAATGCGTGATTTAGCGCCTGGGTGTTGGTGCGTGCTGAGACAGAAATTCTTTGAACGAATTGCGCAGCTCTCGGTCGGATGGCACTTTTCACTACTGCGCGCGGTCAACTTTCAACAGGAGAGCTGCCGATGCACCGTCGTTCGCGCCTGCCGCCCATCGCCTTGAGCGCCGAGGAGCAGAGCCAGCTGCGCAGCTGGGCGCGCGGTGAGCGCCGGATGGGCCGCTCGCTCGCGATCCGTGCGCGTATCGTCCTACAGTGCCACCAGGGACGCTCGAACCGCGAGGTCGCACGGCGCCTCGGGGTCAGCGCACAAACAGTCTGCAAATGGCGACAGCGGTTCACCGCCCAGCGCGTGCGCGGACTGCTCGATCAGCCACGCCCGGGCGCGCCGCGCTCGATCAGCGACGAGATGGTCGAGGCGGTGCTCGCCAAGACGCTGCACGAGCAACCGCCGGACGCCGAACGCTGGAGCAGCCGCCGGCTCGCTTCCGCGCTCGGCATCTCGCAGCGCGCGGTGCTGCGCATCTGGCGCGCCTTCGACCTGTGAGGGCGAGTCGGCTACAGCGGGTTGGTGAAATCGAAAACGATGTCGCCGGTGTCCTGCCACCCATCCTGGTGGCGGGCGATGAGCTTCCCTGCCACGATCCTGCCGCGGATCATGACACCGGTGGAGCTGCCATCGGGTAGCCGTACCATCGCCCTGCCGGCGACCTCATCGGGCCGCGAGAGATCGAGCATGCCGTGAACTACGGCGCCGGTTTCTCCGTGGTATTCGAACTCGCCGCTGCTCGCGAGCATCAGCCGACCGAGAACCTTTCTCCCCGGATAGGAGCTGTCGGTCGTGTAGCCTGCGTATGAGCCGGGGACAATGGCGGTGCCGCCGGCCTGAGCGGTCGGCGGTGGCGGTGGGGCCACGGACGCCATGGTCGCCGCGGTAGTTGCGGTCGGCGCGGTGGTTGTCAACGGCGCGGCGCGTGTCACCGCTGTCGGCGCGCTCGCGGGAGTGCCGGCCACAGGGACCGCGCTGCTTTTCTGCAGCGGGCGCGTCAGCCGACGCACCTCGAGCGCCGCCTCCGCGGCGTGCGGGCCGCCGGGGAATTGCTTCTCGTAGTCCTGGAAATCCGCAGCATCGCGACTGTCCTTGATGCGATCCCAGTATTCCTGCTCGAGCTCGCCCGCGGTCGCGACGTGGATGGCCGTGGAATCAGCCATCGGTGCCGCTGCGGCTGGCGGCGGCGCCTGCGCGATCGCGCTCGCGCCTGCGGGCACGAAGTAGTAGTCGCCGATCGTTTCGTCGTAGAGCGCCGGCACCTGCACGTGATCGACGCTCTTCGCCAGCTCGATCACCTGCGACGACACGTTCTTCAGCAGTTGGTTGGCGGCGACGCCGGGACGGCGGATCTCCTTGATGAGGACGCGCGTAAAGAGGCCGTTCGGGTCACGGTCGCCCGCCCCGAGCCGGTCGAGGGCCTCCTGTCCGGCACCGGCCGAATACATCACCATCTGCCCGCTCGCGCTCTGCATGGCGAGCCCACGCCCCCCGATC
>Ga0187783_10001531_pt1 | contig 17099 bp, 18 predicted proteins | sample 1015_SJ02_MP02_2_FD_132471 | JGI IMG/M metagenome (GOLD analysis project Ga0187783, IMG submission 132471) | Tropical peat soil microbial communities from peatlands in Department of Meta, Colombia - 1015_SJ02_MP02_20_MG | ecosystem: Environmental > Terrestrial > Soil > Wetlands > Peat | place... | reverse complement strand
CAACTGTCAGTCTTGCCAGCCACGTTGAAGGTCCTGTAGCCTAAGGTGTACTCCCCAGCACGAAACAGAATCCCGAACCCAACGACGAGTCTCAAGTTTTCCACAGGAGAGGTCTCGATTTTACGACTCGACGGTGCCAACAGCAAAGCCTTCAAGGAACGGCAAGAGGAGTCGACTTCCCAGTACGTCTTCTGTTCTCGAACGCCCGTCCGTTTGCGCCCGGACGGCGGCGGCGATTGCCTTTCGGGGTAACCAGCCGGCTATCATCAAGGCTGCCAGCTAGTTGACCCTGCTCAGTTTGCATGCTTTGTTCCTCACGGCGTGGACGCAGTATCGATGCCAAGGTTCGAGGAGCGAATTTTCCCACGGAAACGTCGGCCCAGGACCTCCTGATCCGGAGGTCTTTGACTAGTGGGCGCCGGGAAAAAAGGGGCCCCCGATCAGGCACAACACGGAAATCACTTCTCAAGGTGTCAACTTATAGCGGTCACGAGGATAGAGCACCGACTGGCGCACGTTCGGGAGCCTCAGGATCTGGGCTGTCAGCCTTTCAAGGCCAATAGCAAATCCTCCATGCGGAGGCATGCCGAGGTCGAACATCGCGAGGTGGCTTTCGAAGCCCTGAGGACGAATGCCTCGTCCGAGAAGCGCTGCTTCAAGATCCTTTCGTCGGTGGAGCCTTTGGCCCCCGGTTGTAATTTCCACTCCGTAAAACAACAAATCGAAGCTCTCGGCCGCACCATGCACTCCGCGCGGGGCAGTGTAGAAGGGACGTCCAGCCAGTGGGAATCCTAAGACGAAGACGGCAGGTGTTCCCGTCTGCCTCTCGGCCAATTGACAGAGCTGACGTTCGGCTTCAGGGTCAAGGTCGTCGGCTAAGTCGTTGCGATTGAAGTGCGTGCGCAGCAGTTCCAGACAAGTGGAAAACTCCCAGCACGGAACTGAAAGCATAGAAGGCAGCGCCTGGCTGCGATAGCTCGCAAGCGTCTCCGGCATCTCCATATTGAGCGCAGTGAAGATATGAGTGAGGAGCTCGCGTTCCAGCTGAATCACGTCTTCCGGCCCGTCTATAAAACCGAATTCCACATCTAGCGAGTAGTATTCCGTCAAATGTCTGCTAGTAGCGTGTGGCTCGGCGCGGTAGACATGACCGGTTTCGTAGACTCGCTCCAACCCGGCAACCCCATGCTCTTTGTAAAATTGGGGACTTTGCGCCAGGTAGGCTACCCGATCAAAGTACTTGAGTTCGAAGAGGTTCGTCCCGCCCTCGGTTCCCGACGCCACTAATTTTGAAGTGATGATTTCTGTGAATCGCTGGGCATCCAGAAACTGTCGAAACGCCTTTAGCAGGGCCGCTTGGACGCGAAATATGTTGCCGACCGCAGGATTGCGGAGGGCCAGCGGGCGATATTCGATCAGCGACTCCAGTCCGACTGACTCGAGATTCGATGCAGAAGTGAAGGGCAGGTTCTGGCCGGCACGATTGAGAACACGGGCAGAAACAATCTCGACCTCACAACCTCCCGGGGCACGGCTATCGAGGTGGACGCGCCCTTCAATCTCGACCGTATCCTCGGATTTCAGGCGCAAATCCCTCAGTGCCGCGGAGGCAGCGACGCACTGCACCTGTCCGGAACAGTCCTTCAAGATCAAAAAGGTTGTTTTGCCAAGGACACGGAGCCGATGGACCCATCCACGAAGTAACACCGGCTGTTCGGGACATTTGGGGAGTGAGTGAACGAAGCTCCGTTTCGTCACAGGTTCCATACAAGTCCTCAAGCCTGAGATTCTTGCTGGAACCGTTTTGCGGCGGTACCATCCAGCTTTCCGGCGGGCAGCCGGACACTTGATTAGCGCGGTCTCGCGGCGCCGCGTTCTCCTCTACTAGGGCCTGCTGAAATCAGCTTCCTGTTCGGGAAGACCTCTCGGAGGGGTCTGTCCTCTTCAATGAGTTCTAATCATTCAATCATTTCGGACCATCGCTCGGCAACCATCGTTCGGATTATCGTTGCGGAGATCGTCCGGCAGCAAAAAATGCATCGAAATCCTTGCTTTTGCCGAATCCGAAGGCGCAGCCGCAGATCTGTTGCACGGGGCTGACATCGCTTCCCCCCTCGACCCTAGAGGTTTTTCACGGCCCTGGAGTGTGGCGGACCCGTTTTATGCCTTCACAAATTGGATGTCCAAGCTGATGGTTACTTCGTCGCCCACCAGAATGCCACCGGTCTCGAGAGTTGCGTTCCAGGTCAGGCCGAAATCCTTGCGGTTGATCTTGGTGTAAGCTGACACCCCGATTCGGGTGTTGCCCCAGGGATCCTTTGCCGGCGGGGTTGGCCCTTCCACCGAGAACACCACCTGGCGGGTAATGCCGCGGATGGTCAGGTTCCCTTCTACCGCCAGGTGTCCACCCCGAACCAGCGTAATCCGCGTGGACTGGAAGGACAGCGTAGGAAACTTCTCCGCGTGGAAGAAGTCGGCACTTTTGAGGTGGGCATCGCGTTGGGCGTCCCGAGTCTCGATGGAGGAGGCTTCAATCAAGGCCTCGATGCGAGAGTCGGTCAGCTCAGATTCGCTCAGCGTCAAGCGTCCTGAGACTTTGGTGAATTGCCCTTTCACGTTGGAGATCATCATGTGCCTGACTTTGAACTCGACAACGGAATGAGTTGGGTCAATGTTCCAGGTCGAGGTGGATACTTTCGGTGTGGCGAGCGTGCTCATCGGGGTTATCCTTTCTTCCTCTTTAGATGCGTTGTGACGATAGTCGTTGAAACATATTTTATACGCAAAAAATCAACTCACTTTAGCGCGGACAGCCTCCAGCAGGGCGGCAAGCGTTCGAAGCCGCTCTTTTCCCAGGTGGCCCAACTGCCTGCGGTGGGTCCCCTGGACGGGTTCGTCGAGACGGGCTAGCAGTTTGAGCCCCTCTGCGGTGATGCCGGCGAGAACCATGCGGCGATCCTTGGCTTCCCGCCAGCGCACAATCAGGCCGCGCTTTTCCAACCGGTCGAGCAGGCGGGTCACGTCGGGGTCCCGGGTAATCATGCGGTTCGCAATTTCGCCACAAGGAAGCCCGTCCGGCGCTCCGCGGAGGATGCGCAGCACGTTGTACTGCGTCGCCGACAGGTCCTCGGCCTTGAGTATCTGGGCCGGGCCGCGCGACAGCAAATCGCAGGTACGGAGCAGGTCAAGAAATGCGGCTTCCTCGGGACACCCCATCGGCGGCCTCTTATTCTTGGACTGGACTCGCTCTCGCATCTTTAACTCAATATTATTCGTTGTCACGAATAGTGTCAACACACATTATCGTTCCTTGCGCTCTCCAGGATGGAGATGCTCATCGTCGGACTCTCCTCAGCAATCGAAGGCGGCTAAGATTGCGGAATCAGTGAGCTTTCAAGATCCCTAGGATTCGCGGACGTTCGCCCGACCCCATTCCACCGGGCTCACTTCTTCGCAGGTTTTCCGAGTGTTCGCCCACTCGTGCGAGCAATTCAGCCGGGGCTGAGCTGTTCTCGCTAAGGAAGCAGACTTGCCCTGTCAACCCTAACAGTTGCGGAGTCGGCAGCCCTGGATTAGTTTGAGTGCGCGACGGCATCTCTACCCAACCATCATCGCGATGCACGGCGTACGATAATCGTAGGAGGACGATCATGACCCTCGGCAAGCGTAGCTTGGCGGAATTCATCGGTACATTCTGGCTGGTCTTCGGCGGTTGCGGTGCCGCGGTATTGTCCGCGGCGTTCCCGAACCTCGGCATCGGCTTCCTGGGCGTCGCTTTCGCCTTCGGCCTGACCGTGCTGACGATGGCATTTGCCATCGGCCACATTTCAGGGTGCCACCTGAACCCCGCGGTTTCCGTTGGGTTGGTCGCGGGCGGCCGTTTTCCCGCCTCCGAGCTCCTTCCCTACATCGTCGCTCAAGTGCTGGGAGCTTGCGGAGCAGCCGGAGTCCTGTACTTGATCGCCAGCGGGAAGGAAGGTTTTGAGCTTAGCGCCGGATTTGCTGCCAATGGATATGGATTACATTCCCCGGGCGGATATAGCTTGTTTGCCTGCCTGACGGCGGAGATTGTGCTGACCACCTTCTTTCTGCTGATCATTATGGGTTCGACCGATAAGAGAGCGCCCCAGGGCCTAGCTCCCATCGCAATCGGACTCGGATTGACACTCATTCACCTCGTCGGGATTCCCGTGACCAACACCTCGGTCAATCCCGCCCGCAGCACCGGGCAGGCGATCTTCGTAGGAGGCTGGGCGTTGGTCCAATTGTGGCTCTTTTGGGTTGCGCCGATCATTGGTGGTCTGATTGGAGGCAGCATCTATCGTACCTTCTTCGGCGAAGAGACGAGCTTGAGGACCGAAGGAATCCCTCGCTCCCCCGAGCGGCTCAGAGCCGCAGGCGATTGATCCGTCAGTCAGGAACTCATCGGCCGAAGGTCATGGTCAACAACAAGCAGGGGCCTGTCGAATGATCCGCGCCGCCGGCGACCTTCGGCACCATGGACTGCGAATCGCCAGGCGGGGGCACGACGGCCGGTGCTCACCCTCCAGAGGCTGAGGGCAACAGCAATAGGCGCTGACTACTCGCTCAGCCTTCGATCATTGTCTTAACGTTGTTGACGATCTCTCGCGCCCGGTCGTTATTCATCTTCTCGAGAGTGCTTTGCGTAGCGAACTTGGCGATCATCTGTTCCGGCACCTGGTATCGCACCTCCAACGTCAGCCGAGTCTTGCCCTTGCCCTCAGGCTCGAAGGAGTAGGTCCAATCACTCGGGTTGCCGGTAAGAGTCTGAAATCCATACTTGCTCGGGCGCTGCGCAGCGTTGCACCTGCTGTTGCCCTTGAATACCACGCCGAACCAGTCGAATTCGTAGGTCCAGGTTTGTCCGACCGAAGCCTGCGCTGGGTTTACGTTTTCTATCTTTGTGAGCCCGGGAACAAAGGTCGTGGCCCGCTTGGCTTCGGAGACGAAGTCGTAAAGTTTTTCAGGCGTGTCTGCGATAACGACACTCTGCTTTGCAATCGCGGAAGACATAACGGCTCCTTTAGTGGAATCGGGCGGCCTTTCGCAGAGCCGCAAGAATCAGTTTGTGCTTTTTATGAGAGAAGCCTCGAATACGGATCCGTAATACTGAGAACATGGTTGCCTGCTGCCAAGAGATTGTGCCAGCGTCGCGGTTGAGCCGCAAGCCTCCCGCGACCGGATCCGCCGAAATTAGCATCAACCGAAGACACCCGCCCAACACCTCCGTCCATGCCACCGGATTGCGGTGCAGTACCAACCAGCGCTCGTCTCCCTCCTCCGTACCGCCATGGCCGAGCCGCACCACCGTTCGGCCGGGGTGAAACATGCGCAGGGTGATCACTTGCGTGCTCGTAGAAAGCCCTGGATTCCGGGTTCATCGATCCAGGTCTGAGGCGACTGAAATCCCGCTTTCGCGGCGCAGGTCTCAAGCTCAGCCCGGCAACGGTAATGCACCTGCAGATCGGCCAGACGCAGCAGATAATCCGAAAACCGGCGCCGGCGCATGACACTGGTGAACAACATACCGTCCGACCGAAGCAAATCGTGAAATAACGACAGGAGCTCGAGCAACTGTCGATCATCGAGAAACTCGCCGAAGCCGGTACAGGTGATGTAGTCGAACTGGCCGCCGTAGACGGAAACATCGAAGGCATCGCCATGGTGCAGATGCAGATCGATACCGCGCTCGCCTGCCACCCGGCCTGCCTCCGAAAGCACTTCGAGGTCCAAGTCGAGAACGTGAAAGCGAACCTTCGCCAGCGAGCCGCCAGCGCCACGAAATCGCTCGGCTGCGTCCACGAGCTCGCGTGGAATTCCCGAAGGCACGCTGAGAATGTCGAGCTCGGTGCCGGAGCGAAGCCGTAGGAAGGCTGTCAGTTCGGAGGACGCGGTCAAATACCGGTTGCGGAATGACCGGACCATCGGCATCGCCAGTAATCGTGCGTCGAGCCAGCAGCCGAAGAGATTCCGTCCCGACGGCAGGCCGCGGTAAATATGATCGGCGAAGCGATAACTACCGCCGTTCTCCAGTCCTTCGCGCGCCAGGTCACTCGTGCGCAGCAAGTAATACAACGGCAGTTCCAGCACCCGCCCGCGGCGCACCAGCCTTTGCGCAGTGGGTGCGAGGCGCCTCCGATTGTAGAAGAGGTTCATATTCGCAGGTAGGCCCCGATGAGATCACGCATAACCTCAGGTGTACCGGCAGCGATGGTCAGGGCGCGCGCGTCGCGATAGTAGCGGCTCGACCAGTGATCGTCGGTGTAGCCGAGACCGCCATGCAGTTGCAGGCAGGCACTGATGACGTCCTGCGCCACCTGATAGGAGAACAGCTTGATCATGCAGATCTCGCGCGTGACATTTTCGCCAGCGGCCCACCGGTGGAAGGTTGCGCGATTGAGCTGGCGCGCCGCCTCCAGGCGCGTGGCCATGTCGGCGAATTGATGGCGGACGGATTGGAAGCGCGAAATAATCTGCCCGAACGCCCGGCGCTGGCGGGCGAATGTCACGGTACGCTCCATCGCGTATTCTGCCCAGGAAACCGCGGCAATTCCGCCGAAGAGCCGCTCGCGGTTGAGCCCTCGTTGGATATAGGCGAACGCTTCGCCGGCAGTTCCCAGCAGGCTTTCCCTCGCCAGCCGACAGCGGCGCAGCTCGATCGTTCCCGCTCCGCTGGTTCGTAGCCCAAGAGTTCGAAGTCGCGTGACACGAACACCGGAATCGAGCGGAACGAGGAAAAGACTGAGGGCATCGGCCGGTGCTCCGACGAATCGCGCGGCAACAATCGCGAAGTCGGCCAGAGCGGCGTTCGTGGTGTAGGTCTTGGTCCCAGTCAATAGGATGAAATCGCCGCTATGCTTGGCTTCGGTTTCGAGTGCGGCAAAATCGGATCCGGCGACTGGCTCAGAGACAGCCATGCAACCGAATTTACGACCCTGCAACAAAGGCTTCAGGTACCTCTGCTGCTGTTCAGGTGTGCCGAGCTCTTCGAGCATGGGTGCGATCAGATTCGCCTGGACTAGGACGCTCAGCGCAAAGCCCAGCGAGTCGCACCGCGCAATCTCTTCGGCGAGTATAAAGCCGTCCTTCCGGGAAAGAGCAAAATATCCCCGCCGAGCACAGGTCGCGAGAGCATTGCGGGAAAATTGCCCGGCACGCTCCCAGCGAGCGGCAAGCGGGCGCACGTCCTCCTCTACCCACTTGCGAAGCGAGCGCCGCAAGGACGCCCGTGAAGCTCGAGCCGCCATCAGTTCCGGGCTCCAACGAAGCGCTCGACCAGCTCGATCGCGTCCTGGACGGTACGGATGCGCCAGAGGTCGTCGTCGGCAATCTCCACCTGGAAGGTTTCTTCGAGCGACAGCACGCACTCGATTCTCTCGAGCGAGCCTATGCCGAGTTCGGACAATTGCGTCCCAGGCCGAAGGTCGCGCGGGGCGACGTCGGCGGCGCGACCGATGATCTCGGTGACTTTCGTGGGGACATTCATGCCACGGCCCCGGAACCGAAGCGGCGCTCGAGCTCGACGTGGAGGGCAGCGGCAACCCGGGAATCAATCGCCGACCATTTCGAGCGCGACGCTAGAACCTGCGCCGGGTCAATCCGCGTGAGCGCCGTCTCGATCCAGCCCTGTCCGCCACTGTGCGCTTCTTCCTCATGAATGATGCTTTCGAGTACACACCGGACCTGGGGGTGCACGTCGCCACGCCGCAAGTGTTCGCGATAGCTGGCGACGACACGCGCCTCCAGAACTTCGGAAAGGACGAGCAGATCCACCAGCTGGGCCGGAGTGCCGCCGAGCTTGGAATAGTGCTGCTGAATGGTGTCCGCCAGCGGATCGACCCAGCCGCCCAGCGCCACGATAACTTCAGTCAGTTGAGCCGCGTGTGCGGCTTCGGTGGCACAGTGGCGGGTTGCCCCCAGTATCAGCGCGGGCACTGATACAGAACGCGCCAGCCGCGCCATCAGCAGTGCACCGTGAAGTTCGCTGTTGCGGTATAGGTTCAGCAGCCAAAGGTCGCGCTCAGTAATTTGCATTCATCGCCACCTTCGCGGAGTCTGCCAGGCCCACCCCACAAAGCCGGTGAATCTTCTGATCAAGAGTAAGGATGGCCTGCAGGTCGTTTTTTTGTGATATAGGAACGTGGGCGACTACATCCGCACCCACGTGCCGGAAGTTTTCCGCGGCTTTAAGACAACGCCGGCGTGCGTTGTCATCCCCCCGAACCCGCGGATCCAGCAGATCGAAGGCAAACTGGGTGTGGCGAAATTCGTCTTTGGCGATAAAGCCCGCGATCTTGCGCAGCACGGACTCCTCCGCTTGACGTGACAAACGCAAAAAGAAGTACGCGGCAAAATGTTCGCTCATCATATAGCGAGTCAGTTCGGACACTAAATCGGCCAAACGGTTGGCTTCATTGCGACGGCGAACCTCTACGATCTCCAGCTCGGTGATCGCATGGTAGTCCACGATCTCCAGATAGCGGTTCAAGACGTAGAAGTGTTTGAAAGCCTCGTAGAGCTGGACGGAGAAGACCGAGGTCAGGTCAACCTGATCGAAAAAGGTTGTCACCAGCTTGCCGGTGTAAAGGGGGAAATAAGACTCGATGAGCGCTGCGTCATGCACCTGGTCAAGCAGCCAAGGTTGTGCCAGTGCGAGAGCACGGTCCACGCTGTTCCAGGCAACGTCGACGTCGAGAATCCAGCGCTGCAGCTCGGCCGTCGTGAGGTACTCATCGTAGATCATCTTTGTGCCATGATCGTATGCGGAGCCAGGACGAATGCGCCAAGTTGGCGAATCGCCGCAAGACTCCAGCGCTCCAGCCCGAAGGCAACACACGCGGACGCGGCCGGCGATCCATCGGATAAGGAAATTTGAAAGCGCCGGCCAAAATACGTCTCATGGAGATTGAACGATGCCAGCGCCGTTCGACGGTCGTCGCCAATTCCGGCCTGCAACTCGAGCTTCAGTTCCTTCAGTTGCTGCAGCAGTTTCTTGCCCCGTATCTTCTCGTTGGTGAAAAAAGGGTCGGTCGCCACTTCCAGGCTAGCTTCTAAGCCGATCTCGCCCGCAAACTCCAGAACACGAACCGACCAGCTGCGCCGCTGCGCCTCCACCCACGGCGCGGAACCAACCAGGACAACCTCGCGCATGGTGAACTCGCGGAGGCGTGCATCATCACAGGACTTCTCATTCCTCCGACACCGTCCGACCGACGTCAATGTCAGAGGTGTGTCCAGGCATTGGCCGGCCAGTGCCTCATATATCTGATAGCAAACCGCCGGCTGGAAGAACGTACCGGTCACGGCGGGCACGGCAGTCTCGGAAAAGGATTCGAAATAGTCAGCTCTTTCGAGAACCGACGCTGGCAGTCGCTCCGGGTACTGGATCTCGCGCGCACCGGCAGCTACTGCCATCTGACGAAACACCTGATCGAACTGGTCTCGAAACCGATAATTGTCGTTCATTCGCAAACCACGTACGGTGCTTATCTGTGCAAGAACTGGTTCACGATAGTACGCACGTTGCGGAAATTTTTCATGACGACCTGCTCATCGGGAATATGGCGACCCATCGCCACTTCAATCCACGCAATCAGCTTCAAGATTTGCAGCGAATTAATCCAGCCGTCGTCAAAAAGCGGCGTCTCCTCCGTGGCTACGCGACCGCTGCTCCCGAGCAGTTCCCCATTAATGTACTCTAAGAGCTGTTCCGCGCCATGCGTCGTCAGGGGCATTGAGCCTCCGACCAGCGGGTGGGCTCCCAACCGGATTCAATCAAGCAGCGAACGACACGTGGAAACAGCTCGCGGATGACCGGCTTGCTCAGGTCCGGCAATGCTGCTCGCAAGGCAGAGTCGTCAAACTGTTTGGGATAGGCGAGCTGCGGAGCGAAATGCTTGAGCACCCCGACCGATGCACGCAGGCCCTCGTCGCCGATCTCTTCGACCGAGCGGACGAAGAGTTCGAAAGTCCGCAGGGGCACGACAGCCGGCTTTTCAATCGCCCGCTTTCGCCACGCCGGCCGAAAACACAGGAAGCATTCGAATGCGAGATCGAGCATTTCCCGCAAGGTGAGGCAATCCATTCCGCCGCAGACCTGATAGGTTTTGCCGGCAGCGAATCCATCGACCGCCAGATGCACTACGGCGTTGGCAGCATAATCGAGCGCAACGAGGTCCACAAGCGAAGTGTCGCTCCCAGGCACCATCGGGGCTAGCGAAGAGTAATAAAAACGCAGTGCGTGGTGGAGCGCCGCGAGCCGCGTGACGTGTCCCTCCGAATCCCCGATCACCGTGCTGAGCCGCACCACCGTAACTGGCAGCTCGTCCTTATGCTTCCGAACCTGCCGCTCGGCCTGATATTTCGATTGTTCATAAGCATTCACGAATCCGGCATCGTGTTCGAGCTCATTCTCATAAACCACACCGCTACGTCTCCCGGCGACGTAGACGGTGCTAAGAACGACCACCCGAGGTTGTTGGCGGCATGCCGCAGAGAAATTCAGCAGGTTGCCCGTGCCGTCCACGTTGGTGTGCTGCGCCTCCGGCAGCGCTGCTGAAAATCGCGTATCCGCCGCGGCGTGGATAATGATGGTGGCCTCAGAACGGATCTTTTCGGCGGTGCGCGCTTCCATTCCCAGGTCCGTCTCCGCGGTGATGTCTCCCTGCGCCGGCTCAATTCCCGCCGGAACTGCCGACTGGTGTGCCAGGGCAAAAATCTGCGCCACCGCAGGGTGAATCCGCAGGCGCTCGACAATCGCCTCTCCCAGCACGCCGCTTGCGCCGGTGACGAAAACGGTATGCATCAATACTCCATGACGGTGCACGCCCAGTTCGCACCAAAACCGAAATTTACCAGCAGCAGCTTGTCACCGGAACGCAGCAAATTCCACTCCATCATGTCCCTCAGATTGATCCAGTTGTCGGCAGCGATGACGTGTCCGATGCGCGGGATGTTCCCGGCGAACAGACGCTCCATCGGCAGTTCTACCAAATCGAGGAGGATTTCCCATGAGCGCCGCGACACGTTGTGGGGAATGATCCAGCGAATGTCCTCCTTGGTCACTCCAGCTCCCTCGAGAGTACTGCGAATCAGATGTTGCGCGGTGGGAAAATACGCGGCGATGATCTCATTCTTCTTGCCGACGGAATCCCAGTAGTAGCCCTTCGTTACCTGGCGACGATAGAGCAAGCGATTGCGTTCAGAGCCACGCGACACCAGCACGGCGCAAGCCCCATCGGAAATCACGTTATACAAAATCTCGCGCTTCACCCCGCAGGGCAGCACGTCCGCACTCACGCACAACACGTGCTCGGCATCGCCATTCGAAAGCAAAAAGTCGCGCGCCAAGCCAACCGCAGAGTTCAGCCCCATGCAACCTACCTGGCTGATGCCGATCGCCATGGCCCGCTCCAGTTCCAGCTCGTATTGGAGCAGCGCGACCGGATAGTTGAACGGATTCCCCGACGCGCAGGCGCCCGCGACATGACTTTGGGGAATCGCACCAGCGTAGAAGATCGCGCCAATCTCTGAGGGCGGCACTTTCGACTGTTCCATCAGCCGCTGCGCGGCGGAGAGTGCCATCTCCTCTCCCGGACGATTGCTCAAATACGCGCGGGCGAAGCCGAACTGCCGCAGGCGCTCAGGCGGACTCTCGAGAAGACCGCGAAGGTGGAGTTCTTCGAGCTCGACGGCCTCGCCAGGAAGCTCGTACGCGATATGGGAGATTCCAATTGACACTCACTGCTATCGGCGCAACGGCACCTATTCTCCCATGTCAGCTGTATGCCGAGAAGCATGATGCTCGACTTCGGGCTCCTCAGTACGCGCTGACAATGTAGCGCACAAAGTCGGGGTTGTCGTGGAGCAGCAGCGAGAAGGGTCCCTCGGAGAAGTAAATCCAGGCATGCAGGTCCCAGGTCTCGGTGTCCTTGAAACCGCGCTCCCACAAAGCGGCGTGGTAAACCTCGTGCTCGAGGGCCTGCACATTCCGAAAGCTATCCTTGCTGGATGCAATCGAGATTGTCTTCGCCTCATAGTCAGTGAACCCTTCTCCTGGCCCATCACCATACTTCGAGGTTGCCGGGTGAAAAGAGACCGTGTAGGTCACGCACGGGTGGTCCTTGATGCCGCAAATCACGATTGATTTAGGTGGTTGCGCATAGGGCAACGGCTTTGGGTTGACCCTGCGGCGGGCAACGAGAGCACCACTGGCGAGAGATAGCACCAGCAAGGCGAAAATGAAGTACTTGCCCATGTCGTCCAGCGTTACTGGGGTTTCGGGCTCGTGACGTCGACTCCCAGTACTAAAGAATAGGACTGGCAGCTGGCGCGATTATACTGGCAGTTTTGACAGGAACGAGAGCATAATTTGGACGCATTGAACGCCCCTCAATGCGGCGCTAAGCCCCTGCTCTCAAGTGAAACCGCAAGGTCAAGGCATCCGCTCTCACTTAGATTTGTAGGCGCTTTGGCGGTCTCCCACCCATCCCAAGCAATCATTTCAGTGACTTAGCTGCCCAGTCCGGAATTTGACATCGCCTTCTCTTCACCTTGTCAGCCGCTTCTTTCTGTTGCTCTGGCGATCCTTCCTGTGTACCATACGCTCCACTCGCAAAACTGAAACGGCCCTCAAGAATTTTCACGGGGCCGGAAAAGTGTGGACTCCAGTGAGCGCACAGACAGCCGAATCGGCTGTTCCCTTCGATCGGATCTCCCGGCCCGGGATCTCTCACTCGGAGTCCGAGATACGGGCGGCAGGCCAGCACGCATTGCGCGCGGCATTCATCGGATTCTTCGTCGATATGTTCGACGTGTACTTGCCCATTGTGGCGCTCGGCCCAGCTATATCCTATTTTCAGCCGGCGACTCTCAGTCCTGCTTTGAAGTCGACGCTGTTTTACATCGTGTTTGCGTTCTCGCTTGTCGGTCGCCCGCTGGGAGCAACACTATTTGGCCACTATGCCGACATCCTCGGTCGTCGTAGGGTCACCATCATTTCTATGGGCGGGTTTGCGCTCGTCACCCTGATGATCGGCCTGCTGCCCGGCTACGAGACGTGGGGAATTGCGAGCGTTGCGCTCCTTACCTTCTTACGCTTGGTGGACGGCGTCTTTTTAGGAGGCGAATACACCGGTGCCAATCCCCTGGCCATGGAGTACGCGCCGAAGGAGAAGCGCGGAAAGTGGGCGGCTTTTATCCACACCGGGTTCCCGCTTTCGCTGGCAGCCATGTCGCTGATTACCACGGGCTTGTTGCGGGTGCTCCCCGCAGGATCACTGCATTCTCCGTATGTGCAGTGGGGATGGCGTATTCCCTTCTTCCTCGGAGCTCTTCTTGCGGCGGGGGTCTTCCTTTACTACCTGAGGAATGTCCCTGAGTCCGGTGTGTGGGCAAAAGCTGAAAAGCCGAAGTCACCGTTGAAGCAGCTCTTCAGAGGAGATAATTTCCGCTGTCTCTTACAGGTATTCTTGGTCATGAGCGGAGCCTGGTTTACGCTCAACGCGGTTACCTCGGTTCTGCCTGGCGTCTTGTTGACGCTCCGGCATGTGAACAGCATGACGGTTACAAATGCCCAACTCGTCGCCAGCCTGCTTATGGCTTTTCTGTTTGTTCCGTTCGGCATCCTGGGACAGAAGATCGGACGCCGCCGCATCCTGGTTCTGCTCGGGCTTGCCGGATGCACCGCCGGACCAATTTTCTATTATGTTCTGGTGAAGTCCGGATACCAGAATCCGCTGGAATTGACAGTGCTCGTAACCCTCGTCAATCTGTGCGCAACACCCGTCTGGGCCATCGTTACCTCCTACATCAACGAGCGTTTTCCTACTTCCATCAGAGCATCCGGCTATGGAATCGGCTATAGCGCAGCGACCATAATCCCTGCGTTTTCCTCGTTCTACCTGCTTGGCTTAAAGGAATTGGGAATACCTTACGAGTACACCCAACTGGTGATTCTTGCGCTGGGCGGTCTTCTTTTGCTGGTAGGGGCTCTGTCCGGGCCTGAAACCAAGCACGTCGACATGAAGTAGCGAATCGGAGGTCATGATGGCAGGCGACGTTTATCCGAAGTTCCGCGCAGCCGCGGTGCAGGCGGCTTCTGTATTTCTCGACCGTGATGCAACCATCGATAAGTTGGACGGACTGGTCGAGAAGGCGGTTGCTGCCGGTGCCGACCTCATCGTTTTTGGGGAGTCGTTTATACCCGCATTCCCCGTGTGGAACCTGATCTATGCCCCGATGGACCAGCACGGATTTTTTCGCCGATTGTTTGAGAACGCTGTTCAGGTTCCGGGACCGCACACCAGGAGGCTCAGCGAGATCGCCAAGCACCACCGCGTGATCCTGTCGGTCGGCATCACCGAAAAGGGTTCGATCAGCATGGGAGCGCTTTGGAACACCAATCTTCTGTTCGATCGCGACGGTACGCTCCTCAACCGCCATCGCAAGCTCGTCCCTACGTGGGCCGAGAAGCTCACCTGGGCAAATGGAGATGCAGCTTATCTGCGTCCCGAGGAGACTGACATCGGCCGGGTGGGTGTTTTGATTTGCGGCGAGAATACCAATACCTTGGCGCGTTTCGCGCTGCTGGCGCAAGGTGAACAAGTGCATATTGCGACCTATCCACCGGCTTGGCCCTTCCACCGCCCCGGTGGCGGCGCTCACGACTACAATTTGAGCGAGGCGATCCGTATTCGTTCCGCCGCCCATGCGTTTGAAGGAAAGGTATTCAACATCGTCTCCGCCTGTACGCTTGACGCCGATGCCATTGATCAGCTCGCGCAGGCAGATACCACGATGAAGGAACTGTTGCGAGCGGTGCCGGCCCCGGTATCGATGATTGTCGGTCCGAATGGCGAACTACTTGCCAACCCGGTTGAGGGCGCCGAAGGGATGGTGGTGGCGGACATTGATATTGCTGAGAGCATCGAGCACAAGATGGCGCACGACATCGTCGGCCACTACAATCGGTTTGACATTTTTCATCTGGAAGTTGATCCCACTCCCAATCGCCCGGTTTGGATCAAAAAACCCATGCGACGCGACCAACAACCCTCCGACGGCTCTCCTCAGATCTCGCAAAGCGAAACTCCAAATTCCGCGAAGGAGCTGTCGATGCCTGGCGCCAAAGAATGGTAAGAAGCGGGTCGACGGGCGGCCCCTACAGCCCCGGACCGAGGGTTTTCGGACACGATCGGTTCTCACACGAGAGTTTCGGCAGTCGTCTCGATGTCTCAGTTTGATGGGACGTGTGATTCGAGGCGATGACGCAACTTGACCCCTGGCCGCCCTCATTCCAAAGGCTTTACCTGTACTTCTAATTTTCCTTACTGCCCTTCGAATCCTTGATTGACTTTCTTTCCGTGCGACATCCCCCACCACCAGTTTCTGGTCGCGCGTTGTAGCCGCATCTCTCTCACGATGAGCCAGTTCGGCCCTTCTAAAAAACCCGGTCCGTAGCAAAGAAGCGAATCCCGCGGTAAGCGAACATCCGGGCAAGCCCTCAGGCCTCAAAGAAGCGAACGAATTTCGATCTCCCGACCTCGCCTGCCAACTCCCTGGCTGGAAATCACAGTCTGTCTATGCAGGCAGTGAGCGCATCGATCGGTTGACAAATGTCCCCATTTAGACTGTGATCGATAGCGGCTTCGAGATCTTGGAGGAAGCGACGGGGTCAGGAAATCTCCTCACCCTGGAACAAGCGAGACGAAAATCGGACCTCCCTGCCAACACGTTCATCGAATCGTCAATGTCGAACTCGCCGCGGATAGTCTCGTTCAGTCGGACTAACTCGTCGCATGCAGCCAACCACAATATAGGAGAGGCTAAGGAAATACTTTCGTGCAGTTCTATCAACAACTGCCTCCGGAGATTGTGAAGATTGCTCTGGTTCTATTTCTATCTTTCCTGATAGGGCTGGAGCGTGAAGGCCATAAGGTGGCAGCGCGATCTTACTCCTTCGGTGGAGTGCGCACATTCCCCCTGATTGGTCTCATCGGCTATGCGCTGGCTCTTCTCTCGGGCCAGCACTCCCTGCCGCTCACTGCCGGCTTTATGGCAATCGCAGGATTTTTGCTCCTGTCTTATTGGCATAAGCTCTCCTCCGCAGAAGAAGGCGGAATGACTACGGAAATGTCCGGTGTCTGCACGTTTCTAGTGGGAGCCTTAATCTACTATGGACACTTTTGGACTGCGACCGTCATCAGCGTCGCCAGCCTTTTGTTGCTGGACCTCAAAGCTGCACTCGAGAGGCTTGCGGTTCGCATCCCCTCGGAAGAGATTCTTACATTCGTAAAGTTTCTTCTCTTGACCGGCGTCATTTTGCCGGTGCTGCCAAACCACGAATACTCTCGATTCCACATTAATCCGTTCAAGACCTGGTTGGTGGTGCTTGCCGTAAGCACGATTTCCTATGGCAGTTATGTTCTGCAGAGATTGACGAAGGAACGCGGCGGAGTGGTGCTGGCCGCGTTGCTAGGGGGGGCCTATTCGTCCACGGTCACGACCGTGGTGATGGCCCGACAAGCCGCACGTGAGCAACACGCGCATTTATTTGCGGGGGGCATTTTGATCGCCTCCGGGATTATGTACTTGCGTCTGTTCATACTCTTGAGCCTGTTCAATCGGCAGCTGGCTTCCCTGCTAGGGGCGCCGTTTCTAGCCCTGACGCTCGTGGGAGTTGGTGTTGGCTGGCTATGGTCCCGACGTCCGGATTTCGGGTCTGAGGCGACGCCGCAGGCGGCCGAACCTAAGAACCCACTTGAATTGCTGGCAGCCTGCCTTTTCGCGGTGTTATTTCTGGCCATGCTCGTCGGCACCCAATTGGCGGCCACCTATCTCGGCAGAGCCGGGGTGAATACACTGGCCGCGTTCATGGGTGTTACAGATGTGGATCCGTTCATCCTCGGAATGACTCAAGCGGCGGGCACACTCACATCTTTAAAGGTTGCCGCCGCGGCAGTGGTAATCGCTGCCGCCAGTAACAACCTGATCAAAGGGCTTTATGCCTACGTCCTAGCCGATCGGAAAACGGGTGTCGAAAGCATCTCCCTTTTGACGGTTCTTGCCCTCGCCGGCCT
>Ga0187783_10001530_pt1 | contig 17100 bp, 12 predicted proteins | sample 1015_SJ02_MP02_2_FD_132471 | JGI IMG/M metagenome (GOLD analysis project Ga0187783, IMG submission 132471) | Tropical peat soil microbial communities from peatlands in Department of Meta, Colombia - 1015_SJ02_MP02_20_MG | ecosystem: Environmental > Terrestrial > Soil > Wetlands > Peat | place... | reverse complement strand
GTTGCAGAACCCTGCGATGCGGGCTGAATTTGGTCGAAATGGCAGGACATTCGCAGAGTCGAATTTCACCATCGACGCAATGCACAAGCGCCACGAAAAACTCTACGCTGAGTTGATCGAAGTCAAGACGCGGCGCGACAATGGGCGCCGTTTTCTTTTCCCGAAGAAGGAATTGCCGCCTCGCCGGCTCCGAGTAGCGGTAGTCGCACCCTCCTCACGCTACGTGGGTGGACACTCGGTCCAGGCAGAACTGCTGCTCTCTAACTGGCGCAACGACCCGGACCTTGAGGCCTCTATGATTCCAATCGATCCCCCGTTGCCGAAGGGTCTGCGATGGGTTGAGGCCGTACCCTTCCTTCGGACCATGGTGCGCGCACCTTTTTATCTGGCAGCCCTCTGGCAAGGACTGCGTCGCACCGACATCGCGCATATCTTTTCTGCCTCCCATTGGTCGTTTTTGATCGCTCCAGTTCCCGCCTGCATCGTGGCCCGCGCAAGAGGGGCGAAGATCATGATTCATTACCACAGTGGGGCAGCGCGAGATCATTTGCGTCGATTCCGAACAGCGCGGCTCCTGAAGAAAGCCGATCTCGTGGTGGTTCCTTCTGGATTTCTGGTTGACGTGTTTCGCGAATTCGGCCTGGCTGCCAAGCCAGTCGCCAACATAGTGGATCTCTCACAGTTCTCGTTTCACAAGCGAAACCCGTTGCGTCCCCACCTGATCTGTCCCAGAGGCTTCGATCATTATTATTGCGTCGATCTTGTGGTTCGCGCATTTGCGGAAGTTCAGCGCGAATTTCCGCTCGCTCGGTTGGACTTGGTTGGAAAAGGTCCCCTGGAAGGGCGGATTCGCAAGTTAGTGTCAGAGCTGAGTCTCGCGAGTGTGAACTTCACGGGAGTAGCCTCACGCCTGGAGATCGGTCGTTTCTACGATGAGGCGGACATTTTCATCAACGCCTCCTACTTGGACAACATGCCGGTCTCGATTCTTGAAGCCTTTGCTTCGGGGACGCCTGTCGTCAGCACCGCTCCTGAGGGCATACGCTACTTGGTCGAACATGAGCACACGGGACTGTTATCCGAACCTGGCGATGCGGCTGCCTTGGCACAAAACGTGATTCGGCTTTTGCGCAATCCCAGCTTAGCTTCCCGCATAGCCGTGAATGCACACGAACAATCCAGCCACTACTCCTGGGCGGCGGTACGAGAACAGTGGCTTGAGATTTATCGATCTATGGCACCCACCAACTTAGGCATTGATGGTCGGCCTGAGGAGTTGAAAACTGATTCAACACACTAATGAACACGTTGGCACGGCAACAATCGTTCCTCTTGGGAGCCGCCGGGCGAGCCGGTTCCGGTACCTGCTCTGGATTCTGCTCCTCGCAGCGGTGCTGTTAGCAAGTCTTCTGCGATGGGGCGGCTTTCTTCTGGTCGCAGACGACCCTTTGCCTTCTCATGTCGATAGTGCGGTGGTACTGCAGGGTTCGGTTCCAGGCGAGAGAGCCCGCGTCGCCGGAGCGGTAAAGGTTTTGCGGCAAGGAATAACATCCCGCATTCTTGTTAGCGTCCCAAAGGAATCTTACTGGGGCCAAGCTGTCGCTCCGACCGCCTCTGCCGACATCAAGAAAACCTACGGAGAGGAAACTGCAAGCCACGTCGATTTCTGCGAAATCGGCGACGTGGACTCGACCGAAGAAGAAGCTGCAGCGCTCGCCCCATGTATCGAAGAACGAGCGTTGAATTCGATCGCGGTCGTGACATCGGACTATCACACGCGTAGGGCGGGCATCATTTGGAGAAGAATGCTCCGGCAAAGGCACTCATCTGTCCATCTCTGGATTCACGCTGTTCCCGATCCGGAATATCATGCCTCGCGATGGTGGCGCGAACGTCGCTCGGCGAAAACCTGGTTTTTCGAATCCACGAAACTCCTTTCCGTGCTGGCAGGACAATGACGTTCTCCCGAAGAAAATGATCCGCCAATGGGCTCACAAGAACAGGTGCACGATTGAGAAATATACGTTTCCGGGATGCGTTCACGCTGAGTGGCACAAATATCGAATCAATTTTGTCCGTGTTACCCAACGGGCATTTCCTGCCTTTAGGCTGCATAGTGCATGGCATTGCCCGGGCATTGCAAATGCGTTTCTGAAATGGAGTTTATGACTGTCAGGGGAGTGGCTTTATGCAGGTCCTTGACTTAGGTTGCGGACCGGGGGAGGACTTGGCGCAATGGGGAGTTGCCCCTTCGGATGACGTAACTGGCGTCGACATCGACAACGCGTGCCTGTTGCTTGCCAAAGCGCGATTTCGCAGTCGAAGGTATGTGCAGGCCAAAGGCGAATACTTGCCTTTCAAGAACGAGAGCTTCGATCGCGTGATTTCCGCCGTCGCTCTTCCCTACATGAACATCCCCAGAGCACTCCAAGAGATTCACCGAGTTCTCGTCCCTGGTGGACGCCTGACCCTAAGTCTGCATCCTCCCAGCATTGCGATGTGGGAGCTTCGCCACCATGCGATTCCAAAACCGATCCCGACCCTCTTCCGGCTGTACGTTATCGCGGACGGAGTTTTCTTCCATGCGACCGGCAAAACCGTTGAATTTCCAAACGGAAGGACGGAATCATTTCAAACGGAACGCGGAATTCGGATCGCTTTGGCTCGTGCCAAATTGGCCAATTGTGCTTTTCAGCGCGGAACCGGGCCCGTGTTGGAAACATTTTTCGTAGAAGCGCGGAAGGCCGAGATCGCCAGGCACGCTTGAGAAAGTTTGCGGGCCAGAGATCCCGCTGCGAACCAAGGGCTTCTCACGATTTGCGCCTCATTCCGCTTTGGGACTAGAGCCCGACGGTGTGACTGCAACCGAATTCCCGGTTAAGTTGAGGATGAACACATCACTGCGGCAGGTTCCTTCTGACAGCGTACACGTCGATTGAACCCCATCCGTGTTGCCCAAAGTGCCCTCCCCATCCGTTGTGAAGGCATAGAACTGTCCCGTGCTTGACACCGCCCCGACCGCAATCTGGGCTTGAAAGTTCGTCGACTGCCCCGAACTGAATGTGTGTCCGAAGCGCAAGACGTTTCCTGGCGTCTGGGTCCAGGCGACTATCTCGTTTGAATATGCCTTCGATGTGGAAGGAGCATTGGTACTGGCGAAGACCGGATAATTTTGTGCGCCCAGCGGATCATTCTTGGTTGTGGGATGAGACTCCAGCAATTCATCAATCGGTGCGTCTCCTGCGTTCAACTGCACAATCGTAGAAGTTGAGAAGTCAGCAAACGTACGGAACAGCATGGACGGACCGTGGGCGCCCCCAGCCCGATCATCATTGAACCAACCGCGCGCGGTTTCAGTCCAGTGTCCGCTGCACCAATTGGCGCAGTTGTTTACAGTCGTTGTGCCGATGCGCCAAGCGTGATAGATGGCGCAAGTTGGGCAACTCGTTCCGCCCCTGGTAACAAGCATCCAGTTGCCATCGCCATAACCATGGGCCCCGTGAATTGTGAAACGATCTTTGCTCGTGACTGAACCGAGCGAACTTCCGCTAGGGTACTCCGTCACAACTCCTGCCGACGTGTCGTAGACATAGCACTTCTTGCTTGAGGAATTGTAGGCCGCTACCTTTGTGCCTGTTTCTTGGTGACCGAATGTGACGGTGAAGATTGTATCGCTTCCACCAATCCCACCGAAATTGTGGACAGAGACGCCCCCCACGCCACAATTCGCTGCGAAATCATAGACCAGCGAAGCTGTGGGCCGGCCTGGTGAGGCGATTGACAGTCCCGTGAAGTCTAATCTCCACAGCTTGTCATCGCCGGTCATCGTATAGAAATAGTTGCGGTTGATTTGCGACCACTGGCCATTGCAGCAGTATCTTTCCGGAGTTAACTGCGATACCAATCCCAATCGCATGGTTGCCGGAACAAGGCCGAACACGAAAATGGCATTGCCATCATTGGTGATCCATAGTAGGGTGTCATCAAGGTTGAAGTGCGAGTCGTCACCATTGCCGTCGCCCACACTAAACCAGTGATTGGGTCCGGTGTTGTAATCTGTCACTCTCACATACTTCGGCGGATGGCTGGAACTGAAGGAAGGATCGGTGAAGATTGTTCCGGCACCCTTCAACCCTCCCCAGTTCGGCAGCGTGGCCAACGGAATTGCCGCGGTGTCAGTCCTCGCGCATCCATAATTTGGCGCGTCACACTGCGCAAACGGAGAAGCAGCGGAAACAGCTAACGCCCTGCCATCCCGCGTACAGACCCAGGTCGTCGGACCCAGGAGCATCAATGCTGCCAGGGCTCTTGCACATTTCTTCATTCGAGTCTCTCGGATGCAGGAGCCAGTTGACACACGCAGCTCACTCACGAGTGTAAACCTCTGGGTTTGGTATGGGCTGAGCCGAACCTGTAGAGCCGTTGTTTCGTCGGTTGACGAGTTCCCCCCGGGCTAAAAGCCCGGCATACAAGAAGCGCATGTCCTCCTCATCTCGAAAGGAGGTGGAATGATCACACTCCCTCCTCTCACAATTCAAGCCTAAATGACTCCCACCCTCCGAAACAAACCGCAAGTGCTGCGACCAAACTGGTGGGCCAAAAGTCAGCCGCGCTCCAAGTCGAGCGTTTTGTGAGATGAAGAAAGTAATTTTGAGGTGAATCGTGTGCACAAAAATTGAGGCAACGAATACACTTCTAACGTAAAATCCTCAACATGGTTTCAAAAGAGCTACTGCAAATACTGGTTTGTCCCGCATGCAAACACGCACTTGAGTTTAGGCAAAATCCGCAAAGCCTGAATTCAGCACTCGTCTCTGGGTCTGATAAAAGGTCGAATCGCTCTGTTCTTCGAGAGAAGGATTCTTCGTGTGACTTTTTTTCATCTTATAAGGTGAACGTTGGTCGAGATGATTGCCGGTCTGACCGATTCATCGGCGCGCCGAACCAGGAATGTGGCTGCCGTTCCTTTCGCAGCCGGGTTCATTGGCCAACTGCGTCTTCAAATCTCGGGCGAGGGCAACCGTCACCATAATGCCATGCAAGACCTCGCTGCTCTTCAACAATCTTTCTGACAAGACTTGCCCCACAATCCGATGTCCTAATTCATTCCAATGTCCATCATCAACCTCGGTGTTGAAGAACCCGTGGAGTGGCACCTTGTGAGAAGCAGAGTACTCGGCCAGAATGGGAGCTAGCAACACTGCAGGAATATTGCGGCTACTGGCAAACTTTTCCATCCGAGCTTCCGGTTTAAAAAGTGAGTCAATACCCAACTGCTGCCGAAATTCCTCTCGCTTCACGACATCCACATATGTCTGCATCTTCATATCGGTCACCACGACCCACAGCTCGGCGTGGTGTTGGTCGCACTCTTGTTTCATTAAATCCACAAGTCCATCGGTGATCGCCCACGATAGCTGCATTTGTGGCAGGTCGGTAAGGTACGGCCAGTCCTTCGAGAAATCCGGAGTTAGGTTCTTAGAATGAGTGTGTGTCCTGATTCCTAGGGCGGCGGCGATCCTTGGAGGCAGATTGATTGCTGCAGCACGCGCCAGTGACAGAAGGGCGCTACCATTAATACAGTCGGCTGTTTTCTTCTTCCAATAAAGCCGCCGAGTACTTAACGGAGGTCTTGCGCGCGTCTCCGCATCAGGCACGAGCCTCCCCTTGTCGAAGACGAAATAAGGAACGCCAGCCGGACTGCCGGGATCAAGTTCCCGGGTATTCTTTAAGATGCTCCACGTGGAAAGGACAAACATGACGATTTGAGGTTGATACTTCCAGACATGATCGTGTAGCGTAAGATATTCCTGTGCCGGCCCGTAGCCAGGCTCTCCAAAATTGAGAATTTCAGGCCGCCATCCTTTTGCCGCCAGAACAGGAGTCAGTTCACGCTCCACTTCAGCCATGAATCTTTCTTCTAATGGCACCTCCATCGATGCAGCTTCTGAAGATCCGATTATCGCAATTCTCAAAGTCTGCTCCGGTCGTTCAATCAAGTGCTCGCGGTCGGGCATCCCGTCGCTGTTGATGCGGTCATACAACTGATTTTCATCCGTGTACCAGCCTTCGGCGCCTGGACGCAGCGCGTAGCCGCGCGCCCGTTCAGGGGTATAGAAGGACGCGGTATATCTGGCCCCGCCCACGCGCAAAACCCCCTCGACAAGCAGGAGCAGGACTAGAATCGATAGGCAGGTAAGCAGTGCATCCCTAATAAATCGCATATAGGAACGGATGTTTGCTGCCACCTTCATTGATCAGCATAAGTATGCCAATGAAAACTAACGTCGCGACTGCGGAATTCACCGACCATCTCACCCAACGGGGTGACACTGCTTTTACGTACATCCACCGCTGATCCGGGCGAAAGCGTTCCGCCAACTCGAGCAGAGCATATCCCGTAATTCCCACCGCAAACGCGTGAGCACCGGTGGTGCTTACAAGCTGCTCTAGTTCAAAACCAAAGTCACTTAAACTCGAAAGCAAGTGTGAGAGTAGAAATATAGCATCTGAAACTCTCCTCGCCCGAAAGAACACGAGCGCAGCGGCCACCAGATGAAAAGTCACCAGCCATCCCAACCAGTTTCCAATTGAATCCAGGCTGTGGTGTGCTTTGAAGAAGCTCTTTCTTTTCTTGGCAGTCAGAGCATCGACGTTAAGGTAGAACGCATGCACCACTCCAAACACGAAATATCCCCAACTCAATCCATGCCATATCCCAATCGCAATCATGTTTATGGTAATACTGAAGGCTAGCCCCACCCTACCAGCTTCACGAGTTGCGATTCGAAGCGGCGTGAAGAGGTAGTCCGTCAGCCAGCTTGTGAGTGACATATGCCAGCGGCGCCAATATGCGGCGATGTTCGATGCCGTAAACGGACGGTCGAAATTCTCAGGCCCCTGTATTCCGAACAAACGCCCGGTCCCAACTGCAATGTCGGTAAGAGCAGAGAAATCCACATAAAGCTGTAGCGGATATAGGTAAAAGCCCACCATTAACGCGGGACCATGGAATCCACGCACGTGAGCGAATACGCAATTAACGGCAGGAGCCAATTGATCGGCAACGAACATCTTCTTGGCAAATCCCCACGCGATTCGCGGGACACCTTGGAGCGCTGCAGCGCGAGGCGGCGGCACCTGCTCAAGAAAATCGCCCGCTCTCTGGATGGGACCGGCGACAATTTGAGGGAAAAACGCCACGTAGGCGGCAAAGGCGGTAAGCCGCTGCTCTGGCTTGATTTTTCCCCAATGCAAATCAAGCACATAGCTGATTAGCCTGAACGTGTAGTAGGAAACCCCCAGTGGCATCGCCAGTCCGGCCAGATCATTATTGGGAAGAATCGCAATAATCTTGAAACAAAAAAGATAGGCGATCAAAATCATTACCGCCGCAAGGGTGGTAATCTTCGCCCTTGGCTTGGTTTCTTCTGCCCACTTCCCCGCAAAGAAGGCTAATAGGGTGGCCCCCGCCAATGCCGCCGCCGCCCATAGACTCCAGGTGAAATAAAACAGATAGGAAACCGCCAGCAAGAAACAATTGCGCCAGCGCATCGGGCAGACTTGATACAAAACTGCTGCAACGCCGACGAACAGCACAAATTGGATTGAGATGAGATTCAAACGACGGTCACCAATTTTCGTTGCACCAGGTTTACGAGTTCCCCCACATTCTTTAGAGAAGTAATCTCAGCTGTGGTGAATCTAATCTTGAAGTTTCGTTCAACGGCGACGATTAGATCAATGTGATTGAGTGAGTCCCAGCTCTCGACTTGGTCTGCGGTTAAGTCGTCGCGCAGAACCAGTGAATCCTCGTCCAATACCTCACGAAAAATGCCGGTTAGGCGGTTCACGATCTGAGCTGTTGACAAACTTTCCATTCCCTCATCACTCCTTAACTTGAAGCTACAACCTTTTCAGCCTCTACCGTTCGAATGAACACCCTGAACGGCCGATACTCAGAAACTTCCAATGACCAACGAGACCGGCCATTCTCGTCCTGACCGACTTTCTCGAAGCCAAACCCCGCAAAAAAGTCCTTCACGATAGCATTCTTCGCGGTTGCAACAAACTCGCCACTCACGTGAGTGAGTCCAAGCTGCCGCGCCCGCTCGAAAACATTATTCATAATGTATTGCTCAACTCCGCGCGCCAGAACCCTACAACTCATGAGCCAATCGCGAATGGCGAGACTGCTGCCGTTCGTTTGCAATGTGACAACTGAAATCAGACCGTGGTCTCCCAATCTGTCTTCGAGTTTGACGTAAAGAGGAACCCAACGCTCATCGTCTTTTAAAGTGGCGCACTCCACTTCTGAAAGTCTTCGAGTAGTCAGGTTGAACTGGTTGCTGCGCTGGATGAGCTGCACAATTCGCGGCAAGTGGAACGAGTCAAATCTTGCTACCGTGATGCGCATTTCAAGAGATTGCAAAAAGTCGTCGATCGAAGCGTAAGCCGCCTCAGCTTCTTTTCGTTCCGCTTCTTTCCCGTAAAGTTCGGATCGTTTCAGATCCTCCGCGGAAAAGGATGCAGTCTCAAAGAGATTCAATTCAGAGATTGCGCGCACATAGTCGGCCGGATCTTCCGGCAGTTCAGGAACAACCACCGCAGGCAGTAGGTCCCGTACCAGATTTCTTTCAAAAGGATTGTCATCGAGAAACACCATAGAATCGAAGCCAATGTTCAAGGTTCTCTGAATGAGTCGGATATTCTCCGCCTTGTCGTTCCAGTTGGCTACAAAAACAGTAAAGTCCTCCCGCCTTAGAACCATGTCGGGGTGTTTTTCAAAGGGCAGCAAAGCATTCTCCATCTCGTTCCTGCTGCAAACCGCCAGCAAGATCCCGCGCTTCAGCAACTCCCGAAGGTAACACTGCAGCCGGTAAAAGGCCTCGCCGTCCCCGTGCTGGTTCAGCAGGATACCGTCCAGTCCATCGTCGCCGATGACGCCGCCCCACAAAGTGTTATCCAGATCTACGATTATGCACTTGATAACGCGTCCCAAGCTTGCCATCACGATATCGACGATGTTGTTGGCAATTAGGGGAAGATTCTCGGTCGAACAAAAAAGCTTTGCACTATCCCAGAAGCGGTCATCGAACCAGCGGCTTCGCCCTACCCATGAGGCTATCGATTCCACGTCATTGATGAGTACGCTCCCTCGCTCACGAGCTGCGTCGGCGATGCGGGAATTTAGAGCCAAAACAACGGAATAGAATGACTGGGGGACTTTTTGATCAAAGTTGCCGAAGCATCGTTCGTATGGGAGTACAAAATTGCTCTGAATGACGATAGCGCTGGAGCGCGATTGGATGGTATCCCAAATCCGCACAATCTTGGTAGCTGTTTCATCGACAAATGCTGCCGCATCGCGAGGACGCCTCGCGAAGTTGGCTCGCAATGCCTGGACCGAATTTAAGATGACGACGGCGTTCGGTTGAAAGCGGTATAGACCGAAGGAGGGATCACAAGCTTCTAATTCGATCGCATCGAAAGCTCCCTCATAAACTTCGGCATGCACAGTGCTGCGGTGAAACAGCGTTCGCAGCAAGGGCACAAATCGTTGGGCAGCCGCATCTGAGAGCAGCGCCAGATTTAGCTTTTGGGTAGTGGCAGACTCGAGTCTCTTGCTAGCTTTGAGCAATGACCCATAGTCCAAATCGCGCAGCTGGCGAGCTCGATCCGTATTTACCTCGCGGGACAAAAACCGCTGCCCTGGCCCACTGAATCAGAGCCACATTTCGCAATCTGGGGATGCACCGCGCGGATTTTTGCCCGGTTCTTGAAACTCGCATTCTGGCTCAGAATGCGAGCAGCAACTGTACGGCAACCATAACAGCGGTTTGTGAACCGGATGTTAAAATCAGAAACAGTTGGAGTGCCATTCTCATTTCTTTCTTTTTAGCGTGAGACGGCGGGCATTTCCGTGTCGAAGGTCAGACGAGTTTCTGTAGACATTACCTGGTTTTGTAGCGAAAGCTGTGGTGGGCGGCTGACTAGAAACAACCAAAAATTATTCAAGTTTTAACTTTGCCACGTTGGCATCTGTTAAGTTAATTGTTTCTGACGTCCGGGTCGACGAGCTAGGGTCCTTCGGACCCGGTTTCTTGGCTGGCGTGGATCTTGGCGTTTGCTCCGAATTCAGAGGCCACGAGGTGCAATAGATTGCAGCTTTGAATGCGAGGATCCCGTCTTAAGGGTTAATTCTCAAGCCTTCGACCGATGGACCCGCTGTACCAATGATTCTGTAGATGAGGCTGTGGTGTGAAGATTCTGTGGGTCAAGCCAGGGAAACTGCTTCCGCTCGATACCGGTGGAAAGCTACGCACGTACAACCTTTTGCGCCATCTATGCACAACTCAGGACGTCACCTTTTTGTCATATTATGGTGGAACCCGCGACGATCACTATGAGCGCGAAATTGTGCAGCACTTGCCAGGTACTGTTTGCGTCAATGCCCAGCTTCCCGACGGAACCGGTATCGCCCGCTACTTCGAATACGTCTGTCGCCTGCCTTTTCCTACTCCCTATTCGGTTAGTAAATTCACAGCAGCAAGGGTCCGGCAAGTGGTCGCGGATTGGATTTCGCAGCGTCGTTTCGATGTCGCGATCTGTGACTTTCTGGCCAGCGCGCGAAATTTTCCTCGCAGCCTCGCTATACCAACCGTTCTTTTTCAACACAATGTAGAATCTTCGCTGTGGCAGCGGAGAGCGCGGTATGAATCGAATTGGCTGGATCGGTTGATCGCGAAGATTGAGTACGGCAAGATGGCGCGCTTCGAACCGGTGCAAGTCCGTCGTTTTCATCAAGTATTCGCAGTCTCTGATCAGGATCGCTCGGCAATGGTTGAGATGGTCGATCCTGAGCGCGTCACTGTGATTCCTACGGGTGTGGACCTCGACCAGTACCGTTATGATCGGGATGCGCAACCCGCTAACCCACTTGTCGTATTTACTGGCTCCATGGATTGGGCTCCAAATATAGACGGGGTCGAGTACTTCTGCCGGGATATTTGGCCGCGCGTCTTGCAGCGCGTTCCTGAAGCCCGGTTCCGCATTGTGGGACGTGATCCGCATGTCCGGGTTCGAAATCTGGCTTCTGCATCCGTTGAAGTGACCGGAACAGTGCCTTCGGTGATGGAGCATTTCTGCGACGCCAGGGTTCTTGTGGTGCCGCTTCGCATTGGCGGAGGATCGCGGATCAAGATCTACGAAGGCATGGCCATGGGAAAAGCTACTGTCTCGACACGCCTGGGAGCGGAGGGATTAGATGTTCATCATGGTCACGACATTTTGCTTGCCGACGATCCGCAGCAGTTTGCGGAATATGTCGTGACGTTTCTTTGCGATCAAAAGACGCGGCGCGAATACGAAGAATCCGCTGCCGCGACGGCTCGACAGTATGACTGGTCCGTAGTCACCGAGGGCTTTTTGGAAGCATTACAAAAGACGATAAGTGCCTTCCCCGTGAAAGTGTTTTCTGCGCAGCTTCCGGCCAACGGTTTCCTCGTTAAAGGTATGCATGAAGACACTCGCCCTTAGGGCCCTGCAGGGCTGCAGCACTTTCGCTCTTGCTCGAGCCATGTCTGCCAGCATGGGGCGGATTCTCGCATATCACAATTTTTCAAATCTCGGTAAAACCCTTCCCAATGAAGTCGGCATCACTGCAGCGCGCAATCAACTTGAGCATTTGCGTCGTCATTTTCATGTGCTTCCGCTGAGCCGTTTAGTTGAACAGTTGCGATCTGGAACACCCCTGGACCCTCACACCGTAGTGCTGACGATCGATGATGGTCGTCGCAACTGCTATGAATTCTTCTTTCCACTTCTTAAAGAGTTCGGGATGCCGGCAACGTTTTTTGTGGTCAGTTCGTTCATCCGGCGTGATGACTGGGTATGGACGGACAAGGTTTTATGGCTGGCGGAGCAGCCGCAGGCGCCAGAAGAACTCGCTGCGGACAGAATTGTCGACTTTTTTAAGACGATTAACCAAATGCCGCCACATGCCCGCAATTCCCATATCGAGAGCATTGCGCAGAGGATGGGTGTCTCGATCCCGAAGGAACCGCCCCCAAAATATGCACCTTGCTCATGGAGTGAATTGCGTGAAATGGCCGGTTCTGGACTGGTGGAAATCGGTTCCCACACCGTTACCCATCCGGTTCTGGCCAGTGTTTCCGATGGAGAAGCCTGGCAGGAGCTCACCTTATCTCGTGCTCAGATCGAAGAGGGCTTGGGCCGGGAAGTAAAAAGCTTCTGCTTCCCCAACGGAAAACCGTCCGACTACCGACCCAGTCACCTGCGGCAGGTCAGAGATGCAGGATACACCAGCGCGGTGGTGACTCGTTTTGGAATGGCCTTCTGCGGATCGGATCCTTACGAATTGCCACGGATGGGCGTCAGCGCCACGACGGACTCCCTCTCTTTTTACAAGTACCTTGATGGGGTCGAATACTATCAGGACAAACTGAAAAGATCACTCGGCCGGTGAGCACTTCGACTCAATCATTAAGGGCAAGGGCACTGCGTTATTGGCAAGAATGAATTGTGCCGCATCTATCGCAGCACATCGGATGACAGTGCATGCAGGTGCTCAGGCGTCAGGAAGAAATAGTTTTGACTACGCTCGCCCCATTTGCGCTTGTGTAAAGCCTTGCCATCAAACCAATAGCCTTGATAGTTCTCCTGTGCCAAGAGCTCAAAGACCTGCGCGGCCGGCATTCCAGCTTGGTCAGGATCGGCAAGGATCTCGATGAGCATCGCTGGTTTGGAGCGGCGGATAGTTTCCAGACCACCTCGGAGGAACGACAATTCATGGTTATTCACGTCACACTTGATGAATCCGATCTTTTCCGCTCGATCAGCAAATAGTGAATCCAGGGTATCGACTGCAATTTCGATTCGCCGGCAGTCCTCATCGGTGCGTTGCTGCTCAACGGTTGCGTCGTAATGACATTCACTTCCCCACCGGTAGTGAGGGATCACGATGTCTGCGCTGCCCCTCTTGTCAGACAGAGCAATTTCGAACAGCTCAACGTTAGGCAGCCCCAGTTTTCTGACGTTATGCGACAGAAAATCAAAAATGGGGGGATTTGGTTCGAAACTGTAGACACGGCCAGAAGGTCCGACGATCTCAGAAAGAAACTTTGTGTAGCCTCCAATCGAGGCTCCGATGTCCATTACGAAGTCACCCATACGGACCAAGGACCTCACGAACACCGCGTCATTTTCCGCCCAGTCATCTGGAATATGGCTCACCAGATAGGCATAATAGGCCTTCTTCAATCGGTGAAGGCTCTTTTCCGGAAGTACCGCAACAATTGCGCGACCGAGCATTACTTTAGGATTCCACTCGGATTCGGTCAGCATGAACTTCCGGCTAATGGCGTCGATGGCTTTATGCATCTTCCCTCTCTGAACTTTCCGTCATTCTTCGATAAGTCAGGCGCGTGCTAATTGTATGACGCAAAAGCTACAGGAGCGTTACTGATATGCTCTACGGCCTGACTCGGTCCCGGAACTCAGGTATGCAGGTACCTTCGAACCGGGGAAGAAAAGTGCCAGCGTGCAAACGGTTGCGAGTCTCCTGAGATCGGCCTCTAAACGATACATGCCGACAGCGCCGATTGGCGCGCCCGGCGGTTCTTGGGGCCTTCGACCCTGGCAGCACGTCAAGTTAACTCATCTTTAAGTTCTGTTGTTCTAATGCATCAGGGTTCAGAAGCGATAGACATCATTATTAATGTCTGATTAAAATGCCCTGGCGGAAGAGTGGGTAGACAAATCTCCACACCTTTTATTAGGATTCCCCAGGATTGATCGGGCATTTCGCCGGTGACGCGTTTTGAGCTGTGTGATCTGCTCGCCTTTGACAGCTCCGCTGGGCCATGCCTTGCAGTCCCATTTCCACCCGAGGAGTAAACATGCCGGACCTAGACACGCAGCTTCATCTCAACATGCTGCGCAGTTACAGAGAGCAGAACAGTTTCATTCACCGAGTACGTCGAGCTGTTCGAGACGTGATGTCACCGGCGAAGATGTACGGTCTGCAGTGGGGGGATCCGGAGACGCAGGGACCGCAGGTGTACATGCGAGATCATTTTATTCTTCCTTATGTGAAGCCTGATCAAGTTGCGTTGGAAATTGGGCCGGGCGGTGGACGGTGGACCAGATACTTGCTCGGCTTTAAGCGCCTTTATGTCGTCGATTACCACGCTGAGCTGATGCAGGAGTTGCGAGAGCGCTTCAACAAACCCAACATGGAGTTCATTGTTAACAACGGCACGGATTTTCCCTCGGTTCCGGAGCATTCTGTTGATTATGTGGTGAGCATCGCATGTTTCGTACATCTTGAAGTGGATCTGATTGCGGCTTATCTGAAAAACATCTCGCGTATCCTCAGGCCTGGGGGCAATGTCGTTATTTCTTATTCGGATAAGACGAAAGTCGGAGGCCAGATCAATCTAGCGTTCGCTGACAACACACCTGCACGTATGCGAGAGCTGGTGGCGGATGCGGGATTCCGAATCCTCGAAGAGGAGCTTACCATTCTATGGAATAGCGCTCTGATTCGCTTTGGCGCCTGAAGATCAGCATGCGCCTGCTTGGGGGCAAACTCCCCGTCATCCGGCACCTTGATGGCCTAATGTGATTTTGCTCTCGAGCTTCCAACTCATTGGTGTAGACGCCGGGTCGCGAATCTTGGGAATCACACGCCAGCCGGCGTTCTATTTAGCACGACTCCCAGAAGACGCTCATAGGGGAATCTTTGACGTGCCTTGCGCACGATGTCAAACGGCGTTGAATTCGAGCGCACAACCATCAGTATTCCATCACAAAACGTGGCCATCAGGCTCGCATCCGAGACCGGCATTGCCGAGGGCGAGTCGATGATGATCCAGTCGAAGATGGGCTCTAAACGATCGAGTAGGAGCTTCAGACGGCCGTTGGAAACGACTTCGGCCTCGCCGGAGACGGAGCGTCCGCAAGGGATGAAGAAGAGATTTCCCATTTGACCTCTCTGGATGATCCCGAATTCCTCGGTTTCGTCGAGAAGGTATTCTGAAAGACCTGGAGTGGCGGAAGTTCCGAGGGCCGAGTGCAGACTTGGATTGCGCAGATCCCCGTCAATGAGCAGCACCCGACAGCCAGGCTGGCGTGCCATCGCTTGGGCAAGATTCGCGGCAACGAACGATCTTCCTTCCTTCGGCACTGAACTGGTGACTAAAATTCGTCGTAGCCGCTGTTTGTCGCGCAATTGGTAGAGCTGCGACCGTAACGTTCGGAATTCCTCCGCACCACCGACCTGCTCCTCCGACCCGAACAAAAGCATGGCCTTCGTGTCCGGCACCCAGGCAGTCGAGGGGCAGTGTGCCAGCAGGGTCTCCAGTGCTATGGGATCCGTGGCCGTTGACATCTGAGGCATTGCGTCAGACGGAGCTGAGTCCGAACCTGGTGCCTCTGCAATCCGTGTCTCCGGCGTTTCTACTTCTTCTATGCCGATCACCTTATAAGCAGGCCGTTCTTTTTCGGGTTTTTTCCGGGTATCGTACATTCGGCTCATGAATTTTGCTTTCCCGCATCGGCCGGAACCAGGCCTCCGTGACCGTTGGCCGAATCCGGAAAGTACGATTAACTACTCTACCACTTCCAGCTCAAGCGACGATGTGGCAGTTCCACGCATAACCACGGCATTGCACGCAACCGGGTCACTAGGTCAGACACCACCTCCTTGGTGTCATACGAACAATTACAACGTATCCGGAATTGCGTGGATCCGCTCGAAGCAAAGAATTCTCCATACACGGTTCGCTACAACCCGAGCGCGCTCTTGTTCCCCCAAGTGTCTTTGAGGCGGCCGTCGATAGCCACCGTTTTCACCGACGAGATCGATGCTAGCATGGGCAATTCCACGGCCGCGAGCACATCTGCTTCATTGCGGAGTGCTTTGTCTCGGAATTCCAGCCAAAAGGCAATACAGACGCCCAAGATCATGCCCCCCCCAAGCGCGGTTCCCGCGTATTTCCAGCGTTCCAGAAAACTAGGCGGGCCTGGAAGGCTGGCGGGATTAAGCAGCCGCAGCATTTCTCCCTCTTGGTGGCGTTCCATGTCTGCGTGTATCTCGGTTTCTCTCTGACTGGCCAGCAGGCCCTCATACATCTGATGAGCAGCCTGGCTGTCGCGGGTCAGTCGATTGTATTCTTCTTCCACTTGTGGACTCAGCGTCAACCGGCTTTGATAACTCGCGATGGTTTGCTGAAGCCGTCTCTGTTCGTCCGTGGCCCGATCAATGATACCCTCGCTTTGATTGACCTGCTGGCGCAATTGCAGGATCTCCGGGGGCTCGGCTCTGGCGACCCTCTCATCCGAGCTGGCCTTCTGGTCCGGCGAATCACTCAATTTCTTCTTTTCCGCTTCCAGTCCGACGATGTCATGTTTCATTTTGATGACTTCGGGATGGTTGTCGGTGTAGCGCGTTTGGAGATTAACGAGTTGCGTCTGTAGGGTTGCCAATTGCCGCTCGATCGAGTCCGAGGTCAAAGAGGTTTGGGAAGACTTCCACGCATCGAGTTGCTGTGCCAGAATAGATTCTGCATATGCCTTGTCCTGCTGCGCTCGGTTCAGCGCCTGGGTGGACGCCTCCAGTTGCGAATTGAGTCCCGATAATACTCTAAGATTTTCCTCTAAATCTTCGGGTAACTGGCCTAGGTGCTGCCCTTTGAACAGCGCGAGTTTCCTGTCCTGCTCGTCAAGATTCATTCTCCCTTCCGTAACTTGACGCGAAATGAAGTCCATCGTATCCGCCGCTTGTTGTTCGCGGAATTTGATATCCTCGGTCAACAAATCTGAAGTGAGTTCGGCGCAAATTTTCTGCGCGTCGTGCGCATCGCCCGCGGTGAAGCTTATGGAATAGCCGGGAGTGGTATAAGAGAAAGGCACGGAAGGTGATTGTTGCTGTGAAGCGTTTGAAGTGGAAGATGATGTGGTCGGCGTGGGTGAACCGATCGAAGCGGCGAGGTCTCCCTCCGTGAGCGAGAAGTTAGCTTGGATCTCATCGATGACAGCATCCAAGTTCTTGCCGTTCTTGGCCAATCCCAAGCGGCT
>Ga0187783_10001529_pt1 | contig 17101 bp, 13 predicted proteins | sample 1015_SJ02_MP02_2_FD_132471 | JGI IMG/M metagenome (GOLD analysis project Ga0187783, IMG submission 132471) | Tropical peat soil microbial communities from peatlands in Department of Meta, Colombia - 1015_SJ02_MP02_20_MG | ecosystem: Environmental > Terrestrial > Soil > Wetlands > Peat | place... | reverse complement strand
TGTTCCATGAAAAATGCTGGTGCGAAAATGAGCTCAATATCTGGTGCCGCCAGACCCTCGCGCGTCCTAATGAAACCCAGGGCCTCGCCAACGTTGGAAGTGAGTGGCCCGCGCCCTAAGACTAGATAACGTACAAGGTTGCTGAGGCTTTCTGCACTTGCTAGCGTGATGGGTTGCTTGCATTCGAAAGTTGCTCCCGCTGCGATGTGATCCTGAAGATTCAACCCGACTCCGGGCAGATCGGCAACCACAGAGAGGCCCAGCTGGGACAAAGCGCTGCCCGGCCCGACACCCGAAAGCATCAAGATTTGCGGTGAGCCGATTGCTCCTGCGCACAGGATAATCTCTCTAGCCGCTTGTGCTCGCTTGATGCCTCCGCCGCGATCGTAAGTGACCGCTGTTGCCTTCTTGCCCACGAAATCGATCTTGTGAACCAAGCAGTGGGTCTCGACGGTCAAATTTTGACGTTTCATCGCGGGCTTCAGGAATGCGTCCGCGGCGCTGCAGCGTCGGCCGTTACGCTGCGTGACATGGGTCAGGCCGATACCGTCTTGGGTCGGTCCGTTGATATCGTCGACCCGTTTGAGGCCCACTTGCTGACCTGCGGTGATGAAGACTTTGGTGAGAGGATTGGGAGAGCGTTGGTTCGAGACCGTAAGCGGCCCATTAGCACCGTGGAACGTAGGATCAGCTACTACACCGTCAAACATCTCACTTTTCTTAAAGTACGGCAAAACGTCCTGAAAACTCCAACCAGAATTGCCGAGCTGCCGCCAATAGTCGTAATCGCTCGCATGGCCGCGCACATACATCATGGCGTTCATCGACGAAGAGCCACCAAGAACCTTACCGCGGGGCCAGTAGCGAGAGCGATTAGCCGTATGGGACTCGGGCTCGGTCCAGTAATTCCAGTCGAAATCTGTATGGAACAGTTTTGAGAACGCAGCCGGGATGCGAATCTCCTGCTTGTTGTCGGGCCCGCCTGCCTCCAGTAGAAGGACACGATTGCGCGTGTTTTCACTTAGGCGCGCCGCTAGGACGCATCCCGCCGAGCCTGCGCCGACAACGATAAAATCGTACATTATCGTGGCTCCTGCAGCCCGACCTTGCAAAACGTAGCAAAGGCTTGTTGAAGTTCTTATAGTGGGACGTCCTGCTCATGCAAGCAGCCTAGACGGCGGTCATGAACGAGCAAATCCAGCCCCCAATGGATGCACCGCTGTTTAATCCGTGGACGCCGGAATTTATTGCAAATCCATATCCATATTATCATCGCTTACGCGCTACTGATCCGATGCACCTCACCCCGCTCGGATTCCGTGTCGTAAGCCGCCACGCCGACGTTACTGCGATCCTGCGGGACAAGCGCTTTGGGAAGGACTTCGTAGGTCGAATGACTAGACGCTCCGGGCCGCAAATTCTTGAAGAACCAGTCTATCGCAGCATGAGCCACTGGATGCTGCAACTCGACCCGCCTGACCATGGTCGGCTGCGCGGTCTAGTGGTGCGCGCCTTCACCGCGCGGCGCGTTGAGGACATGAGGCCGCGCATTCAGCAAATTGTCGACGACGTTATCGATCGCATTGCGACGCGTGGGCGAATGGACCTCATTGCGGATTTCGCCTTCCGCCTGCCGGTGACTGTGATCTGCGACATGCTCGGCATCCCTGAAGTTGATCGCGAGGTCTTCTTCAGCAGTTCCCGCGCGGGCGGACGGTTGCTCGATCTGGCGCCGCTCAGCAGGGCCGAAATCGACCAGCAGAATGCCTTCAACCTGGCAATGGCCGAGTATTTTCGCAGGCTATTTGAGTTGCGCCGGCGCGAGCCCGGCGACGACCTAACCACCCACCTCGTTCAGGCGGAGGAGAACGGCAACAGACTCACCAATGAGGAACTGACGGCGAACGTCATCCTACTGTTCGGCGCCGGACACGAGACAACCGTGAATCTGATCGGTAATGGACTGCTTGCGTTGCACCGTAATCCCGACCAGCTCCAGCTCCTGAAGGACGAAGCCTCGCTGATTGGTAGCGCCATTGGGGAGCTACTACGCTACGATTCGTCCGTACAAGTGACCGGCCGCACCACGCTGGAAGATGTCGACGAAATCGGCGGTATTTCGCTGGAAAAAGGACAGTCAGTCGTCTGTCTGCTTGGCTCAGCCAATCGCGACCCAGCCGTCTATCATGACCCTGATCGGCTCGACATCACCAGAAGGGACGTGCGGCCCCTGTCGTTCGGTGGTGGAATCCATTATTGCGTCGGAGCGCAGCTCGCGCGCATTGAGGCGGAGATCGCAATTGCCACGTTGTTGCGTCGACTGCCAAATCTACAGCTCAATGATGTCGACTATCCTGACTGGCGGCAAACATTTGTCCTGCGTGGCTTGAACAAGCTCCCAGCAACTTGGTAGACCCAAAGTTGATTCACCGCGCCCGGCGAGAGTCCGCTTCGCCTTGTGATGCTTGAGGCCGCCCACGCGGACCTCGTTTCACGATCAGCCTGAAGCGCGTCCACCCAGAATCTTCGGCATCGTAGCGGGTGAAACCGGTGTACTGGAAGTAGTTTCATCGCAGCGCAACAAACTTAGCTGCGTGACTTCCGGACTGGGTCATTCACGCGCCGACCGCCGGCACAACATTTTTCCGGATTTCCGGAGTGCCCCAAAAACGGACGTAGACCAAAAGAAATCTGCGACTCAGGCCACGACGGTGCTGAGGAACCTTTCAACCTCACCGCGCAGATTGACGGTCGCACTTTCCAGATGTTCGGACGCCGCGAGCACGGATTGCGCGGAGCCGCGTGTCTGCGTTACGCCGCTCGTGAGGTCGCCGAGCGTTGCGACAACGCCCTTGGTGTCGACAGCGGCGCTTACGACGTTCTGGGAAATCTGTCCGGTCGAGATTTCCTGTTGCCCGATGGCGTAGACCACTTCGGAGGTACAGGCATTGACCTCTTGCATCCGTTGAGTGATCGACCGGATTGCCGCGACTGCATCACCGATCGAGCCTCGAACCGACGAAATCTCCCGTGTGATTTCTTCGGTTGCCTTCGCAGTTTGCACCGCCAGCCCCTTGACCTCGGAAGCGACCACGGCAAAACCGCGCCCGGATGCACCGGCGCGCGCCGCCTCAATCGTGGCGTTGAGTGCAAGAAGATTGGTCTGGCCGGCGATGTCCTGAATGAGCTTGACTACGTCGCCGATTCTTTGTGCGACGCTCGCGAGGGCGGCGATATTGCCATTCGTGGCGGTCCCGGCGGCGGTAGCGGCACACACCACCTCGTTCGCCTGCGCCAGCCGGCGGCTGATCTCCTTGGCCGAAACAGATAGTTCCTCTGCCGCCGCCGCCGCATCCTCGACATTTCCCGAGGCTTTAGTAGATCCCCGGACCGCACCCTCGGCGCACTGCAACGCATGGTCCGATGTCGTCAACAAACTTCCCGCCGCACTCTTCATCGCGATGGCGCTTTGTCCAACGATTTTGATGACATTCTCAATGCGTCCACGAAACGCAGCGATGCTCGCATCTATCGCTAGGCGTGTCTCCTCACGTTGGCGCAGCGTATCCCGTTCCTCCTCGGCAGCGAGCTTCTCCGTGACATCGGAATGCGTGGTTACCCAACCCCCGCCCTCCAGCGGCGTGGCAACCAATGCAATGCTACGGCCGTCAGCGAACCGAATTGCTCTCTTTTCCGTACGGCGTTCGGCAACCTGCTTGAGGCATTCCGCGACGTAGTGATCAGGATTGCCGGAGAACGTACCTTTCTCGGTGCGGAGGACAAGAAGCTCACGCAGCGGCATGGCGTCCCGCAATTGTTCACGTCGCAAGTTGTGCATTTCAACATAACGCTTATTGCAGAGGACGAGTCGCGCGGCGCTATCAAACATGCACAGGCCCTGGCTCATGTTGTTAAGCGCGGTTCTCGCCACCCGGTTGCGCGAGCGCTCGCGTGCAAGAGCGATCAGCGCGGCGATTGCCAATGAGGCGAGTCCGAGTACCACGGACAGAACGGCCCCAGCCAACGGGGCGGGGATGGCCGTCAGGCCCTGACAGATACCTTCTGGGCCGAGGAAAAAACAGCCTGCAACGCCCGCAGCAATGCCGGCAGTGCCGGCCGAGGCGACGAGCCCCCATTGGCGAACGCTCTCAGCCATCACGCTGCCATGAGGCATACCGTGTCCACCCGGATCGATTGAACAAACGTACTCGATAATAAGTTCTTTGAAGGTTAACGAGTCGTGATTTGCTACCGCGGGGGGACTGTCACTGGATCGTGCGCCATGGAGAAATCGGGCTATCATATCCGAAATGGGTCAAGAGCGTCGTTCTGAGCCCAAATCGGGCATTTCCGCTTTGCCCCCGAGACCGGAAGTCGGCAGCCCTATTTGTCAGCGGGTCGACGATCGCGAGCAGCTGATGGAATAAGCGCGATCCGCTGGCGGTGTACTGCGTGCCTTCCAGCTGCCGTCGGGCCACTAACGTGCCAAGGGAAACCGACTCGCCAATTCCAGTCGCTGGACTGCGGCTCGACTCAGCTGACCCTCGCTGCCGATTTTGCACTATCGAGTGCTTTACGTATTCTTTCCGGCGTGATTGGCAACTCTTTGATCCAAACTCCAGTCGCGTTGGCGATCGCATGCGCCACCGCCCCCAGCACCGGCAGGGTGGTGCCCTCGCCGATCTCCTTGGCGCCAAAAGGACCCGCCGGTTCGTAAGAATCGGCAAAGCCGCTGAAGATCTCCGGCGCATCCTTGATGGTCATCATCAGATAGCCGTGGAGATCCGGATTCAGGATCCGACCTTTTTTGTCAAACAGGACTTCCTCCATAATGGTTTCACCGGCGCCCATGACAATGGCACCCTCGACTTGGCCGCGAGCCATCTGCGGATTAATCGGCGTGCCGCAGTCGTGGTAATCGGTGAAACGTTCGATCTTGACCTTGCCGGTTTCCAAATCGACCGCCACTTCGCAGACCGAACTGCCGAAGGAATAGGCAGGACTGGTGCCGACGGTCGCGCCTTTGTAATCGCCGCCCAATCCGTCCGGCGGCTTATAGCAGCCGGTTCCCACCAGAGGACCCTTATCGTTGAAATATTTCCGTGCGACCTCCTCCCACGCGACACTCTGGTTTTTCCCGACTGCAAACATCATTGCATCTCGCGCGACCACTTCCGATACGTCGCAGTCCAACATGGCCGCCGCGTAAGGTTTCATGCGTTCGACAACATCGAGGCCCGCTCGCGCCACCGCGTGCCCGCCCATCAGGGTAATGCGGGAGGAGTAAGCGCCGAGGTCGATTGGCGCGATGTCGCTGTCTTCGCTGTGGATACGAACACGTGAGGCAGGAATACCGAGGGCTTCAGCGCACATCTGCACCATCACCGTATTCGCCCCCTGCCCGATGTCGGCCACCCCGATCAGCAGGATCGCCGCCATGCCATCCTCGGTGACCCTAACAACCGCATTAGCGTGCGGGAAAATCGATTTCTTCTGGAATGGCTCGCGGCCTTTCTCGTGGGAAAGCTGGACTTGGCCGCGATAGATGGCGTAGCCCGCGCCAGAGACGAAGCCGCCGCAACCAATCCCGATGCCGCGGCCTTTGGGCAGCTTGCCAAATTTTTGCTTCCAGCCGGATTTTTCGCGTACCGCCTCGAGCGTGGCGCGAAATTCGCAGCTGCCGATGTCGAGATCGTTGATAGTCCGCGTGTTGGGATCCATCGCATTGCGCATCCGAATCTCGATTGGGTCGATCCCTAACTCTTCGGCAATCATGGTGAGGAGACACTCGAAAGCGAAACGCGGATGCGGCACGCCATGGCCGCGAAAAGCGCCGCAAGCGGGCCGGTTGGTCACGACGCGAACGCCTTTGTATTTGAAATTGGGGATGTGATAGAGCGTCGGCATCATGTTACCGGCATAATAGGTGGTTGCGACGCCAAACGAGGAATAGGCTCCGCCATCAAGGTGGATTTCACTTTCAAACGCCTTGATCTTGCCGGCGCGATCGACGCCAAGCTTGTACTTCATGTGCTGTTTGTGGCGTCCGCGGCCGTGCAGCAGCATCTCTTCGCGCGAATAGACCATTTTGACCGGACGACCCGTCTTTTTGCTCAGGATGGTCGCACAGAGATCGAGCGGCGAGGTCTCCGCCTTCGCACCGAACCCGCCACCGACGGTTGGGCGGATGATGCGAATCTTGCCGAGCGGCAGGTGGAACACGTGCGCCAACATATACTGGACGTAATGCGGCGCCTGAGTCGACGAATACAACACGAGCGTACCGTCGCTGTCCCATGTTGCGATGGAGGCATGCGGCTCCATCGGCTGCTGATAAGTGTGGTTGCCGACGAAAGTCTCTTCCCGGATGTAGTCTGACTCGGCGAAGCCCTTTTCCGGGTCGCCGTGGACTTGATAGACTGAAGTATTAATGTTGCCTCGATACCTTTCGTGAATCTGCGGCGCCCCTTCGGCAATAGCCTCGAACGGATCGAGTATTGCCGGCAGTTCCTCGTAGCCCACCTCGATCAAGGAAAGCGCTTTTTCGCAGGTCTTCTCGTCGACCGCGGCAACCGCCGCCACTTTGTCGCCGACGTGTAGTACCTTGTCTCTGGCCAGTACGTATTCGTCGTAGCGCGCCGGCGAAACGCCATATTGGGTATCCGGCACGTCGTCTCCAGTGATGACGGCCAGCACACCGGGCAAGGCCATGGCTTTCGAGATGTCGATTCGCTTGATCCGACCGTGCGCGATCGGGGAGCCCAGAATCTTCCCATGCACCATGCGGGGCAGCGAAATGTCAGCGGTATAAAGCGCCCGTCCGGTCGCCTTGTCGACTGCGTCCAGACGCGGAATCGAGGTCCGCACGCTCGTGAAGCGAGTGTCCTCGGGAACAGCTTCCGCTTTGCCGCAAGTTCCATCGTCACGGTAATTCTCGCACCGCTGAACCGCGCGAATAATGCCAGTGTAGCCGGTGCAGCGGCAAAGATTGCCGGCTAGACCATCCTTGATTTCTTCCACGCTAGGCCGCGGGTTCTTGTTCAACAGCGCTGTCGAGGACATGATCATTCCAGGCGTGCAGTAACCGCACTGGATGGCTCCCTCGTTGACGAAGGCTTTCTGGACGGGCGCAAGCTCGCCGTTGTGCGCTAAGCCTTCGATGGTCGTGATCTCCCTGACTTCCATGTCGCTGGCGAGAAGCAGGCAGCTGTTCATCGGCTCGCCGTCCACCAACACTGTGCAGGCGCCGCAGTCGCCCAAATTGCAGCCTTTCTTGGTGCCGGTCAGCCCTAGCGTGTCGCGCAGCACTTCGAGCAATGTCTCGCCGCCGGTCGTCATCACTGCGAACGGCCGTCCATTGACGTTCAAGGTGCGTGTGGTGGTCATTGTTTTCGCCCGATCGCCCGCTTGTTGGAGGTCACAAGAGCCCGGCGGGTCATGATGCCCACTAGGTGACGGCGATAATCTGTCGTGCCGCGAAGGTCGGAGATCGGTTCGGCGGTCTCGACGGCTGCCTCCGCCGCGCGGTCGAGAGCAGCTTCGTCGAAGGGCTCGCCCGCCAGCAGCTGTTCCGCGGTCGCTACCATCTTTGGTGTGGATGCGACGGCGTTGAGGCAAATGCGAGCCTCACCGATTTTGCCGTCGTCGCGCAGCGAGAGACCGACGGCCACCGCTGCCACTGCAACGGCATTGGCTTCACGCAGACCGAACCGCGCATAGGCGGCGCCAAATCTTGCCGGCGGATCGGGGACGAATATTTCGGTCAGGATCTCATCATCGCGCCGTGCTGTTTGCCGCGGGCCGACAAAAAAGCTTTCGATCGGCATTACGCGTTGCCCCTTGGGCGACCACAACTTGACAGTCGCATACATCACCGTCAGCACCGGCGGCATGTCGGCACAAGGAACGGCACCGACGATGTTGCCACCCACGGTTCCCAGGTTGCGAATCTGCGGACTTCCCATTTCCCGTGCCGCGTCGACAAGCACCGGAAAGCGCTCGCGGGTGACGGCGGACGTCGCCACTTGGTTCAGTGTGGTCAGTGCGCCGATCCGTATCCCGCCGTCTGCGAGCGATATCCCCCGCAAGGCCGCGATGCGATTGATGCAGATCACGTGGCCCACCCGATACCGGTCGGTCTTGAGGTCGACTACAAGGCTGGTGCCGCCGGCCAGAAATCGCGCGTCCGCACCCCAGCGCGCCATCAGCTCCGACGCCTGTTGCAGCGTGGAGGCTTCGTGCACTTCTGCTTGCGACAAGATCACGACGGTCCCCCAAGATCCGGGTAAGCAAACACGCGCAACCCGGCGTCAGCCTAGTTGCTCGCAAGAGACCGCCCGCTTGCGGTCCCCGATCAGGTTCCCAGCTTGAAGGACAGCACGACCGCGTTGGATGCGATTTGATATACGTCAAATTGCTAAGCCAAAGCATCGGCGGCGACAAAGGCGGAACGCCGTAACCATCCGCTGCTGTAACGGAGATCACCTGCGTCACCTCGATGGCCTGGCTCCCGACGCGAATCTATCCGCCGAGCTCATAGGCCAAGTGAGCCGGATTGCCGTTGGTAATGTCCACCTGCAGCAATTCCGGCACCTCGTAGCAGTGGTTTGCCAACAGGTACTCTTTGAGTTTGGGGAAGAGGACCTTTTTTCCTTTAATCAGCAGAAGGCACTCCTTTTGCTTCTTGAACTCTCCTTCCCAGTCATAGACGCTCGATACCTCGGTGATCTGAACGCAAGTGGCCAGCTTGCTCCTGATGATGCCTTCGGCGAGTGTCTCGCCTTCTTTGCGATTTGCGCATGTCGTCATGACCATCGAATAATCCATAACTAATCCCCCGCATAAGATCGAATTCTTGACCTCTGAGCCCCGTGGCTCTAGCCCGTTGCCGGGCGCAGCCATGTCCGCCGATGATGATCGTGACGCGGCAGCCACCGTAATGCAAAAAGTTCCTCTGCGTTACTAGTGCCCTGCATTGATTTGCATCAAAACCAGCCTCAATTTTTGTAGCCCAGTCGCCTGACACTTACCGGCGTGTCGCCTCGTAGCAAGATTGCCGGCGCATGCGTGTATCGGGTCATCCGCGTCGTTTCGGCCAAACGCGACCACAGGTATGCCGCCTGCTGCGCGAGTGCGCCGAGCGATCAGATGGTCACCAAACCATGCACCGGTGAAATGGAGTTCAAAGCGGTATTAGGTAGCAAGCACACCCAACACGTCATATATGGCCTTTGCGTCCCTGCCGGACGCAGGAGAAAGGAGGCGCTTCATGTGGCTTTTGATTAAGCTGCTAAAGAACCTCCGTAAGACGCCCGCCGTGTTCTGAGCAACCCTTATCGCAAGAGAGTACCTTTCCAGCGGCGGGGGCCACCATCAACGGTTAGCGCGACAGAGCGCCGATGGATCAGTGGCGCGATAAAAAGCCCCTCTCTGTCGAGGGTAAACAGCCCCGGCAATCTAAGTCGGGGCTGTTATTATTTAAGTCACCAATTATGTCGGGGGAGTAGCGGAGATACGGGCCAAACATCCAAGCGCCGCAACGCGCGGCAGGATCATCTGGCGGTTGTTGAACAGCAGCGTTCCCGCCAGCACGTTGAGCGCTTGGCCATCATCTTTGTCTCGCATTTGGTGTGCGTGCGGCCGGGATGGTGGAGAAAACGATCTCGAGAACTTCACTTGTCATCTGGGAAACGGCCTACAAGAGTTTCGGGAGGTGAGCGCTGCAAGCCCGGACGGCACGATCAAGCCGTTTTCAGGCGAGACCGGCTTGTTCATCACGCCGGGCTACCGCTTCCGCGCCGTCGATGCGCTCTTAGCCAACTTTCATCTGCCACGCTCGACGTTGTTCATGCTGGTCCGCGCTTTCTCGGGCATTGATGTGATGCGCCGCGCTTAAGCGCGCGCGATCGAGGCTGGCTATCGGCTCTACTCCTACGGCGATGCCTGTCTGCTGTTTCGATGACTTGGACCAAAGTGCGTTTGAAGTTGGCGGACTGCTTCCAAGCATGTTCGGCACGCTGCTGCGGTCGGCTCTGAACAAATTGAAGGCGGATCGGTATAACGAGCCGGCCAGATAGCCGACTTCAATTGCCACAATCATAATCGCCAGCCAAAAAGCTGACGACCAGGTTACTGTGTGATTGACAATCGCCACCTCAATGAACGCAAACGCGATCAGAGGAACTAAGATCTGGACTCGGAACCACACCCCACACAATGCGCCGAGCAGGCCATTAAAAAGCGCTAGCACCATGGGCGTCCCCTCCCAAGCTGTGCTTTTCTCCCATCAGACAAGACGCCCCAGTGGTGGCGGTTCCGGGAAACCCTGTAAAAATTTTTTGTGGGGGCCAAACTGATCAATATCTAAAAGCGTGAAGGTGGTACCAACCTACCTGGAACTCGCTGAAAAGGCGTCAAGATGGTACCGCGCTACCTCGAACTCGCTGTTCCCCTTCCCCTTGCGGGATTCTACGGCTTAGCGGGTCATAAATAGGTCAGGGGTGCTGTCCATGTCTGCGATAGGTCCGTCGTCGGAGTTAAGCGGAAATGCGGCGAACCCGATCGAATGCAAACCCAAACAAACTGCACCGTGGCAAAGGCGATGTTATTCGATCAAACATCGTCGGCACGCTCGAGTATTCGCCGGCGAGCTTTAGCGGCGACAAACTCTAAGCGTTCGAGCATTAGCAGCCATCATGCCATATGCCATGATATCGAATCTGCGCTTCTGCGTGTTATCGAGTGTTTGATACAGTGCGCTCTCTGCGTCGGCTAGTTTTGTGAGAGCATCCGCAGCAGCTGCCATCCTGGACGCGCGCTCGTGCAATACGTCAACCGCCGGACCTTGTTGCTGTAGATCAGTCACCCCGTAGATCATGGCGAAACGCAGTTTACCGAATTTTCGCATCGCGGTTTCAACTGTTGGCCAAAGCGTTTCTTGTTCAGGCGTAAGCTGAAGAACAGTCCTAAGTGCCGCAAGCCGCGCGTCGACCAGTACCGGGATATCTTCTACTGTTGGACAGGATTGCGCCTGGGCGTGCGACGTTGCCGCGAGTATCATCGTCACGAAAGCGCAGACAGCAATTCTCCACATCGGCTTTCCCGTTCAGATTTCACGGTGGCAGAGGTTTAGCCTGAAGCAAAATCAAGTTCGTGTCGCACACCTTGCCGCCGCATCACGAGCCGGCTGCGACGGAGCCACTTGCGGCCGGCAGGCGGACACTCCTTTCAGCGTGTAACTTTTTGTTTGTTGGATGGTTTTGCTCGAAGGTTCGAAAAACAACCATAGTCCATTGCCAAAAGCGCAATTTAGTGATGGTCGTCACTTGCCCCGCACTAGCGCCGGCAGCTCGCCGATGTTGGCAGCAATCCGCCGGGCCTCGCCTATGGTGAGCAGCTTGGCAGGCACTACGACGGCCCAACTCTTCCTCGTCATAGAGATATGCCAGCGCTTGACTATCGCGATCGCGGGCGATCTGGCAGACACCGTCGTAGTCCTCGATTGGCCAGGGGCTGGGAAGCGGCGGTCAGGCATCTCCACTTTGTCCCAAATCGCGGCGGGGCCGGCCGGTAGGTCCGCCAATCATCGCAATCGGCCAAGGCCATCGTGTTGGCAGACTTCGCAACGCGGCTCCGGACGTGATGACGCTCGATCTCGTAGATCGTTCTGCAGTTAAAGCAGGGATCGAGTCGGTCCGTTATTGTCGCCGGCCAGGGGGAGCTAGGGCGAGTTGCGGGCGTTAAGTTATTTTTAGCCTAAGCAATTCAGAATAGTGCGTAAGTGGTGTTTGTAGGCGCGTGAGAGTACGCTATGCAGTATGAAAAGTTAACGGATGACGAGTTGTGGCGTGCGATCGCCGGAAATACTGAAGTGATGTCAGAGCTTGTCCAGCAGCAGTGTGAATTGAACGCCGGCGCTAATGTACCGCCAGATTGCGATAGCCGAGCTGGCCAGATGCGTACCAACGCTCAATTGCTCGACAGCTTTGAGCGCCAATATCGCGACTATACCGCTGAGCTTCGCCGTCGGTATCTCTAGTTCGCGTTATTGCGCTCCGCACGGCGGCCCGGCCAGCGGGCTTGGGCGATAGCGGAATTCGAATTGGCACCGAAAGTGGAAGGTTCAGCGCCGAGCAAACTGGTGTCGCGTTCGCTCCCGCCCCTAGCGTGCCGAGATTTCGTTACGTGCCTTCGATCGTCGATCCAAGCCGGATCTGCGCTCAACCCTCGAGCGCCTTTCCCCAAGCAGCCCCTTTTGCTCATCAGATCGGGTATCAACGCCCCTGCGCCGATCCCTGCCTGAACGTCGTCCGAGTTTCGGCCGTCTTTCGTCAGTTGGCATAACGCTTTCTCCGACCAAATCCAACAGGCTCGCAAAATACTCGCATTGAATGAATAGACCCTGAAAAGGGAAGTTGTATTAACCCGAGTTTCTCCTCCAGCCCCCGCGATAAGCCTAGCCCGATGCTGCTTGAAATAGCGCGGCAACGGCCCGCTGGCGCCGCGTCGACGCTGATGGCCTCAACTCGCGTCTGCGCTGTCGCTTTCGATTTTTGAATTAGGCGTTGGCATACTTTTGACCGCGCGGTTCGTTAACTATTTCGCCGTATCGCATCGTGGGCCGCCGCAGCGAAAGGTTAGAGTCGCTCAGGGGCCGGTTCGGACCAAGATCGCGAGGATAGGTGTGCGTAATACCGAGATTGCGGGCGAAGTGGCCGACACCGGCCATGTCGCCCTCAAGCGCGGCGGTCCTGCGATCGGGCTCGTGCTCGGTAGTGGCGCCGCACGCGGCTTCGCCCATATCGGCGTCATGCGCGCACTCCAGGCGCACGGGATTGCCCCCAACATCATAGTCGGCACGTCGATGGGTGCGCTGGTCGGCGGCTCTTATGCCACCGATCAACTCGACTCGCTTGAGAAATGGGCGTGCTCACTGACCAGACGTCGCATCATCAGCTATCTCGATGTCCGGATCGGCGGGTCGGGCGTGATCGCCGGCACCCGGCTGGCTAGGCGGTTGGAGCAATCAATCGGCGAAACCGAGATCGAGGATTTGCCCATACGTTTCGCGGCCGTGGCCACCGAGATCGGGACCGGGCACGAAGTTTGGCTGACCCGCGGATCGCTGGCGCTGGCCTTGCGCGCCTCTTATGCGTTGCCGGGGATTTTTGCCCCCGTGAATCTCGGCGGACGCTGGCTGGTCGATGGCGCGCTGGTCAATCCAGTGCCGGTCTCGGCCGCTCGCGCGCTTGGCGCCCGCGTCGTCATTGCCGTTAACATGGATGCCGACCGCTTCGGCCGCGGCGCTACGATCGCGAGCCACAGCGCCGAACCTGGCGACAGCAACGGCCATGCCGTTGCGCTGCCGACCGTTCCCGAGCCGCGTAACGGTCTCGACCGCCTGCGTGGCATATTCGTCGCCGGACGCGCGGTGCGCCAACACACGAGTGAAGAAGATGTACGGCCGGGCTTTTCGACCGTCATGATTGAGTCGTTCAACATCATGCAGGATCGGCTTACCAGGATGCGACTCGCCGGCGACCCGCCGGACATTCACATCACCCCGCGCATGAATAAAATCGGCTTTCTCGATTTTCACCGTGCCGCCGAATCCATTGCTATCGGCCGAGCCGCCACGGAAAGGGCGATCGGGTCAATCACAGAATCGATCGCCCAACTGGAATGAGGCCCCCGCGCCGTTCGGCTTGTTTGATGATTGTGCCGTCTGCTGCTGCGGACTAATAGGCAGGGTGCTCAGATGCAAGCTCCCGCGGCCTCAAACCCGGAAAACTTGCAATCTAACCTCGCTAATAAGTCGAAAATCGACTCTCGCTCAGTGGCTTGGATCATTATTCACGGACGACTAACAAACCTAATTCCATCGACCGTTTTACCCTGCTGCCGACCGTAGACGGAAGTGCCGTACCACCCTATCATAGTGATTCTAGTCGAGTCCCTTGGAGTACCACCCCTGGGGCTGCGAATTGAGCCTATATCTTTCGGCTATTGCACTCATTGTTGCGTTCCTAACGGCATTGATAATTGCCAGCTGGCTAATCGTTTGCGAGAGCCAGGCAAGGCGTGTGCGTGAAAATTTTGAAAGGCTAGTGCTACTGGATAATCAAACCTTTCGAAAGGAGTTGGTTGCATTTCGCGACGAAATCACAAGGGTTGCCTTGACTGCTACCACCGCCGAGCAATCGATTGCAAGTATCGCCAACGCGGTGTCACGCGCCATAAGGGAAATCGACTCGCGGCTCGACAAGTTGAATGATCGCACAGACAATTTAAGCCGCGTGAACGACGATCATCACTTGAAACTCAGTGCAAACGAAATCCTTCAATTGCGATCTACAATTGACAAGCTAGCCAACATTCAGAAAATCACCGAGCAGCGTTTATCGGACGAAATTCGATTTAATCTTGACCGCGCCAGCGCAGTCGATGCGTCGTTGAAAGGATTTGGGAGTCGTATCGAAGGGCTTTCTGATCATTTAAACGATTTGGTGCGGGACCTGAGCGGCTTGTCGACCTCGGTAACTTCGTTGAAGGATTCTCTTACCTCGCAAGCCAATCAACCGGATACTGCCCGAGAGGCGCAGAATCAGCTTGGTGCAGCAACGCACTCGCAAATCCATGGGCAAGATTACGTCAAGGGCCGAAACGATTACGAGAATCTCCGCGGTAACGGAGACAGTGGCCGCGTCGGGGAGCCAGCAGGCGACTATCACTAATGTGCCGTCGCGCTTTTTCTTATCCTCGATCTTGTCGGCTGCATCTGCTCCTGATCGCGCTGACTTCCAAAGCAATTCTCGCCTTGTGGTGTGCCACTGAATAGCGCCTTTGTCGGCGTCTCCTATCTTTTCGGTGCTTGCTTACGGGACCGAATTTCCATAAAAATTTCGCTAGTTTTAGCTGTGCGGATAGCGCAAATCTTAGCACGTTTTTGCTTAATTCCGCAGATGTTCCGTTCCTGAGGGCGAGTTGCTCGTGGCAGACAGGAGCGCGAATTCACTTGACCCGTCCCATTGCTAACGTCGTTTCACATGCTCAACGCCGTCCGCTCCATAGAAAATATTGAGAGCGCAAGCAACCGTGCGTCGCTGCTCGATGAACTCAATAATGCAGTGGTGACTGGTGGAGCCAAACAACGTGAAAGGATTCTTGAGCGCGTAACCGATTTGTTCGCGGCCGGCTCGCGCGGCTATTCCAGCGAACAGATCGCATTATTCGATGACATCCTGCAGGACCTTACGGCTGACATCGAAGTGCAGGCGCGGGCACGACTTGCGCATCGTCTGGCGTTTATTGCCAACGCTCCCCCTCGGTTAATCCGCTCGCTGGCCTTTGACGATGAAATCGCCGTGGCCGAGCCAATGCTCACCCACTCGCAACAGCTGAGTGATGCCGATCTCATCGAAAATGCGGGTACCAAGAGCCAAAGGCATCTTTTGGCCATTGCCCAACGCCTGAAGCTGAGCGAGCCGGTCACTGACGCACTGGTCGAGCGAGGCGACCGTCGCGTTGTGCGCACCGTGGTTGCCAATAAGGGCGCGCGCTTTTCCCTTGCCGGATATGGCAAGCTCACGACCCGTGCGCGTTATGACCGCAAATTGACGCTGGCGCTCGGTGAGCGCCAAGACCTGCCCCGGCAATATTTCCTGAAGCTGCTCGAAACCGCGTCGGCTTCGGTGCGCGCTAAGCTTGAGGCTGCCAATCCGCTCGCAGCAGCCGCAATTCGCGACACAATCGACGACGTAGCGACCGCAATGCAGCAGCAAACCCGCAAGACATCGAATCAATATCCCACCGCCATGCGCGAGGCCAAGCGCCTCTTCAATGTGGGTCCGGCCACCGAAGCCCAACTGCATGCTCGCGCACAGGCACAAGAGTTCGAGCGAACAGTGATCGCGCTGGCAAAGCTCGGTCGTTTTCCAATCGATCTAGTCGAACGCGCCCTTGTCGATAAAGGCGAGGATATTATTCTGATTCTCGCCAAGGCGGCAGGCTGCTCCTGGACTACCGTCAAAGAGTTGCTGCTCATGTATGTCGGCGAGCGCAACTTCAAATCCGCCGATCTCGCGCGAACTTTTGAACGATACAAAACCCTCAGCACAGAGACGGCCCGCAAAGTTATCGATTTTTACGAACGTCGTACGAAAGATCGGACGCGGCAGGATCGAAAGATCGAGCGGTGACTAGGCTAATTGTAACCAAAAAACACCGATACAAATTCTCGAATAAGAGCTTGTGGCGAGCCTAGCCCGTTATCAGGCTTCTTTGCGAGGGCTGATCAGTTCCTCAATTGACGTCGCGTGGATTGCAGCGTGTGTCAGATAAAAGCCATGTCTTGCGATGGCGGCTAATGTTGCTGTGATAGACTCGCGACGTTGATTGCTGTTGTTCAAAGGTAAGGTGACCGATCGCTCAAAGTGCCAGGTGACGGGGCTACCTATCTGTGATGGCAGAATTTGACCGGTGGGATCGGTTGTCAATGCAAAAAGCGCGGTCGCGCCGCATCGAAAAACGTGAACTGTCGTTGAGCGTGACACAACTTGCTCCCACCGCTGACCGTTTCGTCCAATTCGTATCCTGCCGATGGTTTGTATCATGGCGATGAAATGGAGCTGCACTGGAACTGGATTAACGTTAGCGACCCGATGTACGTCCGGCCGGTTAAGGGAGACCGGGCATTCATTCAAACGGTTGCTATTCGGGACGAGATCTTCCGCATGTGCTACCGGCATCGAGTGTGTCAGCACCCAGCCCGCGAGGAGAACAGCACCAAGCCGCATAAGCCAGCGCCAGCAGATCGACATGGATATTGTCGCGCAGGTCGTTCGGCGTGCGCACTTCCGCGGCGCGTCGTGGCGACAGCGTGCCACGAACTCGCGGCCAATAAAGAGCCAGCGACTGATCGCACTGATGTCGGCCTGCCCTGTCGGCACATTCGGAAGTGGTCCGCTCGGAAACTGCCACTGATTCTATTGAGGAAATTTGGGTTCGTTTGGTCAGCTTGCAACTAAAAAGTGCATAAAATATAAAACTCATCTTCCGGTTATAAACCAGAAATTCCGGTTGCTAGAGACGGCCGAGAATCGGA
>Ga0187783_10001528_pt1 | contig 17108 bp, 27 predicted proteins | sample 1015_SJ02_MP02_2_FD_132471 | JGI IMG/M metagenome (GOLD analysis project Ga0187783, IMG submission 132471) | Tropical peat soil microbial communities from peatlands in Department of Meta, Colombia - 1015_SJ02_MP02_20_MG | ecosystem: Environmental > Terrestrial > Soil > Wetlands > Peat | place... | reverse complement strand
GGATCAGTCGATCGAGCGCTTGGTCGAGACGTAATGGATTTCGGCCGCCACTGTTCGGCGTTGCCACTCCCCGATCATGGTCATCCAGAGGAAATTCAAACGGGTCTTCACTCAGTTCCGTAACGCTACGAAAGGACGTTTGACATGACCAAATACTGGAAAGAGATAGCCCGCGACAAAGAGGGCGCCTCCCATGAGGGTAGAGACGGCCTCGCTCGCCAGAGTGCCCCCAAGCCTATCTACTGAGACCACCAAATCTTACTGAGAAATGCGCATGACACGAGGGGCCGATTTGTTTCAGAAGGCCGAATTATCTGCGCTGTTGCAGATTTGGCACAAAAGTGTGGGCTCTCAGCCACGCTCACCGGCGATTCGGCAATCAGTCACTATTGATTGAAGGCGAATGGGTTTGGGCCAACCATACTCCGGCATTGACTCATTTGGTGTCGAGGTTTTCCTCTCTGGGACACTTGCCGGGAGCCCTGACTCCTGACTTTTTCTTTTTGTTGTTCACAAGCCGAAAATCTGCGATGCAGGGTGATGGCCCGCTCGCGACTGTTGTTGTAGATTTAGCTTTCGGTTTGTCGCCTTTTAGGCGTGAGCACCATGTCAGTATTGAACGATTTCGAGAGCATGCGACTCTATAGAAAACGAGCCGCGCACTTTGAGCGGATAGCTGACGGCTGTTCGTTTGCCCAGGACCAGTACCGGTACCGCCTAGTTGCAGATCACTATACCGCGCTAGCTGACACAGTGCAGCGAATTGATAAAGCCAGAGTCACCCAACGTCTTGAAAGCCTGAGGGCAATGCGCAAAAAGATTAGTCAACGGGGACTCCCCCGTGCCTCGTTTTTGCTGAGCAAGCCGCACCTCGTCGCCGATGAATCATCGCACAATCATCACCAAAGGTAAGGCGTCTCAAGAAGTCGCTGTGCGCGATGCTCACTCTTGCTAGCTGCGCCCTTGGTGCGTGCTCTGCTCCGGCACATCTCGACACGTCAAGCGGTCGTCCCGAAGTGACGATTTCGCGAACAACGCCTAATAACGTCAAAGCGGCCGTTGTGCGCAAGATGATCGACAAAGGATTTCAGGTCACCAAGGACGCACAGTTCGAGTTAGCCTTCGATAGACCGCTTGACAACAAACTGGTTGGAGCGTTGCTGGGAAGCAAAGTGAAGGGTACTCCAAACGGAAGGATAACCTATTCGATTGCTCAAGTTGGGGACGATGTCCGGGTCGTCGCGGATCTTGCCGCGATCACTAATCCAGGCTCCGCATCTGAGCGGAGCACCGACATCAACCCCCCTGATGCGGTGCACGACGTGCAATCACTTCTTGAAGATCTGCGCACCGAATTGTTCGTGGCCAAACGTCCAGGCCTTCGCTAAAAAAACCGGAGCCGCCGCCTACCGGGCACTAAACCCGCCGCCGGCGCTGTCGCCACCATCTATGTCTGGGCTCCGGCACGATCCGCACCCAAACGAACGTGAACGTTTTAAGGTACCTCGTGAATTACCGGTCGATTAAGTCAAATTCCGACAATGCCAAACACACTTTGCCGAGAAAAAAGCTATTGCGCGGTCGTTTCGCGGCCAGCTCGCAGATGGCGTCCATTCACACGGCCACCATGACGTTTGCGCGACGGCTGGCCCACGTCGAGACTATTCAACAGCAAGATAGTGCCGAACGCGCGCTCAACAAACTGGCGCGGACCTATGCCATGCAAATGGAGGCGCTTAAGCGCTACCGCACCGGTGGCGAGCAGAAGGTTACGGTGCAGCACGTATCGGTCAATGAGGGCGGGCAGGCGATCGTCGGCAACGTGAACCAGGCGGCGGGCGGAACCCCCCGGAAAAGCCCGTTACCACGACGCCGGCGCTGACCGACGCGCGCCAACAGGCTATGCCGATTATTGAGACCCCGGCGCAGGTGGTGCCGCTGCGCACCAAGAAAAACGATGGTGGGTGATCACCCGCGTATTTCCGGCCCGATGCTTGATAGCCGGCGCTGCGGGGCGAAGTCGCGCTCGGGCAAGCCCTGCAGGTCGCCAGCGGTAGCCGGTAAGAAGCGTTGCCGGATGCACGGCGGTGCAGCGGGATCCGGCGCGCCGCGCGGCAACAAGAATGCGCTCAAGCATGGGCGCAATACGCGCGAAGCCATCGAGGAGCGCCGACAGCTGCGAGCCTTACTGCGGCAATCGCGCTCACTGATTCAACAGATCGAGTGAGGGCTTTCTGGCGACATCACGTTGCGGGGCCAGTTAACGGATCATCAGCGCTGGTGGCGTGTTTTGCATTTCGGAAACTTTTGGCGGCGTGGAAAGGCGGATGCCCGGCCGATCGGTGGGCGAGCAATTCGATTCAAGCGGATTCTAATGTGGCTTGAACGTTGAGCAGGGTTGATCAGCGGCTAGGCGGCACATCATCAGCCAAAACGCTTGTTCAGTTGAATTCCCAAGCGCGCTTTCTTGGGCAGGGCAGACTGTATCTGGCTGGATTGGGGTCACTGTGTAGCGGGTCCAGTTGTCCAATCGCGGGCTACTCGTCAACGATTTTCACTGTATGCCAGGAGCAGGGTTGTCTCCGCGGTCGGCATGGCACCGCCTCGCGCGATTACCTCCATGTTTTGTCATTCGAGCTCGGCCTGAGCGGAAGCGCGAGGGCTAACCCTTCTTATGCTGGCGCTTCCGTAGCCGCACTCCGGGCCCGCCACCATTCTCGTCGATGAACTCGACGCCGGCCGCTTCTAACGCCTGCTGCAGCCTGTCCATTGTCGATTGCTTCGCGTCTGCCCCATTTTCAATGCGGGTGACCGTGTTGGCGGTCACGCCCGCTTTTTTGGCCAACTCCCGCACCCCCCAGCCGACTGCAGCCCGGGCCATCTTAAGCTGAATGGCTTTCATTGGTACAATGTACAAATATCATTTGACAACATACCAATTACCCCCTATTGGTACATCGTACCAATATTTAGTGACAGGATCGACCCAGATGAATGCCTTGGATCGACGGACAGATCCCGCTACATTAAGCGATTCCCCGAAAACCCGAAAACGTCGCTATTTCATCGGCGGTTCGGATGCCCGGATCATCATGGGCGATGATGAAGCCGCGCTGATCCGGCTTTGGCGGGAAAAGCGAGGAGAAATTGAGCCGGAGGACCTATCCGGCAACCTGGTCGTCCAGCTCGGGTCGGCTACTGAGGAGCTGAACCGGCGCTGGTATGAGACCAATACCGGTCAGGTCATTACCGATATCCAGAAGCGGGTCTATCACCCCGCGCTGAAGTGGATGGCGGCTACGCTCGACGGGCGGGTCCAAGGCAGTGATGCGGTGTTCGAGGCCAAGTTCATGCTGCCGTGGTCGTTCTCGGAAGACGCGGCAGCGGAGAAGTACATGCCGCAGCTGCAGCACAATATGTGGGTCGTGGCGGCGCGAACTGCGGTGCTGTCGATCATTACGGGGGGCGGCAAATGGGTGGAGATCGCCACCCATGCGGATCCGCTCTACCAGCATCTTATTGTCACCGCGGAGCGCAAGTTCTGGCGCTGCGTTGAGAGCGGCGAGTCCCCTCATTTATTCGGCGTCAAGCCGCCGAAACCAAGGATCGAGGCAGTCCGCGCCGTCGACATGAGTGCATCGAACTCGTGGGCGGATTTTGCCGACCTATTCCGCAACACACGGCGAGCGTTTCTGGATCATGAGCGCTCAAAAGCTGAGCTGAAAGCCTTGATGCCGGAGGACGCCAAGGAAGCCATCGGGCACGGCATCCGGGCTAAACGCTCGAAATCCGGAGCGGTCAGGTTTGATCTGCTCGAGGGGAAGGGGGACCGTGCAGCGCTGTAGTGAAACTATTGGCACGATCGCCGCCGCTCTGGCCAAGGCGCAGGCCGAGCTCGTCAATCCGGAGAAATCTCTCGTCGGCACCATCCAATCGGAGACACCTGGCGCGACTGATCGCTCCTTCCGTTACGCCCCACTCTCGAGCGGCTTGGAGATCGTGCGCAAGACATTGAGCCAACAAGAGATCGCAATAGCACAAACCACCTCCATCGATCAGACGGCTGGCCTTGTCCGCCTAAGCACGGTTTTGGCGCATGCCTCCGGGGAGTGGATTGCATCAGATTGGCCTGTGTGTGCCATCAGCGAAACAGCAGCCCCCCATCGAATGGGAGCGGCGTTGACCTATGCACGGCGCTATGGCTTGTTCACGCTGGTCGGCATCGCTGGTGAAGATGATCTTGATGCTCCAGATCTAATTTCGAGGACGACACCGCCATCGAAGACAGAGAGACCGCCCGGAATTCAAAATGGGCAGCTCAGGAGCGGCCAAGCATCTTCAACTCAGCAGTTCTCAAACAGTCGACGCGCCAAAGCGGTCACGAATTCTCCCAAACCAATCCTCAGCCCAGAGGTCTCGGCTGCGTTACGCGACCAACTCACGACCGAAATCGAAGAGATTAAGTCGGACGAGGAAGCTGCAAATTGGGCTCGTCGGGTTCTTAAAGCCAAAAATACACTGACCACGGCCGATGCCGAGGGCATCGAGCAGGCTTTCCAGGCGAGGCTGACGAGTATTGTGACCGAGGCCGCGGATGGCCTGTCTCCTGAATCACGGCCCCCGCGCGAGGATCGGGACAAAAAGCGACGGCGAGCGGCTGCAATAGACAAAAGCGTGCTGTCGTTGCCGGCGCCGCGGCGGATTCGCGATCGGGATCACGTTAAACTGGTTGCCAAGCAGCCGTGTCTCATCTGCGGCCGCCGCCCGGCAGACGCTCATCATCTGCGATTTGCGCAATCAAAGACGCTTGGCCGCAAAGTCAGCGATGAGTTCACGGTGCCCTTGTGTCGTGGCCATCATCGCGAGATCCACCGCTCTGGCGATGAAGCGGCGTGGTGGAGAAAGGTGGGTGTTGATCCGACCGTTCCTGCTCGTACCTTGTGGCTGGAAAGCCATCCACTACCACAGCGAGCGGTGACGAACAAAGCAGCAACAGAACTTGATCAGTCGATCCAAACTGGGTCGGAACGACAAAACATGGAGGTAATCGCGCGAGGCGACGACGGATGACTTGGTGCGACTCGGATACAGCTTTCTGGTCGCAACACAAGCATCCCGGAGGGAGTAGCCATGACACAGTATTTTGGACTCGAGGCGTCGAATTCATCGATGAGAATGGCGGAGGCCCGGGGGGCGGCTACGAAAGCGGCACCAAAAGAAAGGCCTAGCGGTTTGCGCCGCCAGCCGCGTTATTTGTAAGCTAATAGTTGACATTGGACAGCAATTAGCTTACATTGTATTGTGATCAGGAGCTTCAAAAGCAAAGGGCTTGCCGAACTTTGGGAAAAGGGACGCACGGCAAAGATCGATGTGAAGATGCAGGCGCGCATTTTACGACGACTAGACCGGCTGGACGTCATCGTACGGCCCGAAGAGATGAACGTCCCCGGCTTTGATTTCCACCCCTTGCGAGGCTTCAAACCAACGCGCTATTCGGTCCACGTGAATGGGCCATGGTGCATTACATTCGAGTTCGAAGACGGCGACGCCTGCCGCGTGAACTTCGAACAATATCACTGAGGAAATCAATTATGGTTCATATCGCCAAACGGAATTCGGACCGCCGTCCGACCCATCCTGGTGCTTTGCTGCGGGAGGATGTAATTCCAGCCACCGGCAGGGCAAAGGCTGAGATTGCAAAGCTTCTCGGCATCTCTCGCCAACATCTGTACGATATTTTGCGCGAGCGCAAACCAGTATCTCCTTCTGTGGCAGTTCGCCTAGGCAAATTGTTCGGTGACGGCGCTGGAGTTTGGGTCCGCATGCAAGCCGCATACGATACCTGGAATGCTGAACGCAAGGAGGATGTCAGCAAGATTCCCACCCTTCGCTCTAAAGCGGCTTAGATTTTGCCCTAGGCTGTGCGGCCGCCAAGCGGTAGTGACGCTACGGCTTGGATGGATCAAAAATCAGAGGGACTTGAATTAATTACCCATCGACTTCCCTAAAGCGACAGCAGAAGAAAAAGGGCTTAGCCAAAAATAACGAAACAAACCCAATTTGATCCACACAGGCGCTCCAGCATGTCCACTCGGGAGAACACACGCCCGGCCATGTCTGGCAGCAGTCGCGGTTGGGGTCAAAGCCACTCCCAGCCTAACAACCTAAATGCAGCTAGAGTTTTGAGTGAGACCTGAGGCTGTCGCGATATCTCGACCAAGCAGCCGACGGATTGAATCATCGCAGTGAGGGTCCAGGTATGCAACGTGGGCGATGATGCCGAGCATTGCAAATTTAACGAACTCGGCGGTGCTACGTTCCTTCGTTGGGTCGAAACTAAACTTGGCCAGAATTCACCGCCTATGAAGTCTTATCGTATCATATATTGAGACGGTATCTGAACGCCGCGGCGGAACTGGGCGACCTTAGGGCGCCGCCAGGCAATCGGCTCGAAGCCCTGAAGGGGGACCGCGCCGGTCAGCACTCGATTAGGATCAACGACCAGTTCCGGATTTGTTTCATATGGACGCGTGAAGGGCCGACAGGGGTCGAGATTACGGACTACCACTGAGGAGAGAATCAGCGATGCCCAAGAAACTCGTACCCATGCATCCGGGAGAAGTTCTGCGCGAGGAGTTCCTGGTGCCGCTCAAACCGTCTGCTGGCGGATTGGCCAGGAAGATGGGTGTCCCGCGCACTCGCATCGAGCGCATCGCGGAGGAGACGACCGGCATCACTGTCGACACAGCACTTCGGCTGAGCAAGGCGCTCGGCACCACACCGCAACTCTGGCTTAACCTACAGAACGACTACGATCTTCAGATGGCGACCCGTGCGCTGGGCAAGAAGCTGGCAAAAATCGAGCCGGTGGCCGCGTGAACCTAGTGCGAGGCCTAGTTCGGCCCGCGGGAGACATTCAGCGCTGCCGACTCCTCGCCCAACGTGTCGACCCAGCGAAATTCTCGGCTATCAACGATTCGTTTTGGAATGCGCTACGGGTCACCATCGCTCAAGCATTTTAACAATTAGTTGGGTGGCCATGGAACGAGGACGCAATGCTGAGAATATTTTCTATCTGTTTTGCGACGCTCTACGGAACAAGCTTAGCGACTGCCTGCGTCAGTATCGAGAAAAACGGTCTCCAACACCTTATCGTGAACTACTGTCAGTATCCGATTATAGCTCATTACGCCGCGGGCAATGCAATGACCGGCACAACCGCGAGCATTCCGCCCGGTGATTCAGAGTTAGCTCCAATTCCAACGCCCTCACCGGTGCGGGGCGGATGCGCACGCAGTTCCGACCCGCCATCATCGGATTGACTGCTAATTCGGCGCGCAAACCTTAGCAGAGACCGATCAACTAAGCGGCGACACGTGGTGTTAGCCGGTGTTCTCCGGCTGTTGGCCAACGGTTTATGATTCCGGTATAGAACGTGAAGGTAACGTGAAGCGTTCTCCGAAGGGGTAAGCCATGTCATGCCTGGCTAGGATATTTGGTCTAATTGTCTTCATGTCCTGCTTAATTGATCCGGCTAAGGCCGCCACATTTCAGCTAGGCGGTTCATTCAACGCGGCATGCGGCTATTCGAGCTCTGAGGTTACCGGGGGTGCGGAGCTTCACATGCAATGTCTGACCTCGTCGCTGGTTTATGACAGTGACACGGGCGACATATACAGTTGTAGTGCCGAATTCCGCTACCACTTCATCAATGGAGTTTTTCAAACGAGCCCTCCCACACCAGCGACTCTTACCTGTGGGAAAACTGTTTCACTGCCAGTGCCACAAACGGTGGATAGCAGAAGCAACCAGTTACTTCCAGTGCCTGTGATACTTCCAAGTGGATACACTATAGTTGATATGACCAATCAAACGTATTGGTATTTGGATAAAAACGGAGCAATTGGTGTTTGCATTTTTTCGAATGCTAACCTTCCGCAACCGCGATCCACTCTTTTTGGACAACAAGATTGCGTCGCTGGGAAGCTATAATCACGCCGACCAATCTCAAGCCCTCGCTTTGCGTATCCACCCGCTGGGCGCCATCTAATTCCTAAAGCAATCCACTCCGATAGCAAATTTAAAAACAATATTTGCAGCGAGGATTTTTTATATGTAAGTTAAAATGGTCAAGTGTCGGCGCTTCCAGCTCGTTGAATGAAGTCTCCTACATTCAGCGGGCGCCGACGGCGTAATGCGGGATGTTACAGCGCACCGGGTTGCTCACTTTTTTGGCGAACAATCGAGCTCTATAAACCGATCCTGCACGCGCTGAAAAGAGGACAGCGCGCTAACAACATCAAAAATGCTAATGCCGCCAACCGACCGCTTCAAAATACCTGAGAAGCTTCATGCCATCGAGGTTGAGCCTGACATATTCATTTTTCCGGAAGAAGCGACGGTTGGGCACTGGCGCGCAGCTCTCAAGTACTGGCAGGATGAAGGCTTCATTCCTCACCCGCGAGAAATCAAGCAGATGATAAAGATTGCTGACGCGCTAGGACTGTCCGATGACGTGGTTCTACTGCCGCATCTTAAGAGTTTGGCGTCGGCAGAGAATGTCGTTTCTATCAACCCTCGTCGTTAGGCGGCCCCCTCCGAGGTTCGGTGGCAAGTTATTTCCCTGCGCCCATATAGGCCGCCGCGCGCATTTGAAAGCAAGCTGACACCGCCTCTAAGCCGACCGTGCGGTCACCGAACATGTGGTGGTCACGGTCGTTTGCGACGTTCTTCCTGAGTAACGCGGACGAGCAACATTTTTTTGACGCTCGTTTGTATCAATTAGCGGCGACTAACGAACGGAGGTTACTGTGCTGAAGATATTTTCGATCTGTGTTGTGAGCATCTACGGAACCAGCTTAGCGACAGCCTGCGTCAGTATTCAGAGAAGCGGCCAGCAACATCTCATCGTGAATTATTGTCAGTATGCGATTATAGCTCATTACGCCGCGAGCAACGGAATGACCGGCGTAACCGGCAGCATTCCGACCGGAGGTTCAGAGTTAACTCCTATTGCGACGAGATTTAACCTCAATCTTCAGTGGTGCAAATACAACGACTGGGAAGCTGGGCGGTGCAAGCTTCCCAAGGATTAGACGCTGCAGCCCGAGATCGACATCGCGCGCCTTTTGATCATCTTGGATAGGTTCGAATGGAAATCACATCTCTCCGATCAGCGTTCTGGCGCGTCAGCACACGGATTGCAAACCGCTTGGCACCACGATACCTGCTAGTATGCTCAGCGCCTTAAGGGAGCGATCACTGTAAAATTCTGTTGCGCGACTTTACGGTTGCCGTACCAAAGCTGGATTACCCAAACACCGGGCAACAATTCCCATGGATCATCCAAGCGGTAACCCGTATACGAGACATCGCCAATCTTAGGCGTCGTCGTAGTTCTGGAGATATGAATAGGTTGCGATGCAGTCGGTGGACGCATCCCTGGCGAGGGAAAGATCGTCAGCTCTCTCAGCGATACGGCAGTACCGACCGGCGCCCCGTCTATTTTGTATCTGATTCCAAATTCTACGCCCCGCTCAGCAGGCACCGTGGTCGTGGCTTTGGCGAGGCGAGCGCTCGTGGTCAGATTTTCATTCATTCCCTGGCTATCGCGGCGCGATGATTTAACGTCAACCGTGTAGATGCCGTAATCCAACACTTCAACATTTTTCACCTGAACCTGAGCGATGGCGGGATAACTCGCGAAGACGGCGAGGAATGCAATCGCTAGCGATTTCATCTGACAGCCTCGCCCAGATGATGGCACCCGCAGGGATTAAGCACATCAAATCCTATCGGCTTTGCGACACTACACAAGATCATTGCGCCAGACATGGTCGTCGACGTTTGCTGCGGATTTAGTTGTAGAAATCTGTCGGTATTTTCGATCAAGAGCGATTTTTTGTCGCTGATTCGATTTACTTCAAAGCGCGGTGATGCGACGGTTGAGCCGGAGTGAGCAACAGCTTTTCCGGAATCTAGCCTTGCATCCCGCCGGCGCCGCGTTTTTGCTCTCAAGCCGCTTGGCGACCGTAATTTTCGCGACGCCGCGATTCGGGCGTTTATCGCCGATGGCTGCCGGAAAATGCAGCGTGAACTCTGTCGGTCACGCGCCCCAGCCACGGCGGAGCCGACTACGAGGGATAAAGAAGTGAGGAAGGGGGTGGAGACAGGCGCAAGTAAGGTAGGACGTCAGGCATAATTATGATGCATTTTTGCCACTCTTCCCAATAAACGCACTTTCCCAACCCATATTCGTTGTGACAGCACTGTGATAGCAAAAGAACCAAGTGATTTCAGTGCCTTGGGTGTGTGGCGTTCTCGACACGATTCACACAGGACTGCGGGCGACTCTTGATTGCGGCTAACTGACTATGCCACGTTCAGAATCGCTATGGGGCCTTAGGGCGTCAATTTCATGGCGCCGAAGTCGGGGATGTTCTGATGAAAAGAACGATTGTGATCGGGCTGAGGAGTGCTCTGGGCCTTGCGGCACTCGCTCTCAGCGCGAGCTCCGGGTTCGCAGGAAATACGAACAGTACCACCCAAACAGGTACCACCAATACCAGTTCCAGCAGTACCTCGGGCTCGGCGTCCGTTGCGGGTGCGTCGTCGAATAACGCCGGCAACGCGAATAACAGCGGCAACAACCAGGGTATAACCTTCAATGACCCCCCGGCACCGAGCACCACGACACTCAACAACGTGCCGAACGTCTACGCGCCCGGCCTTGCGGCAGCGGGCAGCGAAGTTTGCCTCGGATCAGTATCGGCCGGCGGGGCGGGTGCTGGTATCGGAGTGACGATCGGCGGAACCTTTGTCGATCGGGAGTGTCAGCTGCGTCTGAACGCGAGAACGCTAGCGGTCTTGGGTTATCCCAAGGCAGCGCGCGAGACCATGTGTCTCGATGCGGACGTGCGTGCAGCGATGGCGGCAGCGGGCACGCCGTGTGCCGCGGACGCCTATGCGGCATCGGTGCGCTATGGCCAAGCCGCGCCGACCAGCCAGACCGCGACGGTTAATCCCTTTAGCGAACTGTTTGGGCGACAAGCTTCTGCGCAGCAAACTTCTGCGCCGCAAGCTTCTGCGCCGCAAGCTTCTGCACCGGCGCCGCAAGCTTCTGCACCGGCGCCGCAAGCTTCTGCGCCGCAAGCTTCTGCGCCGCAAGCTTCTGCGCCGCAAGCTTCTGCGCCGCAAGCTTATGCGCCGCAAACTTATGCAGCGCAAACTTATGCGCCGCAAACTTCTGCACCGCACAGCCTCAATACCAATCCCTTTGCGCCACCCGCTCCCGCAGAACCTGCTGCGCAAGAAGCTGCTGCGCCAGAAGCTGCTGCGCCTAGCCAGACAGCGGCGAGGGCTAAACCCAGCCAGACGGCTATGGCTAATCCAGGGAAATCCAAAGCGCACGCGAAGACAGCGGCGGTAGCTCAAGCTGCGCCGGTACAAAGCGCGCCGGTGCAAAACCAGGCCGCGCAGGCGGCTGCCGAATCATCTGACCCGACGTCAGATGACGCGCATCCAGGCTGTCACAAAGAATACCAGTTATTCGGGGGATGGCACGAGAAGTGTCCCGAGTAACTAGTAATGGGGCGTCGATGATCGGGGGAAGCCTCTCATAACGCTCTATAGCCGTGCACACTCATTCGAGGTGCACACCGAAACTGTAGATCTACCGAAACTGTAGATCTAAATGAAGAGGAGTTGAAGATGAGAAAGCTTCTAGTGGCAATGACAGCGTTAACGGCGGTTGGACTCTATATCTCGAGTGCCAACGCGCAGGAACTTGTCGGCTCGGGCGGCCTCTCCGGTGCGAAGGGTGGTAGCGGCGGTTCGGCGATTACCTTCGGCGGAGGTACCTCTAATACCACAAGTGCGGGGGCGTCGGGCTACGTCGCGGCCGGTGGTGGCCTCGCTACGACCAGCCAGAACGGAAGCACGTCACCTGGTAACACAAACGCTGGGGGTACGTCGGGTGCAATTGGCGGCGGCGCCGCAGCTGGGGTGGCTTCCTCGAACACCGACGGCCATGGTGGCCTCGCTGGTGATTTCGCGACGTCCGGTTCGGGCGGCCAAGGCTCGGCTGGCTCGATTTCGGCCGCCTTCGGAGACTAACCAACCAGGCGTTCCGGTTTAATCCTTCGAACAGCCTGGTCTTGTGACCAGGCTGTCTTTTATCAAGAGCATAGCTCTCGGTCATACACGCTTTATAGCCCGTGCACACTCACGTCGAGGTGCACATCAACTGCAAACCTAACGTGAAGGGGGAATTGAAAATGAGAAAGCTTTTGCTGGCGATGACAGCGTTAACGGCGGTCGGACTCTATGTCTCGAGTGCCAACGCGCAGGAACTTGTCGGCTCGGGCGGCCTCTCCGGTGCGTCCGGTCATAGTGGCGGTTACGCGGTTACCTTTGGCGGAGGTACCTCTAATACCACAAGTGCGGGAGCGGCGGGCTACGTCGCGGCCGGTGGTGGCCTCGCTACGACCACCCAGAACGCCAGCACGTCACCTGGTAACACAAACGCTGGGGGTACGACGGGTGCAATAGGCGGCGGCGCCTCATATGGGGTAGCTACCTCGAGCACCGACGGCCATGGTGGCAGCGCTGGTGATTACGCGTCGTCCGGTTCGGGCGGCGAAGGCTCGGCTGGCTCGGTTTCGGCCGCCTTCGGAGACTAAGTGGGGTTCTTCCAGCCAGCGTTCCGGTTTAATCCTTCGAACAGCCTGGTCTTGCGACCAGGCTGTCTTTTATTAAAAGGCGTAGAACTGCGCGCCCGTTCGACGCCCCTGATCATACACGCTCGATAGCCATTCGAGTTACACACCGAAACTGTGGATCTAACTGATAAGGAGTTGGAAATGGAATAGCGGCAATGGCTGCGTGGCATCACGCAGCGCGAATGTGACCCCGAGACATAGAGATCAAAAGGGGGCCGGAGTCCAACTTGATTCTAGGGCGGCTCGATACCCGCTTCCGATAGTGGGGACTACTTCACCAGCACCGTGAGCCTATCATCGATATTTTTGCCGCTTGAAAGAAAGCCCAATATATAGACCTTGTCCGTGCCCTTGAAGCCAGGCTCAGAAGTATAGAAGATTTCGGAAAGCTTCATTGAGGGACGGCCACATTGCGGCCCGATCCCCTCGATGACAGTTGTGGTTCCGTGATCTGCACGGCTCCATACAATCGGTGCATGATCCGGCGTCCCACAGTCAAATGCCACCCCCACGCGCGTATTCGTGCCTGCTTTAGCGATTGCATTCGGTACTGTCCCGTCCGGATTGAGATCGGGCGCCGCGGCTGTTTTCCCTTGCGGGTGCGTTTTGTCCTGCGGCCCCGCCGCACCTGCGGCTGACGCGGCCGCAGCAGCAAGAGATACTGCCGTGATCAGTGCTGCAAGACGTCGAGACAAGACGAAGACCGGCATCCCCTCTCCCCTCCCTGTCACGTTGAAAGACAATAGCTTCTAATTCCCTCGTCGAAAAATCGATTGATGCAATCGCGAATTAATACGCTGTTTATGTGTCAAAAAGGCAACACCGCCAAGCGAGATGGGTATAATGGAGACATTTAGCTTGCCCCGTAAAAATAAAACTTGTGTTATTCACCCATAGGCTTGGGGGGCATTTTCATGCGCGCGTTCGTATTTGAAGCAGCGCTCGTGCTTGCCTGTCTCGGTGTGACATGCGCATCGGCCCAGACCGTTCGCACTAAGCACGAAGATCCGACCGCGGGTTCGGGGGCTGGTGGCTGGACCATGGACTATGGGGTCAGCGGCTGGAAGCAGGACTCCACTAGTAAGACGTTCAGCAACGCAGGTGCAGGAGGCGTTTCCTCGAGCACTATTCCCGAGGCTTCCAGTGCATCCGCGGGCGCGGTTTCATCGAGCACCACCAACCTGCCGGGTTTGCGTCCTTGGGCACTTCAGGCTGTTCGCAACGATTCGGACTGTATTTTCGTTGGTCAGAAGACGCCCACCGGTAATCTCTGGCGTCCGGGCTGTAAGTGAACCGCGCGTGCTTCCTCGCGGCCGTCGGGTAATCTTAACGTGAAATCGTGGGGTCTTGGAAATGCCGCCCCACCGCTTGATGGTGCTAGAGAAGTAATGCCTTTGTTTCGCTGCGCTCGATACGGCTAGTGGCTGATCAAATCGCAGATAAAAGGAGTTAGGCTATGAAGCAAATGAAAGTCCTGGCTCTTGGTGTCACAGCCCTGGCAGCTGGCACGCTATTGATCTCGGAAACCGCGCTCGCGGATGGCTACCGCAACTCTCATAAGGCGGCTCACCATGCGAGCGGCTTGGGTTGGCGTAGCGGGCGATGGTGGCTCGCCGATGCCGGCGCGCTTAATACCAACCCGTATTACGGCTACTTTCCCACCTACAGTTCTCCCTATGCGTACGTTGCCTATGCGTACGGTCCCTATGGCTACGGTTATGGATACGGGTATCCCCGTGGGGTCCCAAGTTTAGGATACCGTTAGCAGTAGAGTTCCCAAGGGATCAGCTGACGAGCACCAAATCTTACCGCGAATTGTCCAGCGCACGCCGGGCTGTTCAGGTGAAGCCCAATTTTTTCAAACTGTTGCAAGTTTGTCGCTCTCTATTGTGGGGATGGCACTCGAGATTTACCAAAACTATCAAAGACAAATCCTGCAAGCGCCACGTGCCCGGCAGCAATACACCGCAAAGTTATCCACAGAGGCAAATTGTGGATGCTCGGATTTGGATGCTGAAATATGTGAGACAGGCCATTGGGGTTAGAGGCTGCGATGACTGATCAGACTAAGGATCTGCCAGCCGCAGTTCCGTATGCGCCGAATGAGAAAAGGGTGGGTTCGGAAGCTGAAATAGTGGACCGCGCAGGGAACGCTATTCTTGGGTTGGTTAGCCGGGCGGCTGATGCGGCTGCGGCAGACCTCCAAGAGGCACGAGAGTTCGCTGAAAAACTTGCCGATCAGCTCCGAGACGCTCACGATCAGCTTCGAGCTGCCCACGACCAGATAAATGCCCTCAAAGCGGATGTTAGACATTATCAAGATCGGACAAATCGTGCTGAGAAATGGCTGCAGCAAATCTCATCGGAGATCGAGCAAAAATTCTTTGACGCAACAGGTCGGCAGCCAGTTATCCAGGCGCAAGTCGAGATGACAGCTCGCAAAATCGGCACGCAGCGTCAAAGAAACTAGTAAGCTAAAAGTTCCTATTTGCCGCGCGAACAGCCTGCTCAATTAACCACAATAAATTCCACCGAATATGACCCGGCCCCTTCTGCGCAATGCCGTGACGGCTCAAGGGTTTGGGTCATGTAACATCCGGCACCAATCCGCCCGCAAGCGCGCTTGGCACGGTCATTAGCGTGTGATCCTCGAGATAAACTTGCCGGCGATGGCTCGTTTTTTGCGCTACCGACACCGGCCTTGCAAATATTTTGGCTAGGGTTTCTTAGCGACACCAGGCGCGGACGAACTGAGACTGGTTGCCGACGCGGCCGCTGTTGGCAACGGTCCACGCCGAGTCGAGGTAGCCGTCAATTTGGCACTTGCATGAGGCCGCCAGGTTGCACGCCGACACAAAAACCGCCGCAGGTCCTCACCACAAGCCGCGCGGAATTCGCCGCCGGCCGTACCAGGAGCTGGGTGGTTGGTTTGCGCAACAGCCGCAGACACAGCAAAAAGGATTGTTGTGCTAAAAGATAGACGAGCCATTTGATGCACCACCATCTGAGCATCCTTCCTGAGCCTTCTCGCAGATCTTGGTAAGCGACTGAAATGTCAGCTTTGTGCCATAAGCGGACTCATGCGCTGCAGCAAGAGCGCTTACCTCAAGCGTCAGACACAAGCTGCTGTTACAAGCAGAATGATACGCTGCAAGGGACTGACACGAAATTGCAATGTTGCTAACACGGCGCGGAATTTCAAATTGCGCTTCAAAGACCGGCGCACCATTCATATCGTAGCACGAACTGCTGGCATTGGAGGATGCCATCAGCACGGTTGAAGCTAGCGCGATACTTGGCGACGGGACGTTGGTCGATCTCGCCGAGGACTACATGCGAGCGAAGCGGGCGACAGCTTCTCGACAGCACAATGCCAGAAAGTTCAAACCGACGGCCCCCCGCGCCCGGCTCGCGCAGGTCACTAAGCTCCGGCGATCTTGGCTTGAAAAACGGCCCCTCGGTCTCGCTGACGGTCGGTTCGTCCCTATCGTGACAAAAGGTAGTGGGCGCAAGCTCTTGCGTCGGGGCGCCGTCCCCGCAGGACAGATCCCACCCCACAGCAAGTATGCTGGTGTCGAGCAGAAACCGGCGACGAGTCGTTGTCGATAGTCTATTCATGCGCTTTGCCAAGCAGTTGATCAATATGCGCCCAAGACCCGCGTTTCACCTAACCGGAAGATATTACTGCCGATCGTTCGCTCCCACCATTTTGCAAATGCGTCATCAAACAAAGATATGTGATCCATGAAACCTTCGACCTGATGCTCCTGATGAAGAGAGTGAAGGTGTTCTTCGAACTTCGATGCGTCTGAGACATGCGCATGCCGCAGCTGATGGCTTTCGATCTTGCGTCCTAGATTTAAATCTTGTGCGTCGACAGCAGCAGACTTGTCTCGGAAGTTGAAATTCCCTTGATAAGTCGGATGCGCTGTAGCGCGTGATCAAAGGCCTCGAGGCTCTCTACGCCAAACTCGACGACAATGTCCCAGCGGCCGTTGGTGGTGTGCAGCGCTTGAATTTCCGGGATACGACGCAGTGATTTGAGCACGGCAGCGGTATGCTCACCGTCGACCGCCACCATGGTGATCGCCCGAACGCGTTGCAGTTCGGCTTCCGGTTTGAGGCGCACGGTAAAGCCGCCAATCACGCCGTCCGCCGTCAACCGATCAATGCGATTCTGTACCGTGCCGCGCGAGACTTTCAGGAGATCGGCCAGAGTAGCCACCGGGAGGCGCGCGTTCTCGCGAAGAAGCGCGATTAGGTGCCGATCGGTGTCGTCCATCGTTTACTCGACAATATGCCAGATTACGCTGACGATTCGTCGCATCTATGGCTCATTTTGTCAACAATGCTTACTTTTCATTAGCGAACTATTGGCCGAGCGTCAGT
>Ga0187783_10001527_pt1 | contig 17141 bp, 18 predicted proteins | sample 1015_SJ02_MP02_2_FD_132471 | JGI IMG/M metagenome (GOLD analysis project Ga0187783, IMG submission 132471) | Tropical peat soil microbial communities from peatlands in Department of Meta, Colombia - 1015_SJ02_MP02_20_MG | ecosystem: Environmental > Terrestrial > Soil > Wetlands > Peat | place... | reverse complement strand
GCCGTCGTCGGTGATCTCAGCGCCGCGCAGCGGCACGTTGAGGTCCAGCCGCACCAGCACCCTCTTGCCCATGACCTCGAGCTCGTCGATGGTTCGCATCCGTGTCCCTCCCTGACTAGCCACGCCCCCGATCAGACCGGCGCCGGCGGCGAGCCAGCCAGGGCCGATGGTCCCCGGCTGGCCCTCGTTCAGCTCTGCCGGACGCGCTCTCACCCGGGGCTCCGCTTGCGCGGAAGGGTGACAAGCGCCACGATGCAGCCGACGACGGCGACCGCCGCGCCGACGGTGAGCCCGAGGTCCATGCCGCTGACGAAGGCGGCTCTGGCGACATGAGAGAGCTGCTCGCCGAGCGCCCCGCCGACGCGAGCGGCGACCGCCAGCGCGCTGCCAACGTCGCCGAGGATCCGCTGCATGATCGCCGTGGGAACGTGATATGGCGCGAGCGCCGCGGTCATCTTGCCGGTGTACCTCGTCGCCAGCAGGCTGCCGATGATGGCGACGCCCAGCGCCCCGCCGAGCTGAAGGGCCGTGCCGTTGGTGGCGGAGCCGATGCCGGTGTGCTCGGTGGGGACCGACCCCATCACCGAAGCGGTGCTCGACGGGATGGCCAGCCCGGCGCCGATTCCCATCATGATCATCCCGGCGAGCACATCCACGTAGGTGGAGCTCGACGAAGCCTGGCCGATCTGCCAGAGGCCGGCCGCAATAATCAGCAAGCCGGCCGCAGTCGTGAGCTTCGTGCCGGCGGCCTTCTGCAACAGCGCCGAGAGGGGCGCGATTATGGCGATAGCCCCCGCGGCTGGCAGCACCCTGATTCCGGCCTGAAGCGGGGAGTAGCCGAGGTCGAACTGCAGGTACTGGGTCAGCACGAACAGGGCCCCGAACAGGCCCAGCGTGGCCAGGCTGACCGAGGAGATCGCAGCGGAGAACTCACGGCGGGCAAAGAACTCAAGCTTGAGCATCGGATGTGAGGTACGGGACTCCCAGAACGCGAACGCGGCCAGCACGACCACGCCGCCGATCATGGCCGCGATGACCAGGGCAGCTGACCAGCCGTCAACCGGCGCCTGGATCAGGCCCCACAGCAGCAGGGCCAGGCCTGCGATCGACAGCAGCGCGCCGGTGAAGTCGGGCGCGCTCGCCGCCGGGTTCCTGGAGTCCGGGACCAGCGGGAGGGCCAGCAGGAAACCAGCCGCCGCGATCGGCACATTGATGAGGAACACCGATCCCCACCAGAAGTGCGCCAGCAGCAGGCCGCCGATGATCGGACCGAGCGCGACACCGACGCCGCTGGTGCCGGCCCAGAACCCGATGGCGCGCTGGCGCTCGCCGGGTTCGCCGAACATCTGGGTGATGATCGAGAGCGTGGACGGCATGATCAATGCGCCGCCGATGCCCATGCTGGCGCGCGCCGCCATCAGCATGCCGACTGAGCCGGAGAACGCGGCCCACGTCGACCCGGCCGCGAACAGCACGAGCCCGGCCAGGAAGGTGCGCTTGCGGCCGACGCGATCAGCCACGCTACCGGCCACCAGCAGCAGGCCGGCGAACACGATCACATAGGCGTCGACGATCCACTGCAGCTGGGTTGACGTCGCGTTGAGGTCCCGGACGAGCGTCGGCAGCACGACGTTGAGCACCGTGTTGTCCAGCGTGACGATCAGCAGGGAGATGCAGAGCACGGCGAGCGCGAGCCAGCGCCTGGCCGCGGGCGGGCTGCCGCCGCCGGCGGTAGCCGGGAGTTTCAGAGTCGTCGTCATGTTCCCAGGTCATGTCCGTCCAGCCGGATCCGCCAGGGAGCAAGGTCCTGGGCCAGCTGGCGAAGGTCCGCGCCGTCGCGGGCCGGACCTGAGGCTAAGGTGGCCTTGGAAAGCCCATTACTGTCGGCGAAGGTCCGAGGGTTGCGACGATGGCGGTACCAGCTGGTGGCACGAGCAAGATCAACGTGTTTCTGCTCGACGACCACGAGATCGTCCGGCGCGGCGTGAAAGAACTGCTGGAGGCCGAGCCCGACATCACGGTCGTGGGCGAGGCCGGGACCGCCGCGTCGGCTCTCGCCCGCATCCCGGCGCTCAAGCCGGACGTGGCGATACTTGACGTCCGGCTGCCGGACGGAGACGGCGTCAGCGTGTGCCGGGACATCAGATCGCGGATGCCAGAAGTCGCCTGCCTCATGCTCACCTCGTTCAGCGACGACGAGGCGCTGTTCGAGGCGATCATGGCTGGGGCAGCCGGGTACGTACTCAAGCAGATACGCGGCACTGATCTGGTTGGTGCGGTGCGCACGGTCGCCTCCGGGGAGTCGATGCTCGACCCTGAGGCGGCCAGTAGGGTCATGGCCAGGATGCGCCACGAGGCCGAGCGTTCCGATCCGCTGGCCAAACTGACCCCGCAAGAGCGCAGGATCCTCGAGCTCATCGGTGAAGGCCTGACGAACAGGCAGATCGGCGAGCGCATGTACCTGGCCGAGAAAACGGTGAAGAACTACGCATCGGGACTGTTCGCCAAGCTCGGCATGGAGCGCCGGACGCAGGCTGCCGCGTACGCATCACGCGTATTCGACCAGCAGGACCAGCAGCGTCACCATCGGGAATGAGGCTGGCCGACGCTTCTTGCCAGCCTGGGCCACCCGACCTAGGGGAACGGGGGTGCTGCGGCCTCGTGTAGTCCGCCTGGCCACAGCTCGGCGGGCGCCAGCCGCGCGCCAGGGCTCGTGGCCCCGCGGGTCGCAACCTCATCGGGCGCAGCAGGCTGATGCGCCGCTGCGGTACTCGGGACGTAGGTCCTGCGGCACTCAGGACCGGCTGCCCTCGTGGCGGTTCTCCTGCCCGAGGCAGCCTGACCAGGTAGGGAGCTGCCAGAGGAGATGCGATGCGGGCGGCAGACGCGAGGCGCGCGCGGCTCATGCGCCGGCTGGCGTTCGACCGTAACGAGCTGCGCCGCACGTCGGACCGGATTGAGGCGTGGGGCGCGCTCGCGCTGATCATCGCGTTCGTGCCGCTTGCCGTGCTAGCGGCGGCCTGGGCTGTCAGCTGGGTACACGCGGGCGCCGCGACGGAGCAGCGTGACGACCGGCTGCGGCAGGTGACGGCCGTCCTGGTGCAGGCGGCGCCGACGGCATATCCGGCCGTACCGGACTCGGCCACGATCGCGGCGACGGCCCGATGGACCTTCGACGGGTCCGCGCACGTCGGTCTCGTGCCAGCCACTCCGGGTACCCCGGCGGGGACCGCGGTGCGGATCTGGGTCGACGCGGCGGGGAATGCTCAGCCGCCGCCGCCGACGACCGCGCAAGTCACCGCCCGCGTCGTGCTGGCGGTGCTAGCGGCGCCCCTCGGAGTAGCACTGGGGCTGTGGCTGGTGTGGTACGTCCTGCGATGGCTGCTTGACCGGCGCAGGCTGGCCAGCTGGGCGGAGGCGTGGTCTTCGTATGGGCCCTCGTGGACGCGTTAGCGTATTCGTCGCTCGTACTAGCTAAGGAGGGCTCATGACGGCTGATCCGAGCCGGCCAGAGCACCGGATCGTGGTGGGCGTGGACGGTTCCGAGTCGTCGAAAGCGGCGCTCGCGTGGGCAGTCGGACAGGCACGGCTGACCGGCGCGGTGGTCGAGGCCGTCACGGCCTGGGAGTTCCCGAACTGCTACGGCTATCCGGCGCCAATCCTCAACGTCGACTTCTCCGAGCTCGCCACCAAGACGGTCACGGATGCCATCTCGGAGTTCACCGGGGCTAAGGACACGCCGCAGGTCCGGTATCGGGTGGTGGAGGGGAACGCCGCGCGCGTGCTGCTGGATGAGTCGGCTGACGCTGACCTGCTCGTGGTCGGAAGCCGAGGCCATGGCGGATTCGTCGAGGCGCTGCTCGGCTCGACCGGCCAGCACTGTGTGCACCACGCGACGTGCCCGGTCGTGGTCATCCGAGACCCCACGGCCGGACAGCATCACTGACCAGACCCCGGCGGTGCTGGCTCCGCCGGGTGATCACTGGCCCACCGCCGATACGCCGCTACGGCGGTGGGCAGGGTCGGGAACAGGTAGTCCGTCCCGATCCTGGCGACCAGCCCGAATGCCCGGAGCCGTTCGAGCAGATCCTGCTTGACTCGCGCGAGGGCGAACACGGCTCCCCTGTCGGTGATCTCGGCGCGAAGGGCGTCCATGGCCTCGAGCGCGGTGAAGTCGACTTCCACGTTGGCCTCAACGTTGAGCACGAACCACCGGAGCGGCTCGCGCTCGTGATCGGCGGCCGCGAGGGCCCGGCGACGGAAGTCGTCGGCGTTGGCGAAGCAGAGCGGGGCGTCGTAGCGGTACACCACGAGGCCAGGGATGGTCTGCGCGTCGGGATAGTCGTCCACGTCGTGCATGCCGGCCAGACCCGGCACCAGGCCCTCGACCGCGTCGTGGGGTCGGGCGACCCGCACCAGCAAGTCGGCGACCGAGAGTCCGATGGCGACCAGCACGCCGTACAGGATGTTGAACGCCAGCACCCCTGCGCACGCCGACACCGCGATGAGCAACTCCATGCGCCGGAACCGGAACAGCCGACGGAACGCGGTGATGTCGATGAGCCGCAGCGCGGCGAAGATGACGATGGCGCCGAGTGCCGCGGTCGGAAAGCGGGCGAGTACCGGCCTGGCGACGAGTAGCACGGCGACGACGGTGCCGGCGGTCACCAGCGAGTAGACCTGGCTGCGGCTGCCCGTGGTGACGGCGATCGCCGTCCGGGTGGCGCTGCTGCTGACGGGGAAGCCGCGGACTAGTCCGGAGCCGAGATTGGCGATGCCGAGCGCCAGCAACTCTCTGTTGGCGGTGATCGTCTCGCCGCGGCGGGCGAACGACCGGCCGGTCAGCACGTCGTCGCTGAACGCGACGATCAGCACCGTGAACGCCGGGAGCAGCAGCACCCGTAGCGTCTCGGCGTGGAGCGCGGGGAGTCGCGGGACGGGAAAGCCCGCCGGGATCGGGCCGACAACGGCGACGCCGTGGCTGGTCAGGCCGAACGCCGCGACCACGGAGGTGGCCAGGAGCACCGCGATCAGCAGGGCCGGCAGATTCGGCCAGCGCCACCGCAGCAGCGCCAGGAACGCCAGGACGGCGGCCGCTACGCCAACCGTCGCCGGCTCGGCGCTGCCGATGCCGCGGACGAACGATCCGAGCTGACCAAAGAAGTGCGTACCGCTGACGGGGACTCCGGTGACCCGGGTGAGCTGGTCGGCGATCATGATCAAGGCAACGCCCGCCATGTATCCGACCAGCACCGGGCGGGACAGCAGGTCCGCGACGAAACCCAGCCGCAGCAGCCAGGCGGCCACCCCCATGAGCCCGACCAGCAGGGCCAGCGTCGCCGCCAGCTCGGCATATCGGGCCGAGTTGCCCGCGGCCAGCGGGCCGAGGGCGATCGCCGTCATCAGCGCCGTCGTGGCCTCCGGGCCCATCGACAGGGACCGGGACGAGCCGGCCAGCGCGTAGACCACCAGGGCGGGGAGCGCGGCCCACAGGCCCGCAACGGGCGGTAGGCCAGCCACCGTGGCGTAGGCCATGACCTGCGGCACCAGATAGGAAGCGACGGTGACTCCGCTGATCAGGTCGCCCCGCAGCCACGCTCGCTGGTATCCGCGCAGCATCCCAAGCCGAGGCGTCACGGATGCTTCCTACCCTGCGGGACCCGGGCAGGCGCCTGTCGGCGGGCGGGCGGGGCGGCTCGGAGGTCGCCGGCGCGTTAGCGGACGGGAACTCTCCATTCGAGGAATGTGCCTGTTCCGGCCGTGATGTCAACCGGGCCCGCGCTCATCGTCCCGCCCAGCAGCCGGGCGCGGTCGGCCATGTTGGCCAGCCCGCTGCGACGGGTGCACGCACCGATCCCGATCCCGTTGTCGGTCACCCGCAGGACGAGGTCACTGTCGGCCGCCACGCTCACCTCCACCCGGCTGGCATTCGCGTGCCGCGCGGCATTGGAGAGCGCTTCTCGCAGGACGGTCAGCAGGTGCTCGGCTGGCCCGGCCGCGACGGTGTCGTCGAGGCCGGGCCCGAGCCGCAGCGTGGGGGCAAAGCCCAGCATCGGCGCCATCTCATCGGCAACGGCGACGATGCGTCCGCGAAGGCCGGTCCCGGCGTACTGGCGGCGTGAGTGGAGCGAGAAAATTGCCGTGCGGATGTCGGCGATCGCCTGGTCCATCTCGTCGACCACGTGTTCCATCCGCTCGCGAACAACCGGATCGGCTGCCATCGGAGCCGTGCCCTGCAACGACATTCCGGCCGCATAGAGCCGCTGAATGACCTGATCGTGCAAGTCCCTGGCGATGCGGTCGCGGTCCCCGAATACCCGCAGCTGCTCGGCATCGCGGCGCCGGCCGGCCAGCTCCAGCGCGATCGCGGCTTGCGCGGCGAACGACGCGGCTACTTCCACGGCTGCGTGCGGGAACGGCGCTGCGCCGCGCCGACGGCCGATCGTGAAGACGCCTCGCACGGTGCCGGGTCCGCCGAGCGGGAAGACCACCGCCGGGCCGATGTGGCCCATGACGGCCCGGGCCACCGCGGCGGCACGCTGGTCGCCGGCGAAGTCCGCCACCGTCTCCGGGTGTCCGGTCTCGAACACCCGGCCGGACAGGGACCCGTCAAGTGGCAGCATCAGGCCGCGCGTGCTGTCGGCCCCGTCGCCGTCGGCGTGCTCGATAACCAGCCGCGTCCTGTCGACGTCGGGCAGAGCCACCACGGCCAGGTCGGCACCCGACAGTTCCAGTGCTTGCATCGTCAGCGCGGCCAGCACCTCGGCGGGCTCGGTTCCGGACAGCAGCCGTGTGGTGACCTCGCCGCTCGCGCGAAGCCAGCGCTGCTGTCGACGGGAGTCCTCATAAAGCCGCGCGTTCTCGATCGCCACCCCGGCCGCCGCGCCGAGCGCGGACACGAACGCCGCATCGTCTGCGGTGAACTCGCCACCGTCCTGCTTCTCGGTCAGGTAGAGGTTGCCGAACACCTCGCCCCGCACGTGCACGGGGACGCCCAGGAAGCTGCGCATCGCCGGGTGTCCGTGCGGGAATCCGACCGAGGCCGGGTGAGCCTGGATGTCCGTCAGCCGCAGCGGCCGAGGGTCCCGGATCAGGAGGCCGAGCAGGCCCCTTCCCTCCGGCCAGTGATCGATGCCGGTGATCTCCTGCTCCGTCAGGCCAACCGGCACGAATTCGGCCAGCCGGCCGCCTTCGCCGATCACCCCGAGCGCGCCGTACCGGGCGTCCGCCAGCCTGACCGCGGCCTCGACGATCCGGTGCAGCATCGTATCTAGGTCCAGGCCGGATCCGACCGCCACGACGGCTTCCAGCAGCTCGTTCATGCGGTCCCGGCTCGCCCGCACGGCCTGCAGCCGGGACTGCAGCTCACCCAGCAGCTCATCGAGCCGCAGTTGCGGCAGCAGACCCGAGACAACGTCGGCGCGCTCTTCCATCGCCCGGCCCTCCGCACGGCCAAGCTAATCCTCAGTCGCGGTGCTCGTCTACGTCGCCTCCCTCAGCATCGGCCGATGAGCTCTCGATGGCTGCCCCGAGGCGGGCGACGAAGTCCCGGACCGTTGCGGAGGCTACTCGGCTCAGGATGGCGCGATCCAGGACTGCGCCCAGCCTGCCGAGCGGCGGCCGGTAGACACCGGTGAGGATCAGCATCGTGGCGTCGTCTGCGTCGGGGGCCAGAATGATGTCGGCATCCAGCGCCGGGAACAGGCTGCTTCCCGGACCCGTCGCCTCCCATCTCAGCGCCAGCCGGGCCGAGCCATCGTGCGCCGTCACGTCTCCAAGATGAATCATGACTAGTTTGGACAAGTCGGGCCATGCTCCGGGCGGACCGACCTTGGCCATGGTGGTGACGCCATCGCCGTAGGCAGCCTGCGATGCATCGAGGAGCAAGCCACTGCGCGCGAGGCTCGCCAGCGCGCTGCGGGCAGCGCCAAATCCGACCCCGAGCCGCGCTTCCTCCCGCACGAACATCTGGCTAGTGCATCCGATCGGTGCTTGTGAGGGACATGGACTTTGGTCCCGATCGGCCGTGCCCTCGGTCCGGCCGATGTCCCGGCACTACGTGACGTTCGGCCCTCGATAGGCCGTCCAGGTCGCGGGGTAATGAGAGGAGACATCACCACGGCGCGGACGGGGCGGCACCCCTCAGGGAGGCGACCATGACACGCAGGGACGACCACCTTGACGCCCTGGTCGGACAGCTCGGCACCGCCTATTACCAGGCACTGCGCGGAAAAGGGTCGGCCGCCGACGTCACCAGGGCCGTGGCGAGGGTCACCGAAGCCGAGCGGGACGGAGCGGGCGAGCCGCAGGCCGCCGCGCAGCCCCCTGCCAGCTCCCGGCGGACGGGCCGCTGGCAGGTGAGTGACGTCATGACGACCACGGTCGTCTCGGTGACCAAGGAGGCTAGCTACCGGCACATCGCGGAAGTGCTGACCGAGCATCACCTGACCGCCGTGCCGGTCGTCACGCCGGAGGGGCAGGTTGTCGGCGTGGTGTCCGAGGCAGACCTGCTCCGCAAGCAGGAACGGCACGAGCACGCAGAGCGCAAGCCCGGCTGGCAGTTCCGCCCGGCGGCGCGGACGAAGGCGGAGGCCCGGACGGCCGCAGGGCTCATGACGAGCCCGGCGGTCACGATCGGTCCTGATGCGCTGCTCGGAACCGCGGCCCGGGTGATGAGCGAGCACCGTGTCAAGCGGCTGCCGGTCGTGGACGCGGTCGGCACGCTGATGGGGATCGTGAGCCGCACCGATCTGCTGCGGGTCTTCCTTCGCTCGGACACGGAGATCGCTGCGGAGGCGACCGAGGTGCTCACCGGGATCCTGCTGGCCGACCCGGCTGCCGTCCGCGTCACCGCGAGCAACGGCGTGGTGACCCTCGCAGGGCGACTCACCAGCGAGCTGGAGATCGCTGCGGCCGTGCGGCTGATCGAGGCGATCGACGGTGTCGTGGCGGTGAACAGCACGCTGTACACGGGGCCAGAGCACACGTGACGCTCACCTGACGGCCGGGCGTGAGGCCAGCCGCAGCCGCGCGGCATCGCTGCGCTCCTGCTCTTCGAGCGCAAACGTGACGTCGGCGAGCGCCTGCTCGAGGCCGGGGATCCACCGGTCCTGCACCGCCCGCAGGCGATAGCGGGTAGCCCGGACCTCAGCATCGACGACGCGGACCGCCGCCGCGGCGGCCGCGTGGTCCGCCGCGGCCGCGAGCGCGGCCCGGTGCGCCTGCCGGGTGCGTGCCACGACCGGACCGTCCCAGGTCAGCGGCGGCGGGAAGGCGCATGCCGCGCGGCTCGGATAGCGGACGCCCATCGCCAGCCCGTAGTCAACGGTGACCTGCGCACGCTGGCCGTCGTCGGCCAGCGTGACCGCCCGCTGCCCGCCGAGCAGCGCCGCCCGCAGCAGCCAGGCCTGCGCATCGGCCTGACACCGGTCCCAGCGCGCCGCGGTCTCGGCGGCGGCGGCCTGGAGGCGAGCGAGCTCACCCTGCAGGATGCGCAGCTTACGGTCGAGCAGGTCGGCCCCGCGCCGGGCCGTCTCCAGCCGCCGGACGAGCCAGATGCGTCCCGCGCGGCCTGGCGGCACGGAGAGCTTTGGCCGTGTCATGACCGGTCACCGCCCACCGGCGCGGGGCCGGCACCGGCCGGATAGCGGGCATCGAGCTGCGCAGCCGACAGCATGGTCAGCTCGCTGCGCGGGAGCGTCGCCAGCGCCTGCCACGCGCGGTCGAGCGTGTCGTCGAGGGTCCGGTTCTCGGTGCGGCCCTGGCTGATGACCTGGCTCGCGAATGCCCGGTCGAAGGCCTGGTAGCGGCGGTCTGAAGCGCTGAGCGCCGCGGCGCCGACGAGCTCGGCGAGCTCGCCGGCCCGGCGCGCGGCCGCGAGCGCGGCCAGCGACTGGGCCGCGACGTCCAGGTGGTCGTCCCTGGTGCGTCCGGGGCCGGCCCCGTGCCGCATGAGCCGCGACAGCGACGACAGCGCGTCCACCGGCGGGTAGATCCCGCGGGCATGGAGGTCCGTTGACAGCACGATCTGTCCCTCGGTGATGTAGCCAGTCAGGTCCGGCACCGGATGCGTGATGTCCCCGCCCGGCATGGTCAGCACCGGCATGAGCGTTACCGAGCCGGGCACGCCCCGTATCCGCCCGCACCGTTCGTAAAGCGACGCGAGGTCGCTGTAGAGATAGCCGGGATAGGCGCGCCTGGCCGGGATCTCACCGCGCGCGGCCGACACCTCCCGCAGCGCCTCGCAGTAGCTTGTCATGTCCGCCATCACGACGAGCACGTGCCTTCCGAGCGTGAACGCGAGGTGCTCGGCGACTGTCAGCGCGATCCGCGGCGTGAGGAAACGCTCGATCACCGGAGCGTCAGCGAGGTTGAGTAGCAGGACCAGCTCCGCCGTCGACCGCTGGCCGAGGACCTTGCGCACCATGGCGGCGTCGGCGTGGGTGAGGCCCATCGCGGCGAACACGACGCTGAACGGCTCGCCTCCGGCCGAGGCCTGGGCGGCGACCTGCGCGGCCAGCTCGAGGTGCGGGAGCCCGGCCACCGAGAAGATCGGCAGCTTCTGGCCGCGGACCAGCGTCGTCAGGCCGTCGATGGCGGACACGCCGGTGAGCACGGGCTCGGCCGGCGGCTCCCGCACGACGGGGTTCATGGGGAATCCGGTCACAGCGGCGGTGGCGTCGCCGGTCACCGGCGGCCCGCCGTCCATGGGCTCGCCCCGCCCGGTGCAGACGCGGCCGAGCCAGTCGGGACCCACCGGGATGTGCAGCGGCGACCCGGTGAACCCCACCCGGGTGCTGGTCGCGGTGAGACCTGCGGTGCCTTCGAGCACCTGCACGACCGCGAGGTCACGATCGGCCTCCAGCACGAGCCCGTGCCGTTCCGTCCCGGTGCCGTCGCGAATGGTCGCAAACTCGTCCCACCCGACCCCGGTCACGCCCCGCACGACCAGCAGCGGACCGCGCAGCTCGGCGATGTCGGTGTACTCGCGCCGGGCCCAGGCCGTGGTCATGCCGCACTGTCCTGTTCTGGCGCACTGTCCTGTTCTGACGCACCGTCCTGCCCCGCGGGAATGTCCGCCTGCTGGCGCAGCTGATCGAGGCGCGCCAGCATGGCTCGCTCGCGGGCCGCGACCTCCGCCAGCGAGCCGGCCTCCTCCCGCGCGCGCAGGATCGGCCCGAAGTCCGTCTCCTCGAGGGCGGCGGCCGGCACGCCGCCACGCGCGAGCTGCTGACAGCGATCCGCGACGGCCAGTACCGCGTCCGCCAGCGCGGCGGCCCTCGCGCTGTCGCAGGACGCGTCGAGCGGGCTGAGTGCGCTCTGCTGGAGCAGGCCCTCGCGGACGAGCCGGCCCGCCAGGATCGTGGCCCGCTCGGGCGCCGGCAGCGCGCTCACGCCCATGAGCTCGGCCAGCGAGCCAAGCCGGTCCGCCTCGGCGAGCAGCGTGGCGAGCCGACCGCGGCGCTCAAGCCAGCCTGGGTCGCCGTGATCGGCGTGCCAGGCAGCGACGACGTCGTCGTCCCGCGAGAACGATCCCGCCCACGACACCGCCGGGTAGTGCCGGGCGTAGGCGAGGTCGCGGTCCAGTGACCAGAGGCAGCGCACGAACCGCTGTGTGTAGGTTGTCACCGGCTCGGTCATGTCGCCGCCGGCCGGTGACACCGCGCCGATGATCGTCACCGAGCCGTGGCGGCCCTCGGTGGTGGTGACGCAGCCGGCCCGCTCGTAGAACGCGGCGAGCGCCGACGACAGGCTCGCCGGGTACCCCTCCTCGGCCGGCAGCTCACCGCTGCGGGAGGCGAACTCCCGGAGTGCCTCGGCCCACCGCGACGTCGAATCGGCGATCACCACCGCGTCCAGGCCCATGTCGCGGAAGTGCTCGGCCACCGTCGCCGCGGTGTAGATGCTGGCCTCGCGAGCCATCATCGGCATGTTGGAGGTGTTGGCGATGACGACCGTCCGGTCGGCGAGCGGTCCGCCGGTCCGCGGGTCGGTCAGCCCGGCGAGCTCGTCGAGCATGTCGGCCAGCTCGTTACCGCGCTCGCCGCACCCGACGTACACGATCACGTCGGCGTCGCACCACTTGGTGATCTGCTGCAGCAGCATCGTCTTGCCGGTGCCGAAACCGCCGGGGACCGCGGTCGCGCCGCCCCTGGTGACCGGGAACAGCAGGTCGATGACGCGCTGACCGGTAATCAGCGGAGCGTCGCTGTCGCGTCGGTCGCGGTAGGGCCGGGGCTCGCGCACCGGCCAGGCCGAGGTCAGGCGCACCGGCGTCCCCCCGACCGTCGCGATAACGCCATCAAAGGGAACGGGGCCGCTGGCGCGGATGTTGTCGACCGGTCCGCTGAGCCCCGGCGGCACCAGGACCCGGTAGCCGATACCGCCGGCGGTGGGTACGGTGCCCAGCGTGGCACCGCCGGTGACCTTCACGCCGGCGGCTACGGCCGGCGTGAAGGTGAACTCGCGGTCTGCCCCGGACGCCGCCCTGATACCGGGCTCCAGCCACGCGGGCGCGCCCGCGAGCGGGCGGAGCAGCCCGTCGAAGATGCCGCCGAGCAGCTGCGGGCCCAGCGGCGCCGACAGCGGTTCCCCCTGCGAGCGGGCCGGGTGTCCGGGTGCGAGCCCGCCGGTGTAGTCGTAGGCCTGTACCGTGGTCACGTCGCCGCGCACGGCCACCGCCTCACCGGGGAGCCGCCGGGCGCCGAGCTCGACCACGTCGGACATGGCCACATGACGGAGTCCGGTCACCTCCACGAGAGGTCCGTTCACCCTGGTGACCTTCGCGTCGTGCGGTCCGGGAGTCGTCATGGCGCCCACAGGTCCCTGACCGCCGCCCCAAGCTCGGCCACCGCGACGTCGGCCAGCCGGCCGAGCGAGCAGTCCACGATCACACCCGGCGAGCGGGCGACGAAACCGCCGCCAGCCTCCTGGCTGAGTTGCGCGTCCGGTCCGGCCGCCAGCGCGGCCAGCCGGGCGATCCGCTGGCCGAGCTGGTCGTAGCCCGGCTGGTCCCGCAGCGCGGCGACCGCCGCGCGGATACGAGTCGTCAGCTCATCGCACGCGTCGCGCTGGGCGGCGAGGACCGCGGACCTGGCGGCCTCGCGGGCTTGTCGCAGCTTCGCGGTTGTCTGTGGCGCGGCGGCAGCGGCTGCGGTGGCGGCAGCTGCTGCGAGGGCCGCGGCGCCGTCTCGACGCGCCCGCGCCAGGATCGCCTCGGCCTCGGCGTGCGCGGCCGCGCGGATCCGGTCCGCCTCGGCCTCGGCCTCTCGCCGCAGCCGCTCGGCCACCAGCTCGAGCGGGCCAGCGGCCGGGCTGGCCGTCATGGCCGCAGCACCGCTGTCAGCACGTCCGGACGCTGCTCCAGCCGGCCGGCGAGCCAGGCCGCGGCGCTCGCGGTCAGGAGGACCAGCGCCGTGCCTGACGGCAGCGCATCGAACGCCGCGGCCGCCTCGTCCGGGCCGTCGGCGGGACAGATCGCGGCGCCGGCGAGGGCGTAGCCCTGCACCGCCAGGAACTCGCCGATGACAGCCGCGGTGGCCATGGCGGTCAGGCCTTGCCGACCAGGATGATGCCGATGATCAGACCGTAGATCGCGATGCCCTCGGCGAGGCCAACCACGACCATGGAACGACCGAACAGTTCCGGCCGCTCGCTCATCGCCGCGACCGCGGCGGCGCCGGTATACGCGACCGCGATCCCTGCGCCGATCGTCGACCCGGCAACCGAGATGCCGGCGCCGATCAGCGCGCCCGAGTTCGCTGCGCTCGTGCTGGCAGCGGCGGCGGCGTGGGCCGCCGCGGCGGCGTGGGCCGCCGCGGCGGCGCCCGACATCGTGGCCGCGCTGGCCGGCTCGCCTGCCAGCGTGAGTACGAGCAGCACGGTGGCGCCCACCATGAGCAGCGCGCCCGTTATGGCGAGGAGCACGGCGCCGCGCTGGCGATGGTGTGCCGCCAGGCGAGCGAGCACCGCGGCCGGGACGACGATCACCGGCAGCCCGAGTAGCCAGGCAGCGATCACGAGCGTGCCTCCTCCATCTCAGGCCGGTGCGCGGGGTCGCCGGCCTCCTGTTCCTGCAAGCCGTGCGTGACGGGGACGTGCCAAGGCCGGAACGGCTCTCCCTGCCCGACGAAAACGCGGGAGAACAGCTCGTAATACTCCAGCCGGAGCGCCTGGATGGCCGCGACGAGCGCTTCGAGGCTGAACGCGAGCGCGGTGCCCGCGGCGAAGACGAGAACCCCGCCCACGGCGAACAGACCGCCGCGATGCCACAAGTCGACCGTTCCTTCCCAGACGAGCAGGCCCAGCGCGGCGTGGGCGAGACCGAAGGCTGCGAGCCGGGTGAACGACACGACGTTGGAGCCCAGCCGGACCACGAGGTCGAAGACCTCGACGGACGCCTGCACGATGGCGATGCCGCCGCGCCCGGCCTCTGCCAGGAAGCCGGCGGCGGCCAGCCCGACGCCGCCCAGGGCGACCAGGCCACCCGCCACCAGCCACGCTTCGTGATGGAAGTGCCAGCCGGCGGCCGCTGCGGCCGCGCCCAGGAACAGGCAGCTGCCGGCCACCCCGGATGGCGCATACACCGCGGCCCGCCAGCCGCCCTCGCGCCATCGGTTGATGGTGCCAAGCACGTAGGCCCCGGCCAGCAGGACCGCGCCGAAGCCGGCGGCCGCCAGCAGCAGCGTGACGGGCTGCGCGAGCGGGCTGAGCCAGATCGTCGGCACCAGCCCCGTCGGGCCGAAGCACTCGCCGTACAGCAGGCCGAAGGCCGTCGCGGCCAGGCCCGCGCCGCCGACGAACGGCCACGCGGCGCGGTACCTGCGCAGCCAGCGCGGCCAGCCGAGGCGGAGCGCCACCGCGACGGCCACCAGCAGCACGCCCTGGCCGGCGTCGCCGAACATGATCCCGAACATGACGACGTAGCTGGCCCAGGCCAGCCAGCTCGGGTCGACGTCGGCGTACGGCACGGTCCCGTACGTCTGCACGAGCGGAGTGAGCTCGTGATGGACCCCGCGCTCGGCGAGCAGCGTGGGTGCCAGCGACCAGGCCGGCCGCGCCAGCGGGACGACGGTGCCGCCGACGTCGGCCAGTGCGGCCTTGAGGCCGGGCAGCCGGCTGACCGGAACCCAGCCCACGAGGGCTGCCGCGCCCGAGCGCCGCATTGCCGCCGCGGCGTGGCCTCGCAGCTCCGCCTCGCCCGCGAGCAGATCATGGCGGCCGGACCGCGCCAGCTCCGCCTCGTCGGGAGCAACCGCAGCGAGCAGCGGCGCCGCGCTTCGCTGCCGCGTCGTGCTCAGCTGCATCTCCATGGCTGGCCTCGTCATCGGTCCGCCTGGCCGGTCATCGTCGTCGATCTGCATGACGGCGGCGTCGGCGACACGGGCGAGCACGTCGCGAAGCGTGCTGCTCGGCGCGACGAGCGCCACCCGCTGCATGCGCACCGGCAGCGCAGACTCAGACCACCGCATCGTAGGCCTCCACCGGCGCGCCGCCGCGGGCGGCGAGCTCGAGCGCGGCACGAACGCGCCGGGCGTCGGCGGCCATCACGGCCACCGCCCCGAGCACCGGGGCGCTGTCAGGCCCGGCCGACCGCAGCAGCGCGCGGCCGTCGGCCTCGACGCTTCGCCACCAGTCAGCCTCCGTCTGCCAGGGTTCTGTCACCGGCTCGCCAGCCGTCGGCGACGGTCGCCGCGGGCCTGACAGACGCCGGCCGGGGCGGCCGACCGCCGGGACGGCGGCCGGCGCCGGGGCACCGGGCTCTCCGGCGCGCAGCAGCGGTGACGCCGCCGCTGCCCACGCCTGGCATCGGTCGCCGTAGGCCGCTACCCGCGCGGCCCAGCTGGTCCGCAGGCCGAGCCGGATGTCCCGGCTGCTGTCCCCGCCAGGGTCGCCCCAGGCCGACGTGGCCAGCAGGCTGCGCAGTTCGCCCGCGCTGCGAGCCTGGCTGAGCCGCGGCCAGGCGGTCGCGAGGGCGCCCAGCTGGAACTCCGGTCCGGCGGGCCGGCCCGCGAGCGCCAGCAGCAGCTCGTCCACGTTCGCGATCTCGAACCATCCGGCCAGCAGGCGCAGCAGGCTCACGCCGTCGCGTGGCAGCCAGCCCGCCAGCACCCGCAGGTCCCACAGGATCGTGGCGGCGACCGCGTGCTGGGCCGCAGCGAGCGACAGTCCGGGAGTAGCCGCATCGCGGAACGACGTGGCCGCGAGCTCGTGCTGAGCCTGCGGCAGTGATCGGCACGTCGCGAGCTGCCTGGCGGCGTCCGCGCCGAGCACGCGCCTGGCCATCCCCTTGGCCCGGACGGTGCCCGCGACCCACCCTCCGGTCATGCCGTCGTGCCCTCCTCGCCGAGGTCGCGGAGGAGGGCGACGGCGCGCTCGGCCAGCGCGGGCAGCCGCTGGCGGGTCCGCTCCGCGATGGCCGCCGCGTCCGCTGCGCCCGCGGCGACGATGCTCGCTGCCTCGGTCTCCGCGGTGCTCACGGCTTGCTGCAGAAGCTCGGCGACGACGTCGGCGGCTCGCCGTCGCGCTGCCGCCACCATGGTGCTGGCTTCGGTCCGGGCGGCGGCAACGATCTGCTCCGCGTCGCGCTGCGCCGCCGCCACGAGCTCGGCGCACTCGGCGCCCGGTCCGTCCAGCGCCGCGAGCAGGGGGCCAAGCTCGGACTGCCGGTCACGCTGCCGGTCGGCAGGAACGGCGGCCCGGCCGGCGCCGGGGGCTCCCGCCGGGCGAAACCGGCTCAGGAAGTCCGTTATGCGCGGCACCGGTGCAACCTCCCTTTGATGTGCCGGGTATCGAGCTGGCCGGCGGGCCAGGACCCGATCGCGTTGTCACGACCGGAGCGCGAGGCGACTAGCTCCTGGCCGCCTCGGTGTTGCTGGGGTGGTGGTCGACCACGGTGCCCGCCGAGGGGAAGAACAGCGTCTCGTGGCCGTCTTGCCACCGCACGACATAGGGCGGCGCACCGTCCCTGCCGTGGACCTCGGTGATCGTGCCGTGGCGCTCTGCCTCGCCCCGATGAAGGTTCCTTACCGTGAGCATGTCGCCGACTGCAGCGCGCATGGCCGTACTCCTTTCATCCGTTTCTGACCGTCAGGCAGAGCGCACGCGCGGTGCAGGGCCAAACTACCCAACCTGACGGGACT
>Ga0187783_10001526_pt1 | contig 17150 bp, 14 predicted proteins | sample 1015_SJ02_MP02_2_FD_132471 | JGI IMG/M metagenome (GOLD analysis project Ga0187783, IMG submission 132471) | Tropical peat soil microbial communities from peatlands in Department of Meta, Colombia - 1015_SJ02_MP02_20_MG | ecosystem: Environmental > Terrestrial > Soil > Wetlands > Peat | place... | reverse complement strand
TTCGCCTGGCAGTCGCCGTTTTCTTAGTTCGCTCGACGTGGCTTTTTCAGGCTCCGCACAGCCGATGGGTCGAGCTCTCCAGGCACGGTCACGGCAGTTTTAGAAACTGTGGGAGTGCGTCGGCGGCGCGGCCGATGGCCCGTGCCAAACTAAGCTTGGCGATATTGTGCGCAAAGACGGCATTGATGAGATCGAACTCAGCACTGGTAACCGCTTGTTCGGCTTGCGTGTAGTCCACGGTCGTGCTGACACCGGCCTCGAGCTTCTGGTGTGTTAGCTCGGCAGCTTCGCGGCTGACCTGAAGATTTCTCTGAGCCACTTCGACCTGACTGCCGGCTGCAGTCAGATCGAGGAAGGCGCTGCGCACGTCGCTCTCAATCTGACCTTTGAGGTCCTCGTATTCGGCGCGGCGCTGGTTGAACGCAGCGTCCGCCTGTTCGATGTCTGCTTGTGCGCGCCCACCTTGCCAAATTGGAATTTTCAAGCTGGCGACGGCCGTAAACGTCGTTTGCAGTTGCGACGGATTTACGCCAATGCCTCCGTAATCTGCATTAATGCTCAGGGAAGGATATTGTTCAGCTCGAGCAGCGGTGCGGGAGCGCTCGGCCGCTTGCATCTGCGCCTTTGCCGCTTTGAGATCGGAACGATGCTCGAACGCTTGCGTGAGCACATCTTCGATCGTAAGCGGCCCTCCGGGCGTGTAAGGAATCTCGTCGATGATTTCATAGTGGTCGTTGGGTGGCAGGCCAATCATGCGTGCAAGATTGATTTTCTGCTTGGCGTAGTCATTTTGGAGCGAAAGCAGACGCTGCTGCTCGGTCAGGACCTGAACCTCATTTCGATCCGCATCGACCTTGGCGATGAGCCCTCGACTCAGTTGCTGGACACTCTGTTGGTACACGGCATTGGCGGCGTCGACCTGAGCCTGCTCGGAAGCCAGGCGCGCCTTCGCAGCGCTCGTCTGTAAGTAAGCGCCTCCGACAGCAAGCACAATTAGGTCGCGAGCGTCCTCGGCAGAGTAGCGATTCGCGCGGGCAACGTCCCCCGTGGCGCGGTAGTTGTTGATTGCCGTGAAGTCCAAAACCGTTTGCGTCAGATGGGCTCGGAAATCGACATAGTTGAACGGGCCAATGACCTCCGGAAGCGGGAGGAGTTTCGAACGGAATCCGAGTGCCCGCAAATCGGTGGTCTGGACGTCTTCGATGACACTGCCGTTGATGTTGGGAAGCAAAACACTGCGCATGGCATGGGACTGACCTTCGGCTTGGCGTACGGCCTGCGTGGCGTTGGTTTCTCCGAGATTGAAGGCGAGCGCACGCTGCAGGGCCTCGCGGAATCCTAAGGCGCCGGAGAAGGGCATCTGGGCCGTGCTCGGTGTGCTTCCGGTATAGACGCCTTGGACTTGGACTGTGGAGTTGAGCGTATTCACACTGTTCGTGAGGCCGGCAATGGGCGATTCGGTGGCCTTCACCGTGCCATTCGATTGCGACGTGCGGCCGGAAAGGGGAAGCTGCACGGCCTGGGTCGTCTGCGGCTGCGACGGGTTAACAAATTGTTGTGCTCGGATGGGCAAGGCCAACACGAGCGCGGCCACAAGGAAGAGCAGCGCGCGGACAGACCGGACCGGTCGGACAGCGCGCGGGGTTTGGGTCTGTACGTCGATGGCTATTTGCATGAGGCTCCTGAGATCGCGTCAACTGAGTTGCTTACGGAAGCGCCAGATGCTGAGCGAAACCAACACAACGGTGAAGACGAAAAGCGCCAGGAAATTCGGCCACAGCGTGGCTATGCCGCTGCCTTTGATCATGGCGCCGCGCGAAATTTGCCCGAAGTGCTGAATGGGATTGAATTGAGCCACGGGTTGAAGCCATTTCGGCATGGCTTCTACGGGCGTAAAGGCCCCGGAGAGGGAAGTGAGCGGTGGGTTCACGAAAAACAGAGTGAGCTGCGCTTGCCGCGCCGATTTTGTAAACGTAGCGATGAATGTCCCAATGCTGATGCCACACAGCAAACACAGTGCCGCGGCGCTGATCACCAACCCTACATCGCCTCGGAACGGAATGCCGAAAATGGCGCGCATCATGATCAGGGCCATCAAGCCCATCACGCACAGCAAAGCGAAGAGCGGAAAAAGTTTAGCGACGATGATTTGCGTAATCGAAGCGGGTGAGATCAGCAACTGCTCGAGCGTGCCTGTTTCACGCTCCTTCACCAGCGCTGCTGCGGAAATCAGCGAACCGTTCAAAATCAGCAGCACGCCGAGGATTCCCGAGACGATGAACCACGTGGGCTCGAGCCCAGGGTTGTAGAGATAAGCAGGGCGGAGAACTACCATGCCGCGATGGTTCACGCTCGACGCGGCAATCTGCTGAAATTGCGCATGAATGCCTTTGCCCGCGATCCCCTGGTTGTAGCTGGCGATCACCCCTTCGGTGTAACCTTGCGCGATCGTCGCCGTGTTGGAGTTCATGGCGTTGAGCAGCACTTGCACCGTCACCGGGCGGCCGCGCTGAAGATCGCGCGCGTAATCGTAGGGAATGATGAGCCCGGCGTCGAGTGCGCCATCGGCAAGGTCCCGCGAAAGTGCGCTGATCGAAAGGTACGCGCCTTTGGCTTGAAAGCTCTTGCTTTCTGTCATTTGCGCGATGAGCTCGCGGCTTTCCGGCGTTTTGCTGTCGTCAACAACTCCCAAGTGCAGGTCCGCCACGGTCGGATTCAGTGCAAAACCGAAAAGTAAGAGCTGCAAGGTCGGTGGAAGGATCAAGGATGTGGCCAGCCGCCGATCCCTGAGAATCTGTCGGAATTCTTTGTGGACCAACGCCCGCATGCGTGAACTGAAGAGTGTGCCAAGCCCTCTCATGCTTGCTAGTCCTTGAGCTGCATGCGCCGCATACTCCACCAGGCAATGGAGTAGAAAAATGCACCGATTCCGCCTATGGTCAGGACCTTCCACCACACCGAAGGCCACCCGCCGCCGGCCAGCAAAGCATCGCGCACCACCTCGATGTAATAGCGACCCCACACCAAAATCGTGAGCCAGCGAATCGACGCGGGAATATTGGAAATGGGAAACAGCAACCCGGAAAACATGTACACCAGAAGGAAACCTGTCAGTGCCACGGTTTGGACGGCGGCTACTTGGCTGGGAATCGCCGCGCCGATCAGGTTGCCAAAGGTGGTCACGCAAAACATGTACAGAATGGTGGCAATCAGAAACGGCGTGGGATCGCCAGCGAAGCGCAAGCCGAATGCAGTAAACAGGATCGCCATCATGATGATGGCCTCGCCCGTGGCTACTATCATGAACGCGAGAATCTTCCCCAGCAGGAATTCGTGGGCCGAAATGTTCGAGACGTAAACCTGCAAAATCGTTTTTTGCTCGCCTTCCTTGGACATGGCTAGCGTGGCCAGCAGAGGCGGGAAAATCGACATGGCCATCACAAAAATGCCCGGGCCATAGAATTTCTGCGAGGAGCGGCTGGGGTTGTACCAGAGCCGGATCGCCACGTTCACCGGCTCCGGGCGAGTTGCGCCGGCCGTTTCGTTGTTGAACGCGCGTACAATCTGGGCAGCGTCACCGGCAATGATTCGCGCGGTGTTGGAATCGGATCCATCCACCAGCATTTGCACTTCGGCTGGCTCGCCGCGCGCGATGCGCCGCCCGAAATCCTCGGGAATGACCAACACGCCGCGCGCTTTGTTTGCTGTCAGGGCTTGCTCGGGCCGTCGGTCCGTGGGCCATCGAACGATGTGAAAACTCAAGGAATGCTGAAAGGCGTCCACCAAGGTCTGTGAGGCCAGCGACGAGTCCAGGTTCTGGACGACCAGGGGCAGGTCCGATACAGTGAGTGAAATCGCTGTGCTCTGCAGCACGAGTAAGACAACCGGAAGCACCAGCGCCAAGGCCAACGCCAGACGGTCCCGTACCATCTGTGTCAGTTCCTTCCAAGCTTGTGCCCAGACGCGCCGCATCGTCAGGACCCTACGCTCGGAGCTTTTCGCTCTCCGGATCTCTCCGCGCTGATCGTTCCTTGTGTGCGCGCGCGTTCCACCACGCTAATGAACACGTCTTCTAGAGACAGGCTTCCCTCGCGCGCATCGAGAACCTTGATTCCGGCCGATTCCAGTGCGGTGGTTGTTGTGCGAATGGCTGTTCGTGGCTCTTCATCGCTAATCACGTGCAGTCGACGCCCGAAAATGGAAACGCGCCAGCGCTCACCCTCCGACCTCAGCAGGTCCGCTGCTCGCTGGGTCTGGTCCACCACGAATTCCAGTAAATGACCCTTTTGCTGAGCCTTCACCTCGCTCGGTGTACCTTCTAGCAGTAGTTCACCAGCGACCATGAGTCCCAGCCGGTTGCACTGCTCGGCCTCCTCTAGGTAGTGCGTCGTGACCAAAACGGCGGTTCCTGAATCCGCCAGACGATTAATCATCTGCCAGAACAAGCGCCTGGCGAGTGGGTCGACGCCAGAAGTGGGCTCGTCCAGAAAAACGATGGGAGGCTCATGCATGATCGCTGAACCGAACGCCACGCGTTGCTTCCAGCCGCCCGGCAAGCTGGCGGTCAACTGGTGCCGCTTCTCTTCCAAGCCGGAGAAGCGCAAAACCCAATTCTTCTTTTCTTCGCGCTCCTCCGACGGGACACCGTAGACCCCCGCGAAAAAATCCAGGTTTTCCTCGATGGTGAGGTCGTTATACAGCGAGAATTTCTGCGACATGTAGCCGATCTGCTGCCGCACGGAAGTGGAGCGCAAGCTCCCGGTTTCACCCGCAAGCCGCATTACGCCGAGAGTCGGTTCGACGAGTCCGCAAAGCATCTTGATGGTGGTCGTTTTTCCGGCACCGTTTGCGCCCAGCAATCCGTAAATTTCTCCGTAGCGCACGTCGAGGCTCACGTTACGCACGGCGGTAAACCTTCCAAACTGCTTGGTTAACCGGGTTGCCCCGATGGCCACCTCGCCGCGGAGGCCACTGTGATCGTGGCGGTGTGGAAAAGGTTCGTCGATCGGCTCACCGCCCAGTGCACGGAGGGTGGCTACGAACGTGTTTTCGAGCGTGGGCTCGTCCAGGCGTAGGTCCTCCACGGACAGGCCCTGCTCGCTGAGGATGCTGTTGATTTCACGCTCGGCCTGGTCCGGTTCGTGGGAAAGCAAGTCGATGCGGTCACCGAAGCGTTGCACATCAAAGATTGCGCTCGAGCCTGCGTCCCGCAAGGCGGCCAACGCCTCTCGCAGCCGCGGCGTGCGCAACTCGATGCGCTGGACATTCAGGCTGTCGCGGATCTCATCCGGTGTGCCGATCCGCCGAATTTCTCCCAAATGAATCAGTGCCACGCGGTGACACCGCTCCGCCTCGTCCAGATAGGGGGTCGCCACGAGCACGGTCAAACCCTCTGCGGCCAGGTGCGCCACCGTGTCCCAGAACTCTCGGCGCGACACCGGGTCCACGCCGGTGGTGGGCTCGTCCAGAAGCAGAATATTGGGCGCGGCCACGAGTGCACAGACGAGCGAAAGCTTCTGCTTCATGCCGCCACTCAGTTGCCCGGCCAATCGGGACGAGAAGCGGTCCATATCAAACGCTCGCAAATACCGGTGGCCACGCTCATCAATCTCCGGGTCGGGGACGTGGCGGAGCTGGCCCACGTAGCGAATGTTTTCCATTACGCTTAGGTCGAGGTACAGGCTGAACGTCTGGGTGAGGTATCCGGTTTCTGAACGCGCATCGCGTGCGCGTTTGCCGGAGACCTGGGCGATTCCGGAGCTCGCTTCCATCACGCCTGCCAGAATTTGAAACGTTGTCGTTTTGCCCGCGCCGTCGGCGCCGATCAATCCAAAAATCTCACCGCGCTCGACTTCAAACCCGATGCCACGTACAGCTTCCAGTGTGCCGTATCGCTTCCACAGCTCCCGCACCCGGATCGCCGGCTCCTGCGGTGTGGCTTGGCTCGCGCGCACCTTCTCTTCTGTGACGGCGGTACTCATTCAACTCGCCTATGGCGCGGCCAGGTGTTCCCGCTCGTCAAGATTTCGCCGTCGGCGGGCATGCCCGGCTTGGCATAGCCAATGCCCTCGGCCAATTGCAGCTTCACGCCCACGACCTGCTTGACCCGGTCGTCGCGGAAATAGGTATTTTCCGGAGTGAACGTTGCCTGGGGGTCAATCCGCAGGACATATCCATTGAGCGCTTGATTCGGATTGGAATCCAGGAAGATGTGACACGGTTGGCCGATTTTGACCTTGCCGATCTCTCCCTCGGGAACGAATCCACGCAAATAGACCTTGCTTAAGTCGAGCAGCGTGATGATGGCTGTGCCGGCCTGCACAACTTCGCCGGGCTCCGCCGCCCGCGTAATCACGGTGCCAGAAAACGGGGCCACGACGGTTAAGTCGGTGCGATTGGCCTCTGCTTCGGTTAGCTGCGCTTCTGCCTGTGACGTTTCCGCTTTGGCTGCGGCAAGCGTCGCCCCTTGCTGCAGTATTTGCTTCTGAGTGCTGGCAACCTGCGCGTCGCGAATTTTCGGATTGTCGAGATTCGCTTGCGCTGTCGTCAGCGCTCCGCGCGCCGATTCGACGCGGCGCTGTGCAGCGGAGACGGCCGCTGACTGTTGCTCGGCGGCCGCCTCGGCCTGCAGGCCCTGTTGTTCGGAGACCGCTCCGGTCTTCGCGAGTCGCGTGTAGGCGTCACGATTAAATTCTGCAAGTTTCATCGCCGCCTGCTGCTCGGCGAGGTCCGCCTCTGCTGCGGTTAAATCCGCTTGCGCTTGTCGCACGCGGCCTTCGGCATCGGTGACCGATTGGGCCGCTTGCAGTTCGTTCTGATGTAGTTGTTCGCGGAGGACGTTGATCTGCTCATTCGCCGACTGCATCTTCGCTTGCGCATCGACGAGCGCGGCCCGGGCCGCATCTTCTGCCGCCCGGACCTGTGCGTCATCGAGCCGAGCAATGACCTGCCCCAGCGTAACCGAATCACCTTCGCGTACGGTGATTTCCAGGATTTTGCCGCTGGTCTTTGGTGCTACGGCGGAATCGTCTCCTTCGATTCGACCACTCAGCGCCACAATGCTCTCGGGCAGCCGCGGGTTTGCGAAAAAGACTCTCCAGATGAGCACTGCGGCCATCACGCCACCCACCACCATTAAAATGCGTGCGGTGCGGCTGCGCGGTAGGCGCTTCGGTTGCTCAGGGGGCGGCTCCGCCGGAGTGCCCGTGAGAGTTCGGCCGGGTGTTGACGGCGCCGTCACTGTTTCTGTGCCACTCATGTCGCTAGGTCCTGTTCTTTTTTACATAAGCGAGCGAAACATCCGCGATGTGCTCGGCCACACGCTCTAATCGTTCTGGCGTGAGTTTGAAATCCGGCTGCAGTCGCGCCAGCATAGGCTGTGCAATGGCGTAGAAAAGGATTTGACCGATGATGGTGTTGTGGCACAACCGCGTCTTTTCATGGTCGGGCGGCAGTCCCAACAACGTGCTCAACGCCTTGCCGGTGCGCTCGTAGGCAGGCCGGATACCCTCCACCACGTGAGCCAGGGCCGGTGTGGGCTCGGCGAACTCGTGCATGACGATCCGAAAGTGTAGGTCAGAACGGCCGCACAAACTCCGCAGTCGCGCTTTTATCAGCTTGCGCAACACGTCCTCGGGCGAACGCGCGGAATCGAGTTCTGCGGTCAGCAGCGTCAGCTCCGGAGTGCGAAAGACCTGTCGCAGGACTTCGGTGTACAAGCCAAGCTTGTCGCCGAAGGTATAGTTTACCGCCGCTACGTTGGCTCGGGCGCGCCGGCAAATCTCGCGGATGGTAGCGTTGTGGTAGCCGCGGTCGGCGAACACCTGGGCCGCCGCCTCGAGCAACTTGGCTCGGGTGGGCGTCGCGACCTTGCGAGGCCGAGCCGACCGAGGGGTGCCCGAGATCGAAAGCGTGGCGCGATGAGCCATATAATCACTTGTTTAAAACAAATGTTTGATCCTGTCAAGCAAACTGTCCAGGTGGAACCGAGCGTTTTGATGGACGGGGACTATCGATCCGTCGAAGGGCGGGTTGGAAGGGCCTGTCGCTCCGCGCTCACTGCCAGTTCAGGGCTGACCGTTAGGCCGGTGAGTCGTTGCCCTTCCAGCGCAACACGGGCTTGCGAGCCGCCGTGACCTCATCGAGACGACCGATCCGGGTCTTGTGCGGAGCCTGTTTCACAAGGTCCGGAACGGAGGCCACCTCTTGGGCAATGGCTCGCATCGCTTCGATGAACAAATCACACTCCTCCTTGGACTCGGATTCGGTCGGCTCGATCATCAGCGCGCCGGGAACAATCAATGGAAATGCTGTTGTGTAGGGATGGAAGCCGTAATCGATCAGGCGCTTGGCGATATCCATTGTGTTGATACCCTTTTCCTTCTGCAGGGCGTCGCTGAACACAACTTCATGCATCGAGGGCAGCGAATAGGGCAGTTCGAAGATGCCTTCCAGGTGCTTGCGGATATAGTTTGCATTGAGCACCGCATCCTCGGTGGCCTGGCGGATGCCTGGCCCGTAGGCAAGGATGTAGGCGAGCGCCCGCACCAGCACACCGAAGTTCCCCGAGAATGCCTTGACCCTTCCAATCGAACGCGGACGAGCCTCGTCGAGTTCGAGCGCGCCCCCTTCCTTTTCGACCAGGACCGGCACAGGCCGGAACGGCTCCAAGATCCTCTTCATGGCTACCGGCCCTGCACCCGGCCCACCGCCGCCGTGAGGCGTTGAGAATGTCTTGTGCAAGTTCAGGTGCATCACATCGACGCCGAAATCACCTGGCCTCGCAATACCGGCGAGCGCGTTCATGTTCGCTCCGTCCATGTATAGCAGCGCTCCCTTGGCATGCAGGATCTTCGCGATTTCGGAAATGCGTTCTTCGAAGATGCCCAGTGTCGAAGGGTTCGTGATCATCAGGGCTGCCACATCGCCGGTCACCTGCTCCCGCAGTTTTCCGACATCAATTTGGCCGTCTGCGTCCGACTTGATGTGCTCTACCTGGTAGCCTGACATGAGCGCTGTCGCGGGGTTTGTGCCGTGCGCCGAATCCGGGACGAGCACCTTGCTGCGACACCCCCCTTGACTTTCCAGATAGGCGCGAATGAGCAACAGCCCGGTCAGTTCTCCTTGTGCTCCCGCCGCCGGCTGCAAAGTGATGGCGTCCATGCCCGTGATTTCCAGCAAACACATTTCGAGCAACCGCAGAATTTTGAGACATCCCTGCGAAAGGCCGACGGGCTGCAACGGGTGCTCCGTCGCAATACCATCGAGGCGCGCGACCCATTCGTTCACTCGCGGGTTGTATTTCATTGTGCAAGAACCGAGCGGATACATGCCCAGATCGATTGCGTAGTTCCAGGTAGAAAGCCGCGTGAAATGGCGCAGCACCTCGATTTCGCTCACTTCGGGGAAACCGACCACTCCGCTCGAGCGATGATGCACCCCGAGCGCTCCTCGAAGGTCGACCTCGGGAACGTCGAGCCGGGGCAGGTCAAAGGCTCGTTTCCCCTGCGAGCTTTTCTCAAAGATCAGCCCCTCGTTCTGATTTACGTGAGTCGACGCCTTTGTGATTTTGCCCATTTTTCGCCCGCCCCTAGCGCTCGGGCACAAGTACCCTTCGGAGAGCAGCCACAAAATTTTCAATCTCTCCCCGACTCGTGGTTTCCGTGACGCAGACAAGTGCGTGTCTTTTCAGCGTCGGGTACCTTGATTCGACCGCCAGCGGGCCGATAATTTTATCCGCTAGCAGTTGCCGGTTTACCGCCTCGACCGACTGGGGAAGCTCGATCGCAAATTCGTTGAAGAACGGAGCGTCAAAGGCGCGCCGGACGCCCCGAATCCTAATTAATTCGCCCAGAGCAAAGTGCGCCTTCGCAAGGTTTTGCTCGGCCATCTCTCGCAGCCCTTCCTTACCCAGCAATGCCAAATGCACGGTCGCGGCCAAAGCGCAAAGCGCTTGATTGGTACAGATGTTGGAGGTCGCTTTTTCACGGCGGATGTGCTGCTCGCGTGTTGCAAGCGTCAGCACAAAACCCCGGCGGCCTTGGGCGTCCGCCGCCTGTCCCGCAAGACGGCCCGGCATCTGGCGCACAAATTTCTCCCGAGTGGCAAGGACCCCGACATACGGCCCTCCGTAGCTGGGCGCAAGGCCAAAGCTCTGCCCTTCCAGCGCCACAATGTCTGCATCGTTCGGGGCGCGTAGGACGCCGAGCGAAACTCCCTCGGTCACCGCAACGATGAGCAACGCCCCTGTGTGATGCACCCGTTCGGCAAGCTCGGGTGAGTACTCGATCGCCCCGAAGAAGTTGGGCGACTGAATGACCACGGCCGCGACATCGTCCCCGAGCCCGGCTTCCAGTGCTTTCGAGTCGATTCGGCCGTCGCCGCCGAAGCCGATCTCCTCGACTTGGAGCGGAGAATTTCTTAAGTAGGTCCTGAGCACATCGCGATACTCCGGGTGTAGCGAATGAGCCACCAAGATGCGCCGGCGCCTTGTTAGCCGCTCGGCCATCAGCACGGCCTCTGTTGTCGCCGTGGACCCATCCCACATCGAGGCGTTGGCAACCTCTTGTCCCGTAAGCTGGCACATCAGCGTCTGAAACTCGAAAATGGCCTGGAGCGTGCCCTGCGAGATTTCGGCCTGGTAGGGAGTGTAGGAAGTCAGGAACTCGCCGCGTTGGATGATCGTGTCTGTGATCACCGAACGCAAGTGCCGGTAGATACCTGCCCCGAGAAAGCTTGTGTAGCCTTGGGAAGTCTCGCGTGAGCGGTTTTTGAAATACTCGATCACCTCCACTTCCGAGTAAGGCCCCGGCAGCTTTAGCGCTTCGGTGAGGCGATAGCGCTCGGGAATGCGCGAGAAGAGCTCGTCGATCGATTTCGCGCCAATCGAGGTGAGCATATCCTGGCGTTCTGTTGGACTCTTGGGAAGATAGCGCATCAGGAGTTCGCGCCCTCGCCCGACAGGTAGGATTCATATCCCTGCGCGTCCATCAGCGCGGCGATCTCGGCAGGATCGGAGAGCCGCACCTTGACGAGCCAGCCCGCGCCGTGCGGATCTCGATTGATTTTTTCCGGTGCGTTGGCCAGGTCGTCATTGACCTCGATGACCTCGCCCGATGCCGGCGCATAGATCTCAAAGACCGCCTTTGTGGATTCCACTGTTCCCAAGGGCTTGCCGGCCTCGAGTTTTGTTCCCGGCTTCGGCAATTCCACGAAAACGACATCGCCCAATTGGTTTTGCGCGTGGTCGGTCAGCCCGACCGTTCCCGACGCTCCCTTCACTTCGATCCATTCATGGTCCTTCGTATAACGCAGTGCCATAGGATAGGTCATGCCTTCACCCCCCTGCTTCACTCGCCATCCACCCGCCCAGTCATCTTTTGCCACCGGAGGAGCCTTCACTGCCACCGGATTCTTCTCTTTTTGGCCGCCTATAAAATGGCGTTGGAACCACTCGCGCCTGCAACTTCTGGCCTCGGATCTCCACGTAGACCACGGTGCCCAGCGCTGTGAACTCCGGTGGCAGGTAGGCCAGCGCAATATTCTTGCCTAGGGTGGGTGAGGGCGAGCCGCTGGTCACCTTTCCAATCACCTCGCCAGCCTCGTTGCGGCAAGGATACCCATCCCGCGCGATCCCCCGGTCGATCATCTCCAACCCTGCGAGCCTACGCGTGACAGTTGCTCTCAGGAGCTCCAGTGCGGCGCGGCCCACAAACTCGCCCTTCTCCATCTTACAGAACCGCTCGAGTCCCGCTTCCCAAACATTGATGTCCTGACTGATCTCGTGGTCGTACAGTGGCAATCGGGCTTCGAGCCTCAATGTGTTTCTGGCGCCCAAGCCACAGGGGACAATACCGAACTCACGCCCCGCTTCCAGCGCTCTGCGCCAGACATCTGTACTGGTTTCGATGTCGGAGGGGACGTAGATCTCAAAACCGTCCTCGCCCGTATATCCCGTCCGCGCAATCAAGACATCGCTGAGCTCGCCGATCCTGCCGTAGGCGAAGCAGTAGCTGGGGAGATCAGCCGTGCTGGCGTAGCCCAGCTTCTTAAGGACCTGCGCCGCTCGGGGACCTTGGATCGCGAGCTGCGTGTAGCTGTCGCTCAGATCGATGACTTCGCAATTGAAATCCTTCGTGTTTTCCCGTATCCAGGCAACGTCCTTTTCACGCGTGCCCGCATTGATTACGAGAAGAAAGTCATCTTCCGCTAAGCGATGCACGATCAAGTCGTCCACAAATGTTCCTTCTGGGTAAAGCATGGCTGAGTACTCGGCCCGCCCAACCCTAAGCCGCGCAGCGTCATTCATCGTGATGTGCTCCACCGCCGCAAGGGCCGCTCCTGGGGAGCGGCCACGCACGCGGACATCGCCCATATGACTCACATCGAAGATACCCACACCCCCGCGAACGGCCTTGTGCTCCGCGATGAGTCCGCCCGTTTGCGGATACTCGACCGGCATATCCCAGCCGCCGAATGCAATCATTTTCGCGCCCATGGCGCGGTGCACTTGATTGAGAGGGGTCTTGCGTAGCGCCGTGCTCATTCGACACACTCTGCCGAGAAGTCATGCTGCTTACGTCGATCCGCAAGACGTGGCCAGAGAGACACGAGGATGTTTTCCTCCTTTCAGACGCCCGCGGCTGTCTCAGCGGGTGTTTAGCTCGAAGCGGACGCTTTGAAACTGCTCGAGTGCAAACTCGAGGTCCTCCCGTGTGTGCGCAGCCGAGAGTTGCACGCGAATGCGTGCTTTCCCCTGGGGGACAACCGGATAGGAAAACCCGACAACGTATACGCCCTTTTCGAGCAGGCGTTCGGCCATCCTGGTTGCAAGCGCGGCGTCGCCCAGCATTACGGGCACGATAGGGTGCTCGCCGGCCAATATCTGGAAGCCTAAGGCCGACATTTTCTCTCGAAAAAAGCGCGTATTGGAAAAGAGGCGGTCTCGAAGCTCCTTTGTTTGTGTCAGGAGATCCAGAACCCTCAGCGAAGCAGCCACGATGGCCGGCGCTACGGAATTTGAAAAGAGATACGGGCGGGACCGCTGGCGGAGCAGGTCCACGATTTCTTGGCGTGCGCTGACGTAGCCGCCGCTCGCTCCGCCAAGTGCCTTGCCCAGCGTCCCTGTCAGGATGTCGATTCGCCCCATGACGTTGAGGTGCTCGTGCGTGCCGCGGCCGTTTTCCCCCATGAATCCGACGGCGTGCGAATCATCCACCATGACCATCGCGCCATATCGTTCTGCGAGATCGCAGATTCTTGGTAGGTTCGCAATGTAGCCGTCCATGGAAAATACGCCGTCGGTCGCGATGAGTCTGCGGCGGGCACTCGATGCCTCCTTCAGTCGCGCTTCGAGGTCCTCCATATCTCCGTTCTTGTAGCGGAAGCGCTGCGCCTTCGACAGCCGGATGCCGTCAATAATGCTCGCGTGATTCAGCTCGTCGGAGATGATCGCGTCCTCCGCCTCCAGAATCGTTTCGAACAGCCCTCCATTGGCGTCGAAACAGGAGCTGTACAGAATCGTGTCTTCCATGCCAAGGAATTGACTCAAGCGATGCTCCAGCTCCTTGTGAATTTCCTGCGTGCCACAAATAAAACGCACCGATGACAACCCGTACCCCCACCGATCCAGTGCTTCATGCGCCGCTCCCACAATTTCGGGATGGTCGGCCAGGCCGAGATAGTTGTTGGCGCAGAGGTTGAGCGCACCCTTCTCGCGGGGAAGGTCCACACGCCTGCTTTGCGGGCCTTGAAGAATGCGCTCAGACTTGTACAGACCCGCTCTGCGAATCTCACGCAGCTGCAATTCGAACTGCGGTCTCAGAGTATCGAACATCCCCTCAACTCCTCACTCGCCGGATCAAATGCGCCCGCCAGATTCACGCCAATCCAACAGCACCTTGCCGGCGTTACCGGATCTCATGGCTGCAAAGCCCTTCTCATAGTCCTGCCAAGCGAACCGGTGAGTGATGACCGGCTTGATGTCGAGCCCGGATTCGAGCATGACCGTCATCTTGTACCAGGTTTCATACATCTCTCGCCCGTAAATGCCTTTGATCGTCAGCATGTTGAAGATCACCTGTCTCCAGTCGATCGCCATTTCGCCAGCCGGGATGCCGAGCATTGCGATCTTGGCGCCGTGACTCATGTTGGCCAACATCTCTCGGAAGGCAGATGCGTTGCCCGACATTTCCAGCCCGACGTCAAATCCCTCGTGCATCCCGAGCCGCTTCTGAATTTCCTTCAGTGTCTTCTCGTTTGGATTGACGGCCAAGGTGACACCCATTTGCTCGGCAAGCTTGAGTCGGTGCGGATTAATGTCGGTAATCACAACATAGCGTGCGCCCGCATGGCGCGAGACGGCCGCGGCCATACACCCGATAGGCCCAGCGCCAGTGATCAGAACATCCTCGCCCAGCACCGGGAAGGAAAGCGCCGTGTGGACCGCATTACCCAAGGGATCGAAGATCGCCGCCGTTTCCAGGTCCACATGTCTGCCGTGCCGCCAGAGATTGCCCATGGGAAGCGCGATGTATTCGGCAAAGGCACCGGCGCGGTTCACGCCCACTCCCAATGTATGAGCGCAGAGATGACGCCGACCGGCAAGGCAGTTGCGACATCGGCCGCAGACGACATGCCCTTCGCCACTGACGATTTCACCGGAATGAAAATCGTTGACGTTCGCTCCAACCGAAACGATTTCTCCGACGAACTCGTGGCCCACGATCAAGGGAACGGGAATGGTCGCCCGCGCCCACTCGTCCCATTCGTAGATGTGCAGATCAGTTCCACAGATGCCGGTAATCAGCACGCGCACGAGTACATCGCTAATTCCTAGGCTCGGCGTCGGAACATCTTCGAGCCACAGTCCGCGCTCTGCACGGCTCTTCACGAGGGCTTTCATAAATCCTCAATTCTCGCTAGGCAAGATTGGACGGCGTCGCGCTCGCTCCTAACATCCGATGGGCAGCATAGCTAAGCCTCCGAGAGAAGCTCCTTTATACCCCACTCGATGGGATTCGATGAATGCGAAGCCTAGGCCGAGAGATGGCGTTGCGGATCCATTCGCACCCACTTATCGTAAAGCCTGTGTCATCGGCTCGCCGGAGGAGGGAGGGACAGTTGGGGAGAAGACTGGGGCGAATTCACTCACCGGTCGTTTTTAGCTGAGGCAAGCAGGATCGTCTTCCGAGCAGGTTTAAGGGCCGCTCGCACCACTTCCGTGACCGATGGCGTCACAAGCCATCTTCACTGCGGCATCGACGTTATGCGATGTCTGAGATAACAGCGTATTTCCGTCCTTCGACAGCACCGTCACCTTGTTGACCTTCACCAAACCACCCAAACCACTGAGCCCCTTCTTGCTGCTTTGTTTGTCGAATAACACCACGTAGTCGGCTCCGGATTTCTGCTGCGTTACTACTCCAGCCGGACAGTCGGACGTAAAATCCTGATAGATATCGGTCAGCTCAGGGTTGTAGCCGCCGTACAAATTTCCTGGCGCGACGCTGCTGGGACTACTGAATCCCCCCGACGCCGTCCAGGAGTCGGTGTCGCTCACGTAGATGCGAGGTTTGGAGGAGTCTTTCTCTGGCGTATCGGGCCGAGATTCGAAAGGCGTTTCCGGAGGGGTCGTCTTCGGCCCAGCCGCTTCCTGTTTTGACGAATCGACCGTTACCTCGTAGCGAGACACGAACCCGATTTTTCCGCTCGCCGTTCGTACCTTTACGGTGTAGCCCTGCGTGTCGGAAAGGATCCTCACCTCTTCGTTGCAGCTTACGGTAGCAACAACCTGCAAGGGAACGGCCTGTTCCGGATCGGCCGTAACGGTGACGTAAGGCTGATTCTGACAGTGAATCATTCCCACCGTGTTACTGGGATCGATCGGTGGTTGTGACGCTTGTTGTGCCCGTACGGAAGGGTTGGCGAAGATTGCAAGACACAAGAGCAAATAAGCCTTACTGGGCATGCTGCACCTCCACCGCTGTTTTCCATTTAGTCTATGGCGGAGGTGAGCGGTGAGGAGGAAACGAAAAATCGGCTGTGCTGAACATGCCAAGAGGGGAGAGCTCGGACACGCGAAGTGAAATCAGACCCTCCGCATCGGCTACCCTGCCGCTCTAGAAAGGACAGAAATGTCCGCCCTGCGGTTCAATCGGATGCGATAGAGTGTGTCCGCATCGGGGGGAGTTCTCTAAAGGAGCTACATGATGTTTCGCAACGATCTGCTCCAAGGCAAGACAATTTTGATCACTGGGGGAGGCACCGGCATTGGCCGGGCAATGGCCTTGCGGTTTGCCGAACTGGGCGCCCGCTTGTTTCTCGTAGGGAGACGTGAGGATCCACTGAAACAGACCGCTCAAGACATCCAGGCCCGACAGGGCCGCGCGGCTTGGTTCTCGGCCGACGTCCGGGATTTTACGGCCGTCGAGGGCTCGCTGCTAGCAGCGCAAAAAGAGTTTGGGCAACCCTTTGGCGGAATTGATACGCTGGTGAACAACGCGGCGGGAAACTTCATCGCACGTACCGAAAAGCTCTCGCCCAACGCGTTCAATGCAGTCGTGGGAATCGTGCTGCAAGGCACTTTCTACTACACGCTCGCACTCGGCCGCCGATGGATCGCAGCGAGCCAATCAGGCACGATTCTGAACCTTGTTGCCACCTATGCCGCCGCGAATTGTGGCTCGGGCTTCATCGTGCCCTCGGCATGCGCCAAGGCCGGCGTTCTGGCCATGACACGCTCCCTCGCCGTGGAGTGGGCGCGCTATCACATTCGCGTCAACGCCATTGCGCCCGGAATGTTTCCAACCGAAGGCGCCTTTTCGCGGCTCCTGCCTTCTAAGGATCTCGAAGAAAGAGCTCGAAAGAGGAATCCCATGAAGCGCTTTGGTCGGATGGAGGAGCTCACCAATCTCGCCGCCTATCTCCTCAGTGAGCAGGCTGGCTATATCAACGGCGAGTGCGTTGTGATCGATGGAGCCGATTGGCCAGGGCGGGCGGGAGCCTTCAATGACCTGGTCGATCTGCCCGATTCGGCGTGGGAGGCCTTGGAGGCAAGCCGGAAGAAGTAGGTCACTCCCTGTGCTGCCGTTTTGGCGGCTAATGGGCGAGCGGATCGGGTCGAATTTGGAAGTGCACAACCTTCGGGTTCG
>Ga0187783_10001525_pt1 | contig 17151 bp, 17 predicted proteins | sample 1015_SJ02_MP02_2_FD_132471 | JGI IMG/M metagenome (GOLD analysis project Ga0187783, IMG submission 132471) | Tropical peat soil microbial communities from peatlands in Department of Meta, Colombia - 1015_SJ02_MP02_20_MG | ecosystem: Environmental > Terrestrial > Soil > Wetlands > Peat | place... | reverse complement strand
TACCGTCGAGCGCCTGCTCGCGCGCGCCCACAAGGTGCTGATCGACACGCACGCGGGCAACAACCTGGTGTACCTGCCGATCGACAAGCTGCTGGAGAAGGGTGTCGCTCGCGAGCCCGAGCCCGCGGCGGAGGTCTCCTCCGGTAGTGCCGGCAAGGACACCGACCAGGTGACCATCGAAGCGCGCTCGCGCGGGGAGCGCTGATGAGCTCGCGGCTCTTCCCCTGGTTCTTCGTCGCCGCGGCGCTGCTGCTGTTCGTGGCGTTCTCGCTCTTCTCGGTGAGTGAGACCGAGTTCGCGATCCGCACCCGCTTCGGCGCCATCATCGACACCCGCTACGCCCCGGGATTACATACCAAGTGGCCCTGGGACATGGTGACCAAGTTCGACAAGCGGATACTTTCCGAGTCCTACACCGGTGAGACCTTCCTCACGAACGACGGGCGCGGCCTCGTCGTCGACTTCTATGTGAAGTGGCGCGTCAAGGATCCGGCGACCTACTACACCGCCGCCGCCGGCAGTGAGGCGATCGCCTCGCAGCGCCTCGCCGAGATCGTCAAGGACGGCATCAAGAGCGTCGTCGCGCAACGCACGCTGCAGCAGATCGTCTCCGCCGAACGCGCTGCCGTCACCGGACAGATGTTCGGGCAGGCGAGCCGCAACGCCGCCGGGCTCGGGGTGGATCTCGTCGATGTGCGCGTGCAGCGCATCGATCTCCCCGATGAGGTCGCGGCGCGCGTGTATGAAAGCATGAAGCAGAGCTTCGCCAAGACCGCGAACCGCCTGCGCGCCGAGGGGCAGCAGGCGAGCGTCGCGATCCGCTCGTCCGCCGAGCGGCAGCAGACGGTGATCCTCGCCGACGCCCAGCGGGATGCGCTGCGCATCCGCGGTGAGGGCGATGCGCTGGCGACCGCCACCTACGCGCACGCCTACAGCAAGAACCCCGAGTTCTATGCCTTCTACAGAAGCCTGCAGGCATACGACGGCTCACTCGGCAAGGAGAGCGACCTCCTCGTCATCACCCCCGACGGGGAGTTCTTCAGGTACCTGAAGGATGCGGACAAGTCTGCACCCGCCCCGACGCCCCGGCACTGACGCTTCCCGTAGCCGAAGTATCACCATGTTGGGTTTCAACGACCTGCTCGCCGCGCTCGGGCTCATCCTGGTGTTGGAAGGCATCGCCCCGTTCGTGAATCCGCAGGCGGTGAAGCGCGCACTCGCACGGGTGCTGCAGGTCCCGGACCGTGAGTTGCGCATCGTCGGCCTCGGCAGCATGCTGATCGGGGTGCTGTTCCTGTTTTTCGGGCGCTAGGGGTCGCCGCGCGTGGGGAAATTCCTCATCGTCATCGGTACGCAGTGGGGCGATGAAGGCAAGGGCAAGGTCGTCGACCTCCTCACCGAGCGTGCCGCGGCGGTGGCGCGGTTCCAGGGCGGCCACAACGCCGGCCACACGCTCGTCATCGGTGGCCGCAAGACGATCCTCTCGCTGATCCCCTCCGGCATCCTGCGCGATGAGGTGCGCTGCTTCATCGGCAACGGTGTGGTGCTTTCGCTCGAGGCGCTGCTCGCCGAAAGCCAGATGCTGATGGAGCAGGGCGTGCCGGTGTTCGAGCGGCTGCGCATCTCCCCGCTCTGTCCCCTGATCCTCCCCTCGCACGTGCTGCTCGATCAGGCGCGCGAGCGGGCGCGCGGGCCGAACGCGCTCGGCACCACCGGCCGCGGTATCGGACCCGCTTACGAGGACAAGGTGGCGCGGCGCGCGGTGCGGGTCGCCGATCTCTTCCAGCGCGATCGCTTCGCCGCGAAGCTCGGCGAGGTGCTCGATTTCCACAACTTCGTGCTGCAGCACTACTTCGGCGCACCGAAGGTCGACTTCCAGAAGACCCTCGAGGAGCAGCTCGCGCTCGGCGCGCGGATCGCACCGCTCGTCACCGATGTGACGCACGCGCTGAATGAGCTGCGCGAGCGCGGCGCCAACGTGCTCTTCGAGGGCGCGCAGGGGGCGCTCCTCGATGTCGATCTCGGCACCTACCCGTTCGTCACCTCCTCCAACACCACGGCCGGCTTTGCCGGGACCGGCACCGGGCTCGGCCCGCGGGTGTTCGATGGCGTGCTCGGCATCGTCAAGGCCTACACCACGCGGGTCGGGGCGGGACCCTTTCCGACCGAGCTCTTCGATGAGTACGGCGAGCACCTCTCGCGCGTCGGTCACGAGTTCGGCTCGGTCACCGGGCGCCGCCGGCGCTGCGGCTGGTTCGACTCGGTGACGCTGCGCCGCTCGATCGTCAATTCGAGCGTCACCGGGCTCTGCATCACCAAGCTCGACGTGCTCGATGGGCTCGATGTCATCCGCATCTGCATCGGTTACCGTCGCGGCGAGAGTGTGAGTCCGGAGCCGCCGATGAGCACCGAAGGCTACTGGGGAGTCGAGCCCGTGTACGAGGAGCTGCCCGGCTGGCGCGAGTCGACCGCCGGGCTCACCACCTACGAGGCGCTGCCCGAGAACGCCCAGCGTTACCTCGAGCGGCTCGCGACGCTCGTCGGCGCACCGATCGACATGATCTCCACCGGGCCTGACCGCGAGCAGACGATCATGCTGCGGCACCCCTTCGCTTAGGTGAGCCTCGCGACGCCCCGCCCCGCGCGCGCACCGCCCGCAGCGCGTGTGGCGCTCGCGCTCATCATCGTCGCGGCGTCGCTCCTTGCCTGCGGCAGCTGGCGCGTGTACTCCAACACCTGGGATGAGCCCGAGCACCTCGCCGCAGGGGTCGAGCTGCTCGATCGCGGCCGCTACGAGTACGACACCGAGCACCCGCCGCTCGCGCGCGTCGCGCTCGCGTTCCTCCCCTGGCTCGCAGGCGCCCACGCCTTCGGCACGCCGCCGCCCGAGGGGACGCCCGAAGGGATCGACATTCTCTACTCCGGCGGGCACTACTGGCGCTATCTCACGCTCGCGCGGCTCGGCATGCTGCCCTTTCTCGGGCTGCTGCTCTTTACCACCTGGCTGTGGGCACGGCGGCTCTTCGCGAGCGAGGGAGCACCGCTTCTGGCGGTGCTGCTGCTCGCGTCGGTACCGCCGATCCTGGGTCACGCGGCGCTTGCGAGCCTCGATGTCGCCGCGGCGGGGACGACGCTCCTTGCGCTCTACGCGCTGCAGCGCTGGATGGAGAGTGCGACCTTGCCCGATGCGGCGTACTTCGGGCTCGCTGCGGGCCTCGCCGTCGGCACCAAGTTCTCGAGCATCCCCTTCATCGGCTTGTCGCTCATCACGCTCGCGCTCGCGCACCTCGCGCTCTCCGTTCGGCGCGAGCCGACCGCTCCCGGTGCACGCCCGCGCGCCGCCCCGCCGCGCCCCGCCGGCACGGCGCTCGCGGAGTGGCAGATCCGCGCGGCGGGTCTTGCCGTCTCTGCGATCACCGTGCTCGTGCCGCTCTGGCTCGCCTACGGGCCGCGCGCACCCAATGCGGCGCGCGTCGCGATGCGCTTCGACTGGGCGGTGTCGTACCTTCTCGCTCACGGCGGTCTCGATCACGCCGTCGGCTCGCTGATTGCGCACCTGCCGCTGCCGCGCGAGCTCAAGGACCTCGTGAACGGTATCGTCGCCGTCAAGGCGCACAACGACAGCGGTCACCTCTCCTACCTCCTCGGGCAAACGCGTCTGGATGGCTGGTGGTACTTCTACCTCGTCGCGCTTGCCGTGAAGACGCCCCTGCCGCTTCTCGCCGCAGGTCCGTGCGGCCTCCTGTGGCTCGCGCGCGAGGGCTGGCGGGGGCGCGATTCCTGGGCGCTCGCGCCGCTCGTGCTCACGATCACGGTGCTCACCTTCGCGAGCGCTTTCAGCCGCATCAACATCGGCATACGGCACGTTCTCATCGTGTATCCGTTCCTTGCGTTGGGCGGCGCCTACCTGTGCGTGCGTGCGTGGCGTGGCATCGTGAGCCTCGATGACCGGCGCGCAGCGCTCGGCGCTGCGGCAATGCTTTTTGGGCTTCTCGGGTGGCAGCTGAGTACGCTCTGGCGCGCCTACCCGGACTACCTGCCGTACTTCAACGAGACGGTCGCCCACCCCGAGCGGGTGCTCGTCGATTCGGACCTCGACTGGGGTCAGGATCTCTATCGCCTGGAAGTGCGCGCCGCGCAGCTCCACATCCGGCACCTGAGCCTTGCGTACCGCGGCACGGCCGATCTCTCGCGCGAGCCGCTGCCGCCTTTTGACGTCCTGCCGCCGCGCAAGCCGGTGCGCGGCTGGGTGGCGGTGTCCGCGCTCGCACGGACGCGCAACGCCGCGGACTACGCCTGGCTCGATGCCTACAAGCCGGTCGAGCGCATCGGCAAGACCATCGATCTCTACGACATCCCGTGACCCGGGATCCTGACGCCTGCTCCGGAATGTTATGCGCGCGCGGTGACCGGAGTCGCCGCTGCCCGCAGCCGCGTGATCCGCGTGAGGGGCGGCGGATGGGAGTAGTAGAAGGCGGCGTACACCGGATCCGGTGTGAGTGTGCTCGCGTTGTCGCGATGGAGCTTGACGAGCGCGGTCGCGAGCTCGCCGGCACTCGCGTAACGCGTGGCGAAGGCGTCGGCCTCGAACTCGTGGCGCCGTGACCAGAGTGAGGCGAGCGGTGTCACGAAGAACATGAAGGCCGGCACCGCCAGCATGAAAAGAAGCAGCGCCGCGTGGGTCGAGGGCCGCGGCACACCGAGTGCAGCGTAGAAGCCCGGCTGCGCGGCGAGCCAGCCAAGCAGCGCCAGTCCCACGAAGCTCGTCACGACGGAGAGCACCAGCCGCTTGCGCACGTGTCGCAGGCGGAAGTGCCCGAGCTCGTGCGCCAGCACCGCCTCGACCTCGGGGTGACCGAGACGCTCGAGCAGCGTATCGAAGAACACGATGCGCTTGTGGCGCCCGATGCCCGTGAAGTAGGCGTTGCCGTGACTCGAGCGGCGCGAGTTATCCACCACGAAGACTCCGCGCGAGGCGAAGCCACAGCGCGTCAGCAGCGCCTCGATGCGTGACTTCAGCGCCTGATCCTGGAGCGGCGAGAAGCGGTTGAAGAGCGGAGCGATGAACGCCGGCCACGCCCAGGCCATGAGGAACATCACGGCGAGCCAGAGCGCAAACACCCACAGCCACCACCAGCGGCCGGCGCGCTCCATGAGGAGGAGCACCGCGACGAGGAGCGGACCGCCCAACACCACGGCGAGCGCCAGGCTCCTGGCGAGGTCCGCAAAGAAGAGCGCGGGCGTCGTGCGGTTGAAGCCAAAGCGCGCCTCGAGACGAAACGTGCGCCAGAGCGAGAACGGCAGGTGCAGCAGCTGCAGAGCGAGCATCACGGTGGCGATGACCGCAACGCCGAGCCACGGCTCCGCGAGCGGAGTCCGCCGCCAGAGCGCATCGACGAGCGCGATGCCGCCGCCGACGGTGAGCGCGAGCGTCACTGCCGCGTCGAATACCGTGAGAATCCGGCTGAAGCCCACCTTGGCGATGGTGTAGTCGGCGGCCTTGCCGTGCTCGGCGGCAGAGACGCTGCTCGCGAAGGGGCCCGGGACCTCGTCCCGGTGACGGGCGACCGCGGTTGCCTGGCGGTGCAGGAGCCAGAGCTCGAGCGCGGTGCCGGCGATGACGGCGAGGATGAAGAACGGGGTGAGCCAGGGCATCGACGCCATGTTACCTGAGGCCGCTGGCGGTGCTGCCGCGCGGTTGTCGCGACCGGGCGGTTGTCGCGGTCGGGCCGTTGTCGCCGTTGGCGGTTGCGCTGGGCCAGCGCGGCGCCTTCAGCCCGCGCGATGGAGCGGCACGAGGTAGAGAATCGCGCCCGTCGGCTGACCGGTGGGTGAGCCGCCCGCCGGCTCGAGGCTCACCGCGAGCTGCGTCGAGCGGGCGAGTGCCTCTCCCTCGACGGGCGTGAGTGCGCGGCGGAGCGTGCGCTCCCCATACGGCAGCACGCCGAGCGAGACGGGCTTGCCGCCCTTCGGCAGCGCCCACAGCTCGTAATCGTGACCCGCCGGCTGCGCGGCGAGCGCTGCCGCACGGACCCTGAGGCGCGGTAGCTCCCCGGCCCGCGAGACGATCTCGACCTGCCACAGCGCCCCTGCGGGCGCCGAGATCGTCGCGACTTCCGTCGCCCGTTCCGGAACGAGCTCGCGTCGGTACCAGAGCGCTGCCAGCACAATGACGAGCAGCACACTCGCGGCGAGCGCGAGGTAACGTACCGCGCCGCGGCGCGGCAAGCCGGAAGCGGGGACGACACGCTGCCGGATGCCTCGCCAGACGCGCGGCGGAGGCCGTACCGGTGTCAGCTCGCGCAGCAGCGGCGTGAGCCGCGCCTCCCAGAAGACGCAGCGTTGATCGACGAGCGGGGAGGTGGCGCGCCAGCGCTCGAGCCGCCGTCGGGCCGCGCCGCGAAGCGTCCCGAGCACGTACTCCGCGGCGAGGCGGTCGATCAGCTCCGGGTTGTCGGGCGCGGTATTCATGACTCGAGGCAGGTCCTGAGCGTCCTGAGCGCGCGGCGGATCCAGCTCTTCACCGTGCCGAGGGGACTCCCGAGCAAGCCTGCGATGTCCTCGTGCGAGTTCCCGGCGACGAAGGCGAGCTCGAGACAGTGGCGCTGTTGCTGCGTCAGGAGCTCGAGGCAGCGCTCGAGGAGTGCCGCGCCGGGCCGCCACGCCTCTTCGGGCGAGTCCTCCGACCGCACGGCGGTCTCCGGCGGGTCGGCGATGAGCGCCGGTGCGAGCCGCTCGCGCCGCAGCAGATCGATCGCGCGGTAACGCGCAATCGACACGAGCCAGGCCATCGGCCGGCCGCGCTCGGGGCGGAACTGCCCCGCGCGCTGCCAGATCGTGACAAACACATCCTGCAGCGCCTCCTCCGCCACCGAGCGGCGCCGCAGCATGCGCACCAGGCATGCGAAAAGAGTGGGCGAGACGAGCTCATAGAGCCGCTCGAGCGCAACGCCATCGGCGGCGGCGCAGCGGCCGAGCAACTGCTGCAACTGCGCGTCGAGCTCGCTCTCGGTCGGCGTTGTGGGGCTCGAGGTGGGTGGCAGGTTGACGGTCCTGGTCAGGCTGAAGTCGTGCGCATTCTAAGCGGTCCCACCTCGCTCAACGCAGCGCAGTGCGTACGACGACGTGTGTTCGCCAACAGTCTACGGAGCAACGGACGTCCTGGATGCATCCGCCGGGCTCGGCATGCCGGAAGGCCTGCTCCTCCATCCGTGCTTGTCCGCCCGTGCTCGTCCACCGTGGATGTCCACCCATGGACTTTAAGCTCGAGCGCCCCTTGAGTCCCTGCGACGCGCTACGCGCTCGCCACCGGGCTCGGAACGAGCGTAACGGGGAGCGGCTCCTCGGGCATCCCGCCGAGGCTCACCGCGGTCCGCGAGGTGAAGTTGAAGGCCATGAGCGCAACGAGGAGGGAGGCGATCTGCGCGGGCGAGAACTCCGCGAGGAGCTCGCGGGCAAGCGCCGGGGCGATGTTCGCGGGATAGCCCAGGTAGGCATCGGCGAGGCCGATGGCGAGCTTCTCGCGCGGCGCGAGTGCGCTCTCGCGGTAGTCGTCATCGATCATCTGCGCACGCGCCTCGGTGAGGCCGTCGCGGCGCGCGATCTCATAGCGCACCGCCTTGCAGTAGACGCAGTTGACGGTGCGGGCGTTGCGCAGGCGCACGATCTCGAGCAGCGTCGGCGACACCAGGCTGTTGCGCCACACCTCATCGTTCAGCCTCACGATCTCGTCCACCGTCTCGGCGACGAGCCCGAGCGCGCTGTCGCGGATCGGGTTGCCGCTGCGGGTTGGGGGCGTGCCGGCGCGCGGTTCAGACGTCACGCGCGGCCTCCCGGGCGGACGCCGCCGCCGACAGGTCGCGCAGACAGCGCGCGGTGCGGATGCGGCCATCGATACACCCTAGCGCCTCGATGAGAAAGACGAGGCCCAGCTCGCCGAGCGCGCGGGCGACCTTCGCGGCGAGCTCATCCGTGATCGACTGCGCATCGAGTCCGTAGACCTCGGCGAGCTCGAGCACTGCCCGCTCGCCTGCGGAAAAGGTGGCATCGCCGGTGTTGCCGGCGAGGACGAGCGCGCGCCGCTCGCCCGAGGGGATGCCGGCCGGCAGGTGCGGGTTTCCCGCCGCCATCTCGTCTTCATCGCGGTGCAGCCGCGCGAGCGTCAGGCGGCACATCTCGAGGAGCTCGTTCGGCACATACGGCTGTGCCCAGAGGCTTACCCAGAGCCGCGCGAAGCTCGCCGCCGGGCGACCGGCGGCGGAAAGATGCAGGTCGAGGTTGAGACTCGTCGGGCTCGGTAAGGGCATCGCGGCGATCCGGGGCGTCGTCGCAGCAGTGTATCAAGCGGTCTGCGCCGGGCCAGCACGGGGCCTCCATCACCCTGCCCGGCCCGCCTCGGGCGGTAAGGCCGCCAGCTTGTCGGTGACGCCGGGCTGGTTCAGGCTTGTGGCGTCCGCGGTGCGAGGAGACCCCGATGACAAGACCCAAGGGTGAAGTGCGGGTAGTGGTGTCGAAAGATGGGCCCTACCTGGTTACGGGCGGGGTGCCGCTTGCGAAGCAGACCATCGTCGCGGACCGCGAGGGCGGGTCTGAGGACTGGAAGGAGGGGGAAGCGATCGCCGTCAAGGCGAGCTACGCGCTCTGCCGCTGCGGTCACTCGGCGACCAAGCCCTTCTGCGACGGCACACACCAGAAGATCGGCTTTGTGGGCACCGAAACCGCGAGCCGCGAGCCTTACGAAAAGCAGGCCCAGGTCATGGAAGGTCCGACGGCGGCGCTCACTGATGTGGAAGCGCTGTGCGCGTTCGCGCGCTTCTGCGACCCGCACGGTCAGGTGTGGAATCAGGTCAGTCGGACCGATGATGCGAAAGTGCGCCAGGAGTTCATCCGCCAGGTGAACTACTGCCCCTCGGGGCGGCTCGTCGCCTGGGATCGCGAGACCGGTAAGCCGATCGAGCATCCGCTCCCAGTATCGATCGGCCTCATCGAGGATCCGCCGCAGGGAGTGAGCGGCCCGTTGTGGCTGCGGGGCGGCATCCCCGTGACGAGCGCGGACGGCTTTGCCTACGAGGTCAGGAACCGCGTCACCTTGTGCCGCTGCGGGGCGTCGAAGAACAAGCCCTTCTGCGACGGCACGCACGCGGCGATCGGTTTCCACGCCTGAAGCGGCGGCGGGCGGCCATGAGTATCTACGACAGGGATCTCGACCGTAACCCCGCCAACTACGTGCCGCTCTCGCCGGTGAGCTTCGTCGAGCGGAGCGCGGAGGTGTTCGGCGAGCTGCCGGCGGTAGTGCACGGTCGCCGCCGTTACCTCTGGCGCGAGACGCGCGCGCGCAGCGCACGCCTCGCCGCCGCACTGCGCGCGCTCGGCGTCAGGCGCAACACCACGGTGAGCGTGATGTTGCCGAACACGCCGGAGATGATCGAGGTGCACTACGCAGTGCCGGCCTTGAACGCGGTGCTCCACACGCTCAACACGCGGCTAGATGCGGCACTGCTTGCCTGGCAGATGCACCACTGCGAGGCGCAGGTGCTGATCACCGATCGCGAGTTCGCCCCGGTGATGCGGCAGGCGCTCGCCATCCTGCGGACGGAGCACGGCCGCTCACCGATCGTCGTCGATGTGTGCGACAGCGAGTACCCGGGAGGAGGTGAGCGCCTCGGCGAGTACGAATACGAGACGCTCCTTGCGCAGCATGAGCCGCTGCCACGCCTCGAGGGTCCCGCGGACGAATGGGACGCGATCGCCGTCTCCTACACCTCGGGCACCACCGGTGACCCGAAGGGCGTCGTGACGCATCACCGCGGGGCGTATCTCAATGCCGTGAGCAATGCCACCACCTGGGACATGGCGCACTTCCCGAAGTACCTGTGGACGTTGCCCATGTTTCACTGCAACGGCTGGTGCTTCCCCTGGACCGTGGCGCTCCTTGCCGGTACCCACGTGTGCCTGCGCCGCATCGAGGCCCAGGCCGTTCTCGATGCGATGCGCCTCCACGGCGTCGATCACTACTGCGCGGCGCCCGTCGTGCACAACCTGCTGATCAACGCGCCGGCGGCGCAGCGCCAGGGCATCGCGCAGCGCGTGCGCGGCATGGTGGCCGCGGCCGCGCCGCCCGCGGCCATGATCGATGGCATGGCGAAGATCGGCTTCGATCTCACTCACGTCTACGGGCTTACGGAAACCTATGGCCCGGCGGCGGTCGCCGCGCGTCGCGCCGAGTGGGCCGCGCAGAGCCTCGATGAGCAGACACGGCTCAACGGCCGCCAGGGCGTGCGCTACGTGTTGCAGGAAGGCATGACCGTGCTCGATCCCGCGACCATGAGCGAAGTGCCGGCCGATGGCGCGGTGCTCGGTGAGATCATGTTCCGCGGCAACATCGTGATGAAGGGGTATCTCAAGAACCCCGCGGCCACGGCACAGGCTTTTGCCGGTGGCTGGTTCCACACGGGTGACCTCGCGGTGCTCGAGCCCGACCGCTACGCGAAGATCCGCGACCGCAGCAAGGACGTCATCATCTCAGGGGGCGAGAACATCAGCTCGCTCGAGGTGGAGGATGCGCTCTACCGGCACCCGGCGGTGAGCGCCTGCGCGGTGGTCGCGGCGCCGGATCCGAAGTGGGGCGAGCGCCCGATCGCCTACGTCGAGCTCAGGGGCGGCACCCGGGCGAGCGCCGAGGAGCTGCTCGCGCATTGCCGCAGTCTCCTCGCCGGCTACAAGATCCCGCGCGAGGTGCGCTTCGAGGAGATCCCGAAGACCGCCACCGGCAAGATCCAGAAGTTCCTGCTGCGCCAGCGCGCCCGCTCAACGAGCGCCATCGAGTGAAGGATAGGACCATGAGTGCACCCCTCACCGCCACCCCTGAGCCGCTGCTGCTGCGCGAGCGCGATGCCCGCGGCGTCATCACACTCACCCTCAACCGACCGCAGGCGTTCAACGCGTTGTCCGCAGGACTCCTGCAGGCGCTCCAGGCGGAGCTCGATGCGCTCGCCGCCGATACCTCCGCACGCGTCGTGGTGCTCGCGGGCGCGGGCAAGGCCTTCTGCGCGGGTCACGACCTGCGCGAGATGCGCGCACGACCCTCGCTCGATGACTACCGGCAGCTCTTTGCCGAGTGCTCGCGGATGATGCTCGCCCTGCGCGCACTCCCGATCCCGGTGATCGCGCGCGTGCACGGGGTGGCAGCCGCGGCGGGCTGTCAGCTGGTCGCGCAGTGCGACCTGGCAGTCGCCTCGCGCGAGGCGCGCTTTGCCGTGAGCGGGGTCAACCTCGGGCTCTTCTGCTCGACACCGGGGGTCGCGCTCTCGCGCAACGTGCCCCTCAAGGCGGCGTTCGAGATGCTGGTGACCGGTGATTTCATCGACGCGCCGCAGGCGCTCGAGCGCGGCCTCATCAATCGCATCGCCTCTCCCGAGGCGCTCGATGCGGAGATCGAGCGGCTCGTCGCGAGCATCGTCGCGAAGCCGCGCGTCGCGATCGCGCTCGGCAAGGAGCTCTTCTATCGTCAGGGAGAGCTTCCGATCGAAGCGGCTTATGCCGCTGCCACGGAGACCATCGCCTGCAACATGATGGACGCCGCAGCGCTCGAGGGGGTGCAGGCCTTCATCGAGCGCCGCGCGCCGCACTGGCCGCCCTAGCCGAAGGCGACGGGACGACGCGTCAGGGCGGAGGGACCGGCTGCCGCACGATGCCTGCGGCGAAGGGCGCATTCACGTCCATGCGCGCCGTCACGGGCGGCATGGGGTACTTGAGCCCGCTTGCGCAGTTGAAGAGCACCGCGCGCTCGGTGGCTGCGATGAGGCCACTCTGCGCCGCGATGAGGTACGCCGCGTAGGTCGCAGCCCCTTCGGGGCTGAGCAGCACGCCGTCCGCCGCGCCGACATGCGCGCGGGCTGAGAGGATCTTCTCATCCGGCACCGCGAGCGCGAAGCCGCCGCTTTCGCGCAGGGCGCGCAGGATGATGAAGTCCCCGAGCGCCGCCGGCACGCGGATGCCTGCAGCAACCGTGTGGGCGTCCTTCCAGGGCGTCGCCGTGTCGGCGCCCGTATCGAAGGCGCGCACGATCGGTGCGCAGCCACTCGATTGCACCGCGACGAGTCGCGGCAGCGGCGGGGAGATCCAGCCGAGCTGCAGCAGCTCCTGCCACGCCTTCCACATGCCGATGAGCCCGGTGCCACCGCCCGTCGGGTAGAAGACCACCTCCGGCAGGCGCCAGTTGAACTGCAGCGCGAGCTCGAGGCCCATGGTCTTCTTGCCTTCGATGCGATAAGGCTCTTTGAGCGTCGACAGGTCGAACCAGTCGAACTGCGCCTTGCCCGCCTCGACGAGGCGTGCGCAGTCATTGATGAGGCCGTTGACGCGCCACACGGTCGCCCCCTGCAGCGCGATCTCGCTCAAGTTGGTTTCCGGGGTATCGTCGGGGCAGAAGCAGAAGGCCTCGAGGCCGGCCTGCGCGGCGTAGGCCGCCATCGCGGCCCCGGCGTTGCCGTTGGTCGGTATCGCGACGCGCCGCACGCCGTGGAGGCGCGCCATCGACACCGCAACACACAAGCCGCGCGCCTTGAACGATCCGGTGGGGAGCCTGCCTTCGTCCTTGACGAGCGGCGGCGCGAAACCGCGCGGACGCTCGCTGTTGAGGAGCGGCAGCAGCGGTGTCTCAACCTCACCGAGTGTCAGGGCGAAGCGCGCATCCGGGACCGGCAGCAGCTCGTGCCAGCGCCACAGGCCGCCCGCCCGTGCCTGGACCTCATCACGGCTGAGCTCGCGTGCGAGCGTCGCGAGGTCGTAGCGGGCGAGCAGTGGCTTTCCGGTCGCCGAGAGTCCCTGCAGGCGCGCGATGTCGTAGCGCTTGCCGGCGACGCTGCACTCGAGATGCGTGGCATAGGAATAGCGCACAACGGCTCCTCACGGCGCGCGGCCCTGCCGAGGCTCTGCGTTCAATTTGTGATAGAAGGGCGCGATGACGGAGGAGGCGCCGCGCAGCTCGCAGCCACAACTGATCCGCGCCATCGGGCGCTGGAGCATGGTAGCACTCGCGATCAACAGCATGCTCGGCAGCGGCATCTTCGGCCTGCCGTCGTCGGTGGCGGGACTGCTCGGGCGCGTGAGCCCGCTCGCAGTGCTCCTCGCGGGTGCCGGCACGGCGGTGATCATGGCCTGCTACGCCGAGGTCGCCTCGCAGTTCGCCGAGACCGGCGGCACCTATCTCTACGTGAAGCGCGCCTTCGGCCGGCTGTTGGGCATCGAGGTCGGCTGGATGTCGCTCCTCACGCGCCTCACGGCCTGTGCCGCGAGCGTGAACCTGCTCATCGCCTACCTGGGAGAATTCTGGCCGACGGCGAGCCAACGGCTGCCACGGCTCATCACCATCACCGCGCTCGTCGGCGCGCTCGCCGCGGTGAACTACCGCGGCGTGGGTGCCGGCACGCTCATGAGCAACGGCGCGGTGATCGCCAAGCTCGCGGTGCTCGCGGTGCTTGCCGCGGCCGGGCTCGCGTGGCTCACGGTTCACCCCGCCCTCGCCGCACCCGCGGTGCACGCGGGCGGGGACGCCTGGATGCGCTCGATGTTGCTGCTGTTCTTTCTCTACGGCGGCTACGAGGCGGCGCTCAACCCCATGGGGGAAGCCAAGAACCCCCGCCGGGACGTGGTGTTTGCGCTCTTCACGGCGCTTGCGATCCTCACCGTGCTCTACTGCACGCTGCAGCTCATCGTGGTGGCCGTGCTCGCCGATCCCGCGCGCAGCGAGCGGCCGCTCGCGGATGCGGCCCGCGTGCTCATGGGGGGACCCGGGGCGGTGCTCATCACCCTCGGCGCACTCATCTCGATCTACGGCTTCCTGTCCGCGAACTTCCTCACCGTGCCCCGCGGGTTGTTCGCACTCGCCGAGCGCGGCGATTTTCCCGCCGCGTTTGCGGCCGTACATCCGCGCTGGCGCACTCCGTACGTCTCGATCGCGGTGTTCGCGGTGCTGGTGTGGCTCTTCTCGCAGTTCGCGAACTTCGCTTGGAACGTCACGCTGTCGGTCGTGTCGCGGACCTTCTATTACGCCGCGGTGTGTGCCGCCGTGCCGGTGCTGCGCCGGCTGCAACCGGAGGTCGCGCGCTTCCGTCTCCCGGGGGGGCTCGCGCTGCCGATCACCGGCATTGCGATCTGCGCGCTGCTCTTGACGCGCGCCGACTTCAGCAAGTCGATGATCGTGCTCCTCGCCGTCGCGACGGGCCTCATCAACTGGGCGCTCGTCAGGGAGCGAGGGTCAGGCTCCGCGCGGGCGTGGCGCTCGACCGCCCGGCGTTAAAGGCCTACAACCGCCGCGCCGGCGCAGTGCGCTACGGCCTGCGGCTGAGCTCGTGTCGCCTACTCGCTGACCGCGGCCTTCAGAGCTTGATCTCGGCGATCTGGATGATGGGTTTGATGTTGGTGTAGTTCGGGATGTCGCCGAGGATCTCCGCTGCATGCGGCGTGAAGGCCTCCTGGAAGGCAGCCACGGAGTCGAAGGTGAGGTGGCCGGCCGCGATGTAGGGGGCCTGCGAGCCTGGCTCACCACCGCCGATGCCGCCCTCGGCGGCGATGCTGCGGCAGGCGGGCGCGCAGCGGTCACGCACCATCGGCATGTGCCGGGTGACGTAGTAGTTCATGTCGAACCGGGCGCTGGGCGCATTCGGATAGAGGACGGACACCTTGATCATGGGTCGCTCCGGGGGGTGAGCCAGCAGGGACTCAAGTATCCGTATTTCTACCAGCTTGCGCTGTGATTTCTACGCCTGGAGAGGCGATTTCCCCGGACTGCGGCGAGCGGGTGCTGCGTGCTTCAATCCATCCACGAAGGAATACAGGCGCTTCGGCCCGAGCCGCGTGCCGGAGCGCGCACGAGCAACGAGCGGCACCAGCGTTGGTCACAAGGGGAGCGTACAGTGAGTACCGCGAAGATCGAGCCCAGCACGCACGGGCGCGTGCACGTCGAGTTCAAGAAGCGCTACGCCAATTACATCGGCGGCCGATGGGTGCCGCCCACCGGCGGGGCCTATTTCGAGAACCTCACCCCGGTGACCGGGCATGCGCTCTGCGAGATCCCGCGCTCGGGAGCCGAGGACATCGAGGCCGCGCTCGATGCCGCCCATGCTGCCAAGGCCCAGTGGGGCAGGACCTCCGCCGCCGAGCGCGCGGTGATCCTCAACAGGATTGCCGATCGTCTCGAGGCCAACCTCGATTACCTGGCGACCGTCGAGAGCTGGGACAACGGCAAGCCGATCCGCGAGACCACCGCCGCCGATCTGCCGCTCGCCATCGATCACTTCCGCTATTTCGCCGGCTGCGTGCGCTCGCAGGAGGGATCGATCGCCGAGATCGACGAGGATACCGTCGCGTATCACTTCCACGAGCCGCTCGGAGTGGTCGCGCAGATCATTCCGTGGAATTTCCCGCTGCTCATGGCGACCTGGAAGCTCGCGCCGGCGCTCGCCGCCGGCAATTGCGTGGTGCTCAAGCCCGCCGAGCAGACACCGGTCTCGATCCTCGCAGCCCTCGAGCTGATCGGCGATCTGCTGCCCTCGGGTGTCGTCAACGTCGTCAACGGCTTCGGCGTCGAGGCCGGCAAGCCGCTCGCTTCCAGCAAGCGCGTCGCCAAGGTGGCCTTCACCGGCGAGACGAGCACCGGGCGCCTCATCATGCAGTACGCCTCGCAGAACCTCATCCCGGTGACGCTCGAGCTCGGCGGCAAGTCACCCAACGTCTTCTTCGAGGACGTGTGCGCGAAGGATGACGCCTTCTTCGACAAGGCCATCGAGGGCTTCGCCATGTTCGCCCTCAACCAGGGTGAGGTGTGCACCTGCCCCTCGCGCGCGCTCGTCCAGGAATCGATCTTTGAACGCTTCATGGAGCGGGCCTTGAAGCGCGTCGCCAGCATCAAGCAGGGCGATCCGCTCGATCCCACGACCATGATCGGCGCGCAGGCCTCGAGCGAGCAGCTGCAGAAAATCCTTTCGTACATGGAAATCGCGCGCCAGGAGGGTGCCCGGGTGCTGGCGGGCGGTGCTCGCGCCCGGATCAACAGCGGCCTCGAGGAGGGCTACTACGTTCAGCCGACCGTGCTGCGCGGCAACAACAAGATGCGCGTGTTCCAGGAAGAGATCTTCGGGCCGGTCGTGTCGGTCACGACCTTCAAGGATCAGGCCGAGGCGCTCGAGATTGCCAATGACACCCTGTACGGCCTCGGCGCCGGCGTGTGGTCACGGGATGCCAACACCTGCTACCGCATGGGCCGCGCCATCCAGGCGGGGCGCGTCTGGACCAACTGCTACCATGCCTATCCGGCGCATGCGGCGTTCGGTGGTTACAAGCAGTCGGGTATCGGCCGCGAAACCCACAAGATGATGCTGGACCATTACCAGCAGACGAAGAACCTGTTGGTGAGTTATTCACCTAAGGCGCTCGGGTTCTTCTAGGGGGCCGGGGCGGGGAATAAACATTTCCGCCGCACACCCGGAGAGCGCTAATATGCGCCCCCGCATGGAGCGGCGACGCGAGAAACCGGCAGCGTGGCGGGGGAGGTTGCGGCGTGAGGTGGCCGTGCTCCTTGCGCTCAAGTTGGCCGCGCTCGCACTCCTGTGGGTGCTGTTTTTCTCACCCGCCGAGCGACTCGTGGTCGATGGGGCGGGGACGAGTCGCCGATTCGGCCTGACGTCCGTGGAGAAGCTGCCGCAGTCTGCGGTGAGTGCCAATGCGCCAGCGCCCGGCGCCGCGGCCGCACGGTCCGGGGTCGGCACACCGGGGAGCGAGCGCGCGCTGCGGCCGCTGCCGGAGAGGACGCCGTGATCGATCCCACCCTCGTCACGCTGTCACGGCTGCAGTTTGCGCTCACTGCGCTCTATCACTTCCTGTTCGTGCCACTCACCCTCGGGCTCTCCATGATCCTCGTGATCATGGAGTCGGTGTACGTCATGACCGGACGCGAGATCTGGAAGCGCATGACGCGCTTCTGGGGAGTGCTGTTCGGCATCAACTTCGCCATGGGGGTCGCGACCGGCATCACCATGGAGTTCCAGTTCGGCACCAACTGGGCGTACTACGCGCACTACGCCGGCGACATCTTCGGTGCTCCGCTCGCGGTCGAGGGGCTGATGGCCTTCTTCCTCGAATCGACCTTCGTCG
>Ga0187783_10001524_pt1 | contig 17151 bp, 14 predicted proteins | sample 1015_SJ02_MP02_2_FD_132471 | JGI IMG/M metagenome (GOLD analysis project Ga0187783, IMG submission 132471) | Tropical peat soil microbial communities from peatlands in Department of Meta, Colombia - 1015_SJ02_MP02_20_MG | ecosystem: Environmental > Terrestrial > Soil > Wetlands > Peat | place... | reverse complement strand
CCCATGACGACGGCTGGCCGGAAAATGGTGTGAGGGGCGTCAGGTAAGAGCTGGTGCACCATGTGCTCGCAGAATTTTTTTGTGCGGGCGTATGGGTCGTAGTCGGAACGGGCCCAGTCGATGGAATTATCTTCGGTGACAACTTCATTCTGACGTTTTCCGGCAACGGCGACCGTAGAAACATGGGAATAGCGCCGCAAGCCGTGGTGATTCTGCGCGCGGCGAGCCAATTGGATCACTTCGAGTGTGCCGCGAAGATTCACGTTGAGGCACTGTTTTTCCGACTTGCGATTCAGGGAAGCGGCGCAATGGAGGACGGAATCCGTGGAGTCCACCAGGTGGTGATACTCATCGTCGTCGAGGCCGAAGCGTTCGCCGGTCAAGTCGCCGCGAAAAATGCGCACGCGGTCGTTTACGAAACTGAAGAATTCCGGAAAATCAAAATGCAGTTGCAGCGATTGCCACAAGCGTTCGCGCGCTTCCTGCGGATTTTTGGCGCGCACCAAAAGATTCAGCCGGTCGGAATGTCCGGTGAGGAGTCCTGCCGCTAGGTAGCTGCCTAGATAGCCTGTTGATCCGGTCAGAAAAATGGCCATGGGAAGAGTGCGCCGCCTAGGGCGTCGCCGCGGAAGCGCCTTGCGGAGGCACGGACCAATCCAACACTTTCGCTTCGCGCGCCTCGAGAGGCCTGCCTTCCATCAGCGGATAACACCAACGCCGCAAAGCCGGTATGTGGATGTTAATCCAGTAGTCCCACCAGTCAATGCTTTCCGGCGAAAAATCGAACAGGGCTTTTTCTTCGGGAGCTAGCGCGGCAGAGAGGAGACGCGCGTTCTCGCATTCAAAGACGTGCTCGTTGTGCAGGATAAACGGTTCGTAAAGTTCGATGAGCTTTTGGGCGCGGACCAAGTCGCGCTCGGTCTTTGCCAGCGGCGGCTTGCTTATGTGAAGAGTGGTCGCGGCTTTATTGATGCGAGAGACCACGGCTTTTTGCATGGGAATCGATAGTCGTTCGTAGCGCTGCTTGGAAACAGGAATGGTTTCGAGCTTCACCTTAAGCCAGTGTTCGATCCCCTGCTGAGCGCGATAGTGCTTGCGGTGAGCCAGGCCGGTCAATTCGATGGAGCGTCCCATGTTGACGGGATTCACGGCGGAGGTTGCCAATTGGTAGAGGCGCGCGTGGCGCCGCTGAATCAGCGCTGCAGCGATCAGGGTCATGCCCCGCGTCACCATGTCCACAGGAATCACGTCAAGACATTTGCGTTCGTTCGAAGGTAACTGACGAAAATTGGTGCCCAGCAAATACGAGAGCGGACCAGAGGTGTTGATGCCTTCGTTCCACCCGATAAACGGCGTGCGCTCAGAACTTTCAACAATCGAGGGCCGAATGACGGCGATCGGCAGATCGCGGCCGCGCTGCGCGAGGATTGATTCTCCAAGACTTTTCGTAAAGGTGTAGGTGTTGGGCCAACCGAGGTGCTGCGCGCGCTTCATTCCCGCGCGAACCAGGCGATTGCGAGCCCAGCGCTGGCGGTTGCGCTTCAGCACGCCTGCAAGCTCTTCGGCGCCCACTTTGGAAGAGTCGCCCGCGCGGCCGAGCGCCTGGCGGTGCAGCGCCTTGGCCAGTTCCGCGCTTTCGGAGCGCTCTTCAACGCCGCGAATCATCTCGCGCAGGGATGCGATTTCCTTCTCAACGTCAAAATCGGGATTGCCGTTGGGGTTGTAATTCGCGATCAGGTCTTCCGTGACGCGCCCGTCGCGCATTCCGACGACAAAGCAGGTAGAAAGATGCATCAGGGTGGCGTGATCACATCGCCGGAGAAAATCGAGCAGATATGCGATCGAGTCGATATTGGAGGCGATGGCTTCACGTAGGTCGGGATTAAAGTCGGTGAGCCCGGCGCTGTTGGCGATTAGATCGAGAGAGCGGGCGAGGCGCGATTGCGTGGCGGAATCGAGCCCAAGGCCAGGCTCGCTGACGTCGCCTTCGACGACTTCGACCTTTTCTTTTAGCAAGTCCGCTAACTTTTCGCCATAAATTGCGTGCAAGCGGTCGAAGGCCGGTGATTCCTCGGCGATTTTCTCAAAGCGGCGTTGCGCGGAAGTTGTGCGATTGCGCCGGATCAGCAAAGTAATTTTGCGGATCCCCGGGGTTTTTTCGAGTAGATCGACGAGCCAAACTTTCCCGATGAAACCGGTCACGCCGATCAACATGAGGTGCTTTCCGGCCAGTGAATCGCGCACGTTTAATTTGCCCACGCGTGGCGTACCGCTGAGCGCATGAACCGATCGCTCCGTTTCAACCTTCGGCCGCTCGATAGCAAGGGTTGCCTGTTCCAGGAGTTGCGGCGCTTTTTCCCAGTCCAATTGCCACAACAACTTCTTTGTCGCCACGCGCCCATCCGACGAGCCGCTTATAAGCCAGGCGAACGGCCCACGAGGCCGAATTACGGGCTCCAAGAGGCGTCCAGTAGCCAAGCCGTCGCGGAATTCAAGACGGTTGGCAATGAATCCTGCTACGTCAAAATATTCGGCCATCGGCCGGAGGACATGGTCAAGCATTTGCCCGACCAGGACGACGCGCTCTCCTGCGCGCACCGCGTCCCCGAGTTTCTCGACCGCCTCGCGGCGCATGCGCGGTTTTAATTCGTATTGAAAATATTCCTCGCCGAGGAGGTCAAGCCGATCGCGCGTAATTCCACGAAGGACGCCATGTAGGAAACGCGTCGCAAAGGTGCGGCTGGTCAGGTAGGCCGGGGGGCGCAAGAGTGCTACGCCCAACATCGCGCTGCGGCGAACCCAGCGTTCCAGGAAGCTTTGGCTGTTCCAGTTGAAGAATCCCACGCTGCGCAGCGCGCTGATTTCGAGCAGCGAGCCTTCCACGCGCCAATAGCTGACCCCCGACGCGCGCTGAACGGCGTCTTTCGATTTGAGGAGAGGCTGTGACATCTTTTCGGGTGAAACTCGCTCGCTCGGGAGGCGGGGAACTCGCTGAGATCCCTTCATTTCGTTCGCAAGGCCTATTCTGGCCGCCTGCTCGGGACAAGGCTTTCTGGCCGACGCGCCCCCTGTTCGATCCCCAAAGCGCAGACGAACCAAATACGAATTACTAAACTTAACATCCCGAGCAAGTTCCGGCAAGAAAGTTGGTGGCTTGGCAAGGATCGAACTAAAAGCGACGTTGAGAGCGCGTAATTTACTGATTCTGCTAAAACAAGAGAAACGCCGCAAAGACCGGGCCGGACAACCCTCCGCAGCATCCGCTTTGGCTGCATAGGAATTCCGCGGGTGAATCCGCTCACCTTGACATTCTACTAGAAGCGTCGTAGTCTCACCTAGAATGTCTACTAAAGAGCAGCGGGACCGCCTCGAACTCCTCCAAGGGACGCCGGACTTGCTGATCCTCCCGACTCTCCTGGACGGCCCAACGCACGGCCACGCCATCGCGAAGATCATCGAATTCAACTCTGACGACGTTTTGCAGGTCGAACAGGGGTCGCTGTACCCGGCGCTGCACCGGCTCATCAAGCGGGGGCGGATTTCGTCCGAACAGGGCACCTCCGCAAACAATCGTCGAGCGAAGTTCTACCGCCTGACCGGCAAAGGCTGGCGGCAACGAACCCTGGAAACTAGGAAGTGGTTCAAACTCGCGGCAGCTATTGCCCACATTCTCCGGCCAGTTGGCCAGGAGGAATAGTCATGATACGACGCAAGCGAATGATGGACGAACTCGATGGGGACATTCGCGATCACATCGACCGGGAAACCGAGGAGAATATCGCACGTGGTATGTCGCCCAAAGAAGCTCGCTACGCGGCAATGCGCAAGTTTGGCAACGTGACCCGCGTCAAGGAAGACGTGCGCGACGTCTGGAGCGTCATCTGCCTGGGGCAGCTGTGGCAGGACATTCAGTACGCGCTGCGCATGCTTCGCAAATCTCCCGGCTTCGCCGCCACCGCCGTCTTGACTCTCGGTCTTGGCATTGGCGCTAATACCGCGTTATTTTCCGTGGTCAATGGCGTGCTACTCAACCCGCTGCCTTACCCGGACCCGGAGCAGGTCGTCATCGTGTCCGACAAGAGCTCTACTCTCCCAGAAACCTGGATCTCCTATCCCGACTTTCTCGACTGGGTGCGCGACAATCATTCTTTCTCTTCGCTCGCAGCCTACGAATCATTGGTCAGCTTCAACCTCCTCGGTCAAGGCGAACCGGAGCGCGTCCGAGCCACGGAAGTTTCTTCCACCTTTTTCCCCACCCTTGGCGTCGCCCCCATTCTCGGCCGGAATTTGTCGGCTGCGGAAGATCAACTGAACGGCCCGCCTGCCGTCCTCCTCAGCGGCGGTTTTTGGAAAACGAAATTCGGTGGCTCGCCGGACATCCTCGGCGAGGCCATCAACCTTGACGGCACCGACTACACCGTTGTCGGCGTACTTCCGGAGAATTTTTATTTTTGCTGCGAGAACATATCTTTTCGTCTCAGCGACGTCTACGTCCCCATCGGTGCGGACAAGAATCCGTGGATGCAGGATCGCAAATTCCATCCGGGAACCTATGCCGTCGGGCGACTGAAACCGAGAATCACGCTGAGCCAGGCTCGCGCGGACATGGACGGAATGGCGCACAATCTGGCTGCGACTTATCCGGACGCCGATAAAGATTTGGAGATCGCCGTCACGCCACTGAAGGAAGTGATGGTTCGCGATATCCGGCCGTTCCTGCTGGTGCTGCTGGCCGCAGTAGGATTCGTGCTGCTGATTGCCTGCGTCAACGTCGCCAACTTGCTGCTCGCGCGTTCCACCGGACGCGCGCGCGAATTTGCTATTCGCGCCGCGCTGGGCGCGAGCCAAGGCCGCGTCATCCGCCAACTATTGACCGAAAGCGTGCTGCTGACGATCGCTGGAGGCACGCTTGGTCTACTGCTAGCCTCATGGGGAAGCAGAGCGGCGCTGTCCGTGCTTCCCGGCACTTTGCCGCGCGCGAATGACGTGCGCATTGATCCGCGCGTCCTTCTCTTTACCCTGCTCGTCTCTCTTCTCGCCGGGGTTCTTTTCGGCCTCGCCCCTGCCCTCAAAACATCGCAACCCGATTTGCACGAAACTCTCAAAGAAGGAGGTCGCGGCACGAGCGGCACGGGTTATCGCACCCAGAGAGTCTTCGTCGTCGTCGAAATGGCCCTCACGGTTGTCCTTCTTGTTGGCGCGGGGCTCAGCATTCGCACTCTCGTTGGTCTCTGGAGTGTCAATCCCGGCTTCGACCCGCACAACGTGCTCAGCTTCAACGTTGGGTTTCCGCCTTCCATCGCCAGCGGCAACGCGACGCAAATTCGCGCCAGCTTTCGTCAACTCAGCGAAAAAATGGCCGCTGTTCCCGGCGTTCAGTCAGTTTCGCTGATGAATGCAGCGCTCCCCATGGGCGACAGGTATGACCTGAACTTTTGGATCGACGGACAACCCAAGCCCGCGACCGATAGCAACAAGCCTCTCGCCCTGTGGTATCTCGTAGGGCCCGATTACCTCAAAGTAATGAAAATCCCGCTCATACGCGGGCGCTTCCTCACGGCGCAGGACGCCGCCAATTCCCGGGGCGTCTGCGTCATCGACGAAGACTTCGCTCGCGAGTACTTCGGCAATCAGGATCCCATCGGCAAGCGCCTTAATTTTGACCTTGTATACAACCAGCTCGAAATCGTCGGTGTCGTCGGTCACGTCAAGCAGTTCGGCTTGGATGAAAACGACCGCTCACTCGCGCGAGCGCAGTTTTATGCTTCCGCTCTGCAGCTCCCCGACAATTTGACCCAGTCTTGGGTGAGCCTTACCGGCTACGTGATTCGCACGCAGGGTTCGCCGGATGCCTTCGTTGCCTCCATTCGCGATGCCCTCCGTGAATTCAACAGTAAGGCCGTTATGTTTCATACAGAGACCATGGACTCCGTCGTGGCGCGGTCGCTCACCTCGCGTCGGTTCGCCATGATTCTGCTCGCGGTCTTCGCCGCGCTCGCGTTGCTCCTCGCTAGCGTCGGAATCTACGGCGTGATTTCTTACATTGTCGGGCAGCGCACGCATGAAATCGCGATTCGCATGGCCCTAGGGGCACGAACAGGCGACGTGCTGAAGATCGTCCTCGGGCAGGGCGCGCGGCTCACCCTCCTCGGCGTGATGATCGGCCTGGCCGGCGCCGCTGGATTGACGCGTCTGATGAGCAGGATTCTCTACGGCGTTAGCGTCACCGACCCGCTCACTTTTGCCGTCGTCGCCATTGTTCTGACGCTCGTCGCGATGGCTGCCTGCTACATTCCCGCGCGCCGCGCCGTGCGCGTCGATAGCATCGTTGCGCTCAGACACGAATAATTCTTCGCGCGCAACTCTCTGCCCGCAACATTCTCTCCGCAACGCTCTCTCCCAGACTCTCTTCCGCAGACATGTGGGATTTGATGAGATTCCCGGCCGGCCCCCCGGGGTGACGGGCCACTCGGAAGTCGCAGGAAATTAGGTGTTGACAGCGGCGGCCTAACATGCACACTGGTTGGTATGTTAGCGTACTGTTCGGTATGTTAGTCGACAAGAAAGACTCAAAGACGCGCGCGCCGGTGGCTCGGAACCCCGAACGCACCCGGCGAAACCTTTTGCAGGCGGCGTTTGAGGAGATCCATCAGTCCGGGTTCCGGGGGACGGACCTGGAGACCATCCTGGACAAGGCCGGGGTAACGAAGGGCGCTTTGTATCACTATTTCGAGAGCAAAGAGGATTTGGGGTACGCGGTGGTGGACGAAGTGATCGCGGAGATCGGGCGGCAGAAGTGGTTGTTGCCGCTGCAAGATGCTGAAAATCCTATAGATGTGCTGACTGGAATTTTCCTTGGGAGTTCGACGAAGACGGAACACATTCGAGGCGGCTGCCCGGTGAATAACCTGGCTCAAGAGATGTCCCCGTTGGATGAGGGCTTTCGGAGGAGGATTGCGAAACAGTTTGATGCCTGGCGGGAGGCCATTGCGGAGGCGTTGCGTAGGGGGCAGCAAAAAGGACTGGTCCGCGACGACCTGAATCCGGAAGAAACGGCGACGTTCCTGATGGCGACGTACGAGGGGTATATCTCGCTGGCAAAGAACTCGCAGGACGCCGAAACGCTGCAATCCGGAATGAGAACCATGGCGAAGTACCTGGAGACGCTGCGAGCGAAAGGCGCATGAGGAAAGAGGCAGCGGGAGGGATTTGCCCGGGAGTTTGTATAAGGCGGGCGGCGTAAGCGTCCGAAAGCTCGTGGACGCGAGAAGGAGAGGGTGAAAGAGAAGGTGAGGGAGAAGAAGAGCCAATGTGCCCAGCATGCATAGCGAGCGCAGCGATAATCGCCGTTAGCACTACATCTCGAGGCGATTTTGCCGCGTTTGCCGGCAGGAAGCTTGCCACCATACGCCATGAAGCGCCCGGCATTCTCCTTGAAAACTCGAAAGTGAATTCCGGCCAAACCATCATGGGTTCCCAGACGATTCTGACTCCAGCGGTCCCAAAAAGGGAAAAATCCGTATGACAACGAAGGCCACAGAGCAATTCGAAAAACCACGATTTGAGAACAGGGACGCGTTCCTCATTGGAGGGTTCCAGGGGCACTTCAGCGATCCGCCGAGGGAAATTCCCACGCTTTGGCAGCGATTCGCTCCGCATATCGGCAGGGTTCCAAACCAAGTGGGTCCCGTGGCCTATGGCGTCGTGCTTTCTCTGTCGAAAGACGGGAGTTGCGACTACGTCGCCGGAGTCGAGGTTTCCGATCTCTCCCTGCTTTCCGCCGAATTCGCTCAGCTCTCGATACCGGCGCACCGCTACGCGATATTTGACCACCACGAGCACGTTTCCAAACTCGGTGAAACGATCGGCGCGATCTGGAACAAATGGCTTCCGGGATCCGGTGTCGAACTGGCACACGATCCAAAAGGCACTCCGGCGCTGTTTGAACGATATGGCAAAGCCTTCAATCCTCAGGAAGGTAAAGGGGACGTGGAGGTGTGGGTACCGGTCAAAGGATAAGTGTCGATCCCAGTTTGTTCGACGCTTCAAGGGAATTTGAGAAAGAAGGAGAGGAGAGAAGACGATGGCTTCGAGTACGGTCGAAAATCCAAAAGTCGTGTCACGCGACGAATGGCTAGCGGCGCGGAAAGAATTGCTCAGACAAGAAAAAGAGCTGACGCGACAGCGCGACGCGGTCAGCGCCAAACGGCGGGAATTGCCTTGGGTCAAAGTGGACAAGGAATACGTCTTCGATACGCCCGAGGGAAAGAAGCGTCTCTCCGACCTGTTTGAGGGGCGCAGCCAACTGCTTGTTCGTCATTTCATGTTTGGCCCCGGATGGAAAGAAGGATGTGTGGGCTGTTCGTTCGCCTCGGACCACGTCGGCGGGGCGCTGGTGCATTTGGAAAATCACGACGTGAGTTTTGTGGCGGTGTCGCGGGCTCCGCTATCGGAGATTGAAGCCTTCAAGAGACGGATGGGCTGGAATTTCCGGTGGATATCGTCGTTTGACAGCGACTTCAACTACGACTATCACGTTTCCTTCACCGACGACGAACTCGCGCAAGGCGAGATCTTCTACAATTTCGACCGGATCAAGCTACCTTTCCAGACCAACGAGTTGTCCGGCATCAGCGTGTTTTACAAGGATTCCGCGGGAGACGTGTTCCACACCTACTCGTGTCATGCGCGGGGAGACGAGGGTGGGCTGACGACGTACTTCTATCTCGACCTGACGCCGAAAGGCCGGAACGAAACAGGGCCCGGCCACAACCTGGGCGATTGGGTGCGGCACCACGACCGATACGATGCAGGCGGTTTCGTGGATGCGTCGGGACGTTACCACGAAGAAAAGAAATCGAGCGACTGCTGCCACGCAAAAGAAGCGGGGTCCTAAACAGGAGCTCTAGACCCCCCAACCGTATTTTTCAGCGTGCTCGAAGGTTTGCTGCATTTCCTGGTGAAGTAGGTCGAGGAAGGTCGAGGTGCTGAGCATCTTGGCGCCGGGTTCGGGGAGGTCATCGGTGCGATACCCGGCGCCAAGAAGGCGGAGGACCAATCACACACCCCGCTCCGGCGTAGCCGGTGGCTCGTGGCGAAAGCTCGCTGGCACTGAAACTCCCGCTGGCCGGGCTGCGTAGTATCCTCAGTCCCGGAGGTCCAGCGTGCCCTGGTTCTACGACTATTTCTTTACCGTGGTCTGGATCGCCTTTCTTCTTTATTGGCAGATCAAAGCCGTCGGTACGAAAACCACGCAGCGTCTCGAGCCCGTCGCCTCGCGCATCCTGCGCGCCCTCACCTTCCTGATCGCGATCATCCTGCTCTCGACAACTCGCATCCCGCTGCGCTGGCTTTATCTTCAGCTCTGGCCGGCGGGGCTTTGGTCGTTTTGGCTGGGAGCTGCCGTGATGGTCGCCGGTCTTCTCTTCGCCGTCTGGGCGCGAGAGCACTTGGGAAGCAACTGGAGCCGCTCCGTCACGATTAAGCAGGGCCACGAGCTGATCACCACGGGGCCCTATGCAGTGGTCCGTCACCCAATCTACACCGGTATTCTGACCGGGTTCCTTGGCACCGCGATCGCCCTTTCCCAGGTGCGCGGATTTATCGTTTTCCTCCTTATCTTCCTCATTCTCTGGCTCAAGCTCCGCATGGAGGAGCAATGGATGCGCTCCCAGTTTGGGGAAACCTACGCCACCTATGCTCATCACACCGCCGCCCTGGTGCCTTATCTCTTCTGATCACCGCGTCTCGATCCATTTACGCGAGCCCCTTCGGCGAGGCGGTTCAGTTATTACCAGCAGGCCATGCGGACCGCAGGGCACGATCCAGAGCGGATAGGTAATGTGAGACGGGCAAGGGTCTGTCTAGGAACGACGTGTTGTAGGGATGAAAATCGATCTACCTCGCTTTTTCGGGGGATATGACCGTGCCCTCGAGCCGCCTCTTCCGGTCGGTGTGATAAAGGACGTTACCAGGAAGAAAGGAAATCGACGCCACTGCCACGAGAAGGAAGTCGGCGCGTGAACGGGGTTTCTAGACGCCCCAGCCGTATTTCTCGGCGTGCTCGAAGGTTCGTTGCATTTCCTGATGGAGTATGTCGAGGAAAGTCGAGGTGCTGACCGTCTTGGACCCGGGTTCGGAAAGATCCTCGGTGCGGTACCCTGCGCCAAGAACGCGGGTAACCGACTGTTCGACCCAATCGGCTTCGAGGCCGAGGCCGAAGGTGTCTCGGAGCATCATGGTGGCGCTGAGGATCGAACCAACGGGGTTGGCTACATCTTTTCCGGCAAGGCTTGGCGCGGAGCCGTGAATCGGCTCGAAGAGCGGCGCGCTGGAGCCAAAGCTTGCGGAAGGAATCAGCCCGATCGAGCCGAGCAGCGCGGCGGCAGCGTCGCTGAGAATGTCGCCAAACATATTCGAGCTGAGCACGACGTCGAACTGCGTGGGCCGAAGAATCAATTGCATGGCGGCATTATCGACGTACATATGCTCGAGCTTGACGGCGGGAAAGACGGAGCCGATGGCGTTCACGGTGCGGCGCCAGAGCTGCGAGCTGGTAAGGACGTTGGCCTTGTCGACCGAGCAGAGCCTGCGCCCGCGGCTGTCTGCCCGCTGGAAGGCAAAGGTGGCAATGCGCTCGATCTCGGGAGTCGAGTAAGACTCGGTATCGAAGGCGCGCTCGACGCCGTGCTCGACAACATTGGCGCGCGCGCCGAAGTACATGCCTCCCGCCAGTTCGCGCACGATTTCAATATCCAAGTCGCCGAGGCGCTCCGGGCGCAACGGCGAAATGCCGCGAAGAGGCTCGATCAATTTGACAGGGCGCAGGTTCACATGAAGACCGAGACCTTTGCGAAGCGCGAGGAGCCCGGTCTCTGGCCGCTTTCCCACGGGAAGCGAATCCCACTTCGGTCCTCCGACGGCCCCGAGGAAAACCGCATCGGCCCTACGGCAGGCGTCCAGAGTTTCATTCGGCAGCGGATTGCCGGTCTTATCAATGGCGGCGCCCCCGATGGGCAGCTCCACCATTTCGAACTTATGTTGAAATTCGCGCGCGCACTCCTGAAGAACGCCAGCAGCGGCGCGGGTCACTTCCGGACCGATGCCATCACCAGGGAGTAGAACGATCTTTTTTTTCAGCTTCACGGGGTTCCTCGAATCTGTACTTAGAGCTCCGCCGGGGCTCCCGTCGCGTGGGACACCGGTGTGGCAACCGCTTTACGGTGGATCACTTCGTGAGCGATGGCCATCAGATCCCGGGCACGCACCTGTTTGGCGGTGTCGGCGAAAGCGGTTACGCGACGATAGCATTCGGCCAGCTCGGCGTCGCTCGGGCTATAGCCCAGTTCCTTCAGCGTTTCGCGGAGGGCGTGCCGTCCCGAGTGTTTGCCGAGAACCAAAGAACGTGAAGGGACGCCCACAGTTTCCGGCGAAATAATTTCGTAGGTCAACGGGTTCTTAATGATGCCGTCTTGGTGGATGCCGGCTTCGTGGGCAAACGCGTTGGCACCCACGACGGCTTTGTTCGGCGCCACCTGCGCGCCCGTAATTTCGGTGAGCAGGCGGCTGGATTTGTACAGTTCGTTGAGCTTGAGTTTGGTGCTTACGCCAAAACTTTCCTTGCGGACGGCCAGAGCCACGGCCACTTCCTCAAGGGCGGCGTTGCCTGCGCGTTCGCCGATGCCGTTTACGGTGCATTCGATTTGGCGAACTCCAGCGCGCACGGCCGCGAGGGAATTTGCGACGGCGAGGCCGAGGTCGTCATGACAATGTGCGCTCAGGGTGATGTGTTGCGGGTCGTTGAGGTGCTCACGCACGCGCAGGAACATCCGCGCATATTCTTCCGGCACGGCGAAGCCCACGGTGTCTGGCAAGTTCAACACCGTGGCGCCGGATGCGACTGCCGCAGCACACGCGACGCAGAGAAACTCTAGATCCGTTCTACCCGCGTCCTCAGCCGAGAATTCCACTTCCTCGACGAAATTTTTCGCCAGGCTGATCATCGAGCAGATCGCTTCGAGCGCCTGCTCGCGCGTGATGTGCAGCTTCACCTGAAGGTGCAGGTCCGAAGTAGCCAGGAAGACATGCATCCGAGGGTATTTGGCGGGCTTGAGGGCTTCCGCAGCGGCCAGAATGTCGTCTTTTCTTGCACGGGCCAGGGCCGCGATGGGTACCTCCGTGACTTCCTTCGCGACGGCCTTTACGGCTTCCAAGTCGCCCTTCGAGGCGATCGGGAAGCCCGCTTCGATGACATCCACGCCCAACGCAGCAAGTTGGTGGGCCATGCGAATCTTTTCGCTGGTGTTCATGGAGAAGCCAGGAGACTGTTCGCCGTCGCGGAGAGTGGTGTCAAAGATCTGAACGTGGCTCATGCCGCTACCTCCCCAACCTACTCATCCAGTTACGCATAGAGCGGAAGCGTTAGTCCAATTTATCTTCGTTCTGTATTTGATAATTCTGCCTTATACTAGCGAGAACTGGTACCGGACTGATGGACCTCGGCGAATTACAGGTATTTCTTACCGTGGCAAGGGAGGGCAGCTTCTCGCGGGCTGCGGAGCGGCTATACCGCACCCAGCCGGCTGTTAGCCTGGCCATCCGAAAGCTAGAGGACTCGTTAGGGCAGCCCCTGTTTGTGCGGGGGGCCCGGCCGGTTCGGCTAACGGATGCCGGCGCCCTGCTGCGCGAGTACGCGGAGCGGCTCCTGAATCTGCGCGATGAGGTGAAAAAGGGGCTACTGGAGTTGGAGGGACTGAAGCGCGGGGAACTAGGCCTTGGCGTGAATGAGAGTTCGATCCATGCCCTGCTGCCGGCGCTATCGAAGTTCCGGGAGGCGCATCCGGGGGTGCAGGTGCGGTTGCATCGGATGTTTTCCAGGGACATCCCGCACGAAGTCGTGAATTACAGGTTGGATCTTGGCGCGGTTTCCTTCGTGCCGCGCGACACGCAGTTACAGGCCACGGAGATCCTGAAGGATGAACTCACGTTTGTGGTGCCGCCGAAACATCCGCTGGCGAAGCGGCGCGAGGTGGAGATCGAGGAACTGGGGAAGGAGTCCTTTATCGCGCATATTGTGGAATCGCCATTCCGGCGGCGCGTCATCGAGCTTTTCGCGCGGCATCGCACCGCTCTGAACATGCCGATGGAAATGCCGACGATCGAAAGCATCAAGCGCTTCGTGCAGATGGGCATGGGCGTGGCAATCGTGCCGCGCATGTGCGTTGCTTGGGAGGTCGAACACGGCTGGCTGAAAGAAATCAAAATTAAAGACTTGAATATCCCGCGGCACCTGTACATCATTTCGCGGCGGGGTGCGCGGCTGCCGCACGCGGCGACGGAATTCATGCGGCTGCTGAAGTCCGAGTAAGAACGAGGGTTAGGGCTTCGTTGCGGAGGCTTCTTCGACGGTTTTGTAGATGGGCAATAGCTTCTGGAGTCCCGCCACGGTCACCACGGCCGATGGCTGAGAGCCGAGAGCGGCCAGCGCGAACGTTTTCCCTTGACTTCGACGGTTCACGAATAGCGAGACAAGTCCACCCACGCCCGCGGAATCCAGAAACTTGACAGCACTCATGTCCAAGACGAGGTGCTGCGCCGGCTCAGGGCGTATTCGCTGAATGAATTCGTTAACCGTCTCGAGGCTGAGTTTTCCACTTGCGCGATAAGTTGTTAGGGAATCGCTGCTGGTTTGTTGCTTTTCAAGCTGAAGGAGAGCTGATGGCATCGGCTACCTGCGGCACCTAGGCTTAGAGCAGGAGATAAAAAAGATTAACACGGCGAGGATAGCAGAACCGGGGGCGGTTCCACAATGGAACTTGAATGCCATCCTTAGATTCTTCGAATGATGCTCCATTAACGATTCATATATATATATCTCACGGCAGCGTAATCACGCTCGGCTTTCACGACATTCGCTGAATTGCTCCGTTCAGCCAAGGATTTGCATGCGGTCCCTGACTGGTGTTCGAAACGAATTTTCAGCGCTTCCATTTGTTGCTTCGTCCTGCTCGCTATTCAGCCGACCACATCACCTTGCTACGCCTAAACGCAGCAGCCATTTCTGTTCGCGAGCGATGTCGGGAACGGCAAGTTTACCGACGCCGCGGTATTCACGCGCAACGACGAAACGGACGATTTGGCGGAAGTCAGCGGGTTTCCGTTTACGGCGATTCATTCGACCGCTTGCGTGATGAACGAGATCGACCCACGGTTTCAGTGGGACGGTCACTTTTGCGTGCAGCGGGGCGCCGCTTAATGCGACGTGCACTGCCCCAGCGAGCGTGGCGGTAAGCAGCGGCGCGGCCAGCAATTTCACGGTGACGGTGACCACGAGCGCCAGTACCAGTTCGACGGCGATGCCGGCGTTTCCGAGCGGCAGGCTGCCTGCGGCTTACTTCAGACAGCGGCGCCATCGGCCAATCCGAAGCAGCAATTTTCGTTGGGCCCGTTCGCCCTCACCTTAACGGTTGATTGAGGCTCGATTCGCGTAGCTTACGCGATAAATCACGCACGCTCCGTCGTCGCTGACCAGCAACGAGCCGTCCGGCGCCACGGCGACTCCAACGGGCCTGCCGTTCACATTGTGGCCGGTCGGATCCGGCACCAAGCCGGTGAGGAAGGGCACAGGGTCGGCGTTGGCCTTGCCATCCTTGAAACCGACGAAGGCAACCTGGTAGCCATTGCGGGTGGAGCGGTTCCACGAGCCATGTTCAGCAATAAAGGCGCCGCCTTGATACTGGGCTGGAAATTGCTTCGCGATATAGAAAGCAAACTGAAGCGGAGCTACGTGCGCGCCGAGAAGCACGTCGGGAATGATGGCCTTCGCAACCAAATCCGGTTTCTGCGGTTTGACGCGCGGATCGACATTGTCCCCGATATAGCTGTAGGGCCAGCCGTAGAAGGCCCCGTCCTTAATCGAAGTGAAGTAGTCGGGAGGAAGATCGTCTCCAAGCTCGTCACGCTCGTTCACGCTAACCCACATGACGCCGGTAACGGGTTCGAGAGCAAGGCCCACAGCATTACGCAAGCCGGTGGCGTAGAGTCGCGCATTTTTCCCATCGGGATCGGCAATCGTCACGGCGGCGCGGCGCTGATCTTTCTCAAAGTCGATATTGGAAGAGGAACCGATGCTTAGGAAGAGCTTTGTCCCATCGGCGCTAAACGCGATGGTGCGGGTGGTGTGTCCTCCCCCGGGGTACTCCATCAGGCGTTCGGCATCTCCGGTACGCTTGGACGTTTGTTTGTCGTAGTGGAAGCGAACCAAGGAAGTCATGTTGCCCACGTAGACGTAGTCGTCATGAAAGGCGATTCCGAACGGCTGGTTCAAGTGTTCGGCGAAGATTTCCCGTTGCTGCGCCTCGCCGGTATGTTGCGGGTCGCGCAGAATGACGACTTGCCCGCCCCCGGTGTCAGCCACAAAGATGTCTCCGTTCGGAGCGACCGCCAGAAAGCGGGGATTCTTGAAACCGGAGGCAAAAACGTTGGTGTGGAACCCGGCCGGGACGGTGGGGAGAAAGCCGGCGGGAGGCTTGGCGCTGTGGGGCCCATTTCCAGCAGATTTCGTGGCAAAGGGGGATGGGAGATTCGGTTTTTTCCCATAAGTTACTTGCGCACACGCGGGGACCGCGGACCACAGAATGCTGTTAAACAGAATGACAGCGGCTAACTTGGAAGTTTTCATCCAATCCTCGGTCTTTCCTTTGTTCCGTCGAGACCTGTACGTACTGTGATTATGGATGCCCCGCGTACGGGTCAGGTTTTAGGTGGCTCGGGCTCATCGAATTTCAAATGGCGCAAATGTAAGCCCTTGTTCACCGTTCGCGCATCCAATACTATAGTTGCCGCTCTGTCGGTAGCCACTTCAAGCTGGAGTTTTTCTCATGCGACAGCTCGCCCGTCCAGCGCATGTTCTCTTTTCCTTTCTTTTCCTATTGACGATTTGTGCCCCGGCCTGTCCGGCATCCTCTCGGACGAGCAGCGCATTCCCGAAGCCAGCGATGGACAACCCTGTTGCCACATCCCACGGCCAGGAAACCGCCGTCCTATCCGGCGGTTGCTTCTGGGGGATACAAGCCATTTATGAGCACACTCGCGGCGTGCTTTCGGCCACTTCAGGCTATGCCGGCGGGTCGGCCGATACGGCGCACTATGACGTCGTTAGTGGCGGGAATACCGGCCACGCCGAAAGCGTGCGGGTGATCTTCGACCCCGCGCAGATCACGTATGGGCAGATCTTGATGATTTTCTTCTCCGTGGCGCATGACCCTACGGAACTTAACAAACAGGGACCGGATTGGGGCTCGCAATATCGCTCTATGGTTTTTTACTCGAATACGGAGCAAAAAAGGATTGTGGATGCGTATATCGCGCAGCTAACGTCCGCGAGAGTGTATCCACAGAAAATCGTCACGCAAGTGGCGCCGCTAACGGAATTTTATCCAGCGGAGAGCTATCACCAGGACTACGTGAAGCACCACCAGACCAATCCGTATATTGTGATCAATGACCTGCCGAAGCTGGCCAATTTCAAGAAATCGTACCCAGAGCTTTACCGAGAATACTGACCACAGCTTAGCGAAAAACCAGAGTGCGAGCGCATAAACACTCGCCTAAAAGCCTTTTATTGGAAATATCCTCTTGACGCGGTGGTTGCGCGGCGGTATGAAGAAAGTCCGCGCGGAGCGTCGTACGTCCCTGCCCCTTCCCTTTACCCGCTGCGCGATTAAACCAAGATTCGTTAGGAGGAACTATGTGTGCTGTTCGTGCAATCCCCGAGGGATTTCACACCATTACGCCGTCGATCGTGTGTAAAGGCGCCGCCAAGGCGATTGAATTCTACAAAGAGGTGTTTCGTGCGAAGGAAATCGCTCGCATGGTAGGACCAGGAGGATCGATCGGGCATGCCGAATTACAGATCGGCGACTCCCGTCTGATGCTCAGCGATGAATTCCCAGGCATGGTCAGCGCGCCTGGGCCAACGCCACACACCTGCACTTCACTACATATCTATACCGACAATGTCGACGAGCTTTATGAGCGCGCCGTCAAGGCCGGATGCAAGGTGGAGCAGCCGCTGCAAGATCAGTTCTGGGGCGACCGCTATGGGAAAGTTCGCGATCCCTTCGGCCACACCTGGGGCTTGGGTCAGCATAT
>Ga0187783_10001523_pt1 | contig 17153 bp, 16 predicted proteins | sample 1015_SJ02_MP02_2_FD_132471 | JGI IMG/M metagenome (GOLD analysis project Ga0187783, IMG submission 132471) | Tropical peat soil microbial communities from peatlands in Department of Meta, Colombia - 1015_SJ02_MP02_20_MG | ecosystem: Environmental > Terrestrial > Soil > Wetlands > Peat | place... | reverse complement strand
TGAGTCGGCCGAGGGCATTCAAAGCGGAATCCTAGGGCACCTTCCACCTTGGCCGCGGAAGGCGCTCAATAATTCGGTCATTGCGATGGAACAGGCCTATCGTCAACGCAAGGGCCTGCCGTTGCTCAGTGAGGCGGACGTCGAGGCCTTGAAGGCCGGCCAACCGATGTCCTGGGAGGCGGGCGGAGTTGCTCCTAGTGCCGCAGCTCCCGCCGCTACAGCTCCGGCTGCTCCGCCTGCAGTTGCGGCCGCTCCCCTACCGCCGGTAGCAGCAACCATGCCGGCGGGCGGAAACGGCAACATCAGCGAGGAGGTTGCCAAGTGGGTTTCCCAGGGCAAGAAGTGGAGCAAGTCTGCGATTGCCGCCGAGCAGGCCCGGCGCAACCGGAAGGGTCTGGCTTCACTCACCGAGGCTGAAATCACGGCCCTGCTCGGAGAACCAGCCGCACCCGCGCCCGCCGCCGCAGCTCCGGTTTCTGCTGCCGGTCCGGCTCCGGCGGCGCCTCGCCCTGCCGCTCCGGCCATCGTTGCCTCGGCGGCAGCTTCGGTGGCACGCGCTGGTGAATCGACCAGATACGTGGGAACTCCTGCAGTAGGGACATCGCGAGCCGCGGCGGCTGGAGGAGTCGCAGCGGTGGGTCCCGAAGATAATGAGATGAATCGCTCCCGTCGTCGCATGGTGTGGGCTTCAGTGGGAGCATTTCTAACTGCCTGGCTTCTTGCCTTCTTCCGTTTCTTCTTGCCGCGCACTCTTTTTGAGCCTGCAACCAGCTTCAAGATTGGTTATCCCGAGGAGTACGGCCTTGGGGTTGACACCAAATGGCAGCAGAAGTACCGCATCTGGGTGGACCGTACGCCCGACCGACTGTTCGTGATCTACGCACGCTGCACCCACCTGGGCTGTACTCCCGACTGGAAACCCAGCGAGAATAAATTCAAGTGTCCCTGCCACGGCAGCGGATATGACAGCGAAGGCATCAACTTCGAGGGACCTGCCCCGCGGCCGATGGACCGAGCGCATCTGGAGAAAGCACCCGATGGCCAGATTCTGGTCGATGTTTCCAGACTCTATCAGTGGCCGAAGGGCCAGCCGAGCCATTTCAACGACGACGGATCGTTTCTGCCTGTCTAACGGGTAGTGACGCGATTTTGAGCGAGTTCCTCGACGGGTTGGGAGGGATGGAAATGCCGGAAGGAAACGAAAACGGCAAGAATGGCAATCGAGTCGGCCTGCTGGAGCGGGTGAAGGCCGGGGTGAAAGAGGATGTGCAATCCCTCAAGACGGAGATGCCGGCGAAGGTCAAAGAGCAGATTGAAGGACTGAAAGACCCGACCAAAACCCAGGTTTACACTTCGATCTTTCGCCACAAGCACGATGACACGCCCAGGAATCGGGCGCTCGGGGTGCTCTCGAACGTCTTCCTGCATCTCCATCCCGCCAAGATCAACCGCGACGCAGTTCGCTACAGCTACACCTGGGGCATGGGTGGAATTACCTTCTATTTGTTTATCGTGCTGACCTTCACCGGCGTGCTTCTGATGTTCTACTACCACCCGAGCAAAGTGCAGGCCTTCCGCGATGTCTTGTATCTCGAGCACGATGTCCCGTTTGGCAAGCTGCTTCGCAACATGCATCGCTGGGCTGCGCACCTGATGGTGATTGCGGTGTGGTTGCATATGTTCCGTGTGTTTCTGACCGGTTCGTACAAGAAGCCGCGGGAGTTCAACTGGAATATCGGTGTCTTGTTGCTGGTCTTCACCCTCCTGCTTTCCTTTACCGGCTATCTTCTGCCGGACGATCAGCTGGGGTTTTGGGCGGTGACGGTGGGGACAAACATGGCGCGTGCCACTCCTCTGCTGGGACACGAGGGTCCCTTCGGCAGGCAGTTGGGCATGACTCCCTACAACGACGTGCGTTTCGGATTGCTTGGAGGATCGATTGTCGATGCGAATGCTCTTTTACGTTCCTACATCTGGCATTGCATTGGCATCCCAATCGTCGCCTCGGTTTTGATGATCGTTCATTTTTGGCGCGTGCGAAAAGACGGCGGGATCTCCGGACCAGCCCCGGTGATGCTGACGGAGGAGGCGGACAAGCCGCGCCGACGAGTTGAATAGCCTCAGCCCGATGGGCAAGCCCTGTCTGATGTGCGGGATTGGCGAAGGGTTCCCCATGGCGGGCGACGGCAACCTGCTGGTTCGGAGTTGAAATGGATTGGCATCAGCTTTGGGAGATCGCTTCCGCACCTGACAATGTCCCAATCGTAGCCCTGATTCCACTCTTGGTGTTCTATATCTATCTGGCGTGGAAGCAGGCGAGGGCCAACGACGACCTGATCGCGGAGCTGGAAACCCAGCCGGCTTTGGCTAAGACTCACCACCGCAAGACCTGGCCCTTCCGCCCGGGATGGCAAAAAGAAATCCACGTCTGGCCCTTTCTCCTGCGCATTGAATTCCTGGCGGCCATCATCGTCACCATTGTTCTGATGATATGGTCGATCACCCTGTATGCGCCGCTCGAAGAACCGTCCAACCCGAACCTCACCATGAATCCGGCGAAAGCGCCTTGGTACTTCCTCGGACTGCAGGAAATGCTCGTCTACTTCGATCCCTGGATTGCCGGCGTCGTGATGCCAACGCTGATCATCGTCGGCCTCATGGTCATACCCTACATCGACACCAATCCCTTGGGCAGTGGCTATTACACCTGGAAGCAACGCAAGTTTGCCATCGGCACGTTTCTGTTTGGGTTCATCGTTCTGTGGGTATCGATGATCATCATCGGGACGTTCATTCGCGGTCCGGGTTGGCAGTGGTTCTGGCCGGGACAGACCTGGGACCATAATCGCCTGATTTACGAGGTGAACCGGGATTTACCCGACATCTTTGGCATTACGTCGAATTTGGGAAAGGGAATTTTCGGGGCAATCGTGGTAGGCGGCTATTTCCTCGTCGGCGGGTTCATCGCCAATGCTCTCTTTCGCCGCTTCCAGGCGAAGGATTATCGGCGCATGAGCTTCCTGCAGTACAACATCATGATGGTCTTCCTGCTCATTATGATCGCATTGCCCTGCAAGATCCTGCTGCGATTGCTATGGCACATCAAGTATGTCTGGATCACTCCGTGGTTCAACGTGTGAAGCTGAGCTTTGTTTTTCTGCGTTGCGCCGACGTTCGGCCTAACGCGAATGGCCTAAGAACCAGCAACTAACGACGGCATGGGAGAACCTGGTGCCTGAACAACCCGTCCCGGAGCAAGACCCGCTAGTCACGAAGTCGTACGCGATCCACTACGTAATTGCCATGGCAATCCTCATGGCGACTCTGTTCTGGGCATTGTGGGACGAAGCCTATGGGCAGCGCCCGTGGAAGGCCTTTCAGCACGTGTGGAAGCAGCGCTACCTTGCTTTCTTGAAGACGGCAGAGTCGAAGTCGACCAAGGCCGAAGATGCTGTCGAGCAGAATCCGGATTACCGTCAACTCGAGGCTGCCTATAAGCAGGCCTATCAGGCGGCCGCGCCTCGCCGGGATGAGCTGCAGAAGCAGATCAGCGACCTGAACGCCAAAATTCTAGCCGTGCAGGCTGTGTTTACCGACCGGCGCGCGTACGTCAACGCTCTGACTTACGAGATGGAAACCGACACGAGCGCCGCCGACAAGCAAAGCAAGCAAAATGAAATCCGCGATTACAAAAAGAAGGTTTCCACCGTCGAGTATCCCGACGGTAGCAATGCGAAGTACGACTACGCCCAACTCGAAGAAACCTACAACCAGCTCAGAGACGAACGAACCAAGCTGAACGCCGAACTGGGCGAGGCGTTGAAGCCCGTGACCGAGGCCAACACCAAGATGTCTGCCTACGTCAACGAGCATATGGTGGATCTCACGCCGACGCAGATTGACGGCCTGGAAAAGAAAACCGCCGAGTGGGATCCGAAGATTGTGCAGATTAACGTAGCCGAGGCCAACATCGTCGACCGCTGCGAGTCCTGCCACATGGGAATTCGCGAACCCCTCCGCCTCACGCCGGCATCGATGACGGCCAAGGGAGAGAAGAAGCCCGATGAATACGCCAATGCCTTTGTCAGCCATCCTGAGCCAGAACTCTTGAAAATTCACGACCCCGACAAGTTTGGGTGTTCGCCCTGCCACCAGGGAAATGGGCGCGCCACCACCAGCATCGAGAAAGCGCATGGCAATTACGAGCACTGGCTGTGGCCGCTCTTCCCCAAGGAGAATGCCGAGGCTGGCTGTCAGACGTGCCACTCGGCCGACATGGTGCTGGTGGTGGGCGATGTAGGCGGGACGATTAGCGAAGGCAAGGATTTGTTCCGCCAGAAAGGTTGCGTCGGCTGCCACCGCTACGAGGGATACGACAAGGAACCGGAGGAGTTGAACACGGTCAGCCAGCAGATCAAGCAATTCGAACAACAGAAGAAAGAAAACGTGAAAGTTGCCGCCGATTTGATGAAGCAGGCGGACACGGCGGAGAGCAACGAAGAGGCCAACCGCCTGAACGACAAAGCCATTGCCCTGAAAGTTGCCAACAGCAAGCTCGATGGTCGTATCCAGCAGCTCGACTTCCAGTCGCACAGCCTGATGCAAGACATGAAAAAGGTCGGACCGAATCTGAAGGACGTTCGCCTCAAGCTGAATAAGAACTGGATTCCGGTCTGGCTGAAGAAACCGACCGACTTCCGCCCGACCACCAAGATGCCGAACTTCCGCCTGACCGACCATCAAATCCAGGCCATTTCCGCCTACCTGTGGCAATCGGCGCTGACCGGCCCCTTGCCGGCGCAGAAAGCGGGAAACCCGGAACACGGGAAGGAACTCTTCGAGACGCGTGGCTGCTTAGCCTGCCATTCGATCGGCGAAGGCGACCGGTTGATGGGCGGCACATTTGCCGCCAATCTCAGCCGCGTCGGCGAAAAGGCGAATTACGATTACCTGGTACGGTGGATTCACAACGCACGCGAACGCACGCGTCCCTATTGTCCATACGAGAAGAAGGATGTTGGTCCCGAGGATTACGCTAAAAAAGGCTTGCCCTATCAGTTTGACCTCGAACACAGCCAGTGTCCCAATGATGGCCACGAGCTCCAAGTTCAGAACATGACGGTGATGCCGAGCCTGCGGCTCAGCGTGGAAGATGCACAAGACATTGCTTCCTATCTCATGACTCAAAAGAAGAACCAGCCGTCGGATTACGCCGCAGCCTCCTTCATGGACGATCCGAGCCTGAAAGATGAGGGCAAGAGGTGGATTCGCCACTACGGCTGTGCGGGCTGTCACGAGATCGCAGGCCTTGAGGATGAAGGCCGCATCGGGACGGAGCTGACGTTTGAAGGCAGCAAGCCGATCGAGCGCCTGGACTTTGCTCTGTTCACCGTGCCGGCCGAACGCGGCAGCATGGAACCCATCACCGATGCTGAAGATTTGGCACGGCTGCCGGACGGTCCTGCCACCGGCCCCTGGTACAGCCACAAGGGCTTCTTCGAGCACAAGTTGGCGGAGCCCAACGTCTTCGACAAAGGCAAGACCAAGTCCGAGACCGAGGCTCTGCGGATGCCGAATTTGCACCTGGCACAGGGGCAGATTCGTGCGCTGACCACGTTCCTTCTGGGGAGCGAGGAAAGTTCCCTGCCCCCGGAGTATCAATACAGACCCGGCGACGCGCGTCACGATATTCAGGAAGGCTGGTGGATCGTCAAGAAGTACAACTGCATGGGGTGTCATCAGTTCCTGCCTGAACAGAAGACGGTTCTGATGGGCTTGCCGCAATATCGCGATACCCCAGAGCAGTTGCCCCCCAAACTCCTCACCGAAGGCGCACGCGTAAATCCGGAGTGGCTGCGGCGGTTCCTGTCGAACCCCTCGTTGAGCGAAACCGACACCAACCGCAACGGGGTGCGTCCGTATCTGAAAGTCCGCATGCCGACGTTTTCCTTCTCCGACAACGAACTGCGGAAGCTGGTACGCTTCTTCGAGGCGCTCTCGCAGCAGCCCTTGCCTTACATTCCGGAACAGGTGCCACTGCTGAGTGCAAAAGAGACAGACATGGCCCGTAGTTTGTTCTCGAGCACGGCAGCTCCTTGCCTCAAGTGCCACGCTACCGGCGATCCTGAGCACGACAGAATTGCCACCGCGCCGAATTTTCTTCTGGCGAAAGACCGCCTGAAACCGGACTGGGCGGAACGTTGGGTGCTCGATCCCCAGGCAATCAGTCCGGGTACCTCCATGCCTTCCGGGTTATTCCGTCGGGCCAACAATCAATGGGTTTTTGCCGGGCCAACACCGCCATCTTTCGAGGGATATGAAAAGGATCATTCCAAGCTTCTGGTGGATTACATTTTTCAGCTCACCCCGGAAGAGCAGAAGCGTGTAGCCTCCTCGATGGGGAAAGCCACGGCATCGACCGACAGGCCGAGTAAGTCCGGGCGGGCTGCGGCATCCTCAACGGCTGCAGCGAGCGGCGGTTCGCGTTAAAATGTTAGGTTCATCTCAATGAGGAGCGTCATCCCGAGCACTCTGGCACCACCCATCTGGCGCCGGGTGGTGCTCGGCCGCGAGCACTTTGGAATTCTCACGAGATCCGCGGGAGTGGAGGCTTTTCGAGTGGCTCGTGCGCCTCGAGAAGCTTCAAAATTCTTTACGAAAGGGCGACATGATGAATAAGAAGGTATGGATCGTAATGCTCGGGTTGGTGTTTCTTCTTGGCTGCAGCAAGAAGGAAAGCGAGACCAGTGAAGCACAACCTGCTGGGGCGGCGCCTGCAGCGCCGGCGGCGACTCCCATCGACCCCACTACCGTGGCCAGCGTAAGTGGAACCGTGAAGTTCGATGGAGCAGCTCCCAAGCCGGCTAAGATTGACATGAGCCAGGATCCTGCGTGCAAGGGGACGAACGCAGCGGAGACCATCGTTGCCGACAACGGCGACTTGGCCAATGTCTTCGTGTATGTGAAGGATGGGCTGGGAAGCAGGACCTTTGATGTGCCCTCGCAAGCGGTGACCATTGACCAGCAGGGTTGCAAGTATCATCCCCATGTGCTCGGTGTAATGACGGGGCAAAACATTGAGATCAAGAATGACGATCCCACCACCCACAACATCCACCCGACCCCCCAGTCCAACCGGGAATGGAACGAATCGCAGCCGCCACAGTCGGCTCCGATCGAGAAGAACTTTGCGCGCGAAGAGATCATGCTTCCGGTGAAGTGTAACCAACACCCGTGGATGCGGATGTACATCAACGTGGTGAAGAACCCCTTTTTCGCGGTCACTGGTCCGGACGGGAAATACGAAATTAAGGGTCTCCCCCCGGGCGATTACACGATTGCTTTCGTCCAGGAGAAGCTAGGCGAGAAGGATCAGAAGGTCACACTGGCAGCCAAGGACAGCAAGACACTGGATCAGGCCTTCAAAGCGGAATAGCGGCCAGAATGGAAGCAGGAAGGTCAGGTTTCCACCTCTGCTTCCAGTGATGTGTCCCTCCACGAACGCGGAGGTGGCTGGGGAACTCCATGGTCAAGGGGCTCACTCTGAAAGGTCTCTCGACACCCTATAACCGGTCTCTTCACAGGTTTGCGGTGTTTCTGGCCGGTTGGACGTTTCTGCTGATCATCGCCGGTGCCTTGGTGACCAGCAACGACGCCGGCTTGTCAGTTCCAGATTGGCCCACCTCCTTCGGTTCGCTTTATAAGATCCCGCACATGGTGGGCGGGGTGCGCTTTGAGCACACCCATCGCATGATCGCCCAAGGTGCTGGTCTTCTGACCATCATTCTTGCCGTCTGGACCTGGCGGGCTGACCAGCGACCTTGGATGAAATATCTGGCAATCGGTGCGCTCGGCACAGTCATCGCCCAAGGTATTTTGGGCGGGCTTACCGTGCTGTTCTACCTGCCGCCAGCGGTTTCCTCAGCCCACGCGGCGCTAGCGCAAACCTTCTTCTGCCTTACCGTGGCGATTGCGATGTTTACCGGTCCCCGGTGGGTGGAGGAGGTTCCCAAAGTGGAGGCCGACGTCCGTCGTCCTCGACTCTTCACCCTCGCCTTGCTTTCCATCCTCGTGCTCTATGTGCAGTTGGGATTGGGCGCGATGTTTCGTCACCGCGGAATGAGTTGGTGGCCGCATGTGATGAACGCGCCAGTTGTCGGTTTGGTATTGACTTGGACGGCGATTCGCGCACTTTCCGTGTACGCCAAGATCGAGGCCGTACGACAGCCTGCGATTCTGATTTTGGCGCTGCTCATCACTCAGCTCTTCCTGGGCTTCCTCGCTTTCTTGACCCGCGTGGCCTGGGGTCACGATGCAATTCAGCCGGAGCTGCCGATGGTGATCTCGACGGTCGCCCATGTGGCCGTTGGTGCCCTTCTTTTGGCCACCGTGGTGGTTTTGGCGATTCAGGTCTGGCGGCACGTCCCGATCTCCTGGGAGGAGCGCGTCCCCAGCCGGCAGCCAAGGCCGGTGACGGTCTAGCCGCCCAGGTTGCGACCTCGGCGATCCGTGGCTAAGTGGTTCAACCGGACGGGTAAAGCACGAATCGGCGGATCTTCTGCCCCGGCGCTGTTCGGTCACTGTAGAATAGAGTGTGTCTCCAACAGACCCTGCCTATTCCATCGCGAATGTTCAAGTCGACCTCAAGGTCGCACAATCGGCGGTGATTTCCCTGCAAGATGTCGTACACAAGTACGAAGACCGTACGGCTTTGAACGGGGTCTCCTTCGACGTGCAGGCTGCCGAATTGTTTGGCTTGCTGGGACCGAACGGCAGCGGCAAGACCACGCTGTTCCGAATCCTTTCCACCCTGATGGTTCCCGTCGCCGGCCAGGCAAAAATCCTGGGCTATGATGTCGCGCGCGAACCGAGCCGTCTGCGACACCTCATTGGAGTGGTTTTTCAGGCCCAAAGCATCGACGTGAAACTCACGGCCGCGGAGAACCTATGGCATCAGGGCCATCTTTATGGTTTAAAGGGAGCAGCACTCAGGGATCGCATGCAAGAGATGCTCGAACGCGTGGGACTGGCAGATCGTGCCCATGAAAAAGCCGAGACATTTTCCGGGGGAATGCAAAGGCGGCTGGAATTGGCCAAAGGACTTCTCCATCATCCCTCAGTGCTATTGATGGATGAACCGACCACCGGGCTTGATCCGGGAGCGCGCCGCGATGTGTGGCAATACCTGGCGACCTTACGGGACAAAGAGCGCGTCACGGTTCTTATCACGACCCACCTCATGGAGGAGGCGGAGCGTTGCGACCGCCTGGCCATTCTAAATGAGGGCAAAGTGGTAGCCTTGGGCACCCCCGATGAACTGAAACATGAAATTGGCGGAGACGTAATTTTGTTCGATTCGAAGGATCCGGAGTCTCTGGCCCGACAAATTCGTAGCCGGTTCGCACTGGATGCTCGAGTGCTCCAGCAACAGGTCCGGGTGGAACGGGAGAGCGGTCACCGCTTCGTGACCGATGTGGTCGAGGCTTTCCCGGGTGAGATCGAAGCCGTCTCGGTCAGCAAGCCGACTCTGGAGGACGTCTTCATCCACCGTACCGGTCACCGATTCTGGACGGACGAGGAGGAGAACGTCTAGGACAATCGATGCCGGCCCCTGGCAACGACTTGCTGAGCCTTTTGCCCAGCGAGCGCGTTCCCATGGCGAAAACGGTTCGCGTCCTGGCCCGGCAGGAGTGGCCGGGTTAGACTGAAACGGATATGGTGAGTCGCACGGAAACTTTAGCCGCCCCCGCCGCCCCGGCGTCGGCGGGAATTGCGTTACCGGCGTTTACTCTTTGGTGGCGAGAACTGGTTCGCTTCTACCGTCAGCGCTCGCGGGTCGTTGGCGTCATCGCGTCTCCTGTCCTGTTCTGGATTGTCATTGGCTCGGGTTTTGGCAGCTCGTTTCGCTCGGGTGATGCTCAAGGACAGCAGCACTATCTCGACTACTTCTATCCCGGCGCACTGATCATGATTGTGCTGTTCACTTCAATCTTCACCATGATGTCGGTGATTGAAGACCGCAAGGAAGGATTTTTACTCTCCGTAATGGTGGCGCCCGTTCCCCGCTCCGCAATCGTGCTCGGTAAGGTTTTGGGCGGAACCACCTTGGCCGCCATCCAGGGATTGATTTTTCTGGCATTCGCACCTTTCGTCGGGGTGCATCTCGGCCCCGGGGATTTTCTGCTCGTGGTGCTGATCGTGTACCTGATTTCCTTTGCCCTCACCGCGCTTGGATTCGCCATCGCCTGGCCGTTGGACTCGACGCAAGCCTTCCACGCCATCATCAATCTGTTTCTGATTCCGCTTTGGCTGCTCTCGGGAGCGCTGTTTCCGCTCTCGGGAGCCTCGGGGTGGCTGCGTGTGCTGATGCTGATCAACCCGTTGACCTACGGGGTGGAGGCGCTGCGCGGACTCTTATATCCGGGGAGTTCGAACGTGGCGTCCTTGCCCACGAACATCACTGCCATTGCGTTGTTCACGCTTTGTATGTTCGTTCTATGCTTTTTCATGGTGAACCGGCGTACCACGAAGCCATCGGCATGATACAGATTCCGCCGCAATACGCTGTTTTCCCCGGGCTCGACGCCAGCCTGAATGGAACCAGTGCGGTGCTGTTACTGGTCGGCCGAGAACTCATTCGACGCGGACGCATGGTCGCACACCGGGCGGTCATGATTGCTGCCCTGATTTCCTCCAGCCTCTTCCTAACCAGCTATCTGTACTACCACTGGCACGTCGGATCGGTTCACTTTCAGGGACGGGGGTGGGTACGGCCCGTGTACTTTACCATTCTGATTTCACACACGCTTCTCGCCGCCGTGATTGTTCCCATGATCATCGTGACCCTAAGCCGGGCCTTGCGGGACCGCTTCGACCGCCATCGGGCAATCGCTCGCTGGACCTACCCGCTGTGGCTGTACGTGTCGGTAACGGGGGTGGTGGTTTATCTGATGCTCTATCATTTCTTCACGAGTTGACGCTTGGAAGCGCGGTTCTACCCGCAGGGGATTCAAAACATTGTGCCTAGTGCGATTAAAAATTGACGTTTCCGGCACGACAGGCGATGCCGCGTGGCGCCAGATTCGACAGTTCGATCAGATTCAGAGTGCCAGCTTCGGGCCTCAATTCGGCAGCGGCGGGGGGTGCAAACATGCACCCAATACCCCGCACGCGAAGGGCGAATGGATCGGTGCCGAAATCCGGGTACAGACGCCGCTTCTGGCGCAGTACGCCGTTTCCCATTATCTTGAGCAAGATCGCGTGCTCGACGCCGACGTGGTCGAGTAACCCTCCGGAAAAGACCTCCTTTGTGGAAAAGGTTCGGCCAGGAAGAACACGGAATTTCTGTTATATTTCCAAGCAGACCACCCTTTACATATGGCTTCTGCTCATTCCGCCACTGAAAATGAAACCGAGCTCAAGTCACGTCCACGCATGTCGATGCGCAGCCGGCTGGTTTTTCTTCTGACCGGCTGGCTGATCGTGCTGATGCCGTTCCTGTTCTGGTGGAACACCTGGTTTGGTCGCCAGCTTTCCGACCGACAGATCGCGAATTATTTGCGCGACGACAGACATCCCCGCCATATCCAGCATGCGCTCGTGCAAATTGGCGAACGCATGAACCAACACGACCCGACCGTCATGCGCTGGTATGGAGAACTTCCGCGCCTTGCCTCCTATCAGGTGGAGGAGGTCCGCAATACCGACGCGTGGGTCATGGGCCAGGACACTTCCGGCTCAGGCTTTCACTTGGCGCTTCGCACGATGCTCGAGGATCCTTCCCTCAACGTCCGCGGCAACGCCGCATTATCGCTGGTGCGCTTCGGGGATGCCAGTGGAAGACCGCAACTTCTCGAACTGCTTCAGCCCGTCAGCATCGTCTCGCCTCAGCCGGGAACGATGATCGATGCCGCCCAGGCAGGCACTGCTGTCCATGCGGGTGGCACGGTGGCGAAACTCGAAAGCGGTGGAGGGCACAAAATCGAAGTTCGTTCTCCGATCAGCGGACGTTTGCGTGAGATCCCTGTGCGAATCGGCCAGTCTCTGAACGCTGGCACTCTAATTGCCACCGTCAACCCCGGTACTGCGCAAGTCTGGGAAGCCCTGCGAGCCCTGTATCTAGTGGGACAGCCTGAGGATATCGCCACGATCTTACCCTGGGAGCGAGATTTACCGGACACTCCCGATCGGGTTCGGCAGCAGGCAGTTGAGACCGAAAGGGCGATTCGAGAGAGAGAGAAATAGAGCAAATACCAGACACCAACTTAGATCAGCGCGGGAACCTCACACACCCCCACGACAACCGACGGGTGGCTCTGCTTCAATTTCCCAAATTTCCAAAACCAGAAGACCGGGGTTGCTCGTTTTGTCATTAAGGCGGCGGCGTTCAGGGTCGCAGGCCGACAGCAAGAGGCGCGCGACACCGCCGGATCACTTCGATAAACGGGCCAAATAAACCGAAAATGGATCGAGCGAAACTTTATTACGACCGGATTTTGATGGTAAATGGGACGTCGTCAGCAACATTTTCACTCGCGCTTGGGAGAAGCCCTGTTGGGTCAAGTCGAAGGTCACCGCTTGCATGCTGGATGACATGTTCAACACAACCAACACGGCCTCGTTCTTGTAACGGCGCAGATAGGAAAGGACGTTGGCATTGTCTTCGTTCAGCGGCGAATAATCTCCCTCGACGAGCGCCCGGTCTTGATGGCGAAGCGCCAGCAGATGCCGGTAGAACTCGAGAATCGATTGCGGATCTCTGGACTCATTCTCGACGTTGTATCTCCTGTAGCTTGGCGGAATCGGTAACCATGCTGTGCCGCGGGTAAAGCCCGCATTCGGGCCGTCGCTCCACTGCATGGGAGTGCGTTCCCCGTCGCGGCCCTTATACGTTGGCCAGCCGGTGATTCCCATCGGATCCTTCACATCTTCCTTACGCGTGGGGTTGTTGTTTGTCATCCCCAGTTCCTCGCCGTAATACATGACCGGCGTGCCGCGCAGCGTCAAATACAATGCCGCCATCAACTTGGCAATCTGGTCATTGTGCTTGCCGTCGCCGTAGCGCACGTAGGATCGTTCCATATCGTGGTTGCCGATGACGTAGGTGGGCCATCCGCCCGTCGATTCGGCGAGCGCGATCTGTCTTCGGAATTCTGGAGCCGAGAGTTTGTTCACCTTGCAGAACATGAAATCCATGGGCAGCTGGATTTCATCGTTGTGCCCGCCATAATACGCCTTTAGCTCCGCTGCGCTGTCGGTGTAGGTCTCGCCCACCAGTACGGCATTATTCTCGTCGGCAACCACTCGCAATCGGCGCAGCAGCTCGTGGTTTTCCGGCAGGTTGTCGTTGTATTTCTCGAGTGTCTTCGGGTCACCCATTTCATTCTTGCCCTGGAGAACGGGGTTATCCCGCAGCTCCGGATCCTCAAACAACAGATCAACGGCGTCGAGACGGAACCCCGAGACACCGTGCCTGTACCAGAAGCGGGTCACATCGAACATGGCTTTTTCTACCAGCGGGTTGCGCCAGTTCAGGTCGGGCTGGGCGGTGGCAAAGTAGTGGTAGTAATACTGGCCGGTTTTCGGGTCAAACTTCCAGGTGCTGCCACCGAAGCCGGAGATCCAGTTATTGGGTGGTTGTCCGTCACCTTTGCCGTCCCGCCATATGTACCAGTCCCGATGGGTAGAAGTTCGCGATAACCTCGAGTCCAGAAACCAAGGGTGCTGCTCGGAAGTGTGGTTGATCACGAAGTCCATGATGATGCGAATGTGCTTCTTCTTAGCGGCACTCGCGAGGTGGTCAAAATCAGCGAGCGTTCCATACATGAGATCGATATTCTCGTAGTTGGAGACGTCGTAGCCAAAATCGACTTGCGGCGAGGGGTAGCAGGGAGTGATCCAGATGGCGTCCACCCCCAGTTTCTGGAGATAGCCGAGCTTTGATTCGATACCTTTTAGATCGCCAACGCCGTCATTGTTGCTGTCGGCAAAGCTGCGGGGGTAGATCTCGTAGAACACAGCGTGTTGCCACCATTGGTGTCCTTCCGCGTCAACGCCTCGCGCGAAGGAAGATGCCGAAGTGACACAAAGGCTGAGGATCAGCAAGGCTGAAGCGGTTTGTTCCCTGGACATTGGACTTTCAATTCAGAATCGCTACCGCGGATCGAGCGTGTCACTCAACGCAAGGTTCAGATTGGCATTGCGCCAACTTCCTTCTCAACCTCGGTCGTTTCGACCATAACGATCGCGTCCCAGGGGCAACCGTCGAGAAAGCATCCGTCTGGTCCCTTGCTGGTGCACTTCTTGCAGCCAATGCAAAGGATGGGATCCACTTGGATCCGCCCGAAGGGCGGGTGATCTTCGTCCGGAACCCAGAACATGCAATCTTCGACCGGGCAGTATTCGACGCAGGCTGGGGAACCCGCGCAGCCCGTGCAGCATTCAGTAATTACGGCTAACTCCTTTGGTTTCTTCTTGCGAGGAGTATTGATTCCGGTTGACTTGGGTTCAAACTTGAGCTCGTCGGGCACCATCCCAACAGCTTTCCCATCGGCAGCCATGGCCCGAATTATAGCATTGGCAACGGGTTGTACTTCCCTCTGACCTTGCCGCCTTTGGGTACCAAGGTATGAGCTAGAGGGCGAGAATCACCCTGCCCCAGCAAACTTTGATCACGCGGGAGGCGAGCTCGTTGGTCTGCTGGAATGATTCATATGCCAGCGCGATTGAATCATCAACTCGGGAAAGGTTGAATCCTGAACAAGGTCGAGGAGAACAACGCCGCGGCGGTTTTCGAACGGAGGAACTACATTGCGCGCGTCCTAAAGGTAGGCATCACGAGGTAGGCATCACGCAAGCAAGGAAAAACAAACTAAGGGAGGTTCGTTCGATGCCTTGGTGCTGAATTGGCAGGCCGACTGCAAATTGGGTCATCGTACCGGCAAGCTCCGGTTCTGGTATATTGGGCCCTCAGTCCCTCCCCGAGTTCGCGCCTTGGTAGCCTTCGCCGGTGTGCCAATCGGAGGAAGGGCATAAGGAGCAGCATCATGGCAGGAAAGAGCGTCAACAAAGTCATCCTCATAGGCAACCTGGGAAAAGACCCCGAACTTAAATACACTCCGCAAGGAACGCCGGTAGCAAAGCTTGCTCTGGCTACCAACGAGCGATACAAGGACAAAGGTGGCGAATGGCAAGAACGTACCGAATGGCATAATGTGGTGCTCTGGCAGCGCCTGGCCGAGATCGCTGGTGAATATCTGAAGAAGGGCGGCCGAGTCTACGTTGAAGGACGCTTGCAGACCCGGTCCTGGGATGACAAGCAAACCAACCAGAAACGCTATATGACAGAAATCGTGGCCAGCGATCTGGTGCTTCTTGGTGGTCGTGGCGAGGGTGGGGATTTCGCTCGAGGTGCTGCGGCTGGCAGCAATAATTTCGATCAGCGTACAGCAGACGCCGAGCCAGCGCCTGCCCCAACTCCGATTAGCGACGAGGACATACCGTTCTGACGTAGGGGCTTACTTTCCGTCTCCATTAGCTCTGCCAGCATCCCGCAATTCTCAGCGCACCGTAAGGCTGAATTGTTGCGAAGACGAAGCGTATTCCACGTCTTTGGTGAGCCTGTATGGCGAGCACCTTATAGGAGACCAATCGAGAGCGAAGCAGGCGTTTGATGGGTACCGAATTCCCGCAGGCTACCAACCAATCCGCCCAAAGAACCCGGCTACTTCCTCGGCGGCACGATCAGGATTCTCACGGTGCGCGAAATGGCCTACGCCGGGGAACGGCGCCAAGTCGAGGTTGCTGAATGTCTCTCGAAGTCGGTCGGTCCAGGCATATGGAAGGAGCGGGTCGTGCTCAGGCCAGCGAACACGAGTAGGCACCTCTATTGGCGGCTGAGTCGGCGCTTCTCCCTTGATCATGGCAATGCGTCCCTCGTGAGCAGCTTTGTAGTGGGCAAAACCTCCCTCCAGGTTACCGGGTTTGAGAAAGTTGTCGATAAACTGTTCGAGAACATCGTCGAAGACATTCTTGCGGTAAGCCCAATGTCGAAGGAAATGGCTGAAGTATCTCGTGCAACTCTCCCGCGTTGCGCCGACCAGAGCCGGGGCCATTTCCAGTTGATTAAACGACTGGTACCAGATCTCGTTAAGACGGTCAGGTGCGCCCATGCGCGGTCCAATACCGGGATAGACGAAATCGAAAAAGAACAGACCACTGATCCGATGTGAAGCCTTACGAGCCAATCGGGATATTGCGCCAACTACGAACGGCCATTCCCTTGCGCTTGAGAGAATGCTCGGAAGTTCTTTACACCAAACCGAATCAGAACCAGCGCCCATACTGCGTACAGCACGGCGTTTAAGAGTCCGAGGGGAATGAAGAAGCCAGCTTTAAATATTGCTGGCATCATCGCAATGGAGATAAAAAGCAGAATCACTCCCCAAAGCGAGATTGCAATCGCGATGGCACGCCAGCCATTCTTTTGCGTTTGAGAGAAAGCTCGGAGGTTCTTTACACCGAGCCGAATCAAAACCAACGCCCATACCGCATAGAGCAAAGCGTTTAGGACTCCGAGGGGACCAGCTTCAAATGCTACAGGCATCACCACAACGGAGAGACACAACAGAATCACTCCCCAGAGCAAGACTGCAATCGCGACGGCACGCCTCTTCTGTATCCCTTCCTGTTCGCAGAAATACCCAACTAGATACCAGAGAACAGCCACCGCTATGAGGTACAGAATTTCCCCAGAGCTCAGGCCCAACACGTGAAACGATTTGAATCCAGCATAATTCAACGGGAATGTGGGAGCGTTTATGCTGCGCCAAGTGTTTCGTAGATCGAGGATGACATAGTTAAGCCTAGCGAAACGCGAAAAAATACGATTGCTGTCTCCGCGCATCCATTCCATTCTGTCGGACCAGAAAGTTAAGATTGCCGTTGCGGCGGTCTGCGCAGCGCACAGCCCGATTGGTAGTTTTCGGCTCGGCACAAATCCCCCAAAGATAATAGACACCACTCCACAGGGGATTAGTGCAGCTTACCTTCGGTACAGTCTGGTAACTGTCGTCATCAGGCGTGGGTGTTGAAAAAGTCACTGAGATTAGCGGCTGAGATTTAGCAAAAGCATGTTAGAAGGAAACGATCCTTCC
>Ga0187783_10001522_pt1 | contig 17160 bp, 13 predicted proteins | sample 1015_SJ02_MP02_2_FD_132471 | JGI IMG/M metagenome (GOLD analysis project Ga0187783, IMG submission 132471) | Tropical peat soil microbial communities from peatlands in Department of Meta, Colombia - 1015_SJ02_MP02_20_MG | ecosystem: Environmental > Terrestrial > Soil > Wetlands > Peat | place... | reverse complement strand
ATTCCGCATGATGGCCTGGAATCCGGCCGCGCCCGCCGTGCCACTTTCGGCGACGATGCGCAGTCAACGCAGTACTCCTGCCACGAGCGTTGCGGCGATTGCACCACCACCGGACACCTCTGCGGTGTCGCGAGCACAACACCTCACGCTTGCGACACCACAGGTCGTCCAACCTGCGCCGTCTGTAAATGACTCCGTTCGCAAGATGGCGAGCATCGGCCTAGGTCACGTGGAGGTCGTCAAGCCGGCACCCGAGATTCATGAACTGGGCTCTGTTTCAAAAATGTCCCAACCGACTCTGGGCAAAGCAGCCCCGGTCGTGCCGCCTCCCCCCTCGGTGCATCCGTCTGCTCACTCGATGGAGAGTATCAGCCTCGGACGCCTGGAGGTTGTCAGGCCAGCGCCCCAGATACCGAATGAACAGCGCTCTCTCGCAAGTGCGGCTCAGGCAACTCTGTCGAGAGAAGCAACCCCGGTCGTGCCGCCTCCCCCCTCGGTGCATCCGTCCATTCACCCGATGGAGAACATCAGCCTTGGTCACTTGGAGGTCGTCAGGCCGGCACCGGAGATACCCAACGGGCAGCGCTCTGTTTCGGGCACAGCCCAGGCAACGCTGTCGCGAGCGGCAACCCCGGTCGTGCCGCCTCCTCCTGCGGTTGGAGCTCTAGGAAATCCTGGGCGGCGCATGAGTTCAGGAGCAGGTGATGGACCAGGCGCTGACGCACAAGTTGTGCCACCGCCTCCAGGCTTGCTTCAAATTGCAGGCAGCTACCTTATTGATACGCCCGACGGTGGGGCCATCCTAGTCGTGCCTCCGCCGCCCTCGGTTGGCGGTCTCGAGCGTCCCGGTGGTCAGTCGACCGGCTCGTTGCCCGGCACCATGCGGGTGGTGCCGCCGGCGCCTCAGCTTCAAGGTGCTGGCACCTCCGCCTGGGGCACTGGGAGCGGCATAGCCGTTGCCGTCGTCCCTCCTGCACCCGCGGTCGGGAGTCTCGGGCAGGCCGGCGGTCGGAATTTGAGCTCACAGCGGGCCGCTGGGATGCAGATGGCTCCACCGAAGGTTGGGTTCCAACCTGGTGGCGACGGCACCCAGGGCGCAAAAGTGATCACCCGAGCCGGCGGTTTACCTGGTGGTCTACTACCGGGAGAGCTCGTCGGCAACGGTGGGGAACCTCGAGCCGACGCCAAAGAGCCTTTCGAGGAGAAGGAAATTTCGAGTGCAAAAGAGCTCAGCGTGAGTTTTATCGGACCAGCGCTGGTTGCCCCAAGGTCTTCGTATTTTGAGAGCTTCGAGATCTTCATAGCCGAAGAGCGGCTGGGCAAACATCAATCACGCCTTATCAAGCTGGTTTACGATTTTCTGCCTTACCAGCCGCGGCTTTCCGACTATGGTCCGAACTACCCAGCCATTGAGAACCTTCGCGCCACAAGAGATCCGAGTTGTGACGAAGCTTTCAAACAAGTGGTGTCTTCGGCAAATACGTTGCAATGGTCCCAGGCCGCCCGAGTTCAACTGACGGCATCGTCGGCAAAGCAGCATCAGAGTACGCTGGCATGTTACCGAACGACGGCGGACGACTACCGTAAGGCTGCGGATCGTCAGCGCCGATAGGGGGCGGACATCAATCTGCTCGTTCCCGCATTCTCCTGACTCGTCTGACCAGGTCTCGAACGAATTGCTTCTAAAGTTCCTCCCGGAAGCATACTCGCCCTTCAGGTTAAGGCGAACATTCCTCGCTCGTTCATCATTTGTAGCTGCCTATGGCTGCGCTGACCTACGAGGTTTCCCAGCTGTTTGTCGAGATCGCTGCAGCCATCCTGCTCGCCATGCGGCGAGGATAGCCAACCGCTGGGGCTTCTCCGCAATACCTCTCACGGCTCTTACCAAAATGCTAACCGGATACTGGGCGGCGGCCAAGCGGGCCGATGTGGACCGGAGTGCGGGCTGGTGAGCAGGGGCGGCGCTGGTTGCGCACGGCGAGTTCTCGATGGTGATCGCGGCGTTGGGCGCAGGAGTTCAGCCCAGCCTGGTACCCGTCTTGGCTGCCTACGTCCTCTTCCTGGCGGTTCTCGGCCCACATTAGCAGGCGACTCACAATCTTCGATCAAGGCGGGCGTGGAATGAAACCCCTCGCTGTCGATGCAAACGGACTCGTCGCCGAAAGATTCACCGCGTGAGGGTATGCGCAAGGCAGCACTACAAGCTGCTTGCGCGTTAATAGCATGCGTGCACCACGGACAAGAATGACGAACCGATTCAGGCCTATTTTTTCGCCGGCGGAGGATAATTCTTCAAGAGCTTGGCCACGGCCTTGTTCAAGTTTTTCTCCTGCTTGTCGGGTTTGGCCTTAGGATCAATTGTCTTGCTGGCCACGCCCCGCCAAACCAGGTCATGATGGGATGAATCGTACATATCCAATGCCAACTGGCCTTTGTAGATAGTCGAAGTTTGCCCTGTAGTCGTGCTCATTCCACCTGGACCACCGTACCAGCCGCCGCCATACCATCCTCCGCCATATCCCCACCCGGAGCTATACGATGTGAATTGCTTCTCCTGCCCAACGGCAGCCTGGTAGCCAATGTAGAGATCGGCTTTGTCATCATCGGTCTTGGTCAGCCCTTTGGTTGCTAGCTGTGCATCCACGGCGGTTTTGATCTGCTTGTCCACCAGATTGTCAAGCTGCGGAGCATCTTTGAGGACGACCCATTTGTAGGTCTTGAATTTCGAAAAATCTGTGTCCTTATCGAAGTTGTAACGAACATCCTGGCCGAGTGCGGAAATAGCTGCGAGAAAGAGTACTGCCTGCAAGAAAAGCAAAATTCTCCTCATAAAACTCTCCTGTAAGGTCCAAAGTAGGGACCCGAGGTGACCAATGGAACTGTCATTTTTGACAGACGGCGTCTTCTCGCGTCCCGGATCTTCTGATTACTCGCGTTGCCGCTCCGTCTTTTGAAAAGAACAGGCACGGTTCAAGGTGACCTTCGGTCTCGCCAGTGCCCTGCATGAAGACAATCGTTACTTCAACTCCGGCAAGAAGGGACTGTGGCCGCGCACCTGGTCTGCGGTGACGAGCGGCATTCTTGCTCGCCACGATGACGCAAGCGCCACATCTCTATTTCTCAACTGGGCGGCGTGGCGGCGGGTGCCTTTCTCGCTCGTCTTTGGCAGCCTCCGAGTCAGCACTGCGCGGGGGACGGAGCGGTCAGCTTCGGAATCACCATGTCGAGCGAAATGGGGTTTGGGGTGGCCAAGGAACTGCTTCCTGATCTGGGTCGGGCGCTTGCCAAGAAGCGCGCCAAACACCAAACCCGAGCCAACTGAGGCCTCGATTGCAGAGAATCGCGACCTTCCCTCTTTACAACACCATTCCAGAGTGATACGGAAAACAACTCGGCCCCAGACAAGAAGCAATGGAATGCCAGCTCCTCACTGCAGCGGGTTTGGTTGGTTATCAAGATTCGCGCCGTTTTCGATTGGTTCCGGCTGCCACATTTTGGGTGAAGGAATCAGGAAGCGGCCGGGAGAACGAAGGAAACTCACCAGCGTATATCGCATCAACCGGAGTCGCTCCGGTCTCGATACTCCATAGGCCCTCATGGCGACCGTTGCCGCGATCGAAAAACTCACGCCCAGATTGAGCGCAAACGTCACTGCGATGCCCAATAGCGTGTAGAAGAACCAGCCTCGATACAGCCAATCTCTTCCGAAGCTAGCTGCTGCCAATGCCAGTGTTCCGGTAGAGAGCGTCACATGGCGGACATCGAGCGGTACACCCAGGAACTCTCCCAGGGCCGGGACAAACCCGAGGAGATAGCCGAGCACGATGGAAGTGGCCCAACTCGAAAGATTGGCATCCACTGCGTTCGCCAGTCTCCGCATTCGCGCCTTCCCCACTTTCCGGCCCAGGGAATGCTGCGCGATCGCTTCCGGGACACGATTAAAGGTTGCAAAGTTCTCGAACCAGCCTCCCGCTAACGCAGAAACCCACAGGATGACGCCGGTCAACGCGGCATAAAGCATGGTGCCGGAAGCCAGAGGGTCGAGAGTCTGGTAGACATGTTCGGCGCTTGGAATGGCCAGGTAGGGCCGCTTGAACACCCACTGCCAGAGCTCGGCAAATCCTACGCATCCCAGGCACACGGCCAGCAGATTCCCGGCGGCTGACGCCAGTTGGCTCCGGGTAATGCGGCTGATGAACTCCGTCAGTTTCTCGAGCCGGGCCTGCCCACCCGAAGTGCGCACAATCCCCGCAAAGGTCGCCGCGGTTACCGAGGGCTGCTTCGTAGCTAATGCGAGATGAAAGTGCTGCAACACCAGGAAGCTGACCGCATAGTTCGTCCCCGCCACCATCCCTTCGACAAAAGGAGGAAAATGTGCGTCGACGATGCGCATCTTGATCGCCGCCGTCAGCACGGTGAGCAAACCGCCGCCGAGCGACGCCTTCCAGATCGCTCGATACTCGCGCCGTGTGTTCGCGATGTAATGTTCTCCAGCTCGGCCCGTGCGCTCCACGACTTTGCGTGCGATCAGCGCGGTATTTTCGCGAAAGAGTGCGCGTAGGCTCATGTCCTGCCGCCGGGCGTTCATCACATCGTCGAGCAAACGCTTCACGGCGGCGATCGACTGGTCGGGCTCGGCGACGAAAAGGACCACGGCGATACTTTCCATCCGAGCCAAGGCGCGCTCAATCGTTCCCATATCAAACACCAGAGCCGTGCTTACTCCGGTGTCTTCCATGCGTTGGTGCACATATTCCATTTCCTCGCGGCAGTGCCCGACTTGCTTGCGCCAGCTCTCTAGCGCGGGAGCGGCACCGTCGCGGCGTATGAGTTCGCCACTGCTCTGTTGCAGCTGGTAGAAGGGGGACCCTTCGATCGTCCCGGCGTGGCTGCGCGTCCGCAGTCCGGGCGAGAGACCGATGCCTACGATGTGCGCGGCTAGAAGAGAGAAGGCCTGGGTCAAATCCTCCCGCTGCTTGGCCCAGGCACCGATGTCGCTGACCGGCGAAAGAAGCCTCGCCATGCGCTCGAAGATCTCGTCCGGCATCGTTACCAGCCGTTCTATGGCCTCGCTTGTGGGATAGAGCCGGAATATGAGTTTTGACAGATCGGTATCCTCGCGCGCCGAAGGCAGAACTTGTTCCACTAATCTTCTCGCTGCCTCCGACCAGAGCCCCTCTCGCGGGTGCAGCCCGGCCTCGGCATACAGTTCGACGGAGCGAACTTCGGTAAGGATTTGCCGCACTCCCCGCTGGAACCCTATTCGGAGTTCGCTCCTGGACTCGATGAGCACCAGAAGGATCTCCAATCGCATCATGCTGTCTCCGCGGGAAGACGGCCTGCGGCCCGCAACCCACTCCTTCAGTTCGACAAATGCGTTCAAGCGGGTCGCCAAGTCCGTTGCCGAGATGAAGTCCTGGAGGATGAAAACGAGAGACTCGACGCTGCGCTCGGCGCGACCTTTCGGCGGGACAAGGCTAAGGGTTGATTCTGGTGTCTCTTGCGCCACCTGTCTTGTCACATGCATATGGCCTCAAAAAACCACGCTCCCAGTGGGGCGAGCCGTAATGATCGGCGAGGGGCAAACCCAACCGGCGAACTCGCAAAGCTTAAAAAGCGGCGGGCGGTTCTTTCTTGGCAATGAGCCTCGAACGCAGCCTGCACTCTAGCCTTTACCTCCGGCTTCTTCATTCCCCACTTACGCCGTCCTGGGGCGGAGTTTAGACTTCGGGGTTGAAAAGTCAATACTGGCAGAAATGCCAGGGCGAGGGCTGGCGACTTGGGATTAAAAATCGGCCGGCGCCCGCGATCCAAATTCGCTGCCCGTTGGTTGCCTGGTTCAGCATGTGATGGACGAAAATTGACGGTCCCGATACGGCAACGGATATTTATCGCCGCCATTTACAATGCATAGATCTTTACCAGCACTTCGCCCCGAGCGCCGACTGCACTTGGAACCTGCCCGTGGGCGTTGTCGGGGAATGTGTCCTTGCGCGTAGCGGAATGGTTGCAACTCAGCTTCGTTTCCCTGCTGGCCGTTATGGCCGGGTTGCGGCCGCTCGAACGCCAACGTCGCCTTCGCGTATTGTGGCTCGCGTTCGTCGCGATCGCAGCCATTCTTGGCGTGCGCTTCGGTGAACGTTGGATGTCGCCTGTCCGTTCCTCAATCCTACGCGACTGGCTGCCGGCGGCGTTGCTGTTGGTTCCCTACTGGCAGGTCGGGCAATTCTTTACCGCACCAGATATGGCAATGGAGGCGCGCCTTGCCGCCTTCGACGGCGCATTCTTTCACCGCATGGGGATCCAGCCGTCTCGGATTCGCATCAGCGTCGGACTGGCCACCTACCTTCAGTTTGCCTACCTCATGGTCTATCCCCTGATCCCGCTCGGCCTCACAGTGCTCTATGTCACCGGTCAACGCCACCAGGTTGATTACTACTGGCTGGTGGTTCTACCCGCGACCTACGTGTCCTTCGCCATTACACCCTTCGTGCGCGCGTTGCCTCCGCGCATGTTGGCCGGCTACGACACGTTTCACAGTCCCCCTACGCGCGTCCAGGCGCTCAATCGCCTCATTTTGGATCGGGCCAGCATCCAGGCCATCACCTGTCCAAGCGGCCATGTAGCATCGGCCACCGCGGCCGCATTGGTGCTATTGCGGCTGGAACCTTGGATAGGAGCAATGTTCCTTGCGATCGCCATCAGCATTGCCGTTGCCACGGTTGTGGGTGGTTATCACTATGCTGCCGACGTGCTATCGGCCTCGGCAATTGCTATTCTAGTGTTTGCTGTCACTTACAGCGTCTGATGCGCAGGGTGCATCTAAACAACCAGCTTTTTCGCAGGTCTCGAGAGTGAGGGGAACGGTGGCTGAGGACACTCAAGGTGTTTCTACGAGAATTTTGCCATGAGGACGACTCCTATCAGGCGCAAGATCCACGCATTGCGGTTCCACCTGCGGCAGGCGCACGTCGTCGCCCAGGCGATGAAGTCGCGCAGACATCCGATTGTGGCGCACATCGTGCCCATTCGCCGCTGCAATTTGGCGTGCACCTACTGCAACGAGTACGACGACTTCTCTCAACCGGTTCCCCTTGCCACGATGTTGCGCCGTATCGACCGTCTGGCAGAGCTTGGTACGACGGTGATCACCATTAGCGGCGGAGAGCCCTTGCTGCACCCCGAGCTGGACGAAATCATTCGTCAAATCCGCCATCGTGGCAGCATAGCGACGCTGATTACCAACGGATACCTTTTGACTCCCGACCGCATACGGCGGCTGAATCGCGCCGGGCTCGATCATCTTCAGATCAGTATCGACAATGTCCAGCCGGACGATATCTCGGTGAAGAGTCTGAAGGTGCTGGACAAAAAGCTCGGATGGCTGGCCGAGCACGCCTCGTTCCGCGTCAACATCAATTCTGTAATCGGAACTTCGGAGCACCCGGAAGATGCGGCGGCTGTAGCGCGCCGTGCCCGCGAACTCGGGTTCCTCACGACAGTGGGGATCGTTCACGACGGCCAGGGCCAGCTCCACCCTCTGGGCGAACCCGAGCGTCGTGTTTATCAGGAAATCATGCACAGCAGCGGCCGGACCTTTTCCACCTTCGCCTATTACAACCAGTTCCAGAAAAATTTGATTCAGGGAAAAGCCAACAACTGGAGGTGCCGTGCAGGCAGCCGGTACCTTTACATTTGCGAAGATGGCCTCGTGCACTACTGCTCGCAGCAGCGCGGCGCCCCGGGCATTCCACTCGAAAACTATACGGCTGAGAACCTGGAGCGGGAGTATGACAGCGTGAAGTCGTGCGCTCCCTTTTGCACGATCTCCTGTGTACACCAAGTTTCCATGATTGATCAGTTCCGCGACCAACCGAGGCAAGCCCTTGCGCAGTTCTTTCCGGCAAAATCGGTCCAGCAAGAAGCATACGATCCACCGGCGGTCATTCGCATCCTTGCGTGGATGTTCTTGCCGCCGGATGAAAACAAGGTGCGGAAGAAGCTCACCGAGGGCCTGACACGAGCGGCATCATGGTGTTTAAGGGTTCGTTAACCAGCCAGAGGCTGCACGAGCCCGACACGGAGGCGCGCTGTCGGTCCATGCTTAAGCCGGGTCAGGGTACTGAAAGTCTTCCTAAGGCCAACCGCAAAACCTTACAGCCTATGAACACGACTCACCTAGGGAGGCTGAAATGCGTCGGGGTGAGCGTCACGTAATCGCGGTCTAGGAACTGGCGGTAAGATCGCAGGGCACGCCCAATCGCAGCTTGGATTTCGGGTGAAACAGGCCGCCTTAGTCAGCCTGGGGAGCCGGGGTTTTGCGGGCACGGTTGAGATTATTCCCTGGAACGGCAGCGAAGTGCCGGAGCAGAGGGATATAATTGCCGAGCACGGATGCCCCTTATCGCTGGCACAAAACTTGGACCTTATGAAATCCAATCACCGTTAGGTGCAGGCGGCATGGGTGAGGTGTACCGCGCCCGAGACACGCGCCTCGACCGCACCGTCGCCATCAAGATTCTGCCGAGCCATCTTTCCGACAGTCCTGAATTCAAGCAGCGCTTCGAGCGTGAGGCGAGGGCCATTTCCTCGTTGAATCATCCGCACATCTGTCACCTCTATGACATCGGCTCGCACGAGGGCACCGATTTTCTTGTGATGGAGTTCCTGGATGGCGAAACGCTGGCCGACCGCCTGGGGAAAGGGGCCATGCCGCCGCCGGAGTTGTTGAAGATCGGAATGCAAATCGCCGCCGCGCTGGAGACGGCACACGGGGCCGGGATTGTGCACCGCGATCTGAAGCCGGGCAACATCATGCTGACGAAATCCGGCGCCAAGCTGATGGACTTCGGCCTGGCGAAGCCGACGCTGGCCGGGTCGGGCACGGCTTCAGCACCCCTGTTATCGGCGGCAAGAACCATGAGCGGGGCCAGTCCCATGAGCCCTCTGACCACGGCGGGCAGCGTTGTGGGGACGATCCAATATATGTCCCCCGAGCAGATCGAAGGCAAAGATGCAGACGCGCGGTCCGATATTTTTGCTTTCGGTGCAGTCCTCTATGAGATGGCTACCGGCAAACGTGCGTTTGAGGGAAAGAACCAGATCAGCGTCGCCTCGGCGATTCTGGAAAAAGACCCGGAAGCGATCAGCAAGATCAAGCCTCTGAGCCCGCCCGCTCTCGATTATCTGGTAGCAACCTGCATGACAAAGGACCGGGAGGAACGGTTCCAGACCGCTCACGATCTGCGACTGCAATTGAAGGGCATTTCTCTCGCCTCGTCATGCGCGGCGGTTGCGGCCACCCCGGCCCAAACCTGGCGCGCGCGAAGATTCGGTCTGTGGCTGGCGGGTGTAGCGCTGCTGCTGGGAGGCGTCGGCATCGCCTACTTCCTGAAGCCGGCGAATCCTCCCGCTCCTTCTGTGCGGTCTTACATTCCGCCGCCGCCGGGTACTTCATTTCCCTTGTCTGGCTTGGAGATTGGTCCGGTCGCGGTTTCTCCCGACGGCAAGACGCTCGCATTTTCTGCCGTAGACGAACAGGGCGTGACCAAGTTGTGGCTGCGTGCGCTGGATGCACAGCAGGCGACCGTGCTCGACGGAACTGAAGATGCCAGCAAGCCGTTCTGGTCATCCGACGGGCAGTCCCTGGCATTCGCCGCTGACGGAAAGCTGAAAAAGATCGGCATCGCGGGAGGGACTCCGCAAATAATCGCCGACGGCATAGCCAGCGAGAGCGGCGGCGGGACTTGGAACGCAGATGGCACGATCCTGTTCTGCAAAGATCTGTTTGGTCCAATCTATCGAGTGTCGGCATCCGGCGGAGGCGTCTCACCGGCGACCAAGTTGAAAGACACGGACCACTCGCACGACGAGCCCTTTTTCCTGCCCGACGGCAAACATTTTCTTTACAGCGTCTCCCGGTCGACTGCCCCTTTCGAAATCAGAGTGGGCGATCTCAACCATCCGGAGCAGGATGGAGTGGCCGTTGCATTGGGGCAGATGCCGCAATTTGCCACCGATCGCCTGCTCTTTTCTCGCGAAGGGCACATCATGGCCCAGATGTTCGACCGCCGCACGTGGAAAGTCTCGGGTGATCCGCAGACTTTGGGGAACGCACGATATTTTTCGATCTCGAGGAATGGCGTACTGGCGTATCACGAAAGTTCCGCCGAATCGGAATTGAAAGTCTTCGATCGTACCGGCAACGTCATCGCAACGCCGGGTCCGCTTGCGCTTTATGGCTGGCCGCGATTCTCCCCCGATGGAAAGTCGATTGCCGTCACTGTTGCTGACCCTAAATCGAGAACCGAGGATGTTTGGGTCTACCCCGTAGCCGGGGGCCAGCCTGCCCGCATCACCTTCGGACCAGAAAACATGAGTCCCACCTGGTCGCCGAATGGAAAGGAACTCGCCTACGTTTACTTCGACGTCTACTTCGTCCAGGGTAACGGCAAGTGGTCGATCCGTCGACGGGCACTCGATGGCAGCCGCCCCGAACAGACCATCTATACGAATGACGCGGACGAGTTTGGGATTCCGATTGACTGGTCGCGGGATGGGAAATTCCTTTCGATGCACTTGAGTACGAAGCAAGGGGTTTACTCGAATTGGAGCTTGCCGCTGGCTGGCGGACCGGCGTTTCGACCGGCGGCGACGGCCGGATTGACGGCCAGTGAATACGAAGGCAAATTCTCTCCTGATGGGCGGTGGCTAACTTTTTTCTCCTACGAAACCGGGCGGCCGGAAGTGTACGTGGTGCCATTTCCGGGGGCAGGTTCGAAATCCCAGGTTTCCACCACCGGCGGATGGCTGCCGCGTTTCGGCGGCAAGGAGTTGTTTTACGTAACCATGAGCAACCGGTTAATGGCAGCGCAGATTCACACCCAGCCGACGTTCGGCGTCGACTCCATTCGCCCCATGTTTCAACTGGATTTTCCCAACCTTCCGAATCGCACCTTGCCGTTGTTCGACGTCAGTGCTGATGGCCAGCGTTTCGCCGTGCTGACCGGGGACCGTGCCAAGACCACAACAATTACCTTGCTGACGAATTGGCCGACTGAACTTAAGAAATGAACTTCGCGGTGCGGTCGTCCTCTAAAGTGCCGCCTATTTCGCCGTTCCTGCCGGGAGAGGTACGACCTGTTTGGGCACATTATAACCTTCGAGCCGGAAGGCAGGTTTGTGCCCGGCCAGCAGAGAACTGTCGAAAACCGCATCGATCGTACGGGTCTCTCGCGGAAATACGCTAATGTAGTTGTCGTCGTAGCGGATAGGCAGAACCTCCCCTCCATCCGAATCCTGGGTAATTTCGGCCCTCAGAAAAAATGCGACATGCTTTGAGTTGTTGGCGAGGCTGATATGTGTGTGAGTTTCGTCGTTTACCTGTTCGTACGCGCCGGAGACGGCCACGCGAGCCGGCGGCATGTTGTTCAACGCTGACATATCGCCCAGTTGCACCCACTTGGCTCGAAATTGATCGTCGTTGCTGGGCGGGCCGAGGTCGTCGTCCACCGGCGATGCCCAATACACATTTTCGGCCAGTACCTTGCCGGCGCTCTGCATCTGGCAACGTACGAAGTAAACTGCGCTGAGACCGGACACGCGGCCCACAGTCAGCGCCTGCACGGATGAACTCGAGGGCACGCTCAGGTTCTTCGCTTCGGCAAAATACTTTTGGGTCCCATCCAAATTGTAAAAGCGAACCGTGACATTTACATTGTTCAATCGATCCAGTTGCTGATTCACGGCATAGATATGGGCAATGCTTCTGTCGCCGGTGGCATAGTAGTCCCAAACGACACTGGCGGGCTCGAGCGCTTTCTTGGCGCCAAAGTAGCCTCCGCCCTGCTTGAAGTAATAATCGAAGAGATGTCCGAAGAAAGACGGCCAGTGATTATTCAGCATCCAGTTTATGACCATCTTGCGGTTCGACCAGTGGGTGGCATAGGACTCGAACTTCGCGCGCGCATCTTCATAGGCGGCCAACTGTGCCTTGCGGGAAAAATCGTCCACGCTGGCGGAGGGACCGTAACGCTTCTCCAGCACTTGGCGTGCGCTGTCCAGCGTGCTGTTGCCTTCATTTGCGCCGGCGTGAAAGTACCAGTATTCGTTGATCGGCCACAGCTGGTCGGCAGGGATGAACTTCCTGAGGCTCTCGACAGGAGGAATGACCTCGTTATCGCCTTCTTCCGCCGAAGATCCGCGCGCCGGTCCATAGTTCTCGCTGAACCAGTAGCTTGGCGGGTGCCAGACGTAGGGCCCAGCCATGTGAATACCGCTCCATAAGCGGTTCACATGGGATACCGTGTCTACAACTGCGTCTTGCCAGTGCAGTTCCTCGAGGATCGTGTGGTAATCCTTCAACAGCGGATCTGGGGGCAGGCCATCACTGCCATTGGCCCACAAAACCACGGCTGCGTGCGAGCGTAATTCCCGGAGGCGGGCTCGCAAGCTGGCGCGCGCCACCCACTCGTCCTCCGTGCTCCATGAATTCCACTGCTCCCACTGCGCACAGCACATCCACCCAAGCATGACGGGCACGCCCTCCCGGTCCGCACGATCGAGCATCGTGTCATCGGCGATCTTCAGTTCCCAGCGCAGCATGTTCAACCTCAGATCCTTGACGTACAGCATCACCGCCGCATCCCGCTGCGGGTCGCTCTTGAAAAGCAGGTCCGGCGTGTACGCCGCGCCGCGAATCAAGTAGTCTCTCCCGTTCACCTGCAAGTAAAAGTTGCCGCCGGTTCCAATTTCGGGAAAGCTCGTATCTGAGTCGCGGCGCTGCGTGATCTTGCGGATCCCGAAGTCGATGCCCTCGAAATCCGAAACCTCGTCCTTGATCTTGAACTGCAATTGCAAATGATAGAGATCCGGCTTGCCCCAGCGATACGGCCACCACAGGTCCGGCTCAGGCACCAGCAACTCGGGATACGCAGCCGGCGAAAAAGAAACCTCTGTGGTTTCGTGGCGCAGCAGAGAGACGGATCGCTGAAACCGGATCGTCGGTTTGCCCGGCCGCGAGATTTCGCCAATTAACATTCCCGAGACTAGCGCCGAGCTGTGGTTGCTCAAGTCGCAGTACACCGTTAGCGAAGCTGGAGAGGTTGCGGGCAGCGGCAGATCGGTGGTGACATACTGGTTGCGAATCGAAACCGGCCCTGTAGTGCTGAGGTAAACGCGTTTCCATACCCCGGCGTTCCGGTCCGGCGGAAATGAGAACCCCATCCCCGTCTTGGGATCGTGGAAGCCAACGTATTTCCAGTTGAGCCAATCAAGCCACGCATCTCCGAGTTCCACCGTACTGCCGCTGAAGCCGGGTTCTCCCTGCGCAAGTCGGGGGATGGGTTGTTCCGGAGTGATCTTGAGCGCCACAATATTTTCGTCGCCGGGACGAATCAGCTGCGAAACATCCAATTCAAAGCTGTTGTACATGCCCACTACCTGTGATCGGTCGGCCGCTTTCTGGCCGTTCACCCAGATGTCGGCTCGGTAATTGATCCCCTTGAAAATGAGCGAGTAAACTTTACGGCCCGGCCGAGAGGTAAACCTAGTCCGGTACCACCAGTCCTTTTTCCAGAGGTCCCTAGGCGTGCCCAGGTTCACTCCATAGTAGAGGTCCTTATACACGCCGTTGTCCGCAAGAACCTGCAGCACGGTCGCCGGCATATGGCGGACGGTATACCAATGAGACGCGTCAAAACTGGGCAAGGACACGGCCGCATCCGGATCGGAAACCTGGTCCGCGGAAATAATTCGCCATTCATTCGCGAGTTCAATCCAATTGGGCGTCGGACTGGCTGAACGGGCTGCCGCCGCGGCTTCGCTGCGAGGCGCACCGGATCCGGCAGCCACAGCGAGAGTCCAAATGGTGATTAGCCATACCAGACTCACACACCGGTAGAACATCTCTTGTAAGCGACGCTCCTCGAGTGCGGCCCAAGGCCCATTCCACAGATGTTCGCACCCTTTCGTGTCGTTTCGCTTGACTATCATTTGCCTTCTATCGTAAACCTCGAGTGCAACTTGCCCACTCCGATGCGCCGTCTGACTGGTGCGCGCTCAAAGATCATCGATAACCTGCAAGAGTGCGTCATCACCAAGGACGCTTCCAATCAGGGTACGGTGAAGGCGCTGATCGGGGGCATTGGTGTGATCGTTCGCGATAATCCGGGATCTTTCTTGATCATTTGACTCGCAGATTTACCAGGAGGCACACGTCTGCTCTCGCGAGACCCAGAGGAAACGCAGAAGACGTTAGAGAGTCACCCATTCGAGAACGGCCATTCGCGCCGTGCGCTGCTGAAACTGGTCCTTATGACGCTGACGGCTGGCGTTGCACCGAGTCGATGGCTGGCGCATGCCCAAGCTTTTCGAGCTGGAGTTGGAAGACAGGTGATCCGCTTCGGGCTCAACTATGTTCCCCGCAAGAATTGGTGGTACGCCTGGCAGGATTGGGACGCCCGATCGATTTCCGAAGACTTCCGCGCCATTGCCGATCTTGGTATGGACCACATCCGCATCCAGTGCTTGTGGCCCATATTCCAGCCGGGAATCAACCATGTCAGTCCGGTTGCACTCCACCGCCTGCGCGAACTGCTCGACTTGGCCTCCCAAGCCAAGCTCGATGTCGAAGTCACGGTCCTGGACGGTTGGCTGAGCGGCTACTCGTTCCTGCCCTCCTGGGTTGCGCCTTTAACCAAGGGGAAGAATATCTTCAAGCACCCAGAAATTATCGAAGCCGAATATTCTCTCTTTAAGTCTCTGACGGAGGTGATTGGCCAGCACAAAAGATTCCTCGGCTTCGATCTGGGGAACGAGATCAACGTTCTGCAAGAAACAACGAGCGGAAATGACGCCAGTCTGAATGAATCCGATCTTTGGGCCACCAATCTGCTCGCTAGACTTGCCCGGCTGGCCCCAGGCAGGTTTCACGTGAATGGCGCCGACGATGGTCCCTGGTTTTCAGATTCTGGATTCAGCCGACGCAATCTGGCCACCACCGGAGCCGCGACGATTCTTCACTGCTACGCCTACTGGACCGGAGCGTTGAAATACTATCGCTATAACGACGTCGGCAGTCTCCATCTTCTCGAATACATGGTCGAACTGGCCAAAGCCTACCAAGGGGACGCTTCGCGCCAGGTGTGGGTGGAGGAGGTGGGCGCATCCGGCGAGTGGATGCCGGAAGGATACATTCCAGAATACGCCGCCGCGCTACTGAAGAACGCCGCCAGCTGCGGGAACATCTGGGGATTCACCTGGTGGTGTTCCCACGATATCGACCCCGCGATTCAGGGCTTTGACAGTCTGGAATACAGGCTTGGCGTTCTCGATCAAAAGAACCGAGTCAAGCCGATCGGCAAGCTGCTGGCCAAACTTGCCGAAGAGATGCGCCGTACGCCCATTGACGCAGGAACCCGCACGGTAGCGCTCGTGGTTCCTGACGATCACTTTGCGGGAAGCGGCGAAACACCCGGCTGGGAGGTAGGAAAACAGTTCATGGAACTCGTCGCCCATGGAGTCCGCCCCGCCATCGTCGTCGAGAGTCGGTCTCATGATGAACAGTACCTTCGCATGAGAGGCATCCAGGATCTGGTCACCCCGAAACAGGGCGTTCGAGGAGAGTCTGGTTTATCTGCTCCGGAAACACCACCATGATCGCCGAGCGACCTTAACCTCAGCCCCAGCAAAAGTGGGCACGAGGAATGAGCGCGGCGCGGGTTGTTTCCAGAAAGGATCGTCGATCCTCGCTGCGACGCGGATGCTGCCCGTAGCTGGTTGCGCGATAGCGGGATGGGAAATCGACAAAATGAGTGCGACTAAGTAAAACCCAATCTTCAGAATATTCCCCAAAGCATCTTCGCAAAGACTGGATTGGTTTGCCGTCTGAGCCGAGGACGACCTGCCTTGCCTCTCGAACTGCTCTGGGTGCCAAGACGGAGACCGAGGCCATCGAGCGTGCATTGGATCTGGCGATTGCCGAGCACGAGAGAAACCGATTCGTTCTCGAAGCTACGGAGCGTTTCGTTAAAAGTGGCATTGACATCAAGGACATGTACGGCACGCTGGATGGCTAAATGCAGCCAGCACTTTTCGATTTTTCCGTTTACATTTCTGCCTTGCGCAGTGGAAACGAAGCCGCTCTCACCCTCCGACGAATAGCTAGCGATGCACCACTCTGGCTGAGGAACTTTAGCTCCCCGTTATTAGATTAAGGCTATTCCTTGGGAAGATCGATCATGACGACCTGCGAGTTTTCACGTAAGCGGTCGAAGACGATTTGTTTCCCGTCGCTGGTGACGTCGAAGGTCCGCATGGTCGCACGGTTTTGCAGCCGGGTGAGGGGGCGCGACTTCATCGAGGCCAGATCGAATAGCCAGAAGTCCTGGGATGCGAGCAGTCCCTGCATGTAGATCAGACTCCTGCCATCGGGCGAGAAGCGCACGTGCTCACCCAGGCGCCGCAAGCTGACCTCGGGCAATGGAACGCTGGTTCCGTCCGGGCGTACGGCCAGAAGCGGAGCGAAGGTGCTCACATTTGTGCCCGTATATACAATCAGGCTTCCATCCGGCGACCAGACTGGATTGAGTGCCCGCCCGCTGACCAGGCGCACTGGCGATCCGCCCTCCAGCGGAATCTTGAAAAGCCCCAGACCGGTGGCGTCACTGCCGCCAGCGACGATCCATTTTGCATCCGGCGACCAGCAACTCGAACCCTTCGCGTCGATTCCTTCCGCGATGGGCTGGAGTTCGGCGCCGTCCGCAGAAAGGACATGCAGTTGGCCTTTCCCGTTCCGCCGCAGCACAATGGCCACGCGACCTCCATCCGGCGAAACCGCGGGCGTTTCCAACAAAGCACCATCGGAGCCCTTCCAGATCTCGGTGGTCTCGCCGTTGCGAAGGCGCCATAGTCCGTCACCCGCCCCGAGGGAAGACAAGTAAAACAGCGACGAGCCACCAAACCGTGGCGCCAGGGCCCGGACGTTCTGCACGGGAAACGGTTTTACGTCGCGTTCTTCGGCGATGCGATTAAGAATTGGAACCGTCCAAAGTCCTGCGACCGGGTTGCTGATGGTGGCCACGAGCTTATGACCGTCCGCGCTGGCTTCGACGGACGTATATTGCTCGAGACCGACGCTCACGCGCCGCGACTCCCTGTGTT
>Ga0187783_10001521_pt1 | contig 17161 bp, 16 predicted proteins | sample 1015_SJ02_MP02_2_FD_132471 | JGI IMG/M metagenome (GOLD analysis project Ga0187783, IMG submission 132471) | Tropical peat soil microbial communities from peatlands in Department of Meta, Colombia - 1015_SJ02_MP02_20_MG | ecosystem: Environmental > Terrestrial > Soil > Wetlands > Peat | place... | reverse complement strand
TGCCCATGCACACGATCAAAGTGCGTACCTCGCGGCGCACCGAACTCCAAAACGTGACCGAGCAAGTCCAAAGAATCGTGCGGGATTCCGGCTGTGCAACGGGGGTCTGCTATCTCCGTGTTCCGCACACAACGGCGGGCGTGATCGTCAACGAAGGTTACGATCCTGACGTGGCTGGCGACATCGAAGGCGCGCTCGATCGTCTCGTTCCCGCTAGCCCGCAATTCAAGCATGCGGAAGGGAACTCCGACTCACACATCAAGACCGCTCTCGTCGGCTCCTCGGAAATTCTCTGGATCGAAAACGGTCGCCTGGCCCTCGGACGTTGGCAACAAATCTTCTTCGCCGAATTTGATGGCCCGCGCTCCCGCGAGCTTCACATCAAAATCGTTCCGGACCGCCCGTGATCCATGGAAGTCGTACCACCAACCTTGGACACAGGGAAGTCTCGGCCACATTCGTCGCGCGGCAGTGGCGCCGCCTCGGCGGCTGTGCGGGCCCCCAGCTAGCGCTATAATCTGTGACCGTCGCGGGGGAGTGGTCCGGAGGTGGAAGATGAGAAAGTGCGTGTCCGCACTTCTTCTCGTGTTTGCTATATCTTGCCTAGCCCATTCCAAGAAGCCGAAGATAGACAAATTCATCCCACCAGCCCAATCGCACGGCAAAGCCATCAGCGGATACGGGTGTGACAAGCAGCACGTTACAGACAGCACGTCGACTTCAAAACCCAGCTCCGTCTGGACGTTGATCTTGTGGGCGCAATATGGCGACGATCATAAGAGGTACTGGCAAAAGTCGTATGACACGTATCAAGTACCGATCAAGAGTTCGGTGAAGAGCAGTGGAGAAACGGTGAAAGACGGCGGAGCAATCGGAGCTTATGAAACCGACGCCTACGATTTCGGAGCTATGGACGAAGCTTGCAGCTTGTGGGCTGCCCAGGTAAAAGCCAGTCTTAAAACCAAGGCAAACGGGGCTGAGGTGAAATGAAGCTCGGAGGCAGCGAGAGGCGCGGCCTCGAAGTGTGCGCGAAGCCGAAATGTTTCGGCATCACCGCTCTCTGCGTTCGCCACTGCAGACGATGCAAACGGGGTCAACTGATTTAAACAGCGCAAACCGACAAAAACCCCTCCCGTCTATGCTATGTTCTCGGTTGCCGTCTTTTCGCGGCTTGGCTTCCCGCTTTTCCTTTGGTCTCCACTCAGAATTCGAAGGAACACGACAGCAAGGCCAACAGCCACAGCATGCGCTGGGATCCACCCAGTGTCGACGCGCCCCCGAAGTTGTTCAGCGCGGCCCCACCCTGTGTTCTCTCCGACGTTCTCGGGAAGGCCGGTGCTCGCGCGCAGCTCATGAAAGACAGTCTTCCTCTCTTACCCCCCTCCGATTGCCTCAGCAGCCTGCAGCCGGTACACTCGAGCGGTTTGACCGCTCGATTCGGAGAATCCATGTCCCTTCTGGTGGTCGGCAGCATCGCATTCGACGCCATTGAGACGCCGCTCGGCAAAGTGGATCGCACGCTCGGCGGGGCGGCCAGCTATTTCGCCCTGGCCGCCAGCTATTTCGCGCCCGTACGCGTTGTGGCCATCGTGGGCGACGACTTCACGGACAAAGAACGCGCGATCTTCGGCGGCCGCAAAATCGATCTGGCCGGGGTCGAAAGGGCACCCGGCAAATCGTTCTTCTGGGCCGGCCGTTACGACCAAAACATGAATGAGCGCACAACGCTGGCCACCGAGCTCAATGTATTTGCGGATTTCCGCCCGACTCTGCCCGACGCCTATGGTGACTCGTCGTTCATTTTCCTGGGCAACATCGATCCCACGCTACAGCGCTCCGTAGTGAGGCAAATGCGATCGAAACCAAAAGTCATTGGCCTGGACACGATGAATTACTGGATTGAGCGCACCCCCGCCGAGCTGCGCGAGACCCTTAAGTTCACGCAGATTTTGATGATCAACGATGACGAAACCCGCCAGCTTACCGGCGAGCACAACCTGCTTCGCGCCGCCAGGCACGTCTTTGCCATGGGCCCCCAGACACTCGTCATTAAACGCGGCGAGCACGGCGCCCTCATGGTACACAATCGGTTCATCTTCTCCGTTCCTGCGTTTCCGCTTGAGGAGGTGCGCGATCCAACCGGGGCCGGCGACAGTTTCGCCGGGGGTTTCATGGGCTATCTGGCAAGAGCCGGGCGCGTTAATGATGAAACCCTGCGCTGCGCGATGGTCTACGGTTCCGTGCTGGGCAGCTTCGCCGTCGAGCGGTTCGGCGTCGAGCGCCTCGCGCGGCTCAAGCCAAGCGAGATCACCGGGCGCGCCCGCCTGTTTTCGAAGCTCACATCCTTCAAGCTCTAGAGCGGTCGCTTTGCCAGTTCGTTCCGGGCTTTCGCGCCGTTCGTTCCCGGCTCAGAGCCAGGTGCGCGCCTTGTACCGCCGGTATTCCTCCCCGAACGCCTCGGCCAACACGCGGTCCTCTCTTCTCGTGCGCGGAATTTGGTAGGAGTAGAAGGCCAGGAAAACCGCGAGTGCGATCCAGTTCCCCAGGGCGATGAGAAGTCCCAGATACCCAATGCCACCAAACATATACACGGGGTGACGAAATTTCGAGTACAGGCCCGTCGTGACGAGCTTTTTGGCCTGTGCAGTTACGGAAAAGGACGATCCGAGCTGGATTCGCGCTACGCCCCACAGGCTGAATCCGATCGCCGCAATGGCCATGCCGGTCCAGAATCTAATCCCGTAGTTCCTCCGTGAAAGGACGAACGCGCTGAAGAGAGCGATTAGAACCAGGTCGATGTAGCGAAAGAATAAATTCGCGGATCGTTCGAGAGCGGTTGACGTCATCTTCGCGCCTCAAAATAGGTCGGCCGGTGCCAATTCTATGCCACGACCGCCCCGAGGGTGGCTCATGATCGATCCCCCTCCGGAGCCGATGGGACGGCCGCTCTAGGGTATGCCCGCAGTGGACACTTTGTCCCGAATTGAGTCAATATCCGAGCGTAGCGAGGAACAACACATGGAGAACGCCCGTGAACTCGAGCGCATCGTCGATGAGCTCAATGCGCAGCGCGAGAAGACCGAGGCCGCTTTCGCCGCCACACGGGTCGTTGACCGCTGGCTTGCCGCACTCGTGGCGCGCGGCGGTAGCGACTTGCTGCTCGTGCCCGGCGCACCTCCCTCGATCCTGCTCGACGGCCAAGTTCGCAATCTCGAACCCGGCATTCTCGCCGGGACGGACATCGAAGCGGCCATCGTCCCGGCGCTGAACGCGCACGCGCTCGAAACCTATCGCCAACGCCAGATCACCGACGCGTCCTATCGGATCAGTGGTCTCGGCCGATTCCGCATCAATTTGCACCGCGAGCGGGGGCATGCAGCCGCGGCCATTCGTGCTCTGCCGACGAAGGTTCCCGCGCTTTCTGACCTGCACCTGCCGGCTTCGGTCGAGGCTCTGACGCGGCTTCCCCGCGGCCTGGTATTGATCGGAGGACCGGCCGGGTCGGGTAAGTCGACAACCCTGGCGGCCCTGATCCACGAAATCAACCGCCGCGATGCGCACCACATTGTGACCGTTGAGGACCCCATCGAATACGAACACGAACACATCCGCAGCGTCATCGAGCAGGTCGAAATCGGCACGGACGCGCCGGACTTTCCTACGGCCCTTCGCGCCGCCGTGCGGCAGGCTCCGGACGTGCTGGTGGTTGGGGAGATGCGCGATTCCGAGACGATGCGCATCGCCGTCGCCGCCGCGGAAACAGGCCACCTGGTGTTCTCGACGCTCCACACCACGGACGTCGCATCGACTGTCGCGCGCATTTCCGATTCCTTCCCGCTCGAACGGCAAAACACAATTCGGCAGGAACTCGCCATGGCCCTCTCCGCCGTGCTTACACAGATTCTGCTGCCAAGCAAATCCGGCGGCCGCCTGCCGGCCGTGGAGCTCTTAATGATCGGGTACGGTGCGCGCCAGCACATCCGTCACAACGCGCTCCAGCACTTGAATCAGGAGATCACCATTACACGCCGGCGCGGCTCGATTACCTTGGAGGAATCGCTTGCGAAGCTGGTTGGTCAAGGCCACATCGAGCGCGAGGACGGCCTGGTCTACGCGCTTCACCCCGAAGATCTCGATATCCTGCTGAAAACCGAAGCGAAAGCTCAGCGCGTTGGGCCGTGAAAGCGAGGAACTGAATGTACCGAGTCCTGCGGTCTTCTGTCGCGCCCTCCCTGCCCATCTTCCTGCTGCTTCTTGCGCCCGTCTCGTTCGCCCAATTCGGCGCAAACCCGCCTGCCCCGCCTCCCGAGCACGTGGTCCCTGTTTTCGGACAGCTGATTCATTATTGGGACATGGGCGCCGGGCCGGTCGTGGTTCTGCTGCACGGGCTGGGCGACCGCAAAGAATCCTGGCTGCCCGTGATTCCCGCACTTGCAAAGAGTTATCGCGTCCTCGCGCCCGACCAGATTGGCTTCGGCAAATCCGCAAAGCCCCTGCTCGACTACACCGTTGAAACCTACGTGGATTTCCTCGATGAGTTTCTGCGCGAATTGAAAATTGAAAAGATCGATTTGGTCGGGGAGTCCCTGGGCGGTTGGATTGCAGGCTTGTACGCGGTCGACAGTTCCTCGGACGCGCACATGGTCCCGCTCGAAAGGCTCGTGCTCGTCGATGCCGCCGGGCTCAGGCAGATGAGACCCGTCCCGAACCTAAACCCAAGCACTCTCGGAGGAATGCGCCGCCTCCTCGAGGCCGTGTTTTATGACACAAGCTGGCTCAACGATGCGGAGCTGCGCAGGATTTTCGCCGACAAGCTCGCTGCGAACGACGCCTACACCGTGCACAGCATCATGACCAATCCCGTTGTGCCAACCGAAGTCCTCGATGAGCGCCTCGGCGAGATTCACGTCCCGACGCTGGTCCTGTGGGGAAAGCAGGATCAACTGCTTCCCCTGGCCGCAGGCCAGCGTTATGCGTCGGGCATCGCGGGCGCGCGGCTGGTGACCTTCGATCACTGCGGCCACGTCCCCGGGCAAGAGAAGACCGCCGAATTCCTCGCGGCCCTGACGGGTTTCCTGGGCGGCCCGAGGGGCGCAAACTGAACGTCACGCGGACGTAACTCCATGGCCAGAGCACGCCGACCGCCGATTCGCCTCGCCGTTCTGGGCGCTCTCCGGCTTCGCTGCCCGTACTGCCGCCAGGGAATGGTGCTGGCTCGCTGGCCCAACAAGATGCGCAAGGAGTGCTCGCTCTGCGGCCTTTCCTTCTTCCGCGAGCCCGGCTATTACATCGGAGGCATGATCATCACCTACGGCCTGATGGTCCTCATCGTTGTTCCCGCTTTTTTTTTCGCGGTTCTCATGCCGAACTGGAAGACCCTCTCCGATAACGTCTGGTTCGCGCTCTGGCTCCTGTTCGCCGTCCCGCTCTCGCTCGCTCTCATGCCCTATGGGTACAGCTTGTGGCTGAATCTGGACTTCTGGTTCGAGCCTTGGATGCCCGAGGAGCGGCCGGTCATGACGGAACGAGTTGATGATGCCACGTAGGGTGACACGGCAGCCCGCCGTTGCGACGGGGCAAGATCCCGGTTGCCGCGGCAGGGCAAGATTTTGAGGCAGTTCGATTCCCGCTTCCTATTTCGCGGCAAGGTATCCCCGTGCCTCTTCGAGTTCCGGCCGGTCTGCGGCAACGGGGCAAACGTTGAGGAGCTTCGTGTAATATTCCTTCGCCGCGCGCAAATCGCCAGCCGACTGCGCCGCTTGCGCCGCGCCCCACAGGCCGTCAAACCGGTTCGGGGATTCCTTGAGGGAAGCGCGATACTCCCGGAGCGCGTCGGGGGACCTTTTGAGCTCAAGCAGCATGTCGCCCAGCATCTCACGGGCGGGCATGGCCAGCGAATCGACCCCTTCGGCGTCCTGGCGGTCCGCCGCAGCGCGCAATGTCTTTAACGCTTGATCTCCTCTGCCCTCCGCGAACTCAATCCACGCCTCGACTTCCAGTTCATCAATCGAGCGTCCGGAACTGGTGTCATATCCGGCCCGTTTCGATTCCCGACGCTCGGCCGATGTGGCTTCCTCGAGCTTCTTCAGGTCTCGACGAGCCCCCTTCGGGTCGCCGCTGCGCGCTGCTCCCATCACGCGCACGAAGTAGGTGCTCGCCTGCCCGCTGAGCTTCACATTCGGAATTTCTAGCGCCGCAGCGTCCCTCCAGCGGTGAAGTTCGAGAGCGTCGCGTGAAGCAAACCAGCCGGCGTGATCGGCCATATCATCGGCGCTCGCTCCCGGGACGGTCCGGAGATCCCGAAGCACCTCGCGTGCCTTTGCCTCCTGGCCGCTTTGCAGGTAGGCATAATTCAGAAAATCCATGGCGTGCAATTGATAGCTGGCGTCGGCTTGCTGCGCCCGAGTCGCCTTGGCTGCCGCCGCGGCCGCCGCGACATTCGAGTCGATCGACTCTTGCCACAGGCCCAGTCGCGTAAAAATATGCGAGGGCATGTGCAGCGCATGGGAGGAATCGGGCGCGATCTTGGCGTAAGCGCGCGCCGCGGCCAGGCCCTGTGGCGCAAGCTCAGGTGTGTCGGCAGCATGGATCAAGTAGTGGGCAAGCCCCGGATGATCGGGGTGCTGCTCGAACATGGGCTCGAGGATAGCAATCGCCTTGTGGCGATTCGGAAGCTCGTCTTCGTCGTAGGCCAGGCTGACCAGAGACAAAGCGTAGAAGGCGGCCGCGTCGGGATCCTGGGGCGAATCCCGGTACACCTGCGCCATGGCCCTCGAGTAGAATTCGATCCGTGAGGTGTGCGTCAGCTTCTCGTTCGCGGCATAGAAGGCCGCCGCCGCCGAGATGTAGTCGCGTTCGAGCTGGGTCTTGCCCCCGAGCTTTTGCGCCTGCTCGACAAACCCGCGGCCCTTCGCGAGCGTGCCGTCATCGGGAAAATCCCACAGTTCGTGATAGAGCGATATGGCCCGCCCCCAATCGGCCATGGCACATTCCGGATCCTGCTCGGCCGCCCGGCCAAAGGCGGCTTCCGCCTGTTGATACTGAAACGAGTGCAGCAGCGCGACCCCTTCGTTCATGGTGGACTGCGTTTTCGTCGTACATGACGTAGAAAAATTCACCGAGCCGAGCTGCGCTTCGGCTGCCGGGGCGTGCTCAAAGGGAAGCTCGCTTGGCGGGGAAAGAGCGACGATTCCGACCAGAGCCGCACGCGCGAAGGATTTCATGCCCATGCCTCCTGCCTTTCGAGAGTTGATAGTAGCAAACGGTGCGGAAAAGTTGGGAGAGTCGCCTTTCGGTGCGGCCAGCGCGTCGGGCCGGTTCAAAAAAATCGGCGTGCGCTCGTGCGGAATTTTCCACAGCTCTTTCCCGTTTTTGATTTGTTCACCGTTGACTTCGCCACTCGCTGCGCTAGAATACCGGCCTCCCTCATCTTGAGGTTATCGGCTCCGTGGCTTCTCCAAGACTGAATGTGATTTCTCAGACCGACTTCCCTGGCCTGAAGCTCCGCGGCCGGGGAAAGGTTCGCGACATTTACGAGCTCGAGGACCGGCTGCTGATCGTGGCCACCGACCGGCTCTCGGCGTTTGACGTGGTTCTGCCCACCCCGATTCCCGACAAGGGTCGGGTGCTGACGCAGCTTTCGCTTTTCTGGTTCGATAAACTGGCCGAGATCGTGCCGAACCACTTGATCGCGGCAACGGATTTCGGCGGAAGCCTGGCTCCCTTCGCCGATTCGCTCGAAGGCCGCGCCATGCTCGTTCGGCGAACCGAACCGATTCTCATCGAGTGCGTCGTGCGCGGTTACATTTCCGGGTCCGGCTGGAAGGACTACCAGAAGACCGGCGCGATCTGCGGAATTCCGCTGCCTGCAGGCCTCAGCGAATCGGACCGGCTGCCCGAACCGATTTTCACGCCGTCTACGAAAGCAACCACCGGACACGACCAGAATATTTCCTTCGACGAAACGATCGCGAGCATCGGCCGCCCGCTGGCCGAAAAGCTGCGCGACACCAGCATCATCCTGTATCGCAAGGCCGCCGAGCACGCCGCAGCTCGCGGCATCATCATTGCGGACACCAAGTTTGAATTCGGCCTGCTGGGCGGCGAAGTGATTTGGATCGACGAAGCGCTTACGCCGGACTCCTCTCGTTTCTGGCCCGCCAGCGAGTACACGCCCGGAAAGGCGCAGCCGTCTTTTGACAAGCAGTATGTTCGCGACTATCTCGAGCACGTTGGGTGGAACAAGCAACCTCCGGCTCCTGTCCTTCCGCCGGACGTGGTCGCAGCCACTCGCGACAAGTATCGCGAAGCCTATCAGCGCGTCACCGGTCACACGCTGGACTGAATCGTTTTCTCCGGGGTCGCCGCTTCGGGTGGCGACGAAAGGTTGTCTCGGGACAGGGTCCCATTGCGCGGAGCGTGCTACTGTGAAAGATCAACTCGAATCGTTGGTTGGCATGATGGTTGATCGCGGCATCCTGCTCGAAGAAGCCATCACCGAATTCGAAAAGAAGTTCATCAAACGCGCTCTGGAACGCGCGAACGGGAATCAGTCCCGCGCCGCGAAGGTTCTGGGCATTCATCGCAACACGCTCAGCCGCAAAGTGGACGTCTACAACCTCGACCACGCCGGCCGCCGGCGCTAGCCACGGAACCGAGGGGGGAACGGGGGAGAGTCTTCTAGGGACAGAGTCGAGCCCCCGCGCCAGCGAGGGACCGGCGCAGGCCAGCCGGTTTTCGATTACTGCTGCGAACCCTTGCTCGGAATCTTGTGCTTGGTCGTGCTGCCTTTCTGGGGGATGATGCTGGGATCGACCTTGACCTGATCCCAGTGCAGCATGAAGGGCGAGGGGTCGTAACTGACGATGGTTCCGGAAAACTGAATCGGATCGTCTTTTTGCAATCGCGCGGCGTCCGGCTGCGGCGGGACGGGGTTCGCGCTGCCGCCGGTTGTAACGCTACTTCCCGGTGTCGGAGTCGACGTCCACACCTTCACGTCCATATTCGCCGTGGTGGCTTTCTCCATGTCCTCCGGCGTGGCACCCGTGTTCACCAGAAAATCGATGTAGCCGTCGGTCGGCTTCGTATCGATGATCTTTCCGACCACGCCCGGGAACTCCGCGCCGCAAATCGCAAGCCAGGTTGTCTTGGCCTTGTCGCCGCCGGCGCTGAGATCGTTGATCACGCTGAGAATGTTGCTCGCCTGGCGGATCTGTGTGAGGTCCGCCTGGCTCGGAATGGTCCACGTCGTCGGGCGGTCGGGCGAGTTTTGCGCGAGCTGCAGCAGCTCGTTCACCTGGTCGGTGGCTTGCGAGTCGCAACCGGGCTGCTCGTAGGCGAGGATCTGCTTCTGGAGGTAGTCCTTGATCTTGTCGGCGTCGGAAACCTTCAGGTTGATCGAGCGCGCCAGCGCCCAGAAGCCGTCCAGGTATTGCGGGGGAGTCATCTGCAGATAAGCCACGCCGAGCCGATAGGCGGAAACCGCATCGTCGGGCTTATTCGTCAGCGCATTCTTGAAGGCCTGCACGGCGGCCGCATTGTCCTTTAACTGCAAATCCGCAAATCCTGCGGCCGAGTAAAAGAAATCAAGCCCGGGCATCTTGGCCTTCTTCCAGTCGTCGTCGCTGCCCTTGAAGCTGTCCGGCTTGGCCAGCCCGTCGAGGAGGTGCGCGGCGTCGAGCGCCGCATCGCGCGCCTTGGTGAGCTGATCCTGCACATCGGGGGCCTTGGGGTTGAAACAAGGCTGAAAGTCTTGTACGCGCGTCTGCAGCGCCTGCAGGCGAACCTCCGGGCTCACCTTGTCTCCGAGGGCGACCAGCTTATCGACATACTCGATCGTCTTCGAACAATTCTTCAGCTGGTGGTAGGTGCTGTAGTACAGCTGATCCACGTACGGCATCAGCGTCGAGTTTGGATACTTGGCGACAAAGTCGTCGAGGAGCTTGACGCGTTGCGCGGGGTCCTTCTCCGAGTTCGCGGCCTGGAAGGCGTTATATTCCGGCAGCGTGTAGCCGAGCTTCTGCTGGCCCTGTTGCTCCTGCGCGGCGGCCGGCCCGGGGTAAGCGACGACGAGTGCGAGGGCGGTGCCGAGTGTGATCGCGAGACGATGAAAGCGCTTTGGGATACTCACTTACCTGCCTCCTGGGCCAAAACTCGAATTGGGCAAATGGTCGAACTCGGAAACGCCAACGTGCAGGTCGACGGAACCAGCAGAAACGACGGGATTATAGGGAAAGCGCCGCGCGCACGCAAGGCGAAATCCGATTCCTACCGTGTTCTGCGCGCCCCTTGCGCCAATCTCCTGGCGCTCACGGGCAAATGATAACATGGTGAATCGAGGAAACGTATTCTGTCCGAGCGAGGCCCCAAGATCATGACCGACCAACGCCCTCTCCATCAAAAAACTGCTCTCGTTACGGGCGCCAGCCGCGGCATCGGATTGGCCGTGGCGCGCAAGCTCGGCGAACTCGGCGCCCGTGTCAGCATCTGCGCGCGTGACAGGGTGCGGCTCGAGGGTGCCGCCGGCGAATTGAAGCGGAAAGGACTCGACGTCCTTGCGGTTCACGCAGATGTGACGCGGCCCGCCGACATTGTGTTGCTCGTCGAGCAAACGATTGGCTCCTTCGGGCCCATCGAGATCGTGGTCAACAATGCAGGGACGGGCTACTTCGGACCTTCGCATGAAGCGTCCGAAGCCGACTACGACACCGTGTTAGACACCAACTTGAAGTCCGTGTTCCTGCTGACCAAGGCCGTCGCGCCGGGCATGATCGAACGTGCGACCGGCCACATCATCAACATCGCGTCCCTCGCGGGTAAGAACGCATTCGCCGGAGGGGGAATCTATTGTGCGTCGAAATGGGGACTGCTCGGGTTCACGCAATGTGTTGCCGAGGACTTGCGCGGCTACGGGATTCGCGTCAGCGCCATTTGTCCGGGCTCGGTGGCCACCGAGTTTCGCAGCCCGACTTCGACCAAGGACCCGCGCAAGATGCTGCAGCCGGAGGATGTGGCCCATGCCGTGGCCATGCTGGTTACCCAAGCCCCACAGAGCTTCATCAGTGAAGTGCTCCTGCGCCCCACACAGAAGCCCTGAAAGGCCACAGACGCTTTTCCCCGGGGCTCGACAGCCGATCCGAGAAGCACGCCCAAAACGGTTCTAGTACCCGGGCGTCGCTGATTCGATACACCGGGCGCGAATAGGTGCTGCAAATTCAAGGGCACTAGGGGATTTTTATGTCTCGCACGAAGGGCGCGCGGCTGAACACGAGGGAAGGAGACGTAGCGAACCGCATCTGGTTCGGCACCAAGCGAGCGCAACGCAAGAAAATAAAATATGGACATGCGACCCAGTCTGCGCGTCGGTCCTTTTGAGGTTTTTACTCCCTTTCATCCGACCGTTTCCCCCCTCTACCACAGCAACGGCCATTTTCCAGGCCGGCTTTTTATCGTCGAGGGGATCGACGGCTCGGGCAAATCGACGCAGCTCAGTTTGCTGCACAGGTGGCTCGAATCACTGGGCTACGGGGTCGTCTTCAGCGAGTGGAATTCATCGCCGCTGGTGAAGGACACAACCAAGCTGGGCAAAAAGAAAAAAATGTTGACCGCGGCGAGTTTCTCGCTCGTGCACGCGACGGACTTCGCGGACCGGACCGAACGAAGCATTCTGCCGCTGCTCAAAGCGGGCGCCATCGTGCTGTGCGACCGGTACGTCTATACGGCGTTCGCACGGGATGTGGCGCGAGGAATGGATCGGGACTGGGTGCGCGACCTGTATGGTTTCGCGGTGCGGCCAACGGTGGCCTTCTATTTTCGTGTTCCACTCGAGACTGCCATCGGGCGGCTTCTCGACGGGCGGGACGGCTTCAAGTTCTATGAAGCGGGAATGGATCTGGGGTTGAGCGATGATCCGGAGGAGAGTTTTCGGCTGTTTCAGGGGAGAATTCTGGCCGAGTACGAAAAGATGGTTGGGGAATTCGGTTTGACCGTTATCGACGCGACCTTGCCCATCGAAACGCAGCAATCGGAGGTGCGCGCGATCGTTCAGGTCCAACTCGGAAACGAGAGTGAATTGAGGTTTCGCCGATGAGAGAAACGTACGGGAAACGGCTGCCAGAAATGCGCGTGAGCGATCTCAAGGGGAAGCTCATCGTCATTGAAGGAACCGACGGCGTGGGGCGTACCACTCAGATCAATCTGCTGAAGCCATGGCTGGAAGAAATGGGGCACGCCGTCCTGGACACGGGGATTACCAGATCGGTGCTGGCCGGGGAAGGAATTCGGCGCGCCAAAGAGAGAAACAGCCTGGGCCGAGTGACGCAGACCCTGTTCTACGCGACCGACTTCGTCGACCGGCTGGAAAAGGAGATCGTGCCCGCGCTACGCGCCGGGTTCATCGTTTTGACCGACCGCTATATCTATTCGCTGATCGCGCGGGCCAGCGTGCGCGGCGCGGACCCGCGTTGGATCCGCAGCCTGTATTCGGTGGCGCTAAGGCCGGACGTCGTGTTCTATCTGCGCCTGGGGCTCGAGCAGTTGATACCCCGCGTGGTGTTCTCGCGTGGGTTCGACTATTGGGAGTCCGGTCGGGACCTGTTTCCGACGCTCGATATTTACGAGAGCTTTTGCGCCTACCAGTCGGTACTGCTGGCCGAATTCGATCGACTGAGCAGCGAGTACAGATTTGAAATCGTTGATGCCACGCTCGAAGAGAATCAAATTTGCGCCGAGCTGCGGGCGGGGATTATGCGCGTGCTCGAACCTGAGCAGCCCGCGAGGCGCGATCCCGCCTGGCCGCGCACCGACTGGCCCCAGAGGACGAGGGACAATTTCGAGAGCGCGTTTCGCGGCGCTTTCTCAGCGGCGCTCGCGCACGGCGCCCGGACCGAGCGAACATCCTCGCTGCGCGCGGAATCGAGTTCGCGGAACGGGAACGGTAGAGCCGCTTACCCGAAATAGCGATTCCGATCCGAGATGGACTCGTGCGACCGGCAAGCACGGCCCGAGTGCGCGATGATCGGGCGCGTGGGCACGGCTGCGGCGCTCGTTGTTGCTGCTCGCGACCGCGCAGGGTGCGTATGCGCAGGGTGGGCTGGCCCCCACGCGGGCCGATTCATGCGCGGGGGTGGTGGCCACGGTGGCCGGAGGGGTGGACTGGACGCCCGGGTTTTGCGATGAGTTTAATGGCGCCGAAGGGACACCCGACGCCGCCGTTTGGGCCTACGACGTGGGCGACGGCGGATTTGGAAACGGCGAAATTCAGACCTACTGCGGGCCTCCCGGATACGCCCAGAACAGTTCGGTTTGTCCGAGCACGTTCTCTCCAATAACAAACACGGCGTACGTCGACGGGCATGGGCGCCTCGTCGTTCAGGCGCACAGGGACGGCGCCGGACACTGGCTCTCGGCGCGCATGAAAACCGAAGGGCACGCGAATTTTCACTACGGGCGAATCGAGGTCAGCATTCGTCTTCCGAACACGAGGGTTCCGGGACTCTGGCCGGCCTTTTCGATGCTGGGAAGCAACAAAAAGTCGGTCGGATGGCCCGATTGCGGCGAAGCGGATGTGGTGGAAGTATGGTCGCCCATCGTGCGTGGCGGGCCGGGGCCGTTCGGGAACGAAGCGCCGATTCACACGCGGGCAACCCGTCAGGCCGGGGTGCAGCCGAACGGCGCGTTCCGCTTCCCGCTGGGTACCAGGAACGACGGCGGGTTCCACGCCTACGGCGTGATCTGGTCGGCGAACATGATGCAGTTCTACGTGGATCGGCCGGAGAAACCGTTCTACATCGTGACGGCAAGCGATCTTTCTCGAACGGATCTGTGGCCCTTCGATGCGCCGTTTTTCTTGCTGCTGAATGTGGCCGTGGGAGGAACGCTCGGAGGCACGCCGAGCGATCTTGCGGGGAATCCGGACCAGATGGTTGTCGATTACGTCCGACAATACACGGCCGCACTGCTGCCTGCGCCGGACTTGCGCAATCCGCCGCCGATCACGGTGACTGCGGGCGCAGTCGCTGGCAACACGAGCACGTTCCGCCTGAGCGGCACCGGCTACGTTTACTTCACCTGCAGCACGAATGCGCCCGAAGGAAGCTGTGCGGTCAGGGCGAGCGACGCGCTGAATCGGCAGGTGGCGAATGCCGGAGCCAAGGAGGCGGTGACAGTTACGGCGTCGACGGCGACAAACCGCTTGCAGCCGCGAGCGAGCGCGTCGAGGATAGGGAATCGGCTGGGGCGAATCGCCGTTCCCGCACTCGCTCTCTGCGCCCTGATTCCGCTCCTTATTCGACGGATCGGCTCGCGGATCTTGGTCTACGCCCTGCTGGCGACAGTGCTGCCCAGTCTTGCCCTGGCCGGCGCTTGGCTGGCGAACCGTGGCCGGATCAGTGCTGCGAACGCCGTCCCCGATGGCACGCGCCCGGGCCACTACGCGATCCGGGTGAACGCGTTCACCGAGAGCAACACCAGCGGGAGGCCGGACGCCAGCGTTGAGGTTCCGCTGACGGTAAAGTGAGCGGTGCGGCTTTGTTCGCGGGCCGTTTGGCCCCTCGATCAGAGTCTCGAGCGTGAATCACGGGAGTTTGAGATGAAGCGGTTGCGTGTTCTGCTTTCTCTCACCAACTACGAAAACGACTATCAAATCGAGCAGGCCGGCGCGGCCGAAGAGGCCGCGCGCAGGTTCGATATGGACCTCGAGGTGGTTCATGCCGACAACGATTCGGTGAACCAAAGCAAGCAGTTGCTCGATGCGATTCAGCAAGAGCCGTCGGCGCGTCCGGACGCAATTCTGTTCGAGCCGGTGGGGAGCACCGGCTTGCCGCAAGTGGCCCTGGCGGCGGCCGGCGCGGGAATCACCTGGGTCGTGCTGAACTGCGAGGTGCGCTACATCGCGCAGCTTCGAACGGCGTGGAAAACGCTGATGTTCGAGGTCAGCTCAGATCACACCGAGATTGGCAGAATTCAGGGACGACAATTGTCGGCCATCCTCCCCGAAGGAGGGTCTGTGCTGTACATCCAGGGGCCGTCGGATAATCTGGCGGCGAAGCAGCGGACGGTGGGGATGAACGAGACGCGCGCGAGGAACATCCACGCCACGATCCTGAAGGGTCAGTGGACGGAGGCGAGTGCAGAACGCGCGGTGAGCGGGTGGCTGCGTCTGAGCACCTCGCAGCGAGCGCAAATCAGTGCGGTCGCAGCGCAGGATGATTCGATGGCCATCGGGGCGCGGCGCGCCTTTGAACAGCTGCCCAGTCCGACGGAGAAGGCGAAGTGGCTCTCCCTTCCGTTTCTCGGCTGCGACGGGTTGCCAAAAACGGGCCAGTCGTGGGTGCGAAGCGGCGTGCTTGCGGCCACCATCGTCATTCCGCCGAACACCCCGCTCGCGCTCGAAACGCTGGCGAAGGCGATCGGGGGCGGAACGCCGTCTGAGCGCATCCTGACGACGGCCGCGTCGTTTCCCAGCCTTCCTCAGCTGGCCAGCCAATTTACGGCAAAACCCGCCCTGCGGCGTTAATTGACCCCGATTCGCCGCTGGCCGCTCTCGCGGTCCGGGGCCCGGAATTCAACCACGCGGATTCGTCATCGGCGCAGCTAACTCCCGCCAGGGAAGGCGAGGGAGGGAGGCGATGTCCGCCGGTTTTGGCCTCCTCCCGCCGCCCATCTTCCGGTCATCGACAACTCGTCAGCATGCGGGCAAGGGCGGCTTGAGCCAGAACCAAATCCGTGCCATCGTTCTAGAAGTTCGGGCACCACGCAAGCAGCGTCGCGGGAACCCAAGGGAAGTCACGAGCTCGAACCTGGCATGGCGGAGGGAGTCGTGAACAAGAAAGCTTTGTCGGCAAGCTTGGCAGGAACCATATCGCTCGGCGGCGAACTCGCCGTCCATCGGCTGGGGTACGGGGCCATGAGACTGACCGGGCCGGGCATCTGGGGGCCGCCCAGGGACCGCGGGGCAGCGCTCAACGTTCTGCGTCGGGTGATTGAGCTCGACGTCAACTTCATCGATACGGCGGATTCCTACGGTCCCGAGGTCAACGAGGAATTGATTGCCGAGGCGCTGTTTCCCTACCCGACCGGCCTGGTGATTGCGACCAAGGGCGGCTGGAAGCGTCCCGGGCCGAACCAATGGACGCACGATGCGACGCCCGCTCACCTGCGCGGAGCGGTCGAGGGCAGCCTCAAGAGGCTGCGTCTGGAGCGCATCGATGTCTATCAACTGCATGTTCCGGACCCGGCGGCTTCGTTCGAGCAATCGATCGAAACGCTGGCCGAGCTCAGGCGCCAGGGAAAAATCCGCTTGGTCGCGCTGTCGAACGTCACGCAGGAACACATCGACCGGGCGCGGCGGATCGTGCCGATTGTTTCCGTGCAGAACCGCTATAGCTTTGCGGACCGCGAATGGGATTACGTCGTGAGTTATTGCGAGCGCAATCGGATAGCCTTTATCCCCTGGTTCCCCCTGGGCGCGGGCCGACTGGCCGGGGAAGCTTTGGCCGAAGTCGCGCGCGCGCACCGCGCCACGCCGATGCAGGTCGCCCTGGCCTGGCTGCTCAAACGGTCCCCCTTTATGTTGCCGATTCCAGGAACCTCCTCGCTCGAGCACCTCGAAGAGAACGTCGCGGCCGCCTCGGTGGGCATAACGGATGAGGAATTCGAAAGGCTTTCCCGCGTCCCTGAGTTGGTGTCAACCCGGTAAGGGAACGGATCGCCGGCGCCCCCCGGGGCGCGCAATCAGGAGAGTTCACTCTGTTGTCCTTCGATCGTGGCGACGAGGAGGGGGCCTTGCGGCTCTTCTTGCGGGCTGGCGCGACTTCGCAGGTGGTGCCAGATGAGAAGGGTACCGACGGAAAACAGCAGAATCAGAGTCGACACCGCGTTGATCTCCGGTGTGATGCCCTGCCGGAGCCGCGACCAGATTTCGAGCGGCAGTGTGTTCTCGCGCCCGATCAGGAAAAAGCTGACGGCGATCTCGTCGAGCGAAAGCGTGAAGATCAGCAACGCGGCGGCGGCCAGCGGCACGCGCAGGTTCGGCAGGGTCACACGCCAGAAGGTGCGGAAATAGTTGGCGCCGAGATCGAGCGAAGCCTCTTCCTGCGCGCGGTCCAGCTTCTGAAGGCCCGCAAAAATCTCCGTGGTGGCCACGGAAATCAGCGCCGTCCCG
>Ga0187783_10001520_pt1 | contig 17162 bp, 14 predicted proteins | sample 1015_SJ02_MP02_2_FD_132471 | JGI IMG/M metagenome (GOLD analysis project Ga0187783, IMG submission 132471) | Tropical peat soil microbial communities from peatlands in Department of Meta, Colombia - 1015_SJ02_MP02_20_MG | ecosystem: Environmental > Terrestrial > Soil > Wetlands > Peat | place... | reverse complement strand
GCCAACCGAGAAAACAAGCGTCTGGGCGACTATGCCGCGGGCACCGTCGTGATCCATGAGAAGCCCTTAGAGGCCGTTCGCTCGATCTGGAAGGTGCCCGCAGCGGGCGCGCTCGCCAGCCCGCTTGGCTCGTCGACACAAATCACGCTGGAAGAGCTTCAGGTCGTCGAGACGTTTCTCGAGCGCCGGGACAGCCTTCGCCCGGACGTGCGTCGGGCGATCGCCCGCCAGATTGCCGATCGCATCGGCGGGCGCATGGGCGTGCTGGCTGAAACGCGGCCGGACGCGGAAAAATTTCTGGAGGCCATCGCAGAGCAGCGCCGGGCCTCCGCCCGGTTCCATTGAACCTCTTCCTCAGAAGCTGGTCGTGAGACGCAAGGCGAAGCTGCGCGATGGGCCGATGGCGTTGCCTGAGAACAGGCCGCCGAAATCAATTACATCCACAATGTCCGTGAGATTTTCCCCGTCCACCTGAAACTGCATGGTGAGACGGTCGGAACTGTGCAGGGTTGCACCGGCCGACGCGTTGATCTGGAAGGAGGGGAGAATACGGCCACGGGCAAAATTGAGCCGGTCCACAACCTGCTGGCCGTACGTGGCGACCTCCATGGCAATGCAGGCCGGACTGGTCGGATCCTCGCAGTTCGGCACGAACGGCAGACCGCTATCGTATTGGATTCCGCTGGCGATCCAAAGCCGCGGTGTGATCTGGTAGCGAAGCCGGCCGCGGACCGTGTTGCGCTGATCCTGCGAATCCGGGAGATGACCTGAGGTGGGCAATTCTGCGTCATCGCCCAAAAACAGGCCACCCGTCACAGGAAACCAGGCATTGCCAACTTCGTAGGAGTAGCTCAAGAACCCGGAAAAACCGTGTATGGGGAGGAGCTCGACATTCGCTTCCGCGCCGTAAATGACGGCCGACCGGAATGCGATGGGATAGCTGATCGTCGTGTTGTCGATCTGATCGTCATCGGCATAGTTGTTGACCGTGCGTCGAAAATAGTTGGTCGCGAGTCTCAGCTTGTTCTCAAAAACCTTGGTTATCCCCGCTTCATAATAGTCTCCCACCGAGGGCCTGACAGGCAGTTGGAGCGAGATGGTATCCAGCCCCGCGGCCGCAGTCGAGCTCGAGAGCAGGATGTTCTCAAACGACGGCGTCTGGAAAACACGGTCGTAGGAGAAATGTGCCACGAGATTGGCTGACGGGAAATAGCGCGAAATCGCGAAGCGCGGGCTCACCGCTTGATTGTTCACGAGCAATTGATAGTGATCCCAGCGAAGGCCGGCGTTTATGGTCCAATTGCCCAGACGGATTAAGTCCTGGACATAGGCGGCTTGGTCGAGTTCCGGACGATTCGCCAGGAAGCTGAAGTTAATGGGCGTGCTTGGGTCGTATTGACTGTCATCGGTGATGTGGTAGCGAAAACTCTCGTTGAGAAAGATATTGTCCGATTCCACGCCCGCCTTGATCTCCTGGCGGCCATGGCTCACGGTGATGCTGCCGATGAAATACCCTTCGTTGAACCAGTTATGTTGAAAGATCTCGATGGGAGTGGACTCGGCGTTGGAATAGAAGTTGTTCCCGTTGTTTCGGGCCATGCCGTGGAAGTCAGCCACCACATTGGGCGAAAAGATGTGCTGATAGGAGAGGATGCCCATCGTTTCGTAGTTATTAGCCGTCTGTAATTGCCCTGCCGCTTGCTGTACCTGTTCGTTCGGGAGTTGGTAGCGTGAAACCTCGTACCAGGCCATAACACTCAGGCGGTCGTTGGGCGTTAGCTCACGCTGGTAGTGGGCGGTGAAAGCGCCGATGGTGCCTGTGTTGGTGTAGTTCTGAACAACGACAGGATTCAAATAGTGGCCGGTCATGGCGCCGCTGGCGCTCGCTCCGAAGGTGTTGGGGCCCCACACGTACTGCCCCTGTAGGAAAGCGCCCGCACTGTCGAAGCTGCCGCCGTTCAGTACCGCTTGTCCGTGGAACCCCTGTTGCGAGTTTTGGGCCGTGTTGACCTCCACGACTCCGCCCATTTTGCGGCCATATTCGGCGGGTATGCCCCCGGTGTAAATACTCATCGACTGCACGTTGTCGGCCTCGATCTCAGGACCAAAACTCGGTGAGCGGTTGTCCATGAACGGGACACCGTCCACGACAAACTGCGTTTGATATTCCGAACCGCGAGGGTGCAGGACCGCGTTGCCCTCGTACAGCCACCCAGGCTGGGAATTGACCAGATCCTGGATGGTGCGGCCAGGGATCGAGGTAACTCGGTTTTGTATGAAGTTCGCACCGACCTGGCTTACGTAGCCGGCTTGATCGGGGTCAATCAACGTATTGCCTGCGCTCACCTGGACTGACTGGCTCACGGAGGAGATCTTGAGCTGAATCGTGTAATTCGTCGGAATCGAAGACCGAATCTCTACCGTTTCGGTGACGGCGGCAAAACCCGGCTGGCTCACGGCAACTTGGTAGAGGCCGAAAGGCAAACGCTCCAGGTCCAAGTTGCCCTGATCGGTGGTGGCCAGGGTATGGCGGTATTGATTCGCCTCGCTGACGACCTCGACTCTCGCCTTCAGGCCAAGCCCTGACGGATCAATGACTTTCAACCGCAATTCGCCACTGTTGCTTTGGGCGAAGAGCGGCAGGAAGAAACACAAGAAAAAAGCTGCAAGTGCGATCAGTCGGAGCATTCGTGGTTTGACAATTATCGCTGGTCTGAGATGCCACAGTCCCGAAACTCGTCCGTCGCCATTTGAATATTCCGCCGCCTGCCATTTTGTTCAAGCTTTTTCGATTTTCAGGGAAGGCCGGCTTCAAAAACCTTGAACAGAACCGGAGAGAAAGGAATATACATATAAGGATCCATGTCGATTCCTCCCACAGATTCCGTCGATCGGCTGCCCTTCCTGACGACGGGCAAAACTGTCTCTTGGAGGTCGTCTGAGATTGAAAAACAGGTGATTGCTCTGTTTGAACAATTTCGGAACTCACTCCTCCGGTACGTGTTGGCGTTTGGCTTGTCGGTGCAGGATGGCGAGGAAGTAGCCCAGGAGGTGTTTCTGGCGCTATTCCGGCACATGACCATGGGAAGGCCCCGCCAGAATCTGCGCGGCTGGATTTTTTCGGTCGCTCACAACCTGGCCCTGAAACAGCGTCAGTCGAATCGACGGTTGCCAGATCGGAATGGCTCGGCGGGGATGGTTGCCGAGAACAAACCGGACCCGTCTTTAAACCCCGAGGAGCAAGTTCTATCGAAGGAACGGCAAGCTCGCTTGTTGGCCTCTGTGGACGCTCTTCCCGAACAAGACCGGTGCTGTCTCTATCTGCGAGCCGAAGGCCTCCGCTACCGGGAAATCTCCTATGCACTAGGCATCTCGCTGGGAGCCGTATCCCTATCGTTGACGCGATCACTGACGCGGCTGATGGGAGCCTACGATCGGTAGGTGACAGACAAACATGCTGAATAAGAACTTACACCCATCGGATCAAGACTTACTCCTCTACTCTGACGGCGAGCTATCAACGCGCCGAGCTGCCCGTGTTCGAAGACATCTCGCAGCCTGTTGGAGCTGCCGTGCACGGGCTGCCAAAATTGAGACCACGATCACTGAGTTCATGGAGATTCATGGGCAAAGCTTTGGGCTCGAGTGGCCACCCATCGCGGGCCCGCGTGCCCTTTTGAGGGCGCGTTTGGCGGAGTCGTCTCTGAGCCGCGACCGTGACGGAAGCCAGCCGTCGTTCTTTCCGGCCAAGGCACACGCTTGGGCCTACGTCTGCGCTCTCACCCTGCTTGTTGCGCTAGGAACAACCGTCCTGATTCGACACGCGAGGGACCGCGAAGCTGCGGAATATGGGAGACTCCTGCCGAACCCTACCCTGACACCCGGAGCTACCCGGCCCATCGCCATCGGCGATCTGTGTTCGATCGATCATGACGAGGTAGTGCTTCCCATATCCGCTGCCTTGCGGCAAGAAGTGTTCGATGAGTACGGAATGGGAGGTGAACCCTTCGAGAATTACGAGGTGGATTACCTGATTACGCCTGGCTTGGGAGGCTCAGACGACATCCACAACCTGTGGCCGCAACCCCGCTACCATGCGACGTGGAACTCATTTGTCAAAGATCGACTGGAGGACTATCTCCACCAGATGGTCTGCCAAAGGAAACTCAACCTGGCCACGGCGCAGAACGACGTCGCGAAAAATTGGATCTCCGCCTATAAGAAGTACTTCCATACGAATGCGCCGCTTTCCCCCGATGCAAGCGGCGTTCGAACCCCTCCGTTAAGCGCGAGGCGAGTCGATTTCACCCGTCTCGGCGATATCGGGCCGGCGCGCAGTAGGTTTTCCTGGACTCCCCTGCCGATGACTCCGACGCCGGAGTAGTACGCTTATGGCTCGCGCCGGCCGTTCCTACCCCGCACGATCCTTTTGCGAATCAGCTCGACCAGCTCCTGCGCCGCCGCTGTCAAGGGCCGATCACGCCGGTATATCAGATACAGTGTTCGGGTGATGCGCATCTGGCGGATCCGCAGCACCCGCAAATCGCCATGGGCGGCTTCTCGCTCGACGCACATCCTCGGCACGATCGCAACACCCTTCTTCCTCTCCACGAAGAGCTTAATGCTCTCGATCGTCGGCAGCTCGACGTCCATTTTCAGGGGCACGCGGTGCCGCGCAAACATCTGCACCACGCGCCGCCGGTACGGCGACTCCACACTATGCGCGATAAACGTCTCTTGCGCGAGTTCGCGGACATCGACCTCGCGCCGCTTCGCAAGCTTGTGCCCCGGCCACACGACCATCGCCAGCGAGTCCCGATGAAACTCCACGGCCTCGAGTTCGCGCTCCTCCGGGAGATAGGAAATCACCCCGACATCGAGGTGATGACTCATGACCTCGCGCGGTACGTCTCGCGAAAACACACGATGCACCCGCATTTGAATGCCTGGATGGAGCTGGCGGTATCGATCGAGCGCCGGCAACAAGGCGTGGATCGAGCTTTCGTTGACTCCGAGCGCAATCTGCCCGCGCTCCAGCCCACGCAACTCCTGCATGCCTTTTCGGATCTCCTCACGGAGATTCAGCATGCGGCCCGCATATTCAGAAAGCAGCACGCCGGCATCGGTCAAGGTCTGCGCACCGGAGCCCCGCACGAATAAAGGCTGGCCGACCCAGCCTTCCAGCTTTCGGATGGCGATGCTCACGGCCGGCTGTGTTCGGTACAGCTTTTCCGCGGCACGCGAGAAGCTGCGCTCGCGCGCGACCGCTTGAAATACCTGTAAGGATGCCAGGTCCATGCGATCCTTCTGCTCCGGTGCTATATAAGCAGGATTTATTGCCCTTTGCAAACATTATAAATTGGACTCGTTCGACCCGTTCCTGGCATGCTAGTAACAATGGACACCTTGGAGATCTTCGACACGACGCTGCGGGACGGCGAACAGTCGCCCGGCTTTTCCATGAATAAGAACGAAAAGCTCGAGCTGGCCCGCCAGATCGAGCAGTTGGGAGCAGACATCATCGAAGCCGGTTTTCCGATCGCGTCGCCGGGCGATCTGGATGCCACGCGCGCCGTGGCCGCCGAAATCACGGAGTCGCGCGTCGCGGCGCTCGCCCGGGCCCGTCAGGAGGATGTAGACGCCGCGCTCAAAGGTCTCGAGCCTGCCCGAAAGCCCCGCCTGCATGTCTTTTTGGCCACTTCCGATCTGCACCTCAAATACAAACTGCGCATCCATCGTGAACAGGCGCTCGAGCAGATCATTCAAATGGTGCGCTTTGGCCGCCGGCATTGTGACGAAGTGGAGTTCTCCGCCGAAGATGCCAGTCGCACCGACATCGATTATCTGTGCCAGGTCGTGCTCGCTGCGGTCGAGTCCGGCGCAACGATTATCAATCTTCCGGACACGGTCGGTTATTCCACACCTGACGATTATGCGGCCATGTTTCGCCAGGTCCGCGCGCGGCTCGGCGCTTATCCGCACGTGGTGCTGAGCGCCCATTGCCACGATGATTTGGGCCTGGCGCTCGCGAATTCTCTTGCAGCCATCGACGCAGGCGTGCGTCAGATCGAATGCACGGTCAACGGCATCGGCGAGCGTGCGGGGAATGCGTCGCTAGAAGAATTGGCCGTCGCGCTGCATGTGCGCAACAACCGTTATCCGGTCACCACACACATCCAACTGGAAAAGCTCTATCCCACCAGTCGTTTGCTCTCGACGATCACGGGCGTTTCCGTTCCGCCGAATAAGGCGGTCGTGGGCGCCAACGCCTTTGCGCACGAAGCCGGCATCCATCAAGACGGTATTTTGAAGAATCCGCTGACGTACGAGATCATTGTTCCCGAAAAGGTAGGCGTGCCGGCACGGCGTCTCGTGCTGGGAAAGCATTCCGGGCGCAACGCCTTCCGGGCACGTTTGGGCGAACTTGGCTTTGAAACGACCGATGCGGAGCTAGCCGAGTGCTACCGGCTCGCGATTCTACGTGCCGACGAAGAAAAGGAAATCACCGATCGGGATCTGATCACGATTATCCACCAGGTTCGCCGTGGCCGCGCGCCCGTGGCCACTGGCAGCGGCCCTCGAACCGCCGTCCAATAGCAATCGTCCTGCGATTCTTGAATGCCTTTAGGTCCAACACCAAAGTGGACCCGGGCCCGGGACTCGCTCTTGACAGGCGGGCTGCAAGACCCTATGAGATACGTCCCGGAGGGTTCGCTCATGACGGCATTGCGAAAGACGATCGCGCTCCTCCCCGGGGATGGCATCGGCCCCGAGGTCACCCACGCCGCCGTGTCCCTTCTGAACGATTGCGCCTCCGCCTTCGGCCATCAGTTTGCGTTCCGCGAATACCCATTCGGAGGGAATGCCATTGATGCGTGCGGCGCGCCCCTGCCCGCTGAAACATTGGCGGGATGCCGCGCAGCCGATGCGATCCTTTTGGGCGCGGTGGGGGGGCCTCGGTGGGAATCGCTTCAATTCGGTACAAGACCCGAAGCCGGTCTTCTGAGCCTCCGCCAGGAGCTCGGGCTTTATATCAATCTTCGCCCGATTCATCCGCACCCCGTGCTGCGCAACATTTCTCCCTTGCGTCGGGAGCGTCTCGGTGATTGCGACTTCGAAATCGTTCGTGAACTCGCCGGAGACATCTACTTCGGCGAACACAAAATCAACGCACAAAAGGCCAGCGATCTCGCAGAGTACTCCGTTTTTGAAATCGAACGGGTTGCCCGCTATGCCTTTGAGCGTGCCCGGGCGCGTCATGGCCATCTCACCAGCGTTGACAAAGCGAATGTCCTCGCCAGTTCAACCCTCTGGCGCGACACCGTCACTGCGCTCGCGCGCGAATACCCCGGTGTTTTGCTCGACCACCAGTATGTTGACAACGCCGCGATGCAAATCCTGCTGCGGCCCACGCAGTTCGATGTCATTTTGACCAGCAACATGTTCGGCGACATCCTCAGTGACGAAGCTGCCGCCTTGGCTGGCTCGATCGGGCTCGTCCCGTCGCTCAGCCGCGGCCGTCCGGACGCCCCCGCGCTCTATGAGCCGATTCACGGCTCGGCTCCTACGATCGCCGGAAAGAATATGGCTTGTCCTCTCGGCGCGATCTTCTCGGCAACCCTGATGTTGCGCGAATCGTTCGGCCTCGAAACGGAATCGCAATCCATCGAAGATGCGGTCGATCGTGTCCTCGAGCAGGGTTACCGTACCGCCGACATCGCGGAACCGGGCACCCGTACCCTAGGCAGCTCCGAATTCACGGAAAAAATCCGTACCCAGTTGCAGGCAGCCCCCGCCCGGGCTTAGGCGCCTAGCAGGGCAAGTCATGGGTTCCTTAGCACCAGGCACTCGGCGGTTATGTCGTAGAGCGCTTGCTTTTGTGGCGTGAACGGTGTGAAGAGAAATCCGACAAACAAGATCGACCCGAAGATCAATTTTCCCAAATAGCGACCCGAGGCGCGCGCGAATGTGACGCGGCGCCCCGCCAGATCCGTCACTCGCAATCCGAGCAACTTCTTCCCCGGCGTGGCCTGCCAAGAGGAGCTTTCAAACGAGGCGAAGTAGAGCCAGCTCACCATAAACACCAAAAGCCACATGGCCAAGACTTGCCGGCTCGTATTCTGGTACAGAAACCAGGGGTTGTCCGCCGGAATCGCTCCGCGCTCCATCAGCGGCAGGAAAATCACGAGCGCCGCTATGAACCCGAGCACCAGCGAATCGAGAAGGTAGGCCACCGCACGCAGCCAGAACCCAGCGTAGGCCACGGCGCGGCGCGGCGACGGAAATGTACCCGACTCATTTGGCTGTGTGCCCGAAGGGCTTAGGATTTGTTCACCACATGCGGGGCATCGCTCTGCGTCGCCAGCCAGCTCGGCTCCGCATTTCGGACACTGCAAATGATCTCTCCCTTACAAACTCGCCGGCCCCGCAAAATCCTACGCGATCCTTTGCACCAGGCAGCCCGCAATCATGTCGTGCAAGGCCTGTTTTTTTTCTGTAAGGCCCGCCATGATGCAGTCGATCAAATAATACAAAGCACCGATCGAAGGAACGAGACTAATTCCTCGCCCGGCGAAGAAACGCCCGCTGGCCTTACCAAAGCTCACGCGGCTGCCCTGGAGATCGGTCACATAGAGCCCTAGAGCCTTTTTGCCCAGCGTCGCCTGCCACGAGGAGCTTTCTAAAAGACTCCAATACAGCCAGGTTCCCAGCAAATTGAGGAGCACAAATAGCAGGATGCGAGAACCCAGCAAACTTGCGATCTGCAATGGATTTGGATTTTGCGTAGCGATGTCCCGCAGCATCGGGATGGCACTCGCGAAGATCATGACGGCAAGGAAAGCGTACGGGATGCCAAGCAAGATGTTGTCGATAATGTCGGCTACCAACCGCAGCCAGAAGCCGGCGTACAACCCTGTGTCTCGCGTGGCCAGCGCACCGGGCTGAGACATCGGTGTCCCCATGGCCGCAGCCGACCCGCTGGCTATGGATCCGGCTGACGCTTGGCCCACGGTGTAGCCAACGATGGGTTTGCCACAGGAGCCGCAGAAAGCCGTGCCTTCTTGCACCGTTGCGCCGCACGACGAACAGTACATAGCGTCCCCCCCCAATCCACGTAGCTCTGGCCGTTCCGTCGACCCGCTGCGCATGGTACCGACTCACAACTGGAGGGTCAATACGCGACCTTGACGAGGTGGATGAGATCAGGACGGAGCCCGTACCACAAGAACCGGGCAGGGCGCGTGATGCAGGACCTCTTGCGAGACACTACCCAGCAGCAGACCTCCTATTTTCCCGCGGCCGTGACTGCCCATTACAATCAAATCGGCTGGCCATTTCTTGGCCGCATCGACGATCTTGGCGGCAGGAACACCCGCCTCAAGAAATTCGGGAACCGCCTTGTGTGTCTGGACGCGCTCTCGGAACTTGGCCAGCAGATGCTTCGCTTCTCGCTCGGACATTTCCATGAGCTTGTCCGCTGGCACACTCCACATCGTGCCGGGGCCGACCGCTGGATCAAATACGTGAACAAAACCCACCTTAGCCTTGAGTGGCTTCGCCAGCTCAATCGCGACATCCGCCGCATGGGCCGCGAACTCACTTTCGTCCACCGCAATGAGAATTTTTTTGAAGCTCATTTTTTCGCTCCCGCCTTTTAATACAACGGCAACGCCCATCTGACTGTGACCCGAATCACAGGTTGCTTTCGACAGGGGATGGGAGCCCTTGACAAGCCTGGTGGTGAAATCTAAAATTTGTAGGCGAACAAAAAGCGAAAGTATGCTGGGCTGCCCATGGGCTCGAAAACCTCCCTTTTACGCTTGCAGGTCGAATCCTCACTGGCCACGCGTGTCGCGAGCCCTTTTCAATTTCGCGACCGGCGCTTCCTAGAAACGGTTCCGACCGGCGTACCTCTCATCGATCGGCAGGTGGGGGGATTTCCGCGAGGCAGCTTGACGGAAATTTACGGCCCAACGTGCTCGGGACGGACGAGCGTATTGGTTTCCGCGCTGGCCTTGCGAACGGCGGCGTCGGAAGTGTGCGCTGTCGTGGACGCCCATGACGCTTTTGATCCTCATTCTGCAAAAGCGGCCGGCGTGAAACTCGAGCAGCTGCTCTGGGTGCGCTGCCGGAATGTCGATCAGGCGCTTCGCGCGACAGATTTGCTCGTGCAGGGGGGCGGATTCGGACTGATCGCTCTCGATCTGGGAGATGCTCTGCCACACATGGTCCGCTGCGTCCCGATGCAGGTATGGTTTCGTTTTCGCCGAGCCGTCGAGCATACGCCGACGATTCTTCTTGTTTTGGAACAGGAAACGACCATTAAAACCTGCGCTTCGCTGATTCTGAAACTACACGCGCAAAAGACGCGATGGTCAGAGACGGCCGCACGCACCAGCGAAACTCCGCGGCCGCACGCACCAGGATGTCTGCTCCATGGCTGGAAGATTTGCGTCGAAATGATTCGCTCACAAGCAAAACGAGAAGACCGGAGCGATGCCAGTTTCGAGACGGAAATCAGAAGAAATATCAGGTGTAGCCCAGCCGATGAGCGAGGAGGGCGTAAACAAAGGTGAAGGCTTTTTTCGGTTCTTTCGCCTGGCCATCAGATTCTTATGCCGTTCGCTTCCATTTTCGTTCCCAATTTTTGGCTGCAGGCCGCGGTGCGCGCCGAGCCCGCGTTGCGCGAACGCGGGCTGGCTTTGATCGATGGGAATCCCCCGCTCGAGAAAGTGGTGGCCATCGACGAAGCGGCCGCGCAAATGGGAATCGAAATAGGAATGACGAAAACCGATGCCGAACCATTTGCCGGCGTGGAGATTCGCCCCCGCTTTCCGGCACAGGAAAAAACAGCCCACGCTGCCCTGCTCGATGTCGGATGGTCGATTTCGCCAAGATTGGAAGACACCGCACAAGATGCGATCGTTCTGGATTTATCCGGTCTGACTTCCTTATTTGGTGCTGAGAAAGATATTGGCGCACATCTCGTCGCGCGTTTGACGGCGTGCGGCTTGCACGGAAATGTCGCCATCGCATCGAACATCGAAGCTGCTCTGATCGCTGCGCGAGGATTTGCGGGAATCACGGTCATTTCACCCGGTGAAGAATCACATTGCCTAGGCGGATTGGCTATCCGCGTGCTTTCGCCTTCCGACGAAACGGCCGAAATATTGGACCGCTGGGGCGTGGCGACGTGTGCCGATCTCGCCCGCCTGCCGATTTTAGATCTCTCTGAACGCCTCGGCCAGGAAGGAGTTTGTCTGCACGCACGAGCACGAGGAGCATCTACGCGCGCACTTTTGATCGCGGAACCGGCAGATTCCTTCGAAGAAGAGATGGAGCTGGAGGACCCGGTGGAAGAACTCGAACCCTTATCGTTTCTTTTGGGACGTCTGCTGGATCAGCTCTGCGAGCGTTTGACGGCGCGTTCGCTCGGCGCAGCCTCCCTTTGGGTACGTTTCAAGTTACAGCCATTTTTTGAAAATGCCGTAGACATTCAAGAAACGGTTCGGGCCGAGAAGCAACCGGGCCGGTACGAGAAAAAGATGCGGCTGCCTGTGCCCGTGCGCAATTCGAAGATGCTATTGAAATTGCTGCGGCTGCGCTTGCAACGGCATCCTCCGGACGCGCCCATTCAGAAAATCACGCTTACGGCAGATGCAGCATGCCCGCGTGTCATCGAGGGGAACTTATTCCTTCCCAGCTTTCCTGATCCTGAAAAACTGGAACTCACGATTGCGCGCATCGTGCATGTAGTGGGCGAAGGAAATGTGGGATCGCCATCGCTGACGGATACGCACCGCCCGGGAGATTTCAAGATGCAGCGCTTTCCGATTTCTCAAGAAGCTCCCAAAACAAATAGCGGCGGCAACCGCGCTCGCCATCGGATGGAGGAGCGCACCGATGGCACAATTCCAGCAAGTTTTCGGGTCTTCCGACCTGCCCTTCCCGCAAAATTCGTTTTGCACACAGGAGGCCCGCCACGAGTTGCGTTGCAAGGCTTGCGAGGAGAAGTGCGCGCGGCTTCCGGCCCCTGGCGCACGTCGGGGGATTGGTGGCGGGAAGATCCCTGGCAGCAGGATGAATGGGATTTAGAAATTCATTTTCAGGATGCTGTGGAACGATCCCCTTTCAACGGCTTTCATCCGAATCCCGGTATCTATCGCTTCTATTACGATTCGCTGCGTCGAGGCTGGTTTGTGCGGGGAGTGTACGACTGATGTATATCGAACTTCACGCACGATCGGCGTTCAGTTTCCTGGAAGGCGCATCGGCACCGGAAGAATTCGTCCAGGTGTGCGCTGAGCGCGGGATGCCCGCAATGGCTTTGCTGGATCGCGACGGTGTATATGGCTCGCCTCGCTTTCACGGAGCGGCGAAGAAGCGCGCCCTTCGTGCGCACATTGGTGCGGAAGTCACCTCGATTGCGGGGTGGCGCTATGTCCTGCTCGTCGAGTCGCGCGCCGGCTATCAGAATCTGTGCCGTCTCCTCACGCGAATGAAGCTGCGAGCAAAAAAGGGCGAAGGCAAAGTCACGGCGGAAGAAATGGCGGAAATGGGCAGCGGCTTGATTTGCCTGACGGGTGGATCGGAAGGTCCGCTGGCTTATGCCTTGGCAAAAGGCGGAATCGAGTGCGGCAGGAAATGCGTCGAGGAGCTGTGTCGGACATTTGGCCGAGAAAACGTTTACCTGGAACTTCAGCGGCACTTCTGCCGCGAGGAGGAAGCGCACAATCAGGCAACCGTCCGGATCGCGCGAAAGCTGAGGCTGCCGTTGCTGGCAACGAATGGAGTTTGCTTTGCGCGGCCACAGCAACGTGAGGTGCTGGATGTTTTTACCTGCCTTCGTCGTCACCAAACGCTCTCGATGGCCGGTCGACTGTTGAGCTCGAATTCCGAACGGCATTTCAAGACACACGAGGAGATGTCGCAACTCTTTCTCGATCTGCCTGAGGCCATTGCCAATACAGAAAGTCTTTCTTCGCGCTTGCACTTTACGTTGGGCGATTTGGGGTATCAGTTTCCGGCCTACCCAGTTCCGGACGGCGAATCGCAAATGCACTTTCTGCGCCAACGCACCCTCGAAGGCAGAATCCGCCGCTACGGCTCGGAAAATGAACGCGCGCGCCAGCAGGTCGAGCGCGAACTGGCACTGATCGAAAAACTCAATCTGGCCGGCTACTTTCTCATTGTCTGGGATATCGTCCGTTTCTGCCGCGAAAAGAACATTCTGGTCCAGGGGCGTGGCTCGGCAGCAAATAGCGCCGTTTGCTATTCCCTGGGCATCACTGCAGTCGACCCAGTGGGAATGGATCTGCTTTTCGAGCGATTCCTTTCCGAAGAGCGCGGGGAATGGCCCGACATCGATCTCGATCTTCCCAGTGGCGATCAGCGCGAGCGTGCGATTCAGTATGTCTATGAGCGCTACGGGAAACTGGGCGCAGCGATGACTGCGAATGTCATCACGTATCGTGGGCGCTCAGCGGCGCGAGAGATCGGCAAGGCGCTTTCGTTCGATCCGGCAACCCTCGATCGACTGGCCGCTCTTGTCGGGTCGTGGGAATACAAAGATCCAAGCGACACGCTCGAGCGCCAGTTTCGCGAGGCCGGCCTCGACATCCAGCATTCGAGGATCCGGAACTTTTTAGAGCTTTGCCGCGCCGTCCAGGATCTGCCGCGACATCTCGGGCAGCACTCGGGCGGAATGGTCGTGTGCCAAGGACAATTGGATTCTGTGGTTCCTCTCGAGCCAGCCACCATGCCCGGACGCGTGGTGGTGCAATGGGACAAAGAAGATTGCGCGGACATGGGAATCGTGAAAATCGATTTGCTCGGGCTAGGAATGATGGCTGTTTTGGAGGAGTCACTTCACATCATTCGTGAGCGTCACGCCCAAGAGATTGATCTAGGCCATCTACCGCAGGGTGATCCCGCGGTCTACGCTGCCTTGCAAAATGCGGATACGGTCGGCATGTTTCAAATCGAAAGCCGCGCGCAAATGTCATGTCTGCCGCGGCTCCAGCCCCGATGCTTCTACGACATTGTCGTGCAGGTGGCTATCATCCGGCCGGGTCCGATCGTGGGAAACATGGTGCATCCCTACTTAAAGCGACGGCAAAACCGCGAGACACCCGAATATTTTCACCCTTCTCTGGAGCCTGTTTTAAAGCGCACACTGGGCGTACCTCTTTTTCAGGAGCAGTTGCTGCGCATGGCGATGATCGCGGCCGGATTTACGGGCGGTGAGGCCGAAGAATTGCGACGGGCCATGGGATTCAAGCGCTCCGAAGCCCGCATGAAAGAAATCGAGGTCAAGCTGCGGCGCGGCATGACGGCAAAAGGAATTACCGGAGAAACACAAGAACACATCGTACAGTCGATCACCTCGTTTGCCCTTTACGGATTCCCCGAATCGCACGCCGCCAGTTTTGCGCTGATCGCCTATGCCAGCGCCTGGTTAAAATGCCATTATCTCGCAGCTTTCACAGCCGCCATGCTGAATCATCAGCCGATGGGCTTTTACCGACCTGCAACACTGGTGAAAGATGCCCAGCGACACGGCCTGAAATTTAAACCCATTGATGTGACGCGGTCTGACTGGAAATGCACGCTCGAGGAAATTCCCGGAGGATTCGCCGTGCGTGTGGGGATGTGTTACGTCAAGGGTCTGCGCCAGGAGATCGCGCGGGAAATCGTACGTCAGCGAGGGATTCACAGCTTTCGATCGATCGAGGATTTCAAGTACCGCATTCCGGAAATACAGAAGCTCGAACTAACCGCGCTGGCCGAAGTGGGAGCTTTGAATTTCCTTTCGCGTCGACAAGGGTTTCATCGCCGCGATGCGCTTTGGCAGGTAGAGCGCGCCGCTCGGCGGCCGGGACCGTTGCTGGAACATCCGGAAGCCTCTCCGAGCACGGACGGGGAGGTCGCAGAGGAAACGGCCAACCAGCCCTCTGTGATGGGGGAATCGCCCTTGCTACGCATGACGGAGGAAGAAAGATTGGTAGCCGACTTTCGTGGTACCGGGTTGACGGTGGGACCCCACCCGATGGCGTACCGTCGTGCGGAGATGAAGAAACGGGGAATTTGCACGGCCAGCGATCTCAAAAAACTTCCCAACGGTGCACAGGTGCAAGTCGCCGGTGCCGTGATCGCGCGGCAGCGCCCCGGCACAGCGAAAGGGTTTGTCTTTCTGAGCCTGGAGGACGAAACGGGAATCGCGAACGCCATCCTCACGCCGCAACGATTCGAGCAGGACCACACGGTCGTCGTGCGTCACCAGTTTTTGTTGATCCAAGGCATCTTGCAGAATCAAGACAACGTGATTTCCATAAAGGCCCAGCGGGTCGAGCCTCTCGCGATCAGCCGCGCGGAAACGCCCTCGCATGATTTTCATTAAATTAAGGCCTAGGGTTTTCCCTCCGGCAGATCATCCCTCCAACCCAGAATGGCTTCGGAGGTATCGCGCGCCGCTCCCAGGCGCTTCCTGGCCTCAGCCCATCGCGCACGAATCAGGCGAGAGACGGGGGCATCGAGTCCGACCGCTTCCCCCAGGTCGGCTGCGATCTTCACATCCTTGGCCATCAGACCGAGCGCAAAACCGGTTGAAAACTTCCCGCCCAGCACATGTTCTTTCACCATGAATTCGGTCGTGAAATTGCGACCCGTCGAGGCATTCAGAATGTCCACCATCTTTTCCTGATCCAGGCCAAACCGCTCACCGATCAGCAGCGCTTCCGCAACGGCCGTGTACCCTGCCGCCGCAATGTAGTTATTGAGCGCCTTCATCGCGTGGCCGGTTCCGAGCGGACCGGTTTCGAACAACTGCTTGCCCATGGCGAGAAGCACAGGCTTGGTGCGCTCGATGGAGGCCTTATCGTTGCCGCCGATCATGATCGCAAGCGTGCCCGTTTTGGCGCGAGGCACGGCTCCGGAAACCGGAGCGTCGATTAAAGCTACGCCCGCTCTCTCCAGTACCTTTCCCAATTCGCGCGTCCCGATCGGTTCGGAGGAGCTCATGTCCACGACGATCGCCCCGGGTCGGAGGGATTTTGCAAAGGCCCCATCTTCCTGCTCGAGAATCACGGTGCGCACGATCTGGCCCGTCGGCAGCATGGTGATCGTGATCTCATTCTCCGCGATTTCGCTCAACTGGCTCGCTGCTCGGCAGGCGTGTTCTCGGGCGAATCGAGGACTTTTTTCGACGTCGAGATCATACACGCTGAGTGTGTGGCCCGCCCGGGCAATATGCCCGGCCATCGGCCAGCCCATGTTCCCGATGCCGATGAACCCAACTCGCATCGCCGCGCGGGCTCCTCTACTCCAAGCCTAGCTCCTTCAACACTTCCGTTGCGTGGCTAAAGCTATCGACGCCCGCCGGCACCCCGGCATAGATCATGCTGTGGAGCAGCACCTCACGAATTTCTTCCTTGCTGACTCCGTTTTTCACGGCGCCGCGCACGTGGCCCCTCAGCTGATTCGGCCGATTCAGTGCCACCAGCAGCGCCATGGTCAGCATGCTTCGCGTCTTGCGATCCAGCAGCGAACGCGTCCAGACCTCGCCGAAGCAGTAGCGGGTCACCAATTCCTGCAGGGGTCGCGTGAAGTCCGTGGCAGATTGGAGCACTTGATCGGAGTTTGCCGGGCCGAACATGTCACGCCGGATTTGCAAACCGGCTGAAAAAGTGTCTCCGTTTTTGTCCTTCTCGCTCCGGGACGATGAGGGAACATCGAAATGGATGATGGTGACGCCGTTGGTCGCGTAGTTCGCTATGTCGGCTGCCACCTTCTGCCCAATGGGTGATTCCATCGACGCGGCCATGGCCTTGGCGTCTGGAAACTCGCCTTCCCAGAGGCAGAAATAGGGCGACGGACTTCCCACGCCTTCCATGGAAAACGTGTGGCGGCTCGACAGAAGCCCGGGAAGCTGTCGAGCCAGGGGAAGATGGGTTTCTTCGTAGTAGCGTTTGAAATGCGCCGGATCCTTCGGCGGAGGATACAGAGCAAGAACCTTGTGCATGGCGATCGTCTTCCTTTCCGTGAGGCTTGTGCGGCTAGAGACGAAACACTTTTCGCGCGGTCTCGCCGAGGATGTTGCGCTTGGCCTGCTCCGAAAGAAAGGGCAAACCAGCAATCCGCGCGGGGACGTCGAAGTCCCAATG
>Ga0187783_10001519_pt1 | contig 17165 bp, 14 predicted proteins | sample 1015_SJ02_MP02_2_FD_132471 | JGI IMG/M metagenome (GOLD analysis project Ga0187783, IMG submission 132471) | Tropical peat soil microbial communities from peatlands in Department of Meta, Colombia - 1015_SJ02_MP02_20_MG | ecosystem: Environmental > Terrestrial > Soil > Wetlands > Peat | place... | reverse complement strand
TTGCACCGATCGTCATCGGCGGAGAGACCTGGTTCGCGCGCAATCTCGGCACTGTCGCCAAGGACCTCGTGGAATGCAAGCCGACCCTGTTCTTTGCCGTTCCACGGATATGGGAGAAGTTTCGAGAAACGACAACGGCAGCACAGCAAAGCACCGAGGGGCAGGCGCGCGAATACTTGAACGAATACCTGGAGATATCCGAGCGCGTCCACACGAACATCGAAGGGGGGGGACAAGCGTCATCTGACGACGAAATCCAGTACAACGAGCTCGATCGGACCGTCGGTGCCCTTGTACGAGAGAGGCTAGGTCTCGACCAAGCGCGCATCCTGATTTCAAGCGCCGCTCCGATTCAACCGGGACTTTTACACTGGCTACATGTCATTGGGCTACCGGTTCTCGAGCTGTATGGCCAGACCGAGACCTGCGGTCCCACGACGTGCAATCCACCAGGGGACAACCGCATCGGAACTGTGGGGGTGCCGATTCCGGGTTGCACAGTGCACATCGCCGACGATGGAGAGGTGTTGGTGAGAGGCGGAAACGTGTGTGAAGGATACTTCCGCGACCCGCAGGCCACCACCGCACTGATCGATGAAGAAGGCTGGATGCATTCGGGTGACACCGGCGAGTTCGACGGCGACGGATACCTTCTCATCACTGGACGAAAGAAGGACCTGATCATAACCGCCGCGGGCCAGAACATCGCTCCTCAGGAGATCGAGATGAGCCTGCGCAGTCACGAGCTCATATCCGAGGCCGTGGTCATCGGAGATGGGCGTCGTTACCTGACAGCGCTGTTCACGCTCGACGCGCAAGCCTCCGAAACCTGGGCGCGACGGCGCGGAAAAGATGATCGGATCGACACCCTCGCCTCGGACCCTGACGTCACCGAGGAAGTGAATCGGTTTCTGAGGCTCGAGAATGCCCGTCGTTCGCGAGTCGAACAAGTGCGAAATTACAGAATCCTGCCACACGATTTCACCGAGGACGCCGGGGAGCTCACGCCCACCTTGAAGGTCAAACGACAGATGGTGAACGAGAAATACCGAGAGCTCATCGAGGAGATGTACGGACATGGCGCCTAGACGCCCTTTTCCTTCTCGCTCTTGCGACGGCGAACCTTCCTCGATGTCAACCGGGACGATGTGCCGCAAAGTGAGCCGTGCCGTGGGCACCCACCCTGCGAGCCCGGTTCTAGGAAGAGAGCCCGAGCAGGGTTTCTGAGGGGCAGGTCGCCGACGCAATGTTTGCACCGAACGAGATCGACGTATCCGCAAGATCGCTGTCACGTTTTCGTTCACTGATCGGCCCCCAGCGGTACAGGGAGCTCGAAGTCGGCGCCGCCGGTGCAAAGGAACTACTCGCCGGGAGGACGATCTGGAACGTGAGCTCGACAGCGGCCGGGGGCGGGGTGGCGGAAATGCTTCAGATACTCGTGGGTTACGCCCTGGGCATCGGGATCGATGCGAAATGGATCGTCATCGAAGGGGATCCCGAGTTCTTCTCGATCACCAAGCGGGTGCACAACCGGCTTCACGGATTCCCGGGCGACGACGGGGAGCTCGGCGACAGGGAGACACGTCACTACTCGGACGTGTCCGCCAAGAACGCCGAGGGACTGGTGAAAGATGCGAAAGCCGGGGACATCGTGCTGCTCCACGATCCCCAGACCGCAGGTCTCGGTGGTCGACTCGAGGAACACGGTGAGAAGGTCGTCTGGAGATGCCACGTAGGTTCGGACCACGAGAATCGCTGGACGGAGGAGGCGTGGTCGTTTCTCCGACCCCACCTCGATCTGTGCAGGGGATACGTGTTCTCCCGTCGTTCCTTCGCGCCCCGCTGGCTACCCGAGGACAGGACCTGGGTCATCCCGCCATCGATCGACCCCTTCTCACCGAAGAACCGGAACATGACCTCAGCGGACGTCGTCACAACTCTTTTCGACATGGGCATTTTCGATGAGCGGTTCACCTCTGCTCCGTCATCTTCCCGTCGCCCTCGCTGGACACGAATAAGGAGCCGGGCGACAGTTCTCTGCGACGCGGGCCCTCACGACGTGCGCACGCCGATGGTGGTCCAAGTTTCTCGTTGGGATCGGTTGAAGGACATGCAGGGAGTGATGGAGGGCTTCGCAGGGCACGTCGCGGGCCGATCCAATGTCAGCCTCGCCTTGGTCGGTCCGGAAGTGGACGGCGTCGCAGATGACCCCGAGGGAAGAGCAGTCCTCAGCGAGTGCGTGCGCGCATGGGACGACCTTCCAACTCAAATCAAACGGACGATCCTGATAATCAGCCTTCCGATGGGAGATCTTTCCGACAACGCGGTCATGGTCAACGCGCTGCAACGACATGCATCGGTGATCGTTCAGAAGAGCCTCGCCGAAGGCTTCGGCCTGACGGTCGCCGAAGGGATGTGGAAGGGGCGACCGGTCGTAGCGTCTGCTGTCGGCGGAATCCCCGACCAGCTGACAGCCGACACCGGAATCCTCGTCCAAGATCCGTATGACCTCGACGAATTCGGCAGCGCTCTTAGTTCGTTGCTGGAGCAACCGGGCATGATCACCAGCATGGGGCGACGAGCGAGACGACACGTGCTGGAGCGGTTCGTCGGTGACCGACACTTGCTCGCCTATGCGAATCTAATGCGGGAACTCGTGACGGGAGCGCCTGTCTCAGGGACCAGATATGTCGAAGGATGACCGGTCTATCTCAGCGAGGAGAAGAGCTAATGGCTGATTCGAGTCGATGACAACCGAAAGACGCGAACTTTTGACCGAGATTCCGGGCCCGATTTCGAAAGCTCTCCTCGCGCGCCGGTTTGCTGCGGTTCCGAGAGGAGTGGGCACGACGTTGCCCGTTTTCGTCAGCCGCGCGTTCAGCGGAATCCTCGAGGATGTCGACGGGAACCGATTTATCGACTTCGGATCGGGCATTTCGGTCACGAACGTCGGAAGCAGCGCACCTGCCGTAGTCGACGCGATCAAGGCACAGGTCGACCTGTTCACCCACACCTGTTTCCAGGTGACCCCCTACCAGGGTTACGTCGAGGTTTGCGAGCGCTTGAATGCCCTTACCCCCGGGGAGCACGAAAAACGCTCGTTCCTCGTGAATTCAGGGGCAGAGGCTGTCGAGAACGCCGTGAAAGTGGCTCGCTACGCAACCGGGCGCAGTGCGGTTGTCGCTTTTGATCATGGCTTTCACGGGCGCACGCTTCTCGGGATGAGTCTCACCGGTAAGGCAATGCCTTACAAATTCGGTTTCGGCCCATTTGCACCCGAAATATACAGAGCCCCGTACTCGGATCCGTTCAGAGGGACGGGCAGTCTCTCGGTGGTCATCGACCTGATGGAGACGACTATCGGAGCCGACGACATCGCCTGCGTCGTCGTCGAACCAATCGCGGGCGAGGGCGGTTTCGTCGTCCCCGAGCCCGGATGGCTGTCAGGCCTCGCGGATTGGTGTCACAGCCGCGGTGTCTTGCTCGTTGCAGACGAGATCCAGTCGGGCTTGGGACGAACTGGCGACTGGTTCGCGTGCGAGCACGAAAACGTAGTTCCCGAATTGATCACCACCGCGAAGAGCCTCGGTGGCGGGCTGCCGATCGGGGGGATAACCGGTCGAGCCGAACTGATGGACGCAGTTCATCCAGGGGGGCTCGGTGGGACATTCGGGGGAAACCCACTCGCGTGCGCTGCCGCGCTTGCCGCGTTCGACATGATCGAATCCGAGGGACTCTTGGCTCGCGCTCGGCGCATCTACGAAGTATCGATGCAACGCCTCTCGTCCCGGGTTCGCTCTGGTGGGCCTATCGGACAAGTTCGAGGCCGTGGAGCGATGATCGGCATCGAGCTGGTCCAAGAAGACGGTCGGACCCCCGACGCGCAAACGACCAAGCGCGTGGCTGGTGCTTGTCACGAGCAGGGGTTGTTGATCCTCACCGCCGGAACCTACGGAAACGTCCTCCGATTGCTACCGCCTCTCGTAATCTCCGACGCGCTGTTGGAGGAGGGACTGCAGATCCTTCTCACGAACCTCGACAAGGCGTCCTGACGAGACATCCGCCTCTCGACACGGTCGGCTGTTGACACGGCTGGGTGACGACAGCGCGGGTTGACGACAACCCCGCTTTGAAGACAACCCCGCTTTGACGACGATGCGGGTTGACGACAACCCCGCTTTGAAGACAAGGCGAGTTGAGCTCAGCTCGGTGTCCGCTCCTCGAGAGCCCAAGGTGCTTCGTATTCGTTCAACAGGTCGAGGAAGGGCTCGGCCGGGAAAGCCTCGGGACCCAAAATCCCCATCCCCGACCATGCGCCCGAGTCGATCAGCTGCAAAGCGACGATCGGATTGATCGCCGTCTGCCACACGACCGCCTGAGACCCATATTCGTTCATCGACCAGTCGTTGTCGACCACGTGGTGCATGTAGACCTCTCGGTTCGATCCATCCTTGCCGATTCCCTTGACCCAAGTACCTGCGCAGGTGATTCCGTGCATGTTGTCTCCGAGCTCGGCTGGGTCCGGGAGGCAAGCCGCCACCACGTCGCGTGGCGAAACCTTCCTCCCATCCACATCCACTTCCGTGGTTGAGTCGAGCCCCAGCATGTGCAAGGTCTTCAGCACCCCGATGAACTCGTAACCAAGTCCGTACTTGAACGTCACCCTGTTGGTATCGATCCACCGCGGTACGAGCACGACCTCTTCATGTTCCACGTTCACGCATTCCACAGGACCTATACCCGCAGGGAAGTTGAACACTTCGAGCTCGCTGAATGGCTCGGTTGTGAACCAACCCGTGCTCCTTTCCCAGATGATGGGCGGATTGAGACATTCTTCGATCGTCGTCCAGATCGAGAAGGTCGGCGCGAAGTCATAACCGTCCACGACGAGATTCGCGCCGTCGCGTACGCCGATCTCGTCGATGGATGAGAACAACCTGTCGGACGCATATCGCGCAAAGACGTCCGCGAGCCCAGGCTCGACGCCCATCCCCGCGACCGCAAGGAGGCCGTTGTTCTCCCAATCGTGCTTCATGGCGAACTGGTCGTCGCCCAGCTTTACACCCGTTTGGGAATATGGATGCTGGGGGTGAGGATGCGATAGCGACATCGCCATGTCCATATAGATGACCCCGGCTGCGAGAGCTCCGCGGAAAAGGGGCATGACGAACCGAGGATCCACGGCGTTGAGCAATACGTCACAACGTTCCGCCGAAGCCAGCTCTGCGATCGCTATTTCGTCGGACGTCGTCCAGAACCACTGCCTTGACCCGACCATTCGCAGCCTGCGCCGCGCGCTCGTCCCGGGCCGGGAAATGGTCAGCTACAACGAGACCGTCAAAGATCCCGTACTTGCCTGCGATCCTCGCGAACGCCGTCCCGACTCCACCGGCACCAACTAGTAGCACCCGCACATGAGCCTCCTAATCCTGAGCCCGACCTCCAACTCCTGATCCTTGGCGTGCGGCAGTCGTGCCAGCGTGCCACTGTTGAATCGAACCAGTCCGGAGGAGGCCCTTGTGTCAGCTCGCACCCGTTCGTTGCAGAATTACGTAGGTGGCGCCTGGACCGACACCATGGAGGGACTGACCGAGAACGTTGCAGATCCCTCCTCAGGTGAGGTCTTTGCAACGATGCCGGTATCGAGCGCCGCTGACGTCGAAGGCGCCATGAACGTCGCTCGAGACGCGTTCTACAAGTGGCGAGATGCCACTCCTTCCGAGCGCAGCTTGGCGATGTTCCGAATCGCCGATGCGATCGAAGCGCGTGCCGAAGAGTTCGTCGACCTCGAGTGCCAGAACACCGGGAAGCCTCGTGGGTTGACGATGTCCGAGGAGATCCCTCCGATGATCGACCAGATCAGGTTCTTTGCCGGTGCCAGTCGTCTTCTCGAAGGACGTTCAGCGGGTGAGTACATGCAAGGTTTTACCTCCTTCATCCGCCGAGAACCTGTGGGCGTGTGCGCGCAGGTCACTCCGTGGAACTATCCGATGATGATGGCGGTGTGGAAATTCGCGCCCGCAGTCGCCGCCGGGAACACGGTAGTCCTCAAACCTGCGCCTACGACACCTGTAACGACATTGCTCCTCGCCGAGGTGTCGGGGGAGTTCCTCCCCCCAGGAGTGTTCAACGTCGTCTGCGGCAATCGCGAGACGGGGCAAGCCCTTGTTGCCCACCCCATCCCAGAAATGGTGTCGATCACCGGGAGTGTGCGGGCGGGCCGTGAGGTCGCGATCTCTGCTGCCGAGAACATCAAAAAGGTTCACCTGGAACTCGGCGGGAAGGCTCCGGTCCTCGTATTCGACGACGCAGATCCAGAAAAGGCAGCCGAGGGGATATCTCTGGCCGGATACTTCAATGCCGGCCAGGACTGCACCGCCGCAACACGAGTGCTCGCCGGACCGGCGATCCACGACGACTTCGTCGGTGCACTCGTCGATCAGGCGGGCAGACAGAAAGTTGCAGGGCCCGGTTCGGAGGATGCTGACTTCGGCCCTCTCAACAGTCGCGATCAGTTAGAGCGCGTGAGCGGTTACGTAGACGCTCTTCCGGAACACGCGTCCGTTCTCACCGGCGGTCACCGAATTGGACACCGCGGGTTTTTCTACGAACCTACGGTGGTCACGGATCTTCACCAAGACGATCAGATAATTCAGCAGGAGGTCTTTGGACCGGTCATAACGGTCCAGCGCTTTGATGATGAGGACCAGGCTGTGAGCTGGGCCAATGGGGTCGAGTACGGTCTCGCGTCATCCGTCTGGACACGGGATCACAGCCGAGCGATGCGAATGGCCAAGCGACTCGACTTCGGTTGCGTCTGGATCAATACGCACATCCCTCTCGTCGCGGAGATGCCCCATGGGGGCTTCAAGCACTCCGGGTACGGGAAGGACCTCTCGGTTTACGGTTTCGAGGACTACACACGTATCAAGCACGTCATGAGCGCGATCGAAGATTGACATCGCTTCACTGACGAAAGCTCAGCTTGCTCTAACCGCCACCTGTTCGCCTGACCTTTGGAAAACTCGATTGAGTTCCTCCGGCACAGTACTGACGCGGCTACCGAGAAAGGCTCGGCGTGGCTGTGGGTTGTCGACAGAGACCGCAACTATCTTTGTCCTGATGCGAATCCTTACCGAGCGCCTGCTCGAGAGTCGCCTCGGGGCGCTTCCATGGTCCTCGCCTCGCACGGTGGTGAGCGGAAACTTTGCGACACCCCGACGTCTACTCGAGCTGATGGACTCCGCGGCCGAAACTTACAGAATCTTTGCTCTGAACGCGCAAGGGGGGATCCCTTCGCGTACGGGTGTCGTCCACGAGACGCCTTTCGTCGGCCCGGCCATGCGAAGATCGTCGTCTCTCGATTACCTCCCAATGCGCCTCTCGCTGGTACCAAGGCTTTTCGACGTAGGAAGGCCGCCAGACCTCGTTTTGCTGCACACATCATCGGTACACAACGGCAAAGTGTCACTTGGGATCGAGGTGAACATCCTCCCTGCGGCTATCGAGCGAGCTCGATCCAGAGGCGGCCTCGTCGTGGCACAGGTCAATCACAACATGCCTTACACCCACGGTGATGGGGAACTCGATTTAGATGCGATCGACCTGGCGATAGAAGTCGAAGAAGAGATCCCGTCTCCTGCACGTCGGCCGATCGGCGACATCGGCGCGCAAATCGGCAAAGGTGTGGCCGACCTGATCGAAGACGGAGCCACAATTCAGATCGGGATCGGAGAGATCCCTGACGCTGTTCTGGCTTCACTCGCTGACTTTCGTACTCTCAGGATCTGGTCTGAGGCAATAAGTGATGGAGTGCTCGAACTCGACAGGGCAAACGTGCTCGATTCCGGCCAATCGATAGTCTCGACGTTCCTCTTCGGCTCCCCGGATCTGTACTCATGGGTACACCTGAACGAGCGGGTGCGTCTCCTGCGCACGGAAACGGTGAACGACCCCTCCACTATCGCGATCCGCCCTGCGATGTGCTCGATCAACACCGCTTTGCAGGTCGATCTGCACGCACAAGCAAACGCAAGCTTTGTTGAAGGACGCATCTACTCCGGATTCGGAGGACAGCCGGATTTTGTTGTGGGCGCTCTGCATTCCCGGGGAGGGCACGCAATTATTGCTCTTTCGTCGTGGCACGAACGAAGCAACACTTCGACCATCGTCAACCAACTCGCTGAACCAACCACTACTTTCCAGCACTCCGCCATCGTCACCGAACAGGGCCGGGCGGACCTTTTCGGCCGGAGCGAACGCGCACAGGCCCGCCTTCTCATCGACGCGACGGCGCATCCAAGAGCAAAGGACTCGCTCCGGGCTTCATTGGAAGACCTTTGGTGATGGGCTATCCCGAGTCCTTCGAACCCAGGATGATCGAAGCCAGTTCGGTGACCCGAAGCTCGTGAGCCGCTCGCTTCAGCGAGACGTCGGCATTGTCCCCAGGGACGAGCAAACGTAGTCCCTGGGGAAATATCTCGAATCTCATGGGCGTCTCGAGCTCCAACGCTTCGCCGTCGATGCCCGCGAACGCTTTACCCGACCGAGACCGGACTTCGAAATGGTCGCTACTGAACTCGTATGCATTCCCACTCAGAGCGCTGCGTCCTGCCAGTGCGAGAGCTACGACGCGCGCCGCCTGCGACCCTGTCGTAGCCGTGATGGCGAACACCCCTAGCAATCCGGAGTCGATCCGCCTTCGCTGAGACATGTCGGGCGATGCCGCCAGCACATAGGGATTGTTCGAGACCATAATGAGGAAAGACCCATCGACCTCTTCACCGTCAGGAGCTGTGAACTGGAGGTCGAAGGGCTGCTCTGTCCTCCCCAGGAGCTCGGGCAAGAGTTCCTTAGTCGTGTCTTTTTTTGAGTCGCGATATCCCTCCTCTTGAACGATCGTCGCATAAACACCGAGGGACACGTTGTTCACGAAGAATCGACCATTTACCATCGCGTAATCGACTCGACGTTCCAGTGCATCTCGGAAGGCGACCATGGAGTGGCGTGGATCGTTTCGATCGAGGCCGAGATCCAGTGCGAAATGGTTTCGCGTGCCGGCGGAGATGCAGACAAAAGGCAGGTCGTGCTCGACCGCAATTGAGGCAACGAGTGCCTGTGAACCGTCTCCACCAGCCATTCCGATGCAATCGGCCCCTCGCCGAACCGCATCGCGAGCCAACTGTTCTAGATCGAGACCGTGATCGAGAAGAACAGTCTCGACTCCCATCGACCCGGCAAGCTCGATCAGGCCGAACTTCTCCACCTTTCCCCCACCTGACCAAGGATTACAGATCAGCACCGGACGTGACGGTCGCGACGATTTGCGAAAATGGCCCGCGAACTCGTCGCGAAGATCCGCTGCAATCGCAGCCCGGGCGGTGACGACGGCGAGACACAGGATTGCGAGTGCGACGACGAGCCTCAGCACGATCCTCTCGGTCCCACCGGCGGCTCGAACGATCGCCCAGACAACCAGGCCAATGCCCAACAACAGACCGATCGCGCCGATCGCACGACGGGGCATGCGCTCTGTTACGAACCACCATCCCCCCGCAAGCGCAACTATCACGCCAGCGATGGCGAGGAAAACGTCGACCGCATTGTTGATCAAGAAAACGACAACGACGAGGATGAGTCCACCTGTCGCAATCAATGAGACCACCGCGAGCGCTCGTTTATGGGCGCTCACACAGACATCTGCTCTCTGGGAGGAAGCATCATCTCGGTGTCTCAGCATCCGATAGAGCCACGGTAAGGGCCACCTATTATGACGCCGTTCCATCTGCACCGCATGTTCGGCGACGGCGTTCCGAGTCTGATGAACCGTACGGAAGGGATCGGCAATTCGCGTGACTGAACACTGACGCATGGCCTTCGTGGAGATGCGGTCTCGTTTGAGGACGCTCCTGCTCGATTACGGACTGCTGGAAACGCTCGATCGCGATCGCTTCTATCCCTCAATCGATACGGCGCTGGACGACATTCACCGTTAGGCGCTATTCGACATCACCGCCTACCAACAGCTTGTGGAGTAAGAATTAACCGTGGTCCAAATACGGGACGCGTCGCCAGAGACGGGGACCTGGGCTCAGGTGCTTCGAGCCCGGCCACGACCACCACCGACTGCACAGTACGTTTCGAACCGGGTCTGACTTCGAAGACCGCTATGCGGGGGTTGGTTGTCGTAGGAGGAGCTGAGTCTGCGTGGAAACGTGCGCGCAGGAAACTCAAAAGATGGAGGACATAATGAATGAGCGAGGGCAGGGTTGGATCATCTTCGCCTCGGTTATTCTCGCAATAGCCGGAGTCATGCGTATCTTCGATTCAATCTGGGCGTTCAGCTACCACGGAGTGTTGCCGGAGAATTTCGAGGGAGCGATCTTCGGTCATAGTCTGAAAACCTACGGCTGGGTCTATTTGATCGTCGGTATCGTGCTCATCCTCTGTGCGATCGCCGTACTCGGTAGATCACAGATCGCGCGCTGGATAGGGATTGCGGCCGGAGCAGTCGGTGCCATTTCGGCCGTCTGGTGGATGCCCTACTACCCGATCTGGGCGTTCACATACATCGCTCTTGGAGCATTGGTCGTGTATGCGCTCGCTGCGTACGGGGGAGAGTCAGCGACGTCCTACTAGCGGGTGCGAGGTCTCTTCGAGCCCGCTCGCTGCCCCGGGGGCGGGCTCGTGGGATCCCGCTTGGGATCGTCTTCGTTTCTCTGAAACGAACTCGACGTGAGTGGTTAACGACCAGCCCTCGGGAGGCCGAGACCGAGCCAGGCGATCAGGTCGCGCTGGATCTCGTTGGTCCCTCCTCCGAACGTGAAGATGGTCTGGGCCCGGGACTCTCGCTCCATACGACCGTCGATCGCCGCTCTCGGTGTCCCTTCGACGAGATACGAAGATTGACCCACGATCTCGCTCAAGTCACGGTAAGCCTCGAGTGCCAATTCACTTCCGTAAACCTTCGTCGCGGATGCGTCAGCCGGCCGTAGCCCCTTGTCTGCGGCCCAAGCCACCTTCCAGTTGAAGAGCTTCAGCACTTCAGCTTTAGCTTTCAGGCGAGCAAGCGACGAGCGGACCCACCCTTGGTCTATCACTCGGCGATCGTCCGCCAGGCGTTCTGCCGTCGCCCAGCGCCGGACGTCTTCTATCGACCGCAAGATCCCAGAGGCCGGGCAAATCGCAACCCGTTCGAGATTTAGCTGGTTCGTGATGATCACCCACCCCCCATTTACTTCACCCACCAAGTTTGAAGCGGGAATCCGTACTTCGTCGTAGAAGGTTGAACTCGTGAACTCTCCAGCCATCGTGCGGAGGGGCGTCCAGCTAAAACCTGGCACATCAGTGGGGACCAGGAAAACAGACAGGCCTCGGTGCCTCGATGCCTCAGGATCGGTGCGGGCAGCGAGCCACACGAAATCGGCGTACTGGATTGCACTTGTGTAAATCTTCTCGCCCGTTATGACCCAGTCGTCTCCGTCGCGGACCGCTCGGGTCTGCAACGAAGCAAGATCGGTCCCCGCTGACGGCTCGGTGTAGCCGATCGCAAAATGGAGTTCTCCCCGCAGGATCCCCGGAAGGATGCGGCGCTTCTGCTCGGTCGTGCCGATCCGCATGAGAGTAGGTCCTACGCTCGTGAGTGTTAGAAGCGGCAACGCCACATGAGCCCGATGGGACTCCTCGATGAAGAGCATCTGATCTATTGGACCCCGCCCTTGGCCCCCGAACTCCTTCGGCCAGCCCAACCCCAGCCACCCGTCCTCTCCCATGCGCCTGATCGCTCGCAAATAATCGGGACGATCCCCTCCGGGCGCCATCTCGTCTACCAACGCGGCGAAGTACTCGCGCAGCGTTCCCTGCAGTTCCCGTTGGTCGTCGGTGAGCTCCAGGCGCAATGCGAACCTCCTAGAAGTGGAAAGGTAGCAATCACGAGCCACCGAGACCCGTCAATGGAAAGGAGACACAGGTACCCGGGAACGGTGGTTTTCCCTGTTCGGCGGTAACGTCGCGGCATTTGCGACGGTACTGCGTCAGAATTAGAGCGTGACGATCGCGTATGCGCTACTGGCGGCGTTTGCGAACGCTCTCAACGTCACCACTCAACACAAGGCGAGTATCAGCAGTCCGAAGAAAGCGAAGGGTTGGCGCATTGTCCCTTACCTCTTCACGAACCCGCTTTGGCTCTTTGGATGGATCGCACTGGCGGGAGCATTCGTCTTCCAGGCGCTAGCTCTTCACATTGGCCAGATGTCGGTCGTCCAGCCCCTGCTCATAACCGAGTTGGTCTTCGCCCTTGTGCTCAGGCGCCTGTGGATCCATCAGACAATCCGCGTGATCACGTGGTGGTCTGCGATCTTCACCTGCGCATTGCTCGCGCTATTCGTAGCGATGTCCGAGCCCCAGGGTGGACACGCCATGGCATCGAGTCATGCTTGGGTCTCGGCAGCGTCGGCAACTGTCGGTCTCGCCGCGGTGCTGGCCGTTCTGGGAATACGCGGCTCTCCGGCAAGACGGGCGGCTCTTCTAGCCTGTGCCACGGCTACCATCTGGGGGCTGGTGGCCACCTTCATCAAGACCACGACCGAGACTTTGTCTCAATTCGGAGTTGCAGGGACGTTCGTCCACTGGCCCGTGTACGCCCTTGCGGCCGCAGGCCTAGCCGCAGAGATCCTCAACCAAGTCACGCTGCACGTAGGGCCGTTGAGCGTCTCCCAACCCTTCCTCGTCATCGTCGACCCGATCGTGAGCATCGCGCTGGGAGTTTGGGTGTTCGACGAGTACTTCACCGAGAACGCCGCGCGTCTTGCACTCGCCGTCTTGGCGTTTGCAGGGATGTGCGTGGCGGTCAGTGTGCTCACACGGACCGCACCTTCGACCATGGAAGCAACTCCAGCGAAGACCAAAGCCTCCTAGCGGACCGATACGGTGGGTCGGTGGACAGTCCAGGGCGGCTCTTGGCCTCAGGTCGCGACGCCGACATCTTCGAGTATGGGACAGGCGCCGTCCTTCGGCGCTCGCGCGAAGGACACTCTCTCGCTACAGAGGCACGAGTCATGGAGTACCTCCATAACCACGGATATCCGGTGCCAGCGGTCGAGGACCTTAGCGACGACGAGACAGAGCTCGTCATGGAGCGTATCGAGGGCCGATCAATGGCAGAGGCGAGCTTGCACGCCCCATGGACGCTAACGCGCCAAGCACAGGCTCTAGGCGAGTTGCACCTACAGCTCCACGAACTTTCTGTCCCAGAGTTTTTGGGACCTGCCCCGGTAGGTCGAGGCGCTTCTATCGTCCACCTTGACCTCCATCCCTTGAACGTCGTCATTGGCCCGAAGGGCCCCGTGGTCATTGATTGGACAAATGCAGCACAAGGAGACCCGCTCACAGATGTCTGCCTCGCGTGGCTGTTGGTCTGTTCCGGACAGATTCCCGACAACTTTGCAATGGCCAAGTTCCAACGTTGGGCACGGCGTCGCTTTGCCGATGCGTTTCTCAAGAACTTCGACCGCGAGCGTGTCTCGGGTCAACTTCGAGAGGTGGTGTCGTGGAAGGCGCGGGACCCCCACATGAGCACGAAGGAGATCGAAGAGATGTGGGCCATGGCGGAGCACACTCGCTAGCCGGAGCACACTCGCTAGCCGAAGACTGGCACTGATCGGCGCCGCCGGGGCGGTTTCCCGATCCAACGTGATGAATCGGCCGCCACGAGCACCCGTCCGCGACCCACTAGTGCCACGTCCCTCGTGGTTCTGACAGAAGCTGAAGGAATCGTCAGCGACGGTACCGGGGGCTGTGCCGATCCCCGAAGGACTTGCTGCGCAGGTCCCTCGGGCCGTTGGACGACCATCGTGAAGCGTGATTACATGAATTGACTTCTAGCGGGAGGTAGTCATGGCGGGCATCGGGGGATGGCGTTATTGCTCGTGGGCGGGGATCCGTCGCTCCACGAGGATCGCCAGAATCTTTGGCACGGTGGCGCTGGGGCTGGGTGTTCTGGTGGTGCATCCCTCGGTCGCATGGGCAAGCCCGAGCATCTCCAACGTGTTGTTCGCGGGTAACACGTCATCGAACACGATCACCATCACCGGATCGGGCTTCGGAACGACGCCACCTTCCGGAACTTCGGACGACAGCAATTATTGCGGTTCCTACAGCAACAACGGCGAAGACTACGGGACAAGCCTCTACATAGTGGACAACAATGCCGGCGGCGGCTTTCAAGCGGGCGAAGGGAGTCCCTCGACTCCGCCTGGAGCGTGCGTGGGCTTGATCGTCGACGAGTGGACCGCAACCCAGATCGTCCTCAGCTTCGGAAATGCTTACAACACGGCTTTTAACTGGTACATAGCGGCGGGCAATTCCTACACGATGTACGTCGAAGGGGCGAGCTTCAGCGGCACGGTCGAGTTCAACACCCAAGACATCTATACCGCGTACGTGACCAACTCCGGTTCAAGTTCGGTGACGCCGATCAATACCGGAACCGACACCGCCGGCACTCCAATCTCGGTCGACGCCGGACCTTATGGCATGGCGATCACCCCGAACGGGGGCACCGCATATGTGGCTGAATACACGTCGAACACCCTGAGGCTCATTAACACCGCGACCAATACGGAAGGCAAGTCGACGCTCTTTTCCGGCACCCCTGGTCCCATTCGCGTAGCCATCAGCCCGGACGGCGCAACGGCGTACATAGCTAACAACAGCGCAGATACCGTGACTCCCTTCGATATCGCGACGAACACGGCAGGCACGCCGATCTCAGTCGGTTCGGCTCCGGACGGCATTGCGGTCACTCCAAACGGTCAAACCGTCTACGTAGCGAACAGTGGTTCATCAACCGTCACCCCGATCAGCACCGCCACCAATACGCCCGGTACGCCGATCTCGGTCGGCAGTGACCCGTCCGGCGTCGCGATCACACCCGACGGCGCGACCGTTTACGTGGCGAACTACGGGTCCGACACGGTCACCCCGATCAGCACCTCCAACAATACGGCAGGTACGCCGATCCCGGTCGGTCACGAACCCCGCGGGATAGCAATTACTCCAAACGGCGCCACGGTGTACGTCGGCAACGGCGGGTCGGACACGGTCACCCCGATCAGCACTACGAACAATACGCCCGGTACGGCGATCTCGGTCGGCAGTAATCCATTTGGTATAGCGATCACACCCGACAGCGCGACCGTATACGTCGCTAACTACGGTTCGGACACGGTTACCCCGATCAGCACAGCGAACAATACGCCCGGCACGGCGATCTCGGTCGGCAGTGACCCGTACGAGGTCGCGATAACCCCGGACCAAGGGCCTCAAGCCTCACTTGCTGTTACTCCCGCACCCGTAGGGAGTGCGACCGACTTCGACGCCTCTGCCTCGGTAGCGCCGTCGAGCCCCATCGAGTCGTACTCCTGGAACTTTGGCGACGGTCAAGCGGCAACGACCGTTGTGCCTACCACTTCACACGTCTACTCGTCGCCGGGGACCTACACCGCATCGGTCACGGAGACAGACACCGCAGGGGCCTCGACCACGCAGGTCTTCACGGGACAGACGGTGAGCCTGAACGGAAGCTCTGCCGCAGTCGCCTCGAACACGTTCACGATCGTCTCGTGCAATGCGGGTGTCACCTGTAGCGCGGCGGTGTCGAGCCCTGACCAATCGGTCTCGGTTACCGGCACTTCGACGTCCACGACGACCCTCAGCCTCACCGACGTGGTCGCGACCGAGAGCTGTGGCACGACCTTCAGCTATCCGTCCACCGTGTCGACACTCACCGAATCGAACTTCACCTCCAGCGAGGGTCTCGCCGTTACGGTTACCCAAAAGAACGAGGCGACTGCCAAGGGTGTGAAGATCTGTTACCAACCCCTCACCGGCTCTCAGGCGCCCTTCCTCTTGAAGAAGTGCAAAAAGAGCCATCCGACCCCGCCCTGTTACAAGTCGATAACCGAGTCTGGCGGCTCGGTCATAGCTTCGTTCGACGTGCCCGCCGGCGATCCACGCTTCTGGGTTGGAGCGTCCCAGCTGGGTCTCACGAAATTCTCGCCCACCTCCGGAGCACCAGGCTCAACGGTCACGATAAGCGGCAAGTCCCTGGGAGCGGTCACAGGGGTGACGTTCGGTGGCACTGAGGTGGCCGCGACGAATCTGAAGATAGCGGCGAACGGTAAGTCGCTGACCGTGACCGTGCCGGATGGAGCTTTGTCCGGGGCGATCCGAGTAACCGGCGATGGGGGGAGCTTCCCTTCGACGGTGTCTTTCACGGTCACCTGAAGCCTCGGTGACACCGGCCACATCGGCCAAAAGTCCAGGCGACTGACTATCCGGGTAAAACGCCCGCTGCGTTCCAAGATGCGTGACACGTTCCAAATTGCGTTACCCTCCGCGATGATTCTCGGCAGCCTCCTCCGTCAAAACTCCCGAACGAGGAATCCCTGATTCGCGAGTACCTCACGAAGGGACCAAATCACCGGCCTTGGAGGTGAAGTCAGATGGTCAGCATGCCGCAGGTCGTCTCGATGGACGAATGGCAGAGAGAGCGTGCGGCCCTACTCGTGGCGGAAAAGGAAGTGACTCGCCGCCTTGATGCAATGGCCGCTCAACGACGCCGCCTTCCGATGGTTCGCTTCGACAACGAGAAGTACCTCTTTGAAACCACCGATGGGCCAAAGCGATTGTCGGACTTCTTCGAAGAGCGCCAACAGTTGGCCGTCTACCAGTTCATGGACAACGGCCCAGACGCCTTCTGTCCGGGCTGCACCCACTTCACCGACAACGTGACCGACCTCGTGACCCTGAACGAGGGCGGCGTCAGCTGGCGGACGGTGTCCAATATGCCGCTCGGTCAGATGGAGACCTACTGGGCGAGCCGGAGCTGGACAGTCCCGTTCGCATCGTCGCGAGGGACCTCGTTCGCCATTGACTGTGGAGCCGACGCCGGTTTCATGCTCAATATTTTTTTCAAATACGGCCAAGACGTGTATCGCACCTATGCCACAACTGCTCGCGGCGTAGACAGGTTGCTGTTCGTCAACAACATTCTCGATCTATCCCCCTACGGTCGTCAGGAAGATTGGGAGGACTCCCCCGCTGGCTGGCCTCAGCACCCTACATACGGATGAGACCTGAGTACGGATGAGTCCCACGTACGGATC
>Ga0187783_10001518_pt1 | contig 17167 bp, 13 predicted proteins | sample 1015_SJ02_MP02_2_FD_132471 | JGI IMG/M metagenome (GOLD analysis project Ga0187783, IMG submission 132471) | Tropical peat soil microbial communities from peatlands in Department of Meta, Colombia - 1015_SJ02_MP02_20_MG | ecosystem: Environmental > Terrestrial > Soil > Wetlands > Peat | place... | reverse complement strand
GCTTCTGCCGGTCTGCCAGGAGCTGGCCGGTCACGGTGTCCACCGGCGCGGCCTTCACTCCGGTGCCGCCGATGTCGATGCCCAGCACGTGAGCCATGCATGCCTCCGTCATGTCTGCGGCACTGGCAGGTGCCATCGGGTACTGCAGGGACAGGGTAGGTGAGTGACCTACCTCACAACTCGCACGGCTATTCTGTCGCGTTCTGTTCACCGTTCCGTCGGCGCGGCACGATTAACTGCAGACACTCAGACAGCGGAGGGAGCTGACCTAGATGGACAGGGTGGTGGTCGTCGGCGGCGGGGTAGTCGGCACCATGCACGCAGTGCAGGCACGCCAGCGCGGGATGGACGTGATCCACCTCGAGCGGGAACGCGCCGCACGCGGCGCCAGCGTCCGCAACTTCGGGCTGATCTGGGTCAGCGGCCGGGCCTCCGGCCCCGAATTGCGTCTTGCCCAGCGCGCCCGCACGCTCTGGGAGGAGCTGGCCGAGCTGGTTCCGGCCGCCGGGTTCCGCCCGGATGGCTCCCTGACAGTCGCCTTGCAGGACAGCGAGCTGGCGCTGCTCAAGGAGGCTGCCGCACTGCCCGATGCCGCCGAGCGCGGGTTCGAGCTGCTGGACGCGGCAACGGCGCGCGAGGCCAACCCGGCTCTTGCCGGATCATTTGCCGGGGCCCTGTTCTGCCGCCGGGATGCGATCGTGGAGCCGAGGCTAGTGCCGCAGGCCTTCCGCGACTACCTGACCGCTGCCGGCAGCGGCCAGGGCGCGCGGTATACCTGGCTGCCCGGCCGCGAGGCGACGGAACTGGCCCCGCACGCGGTCAGGGACCACACCGGCCAGTGGCATCGCGGCGATCTCGTGGTGCTGTGCACGGGCGCCGCACATACCGGCATTGCCGGCGGGCACCTGGCCGGCTTCCAGGTGCCGCCGGTACGCAGGGTGCGGCTGCAGATGCTGCAGACCGCGCCGTTCGGCGGCACGCTCACGACCGCGGTGGCCGACGGTGACTCACTGCGCTACTACCCGGCGTTCGACCTGCCTGGCCGCGCCCAGCTGCCGCCGCAGGCGCCGGTGGCCGCGGCCAGTGCCGCGCAGCTGCTGCTGGTGCAGCGGCTGGACGGCAGCCTGACGATCGGGGACACGCACGAGTACGACGAGCCGTTCGCCTTCGACGTGGACGAGGCGCCCTACGATCACCTGCGCCGCCGAGCCGAGCAGCTACTCGGGACGGCGCTGCCGCCAACCAGGCGCCGCTGGGCGGGTGTGTACAGCCAGGTGACAACGAGCGAGCTCTACTATCGGTCGCAGGTCGCCCCTGGCGTGATTCTCGTGACCGGCCCGGGCGGCCGGGGCATGACTTGCTCTCCGGCAATCGCCGAGGAGACTTTCGCGTGACGGCCCGGAGGGAGCAGCCGTGAGTCAAGCAAGCACGCCAGTGCCGCACATTACGGTCGCCTGCCTGGACATGGCGGGGACCACGGTCGCCGACGACGGAAGCGTCCTTGCGGCCTTTGAGGCGGCCATGACGCAGGCGGGGATCGTGCCGGGCGGGCCTGGTTACGCCGAAGCCGACGAGATCGTCCGCACCACCATGGGCCAGTCGAAGATCGAGGTCTTCCGGCGGATCCTGGGCGACGAGGATCGGGCCCGGCAGGCCAACCGTGCCTTCGAGGACAGCTACGCGGAGGCCGTCAGGGCCGGCCTGGTCAGCGCGCTGCCTGGGGCGGCGGAGACCATCGCCGCGCTGCGGGCCGCCGGGGTAAAGGTATGCCTGGCCACCGGGTTTGCGCCGGTCACCAGGGACGCGCTGCTCGATGTGCTTGGCTGGCGGCCGCTCATCGACCTGGCGCTGTCTCCGGCCGATGCGGGCCGCGGCAGACCATGGCCCGACCTGCCGCTCACGGCCCTGCTGCGCCTGGGCGGCGGTGCCGTCAGCGAGCTCCTCGTGGCCGGGGACACGCCTAGTGACATCGAGTCGGGCCTGCGGGCGGGTGCTGGCCTGGTAGCCGGGGTAACGACGGGAGCATCGGATCAGGACGACCTCGCCAGAGCGGGAGCTCCCTATGTGCTGGACTCGGTCACCGGGCTGATCGAGCTGCTCGGCATTGGTGCGGTGGCGCCGGGCTAGCGACATCCCGTGGGCGTGCCCAGCGCGTTAGTCTATCTTTTCTATCGGGTAACTCTGTAGTCGCGCCGGCCCGCCGGGATCCAGAGCGCGGCCAGCGGCCGGGGGCCTAGCTGCTTGCGACGGGTGGCAGCGCGGTTACGTGAATGGACAGCGAACTTGGAGCATCCTGCTGGAGCCGCGGACGTGCGCGACGACGCCTGTCCTGACGCGACCGTCGCCAGCGTCGGCCCGGCACCCGGCCGGCCGGCGAGCTCGGCAGCAGCGACGCAGACTGATCCCGGGCCGGCGGGATGGTCAGCTGATCCAGCGGGCTGGCTGCTGAGACTGCTCACTGCGCTGCCCATGCTGCTGGCCATGGCGTGGCTGCTGGCCGGCCTGCCACTGCTGCTGCTCCGGGAGTTCAAGCCGGCGCCAATGCTGATCGTGGCGCTGCCGCTCGCGGCGGCGCTGGTGACGCTGACGGCGCGCTGGCTCGCGGTCCGGCCAGCGGCGTTGCCGGGCGCGGACCGCGCGCGGACGCCCTGGTGGCCTGTGATCGCACTTACTGTCGTGGCCGTCGGCTTCGGCGTCGATCAGGCGGTCTACCACTCGCAGCAGATCATCGTGCAGCGCGACCCGGCGTCCTACATCCAGTTCGGCTACTGGATCGCCCGGCACGGGTCGCTGCCGATTCCGCAGGACGCCGCTGCCTTCGGCGGAGGCCACCACGCGCTGTCGTTCTACAGCGCAGCCTTCTACCCGGTCGGGCACGCCATCGTGCCGCAGTTCATGGCGGGCCTGCCAATTACGCTTGCCGCGGCGCTGTGGGCAGGCGGAATCAGCGCGGCAGTCATGACCGGAGCAGTGCTCGGAGCGTGCGGGGTGCTGACGCTCGGCGGCCTCGTGGCGCGCCTCGTCGGTCCGCGCTGGGCCCCGCTTGCCGCACTGGTCCTGGCCCTGTCGCTACCCGAGCAGTTCACCTCTAGGTCGACGTACAGCGAGCCGCTTGCTCAGATACTCTTCCTCGGCGGCCTCTGCCTGATCGCCGAGTCGCTGCGGCCGGAGGGGATTGGCTCGCGCGGCCTCGCGGCACTGGGCGGGCTGGCCCTCGGCCTGACCGTGCTGGTTCGCATTGACGGGATCAGCGACCTCCTGCCGCTGATCCCGTACTGCGGCCTGCTCCTGCTCGGACGGCGTCGCCAGGCGCCCGTGCTGATCGGCGGCCTCGTCGTTGGCGGCGGCCTCGGGCTCGTCGACGGTGCGGTGCTCAGCAGGCCGTACCTGAGCACCATCAAGGGCTCGCTGCTGCCGCTGATCTTCATCGCGGCCCTGCTGTCCGCACTGACCGCGGCGTTCCTGCTCGCCCGCTGGCGGCGAGGCCTGCCCGGGATAGGCGGTAGCTGGCTGCCAAACGCCGCGGCGGCGACCGCGCTCGCGGTGATCGCGGGACTGGCCATCCGCCCGTACGTGCAGACGGTGCGCGGCAACCTGACGGCCGAGGACAGGAAAGTGATCGCCAGCTTCCAGCGTCTCGATCACCTGCCGGTGGATCCGACGCGGCTGTACTACGAGATCAGCCTGCACTGGGTCTTCTGGTACCTCGGGGTTCCAGTGGTGCTGCTTGCCACGCTCGGGGCCGCGGCGCTTGCGCGCAGGTGCGTGCGGGGCAGGGAGCCGACCTGGACGCTGCCGCTGATGTGCTTCGGCTGGATCATCGTGGCCACCCTGCTGCGGCCGGCGGTGCTGCCGGACCAGCCGTGGGCCAGCCGCAGGCTGGTGCCCGGCGTGCTACCCGGTTTCATCGTGCTGGCCGTCTGGGCGGTGTGGTGGCTCGCGGGCTGGCTGCGTCGGCACGGCATCGGCGCGCCAGTGCGCGTCGTCGTGGTGGCGCTGCTGGCGATGGTGCTGCTCGTGCCCGCCGCCAAGACGTCGTTCGGGCTGAAGCTCGAAGACGGCGCAGCCGGGATCCGGATCGCCGCGGTCGGCCTGGCGGACAAGACCACGTTCCGGGGCGAGATCGCGGCAGTGGACGGCATGTGCTCGGCGATACCCGGCGACGCCTCGGTGGTCATCCTGTCCCGCAGCCTTGGCAACCAGATGGCCGAGGTCGTGCGCGGCATGTGCGGTCTGCCGGCCGCGACGGTGGCAGGCCCGCGGCTGCGCCACCTGCGCGCTGTCATCGACGGGATCCGCCGGGCTGGGCGCGCGCCGGTACTGCTGGCGACCAGCCGCTCGGATCTGTCCCGCTACGGCGGCACGATCCGGTGCATCCTGCTGCTGCGGACGCGCATCGACGAGCATGCCCTCACTGAGGCGCCGCTCGGTACCCTCGAGTACCGGTTCGTCGTCTGGATGTCGCGGCTGCGCGCGGACCGAGCCGTCAGGCGTGCGGCAGTCGGGCCTGCGCCGGGCCCCGCGGCCACTGCACGGTGAGGATGACGTTCCTGTCCGGTGCGCTGCCTGCGCCCGCCCCGCCGTCGGGCGTGATCAGTTCGCGCACCTGCCAGTCGTTGGCGGCCAGTTCCCTGGACAGGGCCGCCAGGTCGGCCGGCTCCGCGCTGCCCTGGTAGTCCGCGGCCGCTGCCGAGTCGATGACCGTGCAGCCGATGGCTAGCCCGTCCGGCGTGCCCAGCAACTCGATCAGCCTGGCCTGCTGCGGCCAGTCGATGTGCGAGGCCGTGGTGATCTGCCAGAATCCGCTCTGCCCGTCGGTGACCGGCGTCACCGAGTGCACGTGGGTGTGGCCGTTGATCCAGGCCACGACGTTGGGGAAGCCGAGCGGCACGGCGCGCAGCTCTTCAGCCAGGATCCGCCGGTCCGCCCCCGGCGGCCGGGTGTCGTTGACGAGGGTCTCCAGCGGATGGTGGCTGAACAGCACAGCCGGGCTCGTAGCACTTCCGGCGAGCTGCGCTTGCAGCCACTGCAGCTGCCGGGCATCGAGCGAGCCCTGCCAGCCCCCGTGCTCGTTGACAGTGTCCAGCACGATGCACCGGATCGGCCCGTGGTCGAAGGCGTAGTAGGCAGTTCCCTCGGCCAGGTTCTGCTTGGAGAAGCCGTGCCCGTGCGGCGTGCCTGCGGAGCGGAAGTGCTCGCGCACGTGCTCCGCCCGGGTCACGACGGCGCGGCCGGGATCGGGGGTCACGCTGAGCTGCGCGCTTGCCGCAAGTGTGGCCAGCGCCGCGCCATCCGCGCTCTCGAAGCGCTGCACTACCTCGGCGGCATCCAGGTCACCGGGCGGCGTCACGAACTTCACGCTGCCGACCGGGAACTCCGCCAGCCAGCCCTCGGGCACGACAGTTCCCTGCAGCATGAGGTCATGGTTGCCGTGCACCGCATACCACGGCAGGCCAACTCCGCGTGCCAGGAACGGCAGCCGGGCAGCGGCCAGCACGCCCGGCACCTCGGGGAACCCGTACACCGACCGCGGCACATCCTGCGGCCCGCCGTCTGGATGCCAGTACCGGTCGTCCTCGACCTGCGGGCTGCTCACGCCCTCGTACTGCTGCAGGTTCCCCGAGTCCGGCACGACCTGGCCGCCGTCCATCAGCGTCATGTAGCTGCGCAGCTCGTTGAGCTGGCAGTTGTCGGTGGCGTCTCCGGTCACGACGGCGAAGTCGATCGGGGCACCGCAGAGCGGGGCGGCTGCGGTCGCGCGGACGGCGCGCACCATGGCATCGGCCACCTGGAACGTGAACAGCTCCTGCGCTCGGTAGGTGCCGACGATTCCCACCGCATCGCGCACCGGCGAATCAGGATCGGAGTAGCGATCGAGCAGTTCCGCACGGCCCGGTGACTGATGGTCCATGACGTGCGTGTCCGACAGGTGCGCCAGCACCAGCAGCGGTGCCGCCGACCGCAGCCAGCCGGGCCGCAGCGACGTCCCGCCGAGATCATCGCGGACGACGTGCTGCTCCCCGGCCGCTGCCGTCAGCGGCCGGTACCCGCCATCACGCGGCTCGCCGGGCAGCAGCCGCTGCCTGGCGGTACTGGTCGGCTCCCGGGCGACCCGGTGCTGGCCGGCACGGCCCTTGCCCGGCGCCGCACTCACCTGCGCGGCGCCACGAGCACCGGCTCGCCAGCGGGAACCCCGATCTGCACCGAGCTGCCTGGCACCAGGCTCGCGGCGGCTGTGCTCGTCTTGTCCACCTTCACCGCCACGTCGCCCGAGAGCAGGACGCTGACCCTGGTCAGCGAGCCGAGGAAGGTCCGGTCGGTGACGATGCCGTTCCCGCCCTCGACAGCCTCAATCGTGAGGCCCTCGGGCCGGACGAGCACGTCCACCTCATCGGTCAGGCCGCTGGGTCGCTCCCCGTGCACCGGCACCACCGAGCCGAGCACGCTGACCCCGTCCTGACCGTCATAGTGGCCGGGAATGCGGTTCATGGTGCCGACGAACTCAGCGACGAACGCCGTGGCCGGGCGCGCGTACAGCTCACTGGGCGCCGCCACCTGCTCCAGCCTGCCGTCCTTCATGACGCCCACCCGGTCGGCCATGGACAGCGCCTCCTCCTGGTCGTGAGTGACGAACAGGGTGGTGGTTCCGAGACGCTGCTGCAGGGTGCGGATCTGCTCGCGCAGCTGGAGCCTGACCTTGGCATCCAGAGCCGACAGCGGCTCATCGAGCAGCAGCACCCGCGGTTCTATGGCCAGAGCGCGGGCAAGCGCGACGCGCTGCTGCTGGCCCCCGGACAGCTGATGCGGATACTGCCTGGCCTGAGCCGAGAGCCCGACCATCTCCAGCAGCTCGCCCGCCCGCTTGGCCCGAGCGGCCGAGCGCTGCTTACGCATCCGCAGGCCGAAGCCCACATTGTCGATCGCGGTCATGTTCGGGAACAGGCTGTAGCTCTGGAACACCATGCCCATGTCCCGCCTGGCGGCGGGCACCGGCGACATGTCCTTCCCATCCACGGTGACCGAGCCGGAGTCCGCGAAGTCGAAGCCAGCCACGATCCGCAGCGCCGTGGTCTTGCCGCAGCCTGACGGTCCGAGCAGCGCGACGAGTTCGCCGGGCGCGATGTCGAGGGTCAGGCCGTCGAGCGCGCGCACGCTGCCGAACGAGCGGCTGATAGCCTGCAGGGCCACCGGCGCACCCGCACCGCCTCCTGGCTGGCCGCGGACTCCGGCTGAGGTGCCTGCCGCAGTGTTTGTGGTCATTCTGGCTCTCCCATGGTCTGGCCGTAGTCCTGGCGAACGACTGTAAAGAGGGCTACCTCGCCGCCGCCGCGCTTGCGCGAGCTCCAGCTGCCGGCGGTCACGATCACCATGAGCAGGAGCCAGGTGACAAAGAGCGCCAGTAGCGAAGCAGCCTCAGAGACGGGGCCGGCGTTCTGCTCGAACTGCACGATCCACACCGGGAACGTCACGTACTCGTCCAGACTCGCCATCGTGAACTCACCGAGCACAAGGGCAACCGTCAGGACAGTCGCCGACAGTATCGCGGTGCGGATATTCGGCAGCACCACCCGCCAGAGCGTGGTGGGCCAGCCCGCGCCGAGCGAGTTGGACGCTTCGACCATGGTGTTGAGGTCGAAGGCACGCAGGCCGGCGTCGAGCGAACGATAGGCGAACGGCATCGCCAGCACGACGTACAGGAGTGCCAGCAGGTACGGCGTGCCGAGCAGTACGCCCGGCGCCACCTTCAGCACGCCCACGATGAGCACGATCGGCGGGATCACGATCGGCAGGATCGTGACCGCCTCCATGATCCGCCGGACCCGCGGCAGCCGCAGGTGCACGTAGACGACGGTCGGCACCATGAGGGCCAGCGTGAGGACGGTGGCGACAAGGGCGAGCCGCAGCGACAGGCCGAACGCGGAGCCGAAGCCCTGGTAGCCGACGACCTGGCCGAACGCCTTGAGCCCGGCAAAACGCAGCCCGGCCCACAGCGGGATGAGGAAGTAGGCGGCCGCGACCAGCAGGATGGCCCATCGCCAGACCGGGAAGCTGCGCCTGCGCCGCGGCGGCGCGGCTGGCGCGGGCTGGGCGGCCCGATCAACGCTCGCTACCGCAGCCATCGCGCCGCCCTCCGCTGCAGAAATACGTAGCCGATCATCACCACGGCGATGATCACCACCATGAAAAGTCCGAGCGCGTATCCGACGTTCTGCTGCCCGGCCACGACGTTGCCGTTCTCCAGCGCCCCGATCTGGATCGAGGTGATGGCGAGGGTGCCGCCGGTGAGCGCTTCCGCGGTCGCGTAGGCGGAGAAGGCGCTGCCGAACAGCAGCAGCATGCAGCCGAGGACCGCGGGGAACAGCACCGGGCCGCCGATGTACCGCCAGTAGTGCCAGGTCCGCGCGCCCATGTTCTCCGCCGCCTCCCGCCAGGCGGGCCGCAGGCCCTCCAGTGCCGGCAGGATGACCAGGACCATCAGCGGGATCTGGAAGTACATGTAGACGAAGAAGACGCCGAACGGGGTGAACAGCGAGAAGCCGTGACCCCAGATGTCGATGCCGGACAGGCTCTTGATCCACCCGGTGACGACGCCGCTGGTGCTGAGCGCGGCGATGAACAGCAGCGCGAGCGGAACGCCGCCGAAGTTAGCGAAGACGCCCGATGCGGTGATCACTATCTGGCGCAGCAGCTTGCCGCGCTTGGCCGTGTGGATCGCGTACGCGATCAGCAGTCCGAAGATCCCTGGCACGATCGCCGAGGCAATGGCGAGCAGGATCCCGTTGCGCAGCCCGGGCAGATAGGAGCCGCTGAGGGCGGCCTTGATGCTGCTCAGCCCGAACGCGCCGGTCGTGGAGTTCTGGAAGGATGCGATCGCGATCCCGATCATGGGCACGATGAGGCCGAGGCCGATGTACACGGTGAATGGCACGATGCCCAGCCAGCGGATGACCCCGCGTACCAGCAGGGTAATCCGGCCCGGCCGGGCCCCGGAGGCGAGAACCTCCGGGGCCGCGACCTGAATTGCGCTGTCCGCCATTGGCTAGCCGACGTCCTTTGGCCAGTTGGCGGTCACGACGGCTTCCGCCGCCGCCTGCTGCGCCTGCGTCGGGAACGTGAGGGCTCCGGACGGGGCGGGGGGCAGGGCCGCGTAGGCGGCCTTGTTCACGGTGCCGTCGGCCACCAGGGTCGGCAGCTCGATCGGGCGCGCGAAGCCCTCGAGCCAGAGGTTCTGGCCCTCGGTGGAGTAGAGGAACTCCTCCCAGAGCCGGGCGGCAGCCGGGTCCGGGGCCGTCGCGCTGATCGCCTGGTCGTAGTACGCAGCGTAGGACGAGTCCGACGGGATCACGATCTTGAAGCCCTTGACGACGGGGGAGACCTCGGAAGCCAGCAGGTAATCCCACCAGATGAGGATCGGCGTGGTGCCGTTCTCGACCGTACTCGGGCCGCCGATGGCAGCCGGGACGAAGTTGCCGATCGACTTCAGGTGCGCGAAGTAGTTGATGCCCGGCTGGATGTTGCTGAACGAGCCGCCATTGGCGAGCGCGGCAGCATAGACGGCGGCAAACGCCGCGCCGGCCGTGGTCGGGCTGTTGTTCAGCCCGATCATGTTCTTGTAGGCGGGGTTCGTCAGGCTGGCGAACGAGGTCGGCGCGATCTTGACCTTTGACGGGTCGTAGCCGATGGCCACGTAGCCGCCGTAGTCGGCGTACCAGTCTCCGTTGGGGTCCTTGGCGTTGGCCGGGATGTCGCTCCAGGTCTGCACCTCGTACGGGGCCCACAGGTGATCGGTGGCACCCTCGACCGCGAACGGAGTACCCACGTCGACAACGTCCGGCGCGCGGCTCTGGCCCTTAAGCGTCTCCACCGCCGTGATCTCCTGGCCGCTGGAGCCCTCGGGGTTAGCGTCGGTGATGTGGATGTGGTACTTCTTGCTGAAGTCGCTCATGATCGCGCCGTAGTTGGCCCAGTTCGACGGCAGCGTGATGACGTTGAGCTGGCCTTCCTTCTCGGCGGCCTTCACGAGGTTCGCGAAGTCCGTGGGGCCGGTGGCGGTCAGGGTAGTGACCTTGGCCCAGTTCACCGAGCTGGAACTGCTGCTCGATGATGAGCTGCCGCATCCGGCCGCGAGCACGGCTGTGCCCGTGGCCAGAATGGCAATAATTGCCTTGCTTTTCTGCACTTTTACCTCTCCGACCTGTCGGAACGCGGGGGTCAGGACGCGAGCATCGTTGCGAGGAAAAGTAAACGGTTGGCGCCCTCTCGGTAATAATTTGCCCGACGATCGGTGAACTGTAAATGACTAGATAGGGCGAGGGCGCCGCGGTCACGGGCCGGTTAATGGCTGGTCACGGCTAAGAGCTTTATTGATGCTAATTCCACCAGTTTGTAACCGGCAAGAGTGCCGCCGTTCACACTGGAACCACTGGTAGGAAGGCCGCGACGGGCTAGGTGAGGTTGCTCACAGCCGCCACGTAAACGCCCGCAACGCGGCCACGGCGGCGTCGCTGCCGTCCAGTTCCACCCCGGCTGCGCCGGTGCGACCCATGGTCCACATCGTCAGCTCGGCTGCGGTACCGGTCACGGTGACCACAGGCGTGCGGGCGCGCACGGTGACGCGGACCTTATCGCCGGCCGGGCCGGCGTCGCCGCGGGCAAGCTCGACGCCCACCGGCGCATGGCGGAGGATTAGCCTGGCCATGCCGAGGCGGTGCCAGAGCTGCTCGGACAGGCCGGGATCAAGATCGCGCGGCGCCCAGCCAGGCTGCGCCCGCCGCACGTCCTCGTGGTGCACGAAGAACTCCACGGTGTTAGCGCGCTCGTCGACGCCAGGCAGTCCAAGCGGTGACAGCCTGGGCGGGCCCGTCCTGATGAGCTCGATGAGCCTCGGGAACGGGGTGCGTGCGGCGATCCCAGACTGGACGCTGCGGGTGTACCGGGCGAGCGGACCGCCGAGGACGCCAGCGGCGGCGTCGGGCCGCCGCTCTCTGAGCACGAGGTGCGCAGCCAGGTCGGCTGTCCGCCAGCCCTCGCACAGCGTGGGCCGGTCTCCGCCTAGCTCGGCAAGCAGGTCGCAGAGGGCCAGCCGTTCCTGTCTGGCGTAATTCATGAGCCGATGGTAGGTGAACTGGCCCGCCGGGGCTCGCTGCAGGCCCGGCTGGCGTCGTCAGCCTGGCGGGCCGGCGCTAGCCTTGACGAGCGGCAGGGAGCATTGCCGGCCCGCACCGCGCCGCGGCTGTCGGGCACCAGGAGGTAAAGCGCGCCGCTGCGGGCGCGCGGGGAGGTGTCGTGACCACGAGCGTCAGGCCCACGTCGCTCCGGGGAAGCCTGGCGCGCCGGGGCAGCGCGGCGCTCCGCCCGGCATCAGCACGCCGGGCGCTCGCCATGACGCTGCTGCTGGCCGCGGCCGGTGCCGGGATCGCGTTCCTGGCCACCAGGCAGGGCTGGGCGCAGGTGCGCACCACGCCGCCCAGGCCGCTGCCGGCCAGCGTGCAGAAGGTGACCGGATCGGCCATGGTTCCCTATGCCGACGCGCTCGTGGTGGCCGGCCTGGCCAGCCTGGCCGCCATCCTGGCGACGAGGCGCGTCTGGCGCCGTGTCAGCGGGATCCTGCTGGCGGCGATCGGAGCCGGTCTGGCGGCGTCCGCGTTCGCCGTGTCCAGGGCCGCCGCGCTCGCCGCAGTCGCCGCGACTATCGGGCCCGCCAGCAACCCGGGCGATGGCTCGGTGACCTCCGGCGCCGGCGGCCCGTCCTCGCCGGCCCCTGACCTGGTCAGTGGCTCCTCGCACGTGACGATCGCCGCAGCCCAGTGGCAGGCGCTCGTCGTCATCGGAGCGGTGCTGATGATCGCAGCCGGCGTCCTGGTCGCCTGGAAGCCCGCCAGCCTGGCCGTTATGTCGAGCAAGTACGACGCGCCGACCGGGGACGGCCCGCGATCTGGCCGTTCGCAGGCAGGATCGCTGGACGCGAGCCGCCAGGAAGGCCAGCCAGCCGACTCAGCCTCGATCTGGGAGGCGCTGAGCCGCGGCGACGACCCGACGGCGGGCGGCCGCCGGGCCTCCGGCGCCTAGGGCGCGGGAATGGCCGCGGGACAGGGGCGCGGAACGGGCTCGGCCAAGCCGCCGCTACGCTTTTCAGCCAAGGCAACCCACCCGAGGGGCGGCAGAACTGCGTGAGCGTGCTTGACGACATCCTGGACGGCGTCCGCGCTGACCTAGCCACCCGGCAGGAGCAGGCACCGCTGGAGCGGCTCAAGCAGGCCGCTGCGCAGGCGCCGTCTCCGCGCGATGTAATGGCGGCGTTGAGCGGTAGCGAGATCGCCGTTATCGCGGAGGTCAAGCGGGCTAGCCCGTCCAAGGGCGCGCTCGCCGCGATTGCCGACCCGGCCGCGCTGGCGGCCGACTACGAGGCCGGCGGCGCAAAGGTCATCAGCGTGCTGACCGAGCAGCGACGGTTCGGCGGCAGCCTCGAGGACCTCGCCGCGGTCCGCGACGCCGTCGCGGTGCCGGTGCTCCGCAAGGACTTCATCATCAGCTCGTATCAGCTGTGGGAGGCGCGCGCTTACGGTGCCGACCTCGCGCTGCTGATCGTGGCGGCACTGGAGCAGAACGCGCTGGTCTCGCTCGTGGAGCGGGCGCTGTCCATCGGCCTGGTGCCGCTGGTGGAGGTGCACACGCAGGAGGAGCTTGACCGTGCGCTCGAGGCCGGCGCTACCGTCCTGGGCATCAACGCCAGGAACCTCAAGACGCTCGAGGTGGACCGCGGCGTCTTCGCCCGGCTCGCGCCGGGAGTGCCAAGCGGCGTCATCAAGATCGCCGAGTCCGGCGTGCGCGGCCCGCACGACCTGCTGGCCTACGCTGCCGCCGGAGCCGACGCGGTGCTGGTAGGGGAGAGCCTGGTCACGGGCAAGGATCCGCGCTCTGCCGTTGCCGACCTGGTGACGGCGGGCTCGCACCCGGCGCTGCGGTCGGGCAGGCACAACGACCCGGGCGCACCGGAAGGCGGGCGGCCTGCATGAGCAGTGCCGCCGCGGAGGGCGCCGTCCCGGACTCGGCGGGCCACTTCGGCGCCTTCGGCGGGCGGCTGGCACCCGAGGCGCTGATGTCGGCCCTGGAGGAACTGACCGCTGCCTATCTCGCGGCCAGGGATGATCCGGAGTTCCAGTCCGAGCTGACGGCGCTACTGCGCGGATACGCGGGCAGGCCGACACTGCTCACGCCGGTCCCCAGGTTCGCCGCGCAGGCCGGCGGCTGCCAGGTGTTCCTGAAGCGCGAGGACCTGACGCACACCGGGTCGCACAAGATCAATAACGTGCTCGGCCAGGCGCTGCTGACCAGGCGGCTCGGAAAGACGAGGATCATCGCCGAGACCGGCGCCGGGCAGCATGGGGTCGCCACGGCCACGGCAGCGGCTCTGCTCGGCCTGGACTGCGTCGTCTATATGGGCGAGGAGGACACCAGGCGACAGGCGCTCAACGTGGCCAGGATGCGCATGCTGGGCGCCGAGGTGGTCCCCGTCACGGCCGGCAGCCGGACGCTCAAGGACGCCATGAACGAGGCGTTCCGCAACTGGGTGTCGACCGTGGACTCCACCCATTACTGCATTGGCTCGGTCGGCGGGCCGCATCCGTTCCCGATGATGGTGCGGGATTTCCAGCGGGTAATCGGCCTCGAGGCCAGGGAGCAGGTACTACAGGCCGCCGGACGCCTGCCGGACGCAATACTGGCCTGCGTCGGCGGCGGATCCAATGCCATCGGAGTCTTCCACGCGTTCATCGGTGACTCTGATGTCGCGCTGGTCGGCTGCGAAGCCGGCGGCGAGGGCGTCGAGACCGGGCAGCACGCCGCGACGCTGGTGGCCGGCTCGGAGGGCGTGCTGCACGGGATGCGCACGTTCGTGCTCCAGGACGACGACGGTCAGACACGCCAGACGCATTCCATCTCGGCCGGGCTTGACTACCCCGGCGTCGGGCCCGAGCATGCCTGGCTGCAGGAGACCGGGCGGGCCAGCTACCGGGCGATCACTGATGCCGAAGCGATGCATGCCTTCTCCGTGCTGTGCAGGACCGAGGGCATCATCCCGGCCATCGAGTCGGCGCATGCGCTGGCCGGCGCGCTTCAGGTGGGCCGCGAACTCGGCCAGGACGCCGTTCTGCTGGTCAACCTGTCCGGCCGCGGCGACAAGGACGTGGACATTGCCGCCCGCTGGTTCGGCCATCTCGGCGACGCGCGCGGGCCCGCGAGTAACGGCGCGCCCGGCCAGAACGGCGCGGCCCGGTGAACGCGGTCAGCGGGGTCTTCGAAAAGGCAGCCGCGGAGAACCGCGCGGCACTGGTCGGGTACCTGCCGGCCGGGTTCCCGTCCGTAGCGGGCGCGATCACCGCGGCTGTCGCCATGGCAGAATCCGGCGCGGACATCATCGAGATCGGCCTGCCGTACTCCGACCCGCTGATTGACGGGGCAGTCATCCAGGAGGCGGTGCACCGGGCCCTGGCCGGCGGTATCAGGGTCAGCGACGTGCTGCGCACGGTGGAGGCGGTCGCGGCGGCGGGCGTGCCGGCGCTGGTGATGACCTACTGGAATCCGGTTGATCATTACGGCGTGGACGCGTTCGCCCGCGACCTTGCGGCGGCCGGCGGCAGCGGCCTGATTACCCCCGACCTCACCCCGGAGGAGGCAGGGTCCTGGCCGGAGGCCGCCGCCCAGTACGACCTGGCCAAGGTCTTCCTGGTCGCGCCGAGCTCGTCCAGGAAGCGGCTTGAGCTGATCACCAGCGCGTGCAGCGGGTTTGTCTATGCCGCCTCGCTCATGGGCGTGACTGGCGCCAGGGAATCACTGGACAGCCATGCGGCCGGGCTCGTGAGCCGCACCCGGGAGTGCACGAGCCTCCCGGTGGCCGTCGGGCTTGGCGTCCGCGATGGCGCGCAGGCCGCGCAGATCGCCGGCTTCGCAGACGGAGTGATCGTGGGATCGGCCTTCGTCCAGCGCCTGCTCGACGCGCCGGACCTGGCGGCAGGCGTCCAGTCCGTCAGCGCGCTTGCAGCGGAGCTAGCCAGCGGCGTGCGCCGCTGCTGACTGGCACCGGCTGGCCAAGCCACCGTCCGCCGGACTCTGATCGGGACCTGAGGGCTTCGTTATACTGCTGCTAGCGCCAGGCAGCGAACCGCCTGGCTCGCTCGGCTGGGCCATCGCCGTCCCGCCACGGTGTTTGCAGCACTGGGCCAGCGTCGTCCCGATTTCCCTTTACCGCAATCGCGACAAAGCGGACGAGACGACAGGAGCGCTGATGGCATCTGCCCATCTCCAGCCCCCTGCCGGGCAGCCCGGACCCGGCCTTTACGACAGCAGCTACGAGCACGACGCCTGCGGTGTCGGCTTCATCGCCGACCTGACCGGCAGGTGCCGCCACGAGACAGTCGCAGACGCGCTGACCGTGCTGCGGAACCTGGAACATCGCGGTGCCCAGGGCGCCGACCCGGAGACCGGCGACGGTGCCGGAATCCTCACCCAGATGCCGGACGAGTTCCTGCGCGCGGTCACCGGCTTCCCGCTGCCGCCGGCCGGCAGCTACGCGGCGGGCCTGGCGTTCCTGCCTGCGGAAGCCAGCCTTGAGGTCGTGGCCGCGCAGGTCGAGCAGATCGCCGCGGCCGAGGGCCTTGCCATCCTCGGCTGGCGCGAGGTCCCGCACGACCCCGAGCGGTGCGGCGCCGGGTCCCGCGCGGTGCTGCCGCAGCTAGTCCAGCTGTTCGTCGCGGGGCTGGCGGGCGAGAGCGGGATCGACCTGGACCGGAGGGCGTACTGCCTGCGCAAGCGTGCCGAGCACGACACCGCGGCGTACCTGGCCAGCCTGTCAAGCGCCACCATCGTGTACAAGGGCATGCTCACGGCGCAGCAGCTTGAGCCGTTCTTCCCCGACCTGGCCGACGAGCGCTACCGCTCGGCCATAGCGCTGGTGCACTCCAGGTTCTCTACCAACACCTTCCCGTCGTGGCCGCTGGCCCACCCCTACCGGCTGATCGCGCACAACGGCGAGATCAACACGATCCGCGGCAACCGGAACTGGATGCGCGCCAGGGAGGCACAGCTCGCCTCTGAGGTCTTCGGCACGGACGCCGCCGGGCGCGGCATCGAGCGGCTACTGCCCATCCTGGACGACACCGTCAGCGACTCGGCCAGCTTCGATGAGTGCCTGGAGCTGCTGCACCTGGGCGGCCGCTCCCTGCCGCACGCGATCTTGATGATGATTCCGGAGCCATGGGAGCGGCACAGGGAGATGGACGCCGGCCGGCATGCCTTCTACCGATTCCACGCCTCGCTGATGGAACCGTGGGACGGCCCGGCCCTCATCGCCTTCACCGACGGGACGGTGGTGGGCGCGGTGCTCGACCGCAACGGCCTGCGGCCAGGTCGGTACTGGGTGACCAGCGACGGGCTGGTGGTGCTGGCCAGCGAGGTCGGCGTGCTCGACCTGGACCCGGCGACCGTGGTGCGCAAGGGCAGGCTGCAGCCGGGCCGGATCTTCCTGGCCGACACCAGGGCCGGGCGGATCATCGAGGACGAGGAGGTCAAGGCGCAGCTCGCAGCCGAGCACCCGTACGCGGACTGGCTGCACGCGGGCATGCTGCACCTGAACCGGCTGCCCGAGCGCACCCGCGAACTGCCCGACAGCCAGGTCCTGCTCATCCAGCAGCAGCAGTTCGGCTACACCGAGGAAGAGCTGCGGGTGCTGCTCGCGCCGATGGCCAGGACCGGTGCCGAGCCGCTCGGCTCGATGGGCACCGACACCCCGATCGCGGTGCTGTCGGACCGGCCGCGGCTGGTCTACGACTACTTCACCCAGCTCTTCGCCCAGGTGACCAACCCGCCGCTGGACGCGATCAGGGAGGAACTGGTCACAGCGCTCGGCTCCTCGACCGGCCCGGAGCACAACTTGCTGGAAGCCGGCCCCGCCTCGTGCCGTCAGGTGGTGCTGCCGTTCCCGGCGATCGGGGACAGCGACCTGGCCAAGATCGTGCACATCAACGACGACGGCGACCTGCCGGGCTTTGCCGCGCACGTGGTCGACGGCCGTTACGAGGTGGCGGGCGGCGGCCAGGCGCTGCAGGCCAGGCTGCAGCAGATCAACGCCGAGGTGTCGGCTGCGATCGCAGCCGGGGCCAGGATCATCGTG
>Ga0187783_10001517_pt1 | contig 17168 bp, 14 predicted proteins | sample 1015_SJ02_MP02_2_FD_132471 | JGI IMG/M metagenome (GOLD analysis project Ga0187783, IMG submission 132471) | Tropical peat soil microbial communities from peatlands in Department of Meta, Colombia - 1015_SJ02_MP02_20_MG | ecosystem: Environmental > Terrestrial > Soil > Wetlands > Peat | place... | reverse complement strand
GAACCCGCGGGAACGCCACCCGTAGGCACGAAGGACGGCCTCGCGACTGTGACAGCAATGTACTCACCTGAAGCTCCGCCGCGTACTCAAGTCGTGCTATGTCCAGCACCGCGCCGCCCGGCGCAGTCGGTGAGCCCATGGCGTGCCCGTGCTTCGGTGGCGGCGCTCATCGTCGTCCGCTGACAGTCGGCACTAGACTGCCAAAGTTTAGGACTTCATGTACTAAAACATATAACTAATGCTGGATTTTTACCGATAGTAATCTGGCGAGCCCGCTGCGTGTCACGACCAATTGCGCATCGGATCAGGCAGCTGCCTGGGTCAACTAACGCTAATGCCCGGGTCAGGCGTCGCCAATTGCAGCACCATGGTTCTGCAGCCGAGGCACGCTACAGCCATGCTGGTTATGCCCTCCTGGGCGAGGCAGGGCAGTGCGCCCCGGCTGCATGGGGCCCTGCCCTCTTTGTCCTATGTAGGTAATCTCCGCGCCAGCGCAGGTCAAGCTGGTGTAACTTATTTAGGGCTTCCTGCCCAAAACAGGCATGAGTTAGCCAAGCTTGGACAGAGCGGCCATCCGGGGCAGAGACGAGGTTGATTTTGCGCTGGCGACTGACTCCCGTCTGGTCGCGCAAGCACCGCCGTTTCCGAGGTCGCTCAGCCTGATGAACCGGGGGACTGCGGGATGACGACGCCACCGAGGCCGCCAACTGGGAGACACAGAGCGAGCGGGCCGCCCGATCGAAGCGCGGAACTCCGGCACCGGAATGCCGCTCCCGTCCAGGCCGGTACCCGCCCGCAGAACCGCGGTACCCAGCCGCTGTCGCTCTCCGAAGCGCGAGCTGGCCGGGTACCAACGGCGGTGCAGCCGCCCGCTCTGCCGGGATCTCCGCGAGCGAACTGGCATCCCGACCGCGCACCAGTGGCCAGGCCAGGTGTGGCTATGCGGCCGCCAGGGACGGCGCCTGGCGTGCCGGAGCGACGCGATTCATTGTCGCTGTGGCGCAGGACCAAGCACCTCGTCCTAGTGGCCTTCGCCGCGGCGCTAGCTGTCGGGTTGTTCGCAGTAGCGGTGGGCGCGCACCTTCAGCACACCAGGAATGGCAGCGTGCGGCTGCTGTTTGGCTGGCCTGGCATGCGATACCTCGTCTACGGCGTCTGGCTGGTCCCGCTGTTCGAGCTAGTGCTGCTGACCGTCGGGCATATGCACTACCGGTACCGCTTCAAGATCGCACCAGAGGGGACATTTACCCGGCTGATCTTCCAAATCACCACCACCGGGCGTGAGGCTGAGCGAGTTAACGAGGTCATCGCGCAGGTCCGCGGCTACCACCTGCGGATGAGCTACGAAATCTGGGTCGTCACCGAGCCGGGCCAGAACGACTACTATCCGCAGGCCGATCAGGTGATCACCGTCCCGGCCGACTTCGTTGCCCGTTCGGAACGCAAAGCCCGTGCCCTGGAGTATTCGCGGCGGGTTCGGCTGGCGCGCGGTCTTGACCGCCCGGATATCAAGATCCTCTTCAACGACGATGACGTCGCGCCGACCAAGCGTTACATCGAGCGGGCATTCGCAGCCGACTATGACATCTGCGAGGGAGTGACGGCTCCGCGGGCTGAGTATGCCGTCCGGCCGCTCGGGCATTTCCTCATCAGCCATGCCGACGACATGCGGACGCACGCCTGCCTGGTGTACTGCTCTGTCTTCCAGGGGATACTCGGCCGCCCGCTGCACGTACACGGCGAGGGCCTCACCACAACCGGCGAGGCCGAGGCGATTGTGACCTGGAACTGGCCGGCCTTCGCCTCGGAGGACCTTGTCTTCGGTCAGCGTGCGGTCAGGGCGGGACTCAAGTGGGGCTGGTTCCATGAGTACGTCGAACTGACCTCCCCCTGGAGCATCCGGGACTTCATCACCCAGCGAAGGCGCTGGCTCTGGGGTGACATCCACGGCATCCGCCATCGCGAGGTCCTGTCCCGGTGGGGAGCAGTGATCGTCGCGGCCAAGTATTTGTTCGGCGTTGTTACCTTGGCGTTCTCGGTGACCGGACTCTATATGCGGCTCACCGGCCAGATGCCTGGCGAGTCGCCAATTTACGACGTAGCAAAGCTTTCCATCCTGGCCTGGCTTGTTGTGTTCTTTGCTTGCGGCTGGATCGGGGCAAGCTCGCGGGTGAGCTCGCGCCACAATGACTCCAGGCTGCTCCAGGCCACCACGGCAGTCTTGCTGTTGCCGGTTACCTCGGTGCTGACCGTGGCCGGGGTGTTCGTGCCGTTGCTGCAAGGCAACCCGCGAACTTTTCAGGTCATCAGCAAAACGCGGCGGTCCGGATGACCAGGTCCCGCACCGCCCTGGTGGCCGCAATCGTGGCGACGGCAATTGTCGGCGCTTGCTCTGGTGTCGCGCACGTGGCCGCGCTGCAGCCACCCTCTGCAGCTACCGATGAGGCGGCCGAGCTCGGGTTCACGCTGCAGCCTGCGCCAGTCAGGCAGCTGGGCATCGGCGTTGACTTCTACACCTATCCAGGCCAGAACGTCGTCGCGGGCGCTGAGTCGACGATCGGCTATGTCAAGAGCCTGCACGCGAACTCGATCTCCATCTCCTTCCCGTTCTTCACACACGGCCGCAGCTCGTCCAGGGTCTACGCGACTAGCGAAACCCCCTCTCCTGCCGAGCTCGCGACCGTAGCCAGCATCGCGGAGAGAGCCGGGCTGTATGTGTCGATCCGCCCGCTGCTGGACGAGACCACCCTGGGCGAGTCGCGAACGGTTTGGATGCCCCGGAATGCGGCGGCGTGGTTCGCCAGCTATCAGCGATTCCTGCTGCCCTACGCTCAGATGGCTCAGCTGGCCCTGATTCCGGAGGTCGTCGAAGGCACCGAATTCGATCAGTTCGCAACATCGCCGCGGTGGAACCGTCTCGCCTCAGCGATCCGCCGTGTCTACAAGGGCACGCTTGTCTATGACAACAACTGGGGAACCCGGATAGCTGGAAGCGGCGGCAGCGGCGTCGCCGAAGCTGTCGACACCTATAAGCCCTTGCGAGTGCCTGCCACCGCGACCATTGCACAGCTGACTGCTGGCTGGCGCGCTTACGACGCGACCCTGCCCCGCGGCACAGTCGAGGCAGAAGTGGACATCGCGGCCGTTCGCGGCGCATATGGCAGGCCCTACGACGTCGGGCCCTGGCCCACCAAGCGGCTGGCTCCGGCTGTCCAGGTCGACTGGTTCACCGCTGCCTGTAACGCCATGGCCGACCTCCACCTGGGCGGAATCTATTTCTGGGCCGTGGGGCTTGGCCAGTCGCTGACCACGCCGCCGGGTCTGGCCAACCCTGGCTCGTGGGTCGACAGCCCTGGGGCCGCCGCGATCGCAGCCTGCTTCCAGCGGCTGGTTGCCGCATGACAACGATCGCGCGCCCGGCCGAGACTTCCTACCTGGCAAGGCACTCCAAGACGGCGGCAGAGCCTGAGTCGGCCAGTGTTGCCCGGCAGGTCATCGGGTACCTGCCCGTGGCGATCATCCTTATCGCGCAGGCAGCGCTGTCACTCAAGCTGGCCCGCTATGCCTTTGCGTCGGGCGACGAGGGTCGCTACATCTACGCGGGACATCAGCTCATCTACGAGCTGTGGCATGGCGGCGGCAGCCCGTACTACGAGACGTATTTCTCTGGGGCGCCTGTCATCTACCCGGTGCTGGCGGCGATGGCCGATCACGTCGGCGGCCTGCTCGCAGTCCGCCTGATGAGCCTCGTATTCATGGAGATCGCAACGTGCCTGCTATTCAGCGTCACCCGGCGCTGGTTCGGGTACTGGCCGGGGGTGCTGGCCGCTGGCTTGTTTGCCGGCGTCGGCCTTACCCAGGATCTAGGTGCTTACGCGACCTACGACGCGATGTCCCTGATGCTCATGGCCTTGGCTGCGTATTGCGCGACGCGGACCGGAGACCACGAAGACCGGGCCAATCACTGGCTGCTCGCGGTCCCGCTTGTCCTCCTCGCGGCTAACGCCACGAAGTACATGAGCGTGCTGTTCGATCCGGTCGTGATCGGTCTGGCGGCCCTGCAGGTCGCGCAGAGCGGGTTGCGGCGGGTGGTGGTAAGGCTAGTGGCCTTGACTGCGACCACCGCCGTTCTGCTCAGCGTGGCCGTGTTCGAAGGCGGCGGGGCCTACCTGCAGGGCATCATGTCCTCCACGCTGAACCGGGACGCAAGCTCGGCAGCCTTCGTCCCGGCATCGGCCTCGGCTAGCGCGATTCTGGCGGATACCTGGGACTGGACCGGCGCGATCATCGCGCTCGCCGCGATCGCGGTGCTCGCCTCCGTTCTCTTCCGGCGCGGCCCTGGCCGACCGCAAACGCTGCTGCTCAGCCTTTTGCTGGTAGCGGGCCTGCTGGTCACCGCCGAGGGAATCCACCTGCAGTCGATCGAGTCGATGTATAAGCATGACGACTTCGGGATCTGGTTCACCTGCGCAGCGGCCGGATCCGTCGTGGCCAGGCTCACCTCACGGGCCATCAGGCCGATCATCGTGGTGATCCTGATACTCGCATCAGGCTTTATCTATACCAAGACAACATCGACCACGTATCAGGCGGACGACTCGGCTACTTCGCTCGACGAGTTCGCGTCGCTCAAGCCATACCTCGAGCTGAAGTCAGCGAACTACCTGCTGGGCGGGCTGAGCGATGAGGACTTGGTCTATGTTGACCATCTCTCCATTCCCTGGTACCAGCTCTTCGACGACGTCTACATCAAGTACCCGATCCCTGGTCGAGGGGGCGACTCGCACGGCCGGGCGCAGGGCCTTGCCTGCTTCTCGATGAAGCCGGATTGCATGTACCTCGAAGGCGTGGCCGGTTACCTGGCAGCGATTCATGCGCACTGGTTTGCCGTCATCTCGATGGTCGGAGAGCACTACAGCGCCCAGGACGCTGCGATCGAGAACATCGTCGAGCACACCCGCGGCTACGTCAGGCTGACGCTGCTACCCGGGCCGCCCACCTGGATTTACGCCACCGACTATCCGAGCTATCTGCGGTCGGTGCGGATGAGCCTGAAGGCAACAAACTGATCGCACGCCGCGGCCCTGAGAATGACCATCAGCGGGGCGCGGTCACCGAAACCGGCGACGTTGTCGCAGGCTAGCTGGCGCCCTCGGCGACCCGGCTGTCTGCGCCCGTTCCCGCTGCAGTGACCGGCCGATCGATCGCTGGGTGCCCGCCTGCTCGCTGCAGGCCGGGCGGTACGGGCATAGCCTCCCGCTCGCGACCTTGCGAATGCTTGCGATTCTGCGCGACGACCGCCTCGTGTCCGGCCCTGCGGATGCCAAGGATGCTCAGGAAGAACGTGCCGAGCACGAGCTGGCAGCTGGTCACCAGAGCGGTCGCCGACGGCAACACCAGACGCAGCACTGAATCGTAGGGGAGATGCCCAAACGCCACGCCCCACCAGGCCACTAGCGACGCGACTCCACCAGCGAGCCCGGCCAGTCCGAGCACGGTGCCCACGGCGAGCCCGCGCTCGAGCGTCCACACGCGCAGCAGCCGCTTGACCGCGCCGCTCGGCGGCAGGAATCCTTCGTTGCTTGCGTAGACCGTCGTGAAGATCGCGAATAGAACGGACTGGACTCCGATGATCACCAGCGCCGACGCGCCGGCCAGCGTGTCGACGTCGAGCTGCACCCCGCCGATCCTGAGCGGCCCGGGAATGATGGCGGCGCCGGTGATCAGCCCCAGCGCCAGCAGGACGAGACCCGGGTAGAAAAATAGCCAGCGGGGGGAGAACAGCAGCAGGAACCGCAGATGCCGCCAGCCGTCCCGCCAGCTGCGCAGATGCGGCCGGCGGTTACGTCCGTCGGGGGACAGGGTGGTCGGCACCTCCTCGACGCGCTGCCGGGCCAGCGTGGCTTTGACCACGATCTCGCTGGCAAATTCCATTCCGGTTGACTGCAGGCCAAGCCCGAGCAGGCTGTCCCGCCTGAAGCCGCGCAGGCCGCAGTGGAAGTCGCCGATCTTGCTCCGGAAGAACAGCCGGCCGATGAAGCTGAGCATCGGGTTGCCGAGGTAGCGGTGCAGCTTCGGCATTGCACCGGGCGCGATACCCCCGGTGAACCTGTTACCCATGACGAGTTCCGCGCCGTCCCGCATCCGCTCCAGGAAGGGCATGAGCGCAGTGAGGTCGTAGCTGTCGTCGGCGTCGGCCATGATGACGTACCGGCCGCGCGCGGCCACAATCCCGCCCATGAGCGCGCTGCCGTACCCGCGCTGCGGCACTGTGACCACGCGCGCGCCCGCCGCGGCAGCGAGCGCCGCGCTGCCATCGGTGCTGCCATTGTCGGCGACCACGACCTCGCCATCGACCTCATGTACGAGCAGGAACGACAAGGCCTTCTGGACACAGATGGCGACAGTCTCGGCCTCATCCAGGCAGGGCATGACGATGCTGAGTTCGACGGCCCCGCCGTCCGCGGTTCGATCGGTGCTCTCCGTCATGGCCGAGCTTCAGGCTTCCGCGAAGACAACGGTGGATGGCCAGGATCGCAGCGACGGCTCGCTCGGCCCCCGGTAATTGCCATGACAGCACTATCCGAACTGCTAGAAACGGTCAAATTGCTCCATATCAACGATCCAGTTGATATCCCGGCAAGTCCCCGCCGCTCTGAGCCTTTCAGCAGACTACGTCACCGCACCCAGGTGGCGCCCGATATATGAGAAAGATCATGGAGCGTCATAGCCTGGGCTGAACGTGATGATTCATGACAAAGACTGCTTACGTCTTTGGTCCGGCTCGGCTTGTCACCTTGCAATCTCCGTTATGTATCGGGTAGGTCTCTCCCGGAGGATGGGTACGGAGCTGCGTTGGCGGCCCGGCATGATCGATGATGTCGCAGCAGCGCAGAGCTTGGCGGGAGCGTCACATTGGTCGAGGCTGTGTTGAGGGTCCGGCGCCGTCGTGCCGTCGGCCGCATGGCGGAGGCGGCGATCCGGTATGCGGCTCTGGGCTGGCCGGTGTGCATGGGCGCCTTTCCGCCAGCGGCGCCCCAGCGCGCTGCCAATGGACCGCGAGCTTGCTCCTGTGACCGTGTCGGCTGTCCGTCGCCAGGCGCTCATCCCATCTCGCCCGCCTGGCAGAACGTGGCGACCACCCAGCCTGACCGAATTGCCAGCTGGTGGCACGCGGTGCCGGAGGCCAACGTCATCCTGGCAACCGGCCGGGTGTTCGATGTCCTTGACGTGCCCGCGGCGGTCGGGCTGACGGCGCTGTCAAGGATGGAGCGGTCTGGCCTGGAGCCCGGTCCGGTGGCAGTCACCGGGAACCGGGCTCACTTTTATATCCGGTCCAGAGGAGCGCCTGCCGACGAGAGCGAGTGGTGGAGCTGTCACCTGGATTGCGAGCCCGAGGAGATCGCCGATGTCGCCGGGCTGCGCTGGCACTGCCGCGATAGTTACGTAGTCGCTCCGCCATCCCGGACCGGAAGCGGAGTGCTTACTCGTTGGCTGCGCGATCCGGCCAGCCATCAACTGCCCGACGGCGTTCGCCTGCTCGAGGTGCTGGCCGATGTCTGCGAGGAGGTGACCTGATGCCGGCCGCCAGCCAGCGGGAAAGGTCGGCTGAGCTATTCGCCCGCGCGATCTCGATCATGCCGGGCGGCGTGAATTCGCCGGTTCGCGCCTTCGCCGCTGTAGGCGGCACTCCGGTCTTCATGGCCTCAGGCGGTGGCGCATACCTCACCGATGTCGACGGCAACCGTTATGTAGATCTGGTCTGCTCGTGGGGCCCGGTGATCCTGGGCCACGCTCACCCGGCGGTGGTCGCCGCGGTGCAGTCGGCAGCTAGCCACGGCACCTCGTTCGGCACGGTCACCGCGGCCGAGGCAGAACTTGCGGCCGAGATCGCCGAGCGTGCGCCGGTCGAGCGAGTGCGGCTGGTCAACTCGGGTACCGAAGCGACGATGACAGCGCTCCGGCTAGCCAGGGGCTTCACCGGCAGGCGCCTGGTCGTCAAGTTCGCTGGCTGTTACCACGGTCACGTGGACGCGCTGCTGGTTGCAGCCGGGTCAGGTGTGGCCACTTTCGGCCTGCCCGATTCGCCTGGCGTTACCGGTGCTGCAGCCGCCGACACCGTGGTGCTGCCCTACAACGATGCCGAGGCCGTTCGGCAGGCCTTTGCCACCAACGGTCGTGACATCGCCTGCGTGATTACCGAAGCGTGCCCGGCCAACATGGGTGTCGTGCCGCCGGCGGCAGGCTTCAATGAGTTGCTCGCCGGACTGTGCGCCGAGCACGGCGCGCTCCTCGTCATGGACGAGGTGCTGACCGGCTTCCGGGTCACCAGGGCCGGCTGGTTCGGCCGAGAGGGCGTGGCCGGCGACCTGATGACCTTCGGAAAGGTCATGGGCGGCGGCTTGCCGGCCGCAGCGTTCGGCGGTCGCGCCGAGATCATGGAGAGGCTAGCCCCGGCCGGGCCGGTCTACCAGGCCGGGACGCTATCGGGCAACCCGCTCGCTACCGCGGCTGGGCTGGCCACGTTGCGGGCCTGCAGTGCCGAGGTGTACGGCCGGGTCGATGAGGCGGCAGCGGCAGTGGCGAAGCTAACGGCGGACGCACTGACCGCGGCGGGCGTGCCGTTCCGGCTGCAGGAGGCCGGCAACCTGTTCTCGTTCTTCCTGGGTGTGACCGATCCCGTGCGGGACTTCGGCGCTGCCCGTGCTCAGTCTGCCGCTGCTTACGCCGCCTTCTTCCACGCGATGCTCAATGGCGGCGTTTACCTGCCGCCCTCGCCCTTCGAGGCCTGGTTCGTGTCAGCGGCGCACGACGATCAGGCGCTGAACTGTGTCGCGGATGCGCTTCCCAGCGCAGCCGAGGCTGCGGCCGCTGCGCTCGGCTGACGCGGTCAGCCGACGGCGACGGCGACGATGCCGGCCACGATAGCGACGGCAGCAGCCAGCTTTCGTGGCAGTCCACCCTCGCCGAGCATGCGCCGGCCGAGCAGGACGCCGAACAGCACGCTGACCTCGCGGGCTGGAGCCACAGCACTGACCGGCGAGAAGCTGAGCGCGACCAGCACCAGCACGTAAGCAAGCGGTGCGAGCACGCCTGCACCGATGATCTGCAGCCGGTAGTCGCGCCAGACGAGATGGAGTCTGGGCCGATCGCGCAGCGCTAGCGGGGCGAACACGGCCAGCATCATCGGGAAGCTGGCGTAGCCCTGCAGCAGCGGCGGCGTCCGCAGAGTGCTGACCGCGTACTTGTCCCAGAGCGTGTACGAGGCAATGAAGATGCCGGTGCACAGCGCGAAGGCCACCGGTTTGAGGCTGGCTGGCGCTGGCCGCGACAGGGCGCGCGCTGGGCCCGGCCGGTCCGGCCGGCGAGCACGCGCTGGCAAGCCGATCGCGACGATGCCACCCACGATGCAGCAGATCCCGGCTATGGCTACCGGGCCCGGCCGCTCGCCGAGGATCAGAACGCCCGCCAGCGCCGCAAGCAGGGCACCGGTCCCGCGGCCGATGGGATAGACGACCGAGAGATCACCTAGCTGGTAACCGAACTGCAGGAACAGGAAGTAGCCGCATTGCAGCACGCCTGTCCCGGCCAGGAACAGCCAGTTCATGGGGGTCAGCCGAGGCGGGTCCAGCAGCACCGTGATCGCCACGACTGGCGCCCACAGCAAGGCTGCCGCTGCCCCGAGCAGCCAGACGAAGCTAGCCGCACCTGCCACGGCCGCTTGCTTGCTGAACAAGTTCCAGCTGGCGTGCGCCACGGCGGCGATGAGAATGAGGCCAACTGCAGTAAGGCTCACCGTGCGGCTCCTGCGCATCCGGGCCCTCGCGGGCACAGCTAACAGAGCCCTCGAGGCTTCTATCCCGTGAGGTGTTGGCCTTCCATGCTGTCCGCGCCGCAGCTCATGCTGCGACGGCACCGCATCGGCAGGTTCTTGGCGCCGCTCGGTCCAGGCTGCCCGGCCCAGATTGTGGCTGTCGCGATGCGGGCCAGGCACGGAACCCTAGGCGCAGCCTCATGCTGCGTTCACGGTAGCCGGCCAGCCGCGGCAGCGGCCAGCCCGGCCCGCTCGGGTAGTCTGTGCCCGCTATGAGCACCCCGATGAACAGCAACGAGGCGGCCGACGGTGTCTCAGCGATCGTCCACCTCGTCCGCCACGGCGAGGTCGAGAATCCGGACCGAGTGCTGTACGGCCGCCTGCCCGGCTATCACCTGTCGGGGGCTGGCCAGCTCATGGCCAAGGCAGCGGCGGATTTCCTGGCCGGCCGGGACATCACGGTACTCAGGTCATCACCACTGGAGCGGGCGCTGGAGACTGCCGCGCCAATTGCCGCGGAGCTGAACCTGACCGTCGAGATCGACGACCGGCTGATCGAGCCGTGGAACCATTTCGAGGGCATGCGTTTCGGTGTTGGCGACGGCGCCTTGCGCCGGCCCAGGCACTGGATGCACTTGCGCAACCCGTTCCGGCCGTCCTGGGGTGAGCCGTACCAGGACATCGCAGCCCGGATGCTGGCGGCCGCGACGGATGCGGCCGCCGCGGCCAACGGACACGAGGCTGTCTGCGTCAGCCACCAGCTGCCCATCTGGACACTCCGCCGGTCCGTGGCAGGCCGCAAGCTCTGGCACGATCCGCGTAGGCGCCAGTGTGCGCTGGGCAGCGTTACCAGCTTCGTCTTCGTGGCAGGCCGGATCACGGACGTGCGGTACGCGACGCCATCCGGCCCCGGCCGCTGGCAGGTGGCGGGAGCGTGAGCTGGTACCCGCTGACCTGGCCAGAGAAATCTGGACTGAAAGGCCGGCCCGACGTCATGCTGCCCCTGTTACTCGGGCACAATAGGCCTGGTACTACCGCCTGTAGGAGATCACTCAGTGTCCCGCCAGCCAGTCTCGATGCGGTCCGCGCTTGCTGCCGCCGCCACGGCGCTGGCGCTGCTGGCCATGGCGGGGTGTGATGGCGGCGCCATCGCGGCCGACACGCCGCAGAGCGACGGCCAGAGCTTCGTGAGCGGCAGCTACGCATCGAGCTTCTATCCGGTGGGCCACCGGCCGCAGGCTCCGGCCGTCTCCGGTACAACGCTCACCGGCCAGCAGCTAAGCCTGGCTGCCTATAGCGGCGACGTCGTGGTGCTCAATTTCTGGGGCTCGTGGTGCGCTCCATGCCGAGCCGAAGCGCCAGCTCTCGGCACGCTTGCCCGCCAGCTCCAGTCCAAAGGCGTGCGGTTCGTCGGCGTCGATATCAGGGACGAGCCTGACAGCGCACTGGCATTCATGCAGACGTTCAGGATCGGCTACCCGAGCTTCAATGACCCTGACGATGAGATCGCGCTTTTGTTCCGCAGCACCGTCCCGCCGGCAGCCATCCCGACGACGCTTGTAATCGATCGCAAGGGCAGAATAGCGGCACGCATATTCGGTGAGTCCAGCTACGAGCAGCTGAAGTCGCTCATCGACGAGGTAGCTGGCCTGCGATCATGACCGCCGCCACAGGTGATGCCAAGCGCGGGCCCGCCGAAGACGAGGAGCTCACGAAGGTGACCCAGGGCACGCTCAGCCCGGCCGGGGAGAACGGATCCGAGCTAGCCGAAGCCAACGGGTCCGGCTCGGCCGGGAGGAAATCGCCCGAGCTGGCTGCAGCCAGCCGATCGCCGCTCCCTCCGGCCAGCAGCGGTCCTGTCCGAGGCGGCCGGCTCACCGTCCTCGGCTGGCTGCGCTGGGGCTGGCGCCAGCTGACCTCGATGCGGACGGCGCTGATCCTGTTGTTCCTGCTGGCAGTGGCGAGCGTGCCCGGTTCCGTGCTGCCGCAGGAGGGGATTGACCCAGCTGCGGTCACGCAGTATTACGTCTCGCACCCGGCCCTCGCACCGATCCTGAACCGGCTGTCGCTGTTCAGCGTCTTTGCTGCGCCCTGGTTCGCGGCCATCTACCTGCTGCTGTTCGCCTCGCTCGCGGGATGCGTGCTGCCGCGCACGGTCCGGCTCATCGGCTCCGCCCGGCAGCGCCCGCCGCGCGCACCCCGGAACCTGGCCAGACTGCCCATGAGTGCGAGTTACACCACGGACCTGACGCCGGCCGCCGCGCTCGCGGCGGCGGCTGGCGTACTAGGCCGCCGTCGGTTCCGGCTCGACCAGGGCGATGGCTGGGTTTCGGCGGAGAAAGGGTATCTGCGCGAAGTCGGCAACCTGCTGTTCCATGTCGCGCTGCTCGCGGTGCTCTTCTCGGTCGGTCTGGGTGGCATCTTCGGCTACAAGGCTGACCGGCTGCTGATCGTCGGGCAGGGCTTCGCCAACACGCCGACCGCGCTTGATGTGTTCCGGCCAGGTCGGCTGGTCACCCCCGGCGATCTTCAGCCGTTCTCGATCAACCTGCTGAGCTTCAGCGCGAAGTACGTAACCTCCGGGCCGCAGGTCGACGAGCCGATCAGCTACAACGCGTGGCTGAGCTACCAGTCGCAGCCCGGCGCACAAGTCCAGCACTACCTGCTACGCGTCAACCACCCGCTGGTTGTGGACAACGTAAGCGTGTACCTCATCGGTCATGGCTACGCACCGGTCTTCAAGGTCACCGACGGCACCGGTAAAGTCCGCTGGGAAGGACCGGTGCCGTTCATCCCCGTCGACCAGACCACGCTCACCTCCGAGGGCGTGATCAAGGTGCCAGACGCCGTGCCAGATCAGCTTGGCTTTGCCGGGGTCTTCCTGCCGACGGCTGTCGACGTCGGCGGCACGCTGCAGTCTGCCTTTCCCGCTGCACTGAACCCGCGGGTGAGCCTGGTTGCGTTTGCCGGGAACCTCGGCATGAACTCCGGCCAGGCGCAGTCGGTGTACCAGCTAAACACCAAGGGCATGCGCGAGCTCCCGATCGCGCCGCGCCCGCTCGCGGCTGGCCAGTCGATGCGGCTGCCGGACGGCGCCGGGACCGTGACCTATCTCGGCTACCAACAGTGGATCAGCCTGGCGATCACCTACGACCCTGGCCAGCTGCCCGCCCTGATCTCGGGCTTCGCGGCGCTCGCCGGCCTGATCCTGTCCTTCCTGATCCGGCGCCGCCGCGTGTTCGTCCGGGCGGTTAGTGCCTCCGACGGCAGCACCGAAATCACCGTCGGCGGCTTGGCCAGGTCCGACGCAGCTGGCGGATTCGAAGCCGAGTTCACCGACTTGACCGAGCTGCTCCGGAACGAGCACGTAGGCAGGTCCTGGCAGGCAGCTCGGACAGGGGACGGCACGGCGGATCAGCCGGATGATTTTAATTCGCAGGAACGTGGTCGGCTGGCCGTCCCGGCCGAATCAGCGGTAACTGCCGATGACGCCCCGGCAAGCGGGGACTACCACGAGGCGGCGCTCAGCCGAGAAGGGAAGCGAGGCTCTGATGCCCGTCAACACAAGCCTGGCTGACGCCAGCAACGCGCTGCTGTTCAGCACAGTCATCCTGTACGCCCTCGCCATGCTGTCGTACGCGTGCGACTTCGCCTTCGCCAAGCAGCGCGTGATTGCCGCCGTAACCGTGCCGGAGCTCGTCGCCGCCGGGGCCGGCGGCCCAGCGATCGCAACGCGGGACGCAGCAGGCGATCAGCCGGCCGGGACCGGCGCAGCCGAGACGGGTCGGTGGCCGGCCGGCTTCTGGCTGCGGCTGGCCTTCGGCTTGACCTGCCTTGGCCTGGTCACGCACGTGTTCGCCATCCTCACCAGGGGCCTCGCCGAGCACCGGGTGCCCTGGGGCAACATGTACGAGTTCATCGCCGCGTTCACCTGCATGGCGGTTCTGGTGCTGGTCGCAGCCTCGGTCCGGTACCGCGCCTACTACATGGGACTGTTCGTGCTGCTGCCCGTAGTGCTTGCCCTGGGCATTGACCTGACGCTGATCTACACCCCGGCTGGATCGCTGGTGCCGGCCCTGCAGTCGTACTGGATCGCGATTCACGTGACCGCGATGATCGTGGCTATCGGCCTGTTCGTCTTCGGCGCGGTGGTGACCACGCTGTACCTTCTGGCCGACCGGAGCCAGCGGCGTATCGCCGCGGGCAAGCCGTCCTGGTCAGCCGGAATCCTGCAGCACCTGCCAGCGCCGGCCATCCTGGACCGGTTGTCCTACCGCAGCATCCTGTTCGGCTTCCCGGTCTGGACGTTCGGCGTCATCGCCGGGGCGATCTGGGCTGATCACGCCTGGGGCCGGTACTGGGGCTGGGACCCCAAAGAGACCTGGTCGTTCATTACCTGGGTCGTCTACGCGATGTTCCTGCACGCCAGGGCCACGGCGGGCTGGCGCGGCCGCCGCGCTGGCTACATCCAGCTTGCCGCCTTTGCCTGCCTGATGTTCAACGTGATCGGCGTCAACCTGTGGATCACTGGCCTGCATTCCTACGCCGGGATGAGCTGAGCGTAGCTGGGATTACTCAACAGCCGGGGCGATCTAACTCGCCCTGGCGCTCTTCACGGATCCGGCGGTCAAGTTCCATGAGGAACTCAGGGTCGTCGTCCGGGCCGACAGGCTGTGGCGCTGCCAGGAAGCCGAACTGGCCCATCGGCTCGCCATACCCAGACGCGGCCTGAGCTGCCGGGTGCCGGAACATCGACTCGGCCGGCCCGTAGGCACCGGCCCGGTACGGGTTGGACCTGTGCCGGAATGCCGGGCGGCGCGGTCGGCCGACGATGAGCCAGGCGGCTGCGCCAAAGATCCAGAAGCCACCAGCGATGAGAAGCCAGGTGCCCTTGGTGAAGATGACGAACTCAGAGTCGGGTGTGGTCGTGATGTCCAGCATGCACGGCAGGTCAAATCCGACGGTAAATAGGATAATAAGAGCACAAGCCAGCCACATGGTGGCAGCCTAGCCTCTCATACCGGATGCTCGGTTATGAAACGCAACATCTGCCCATCTAGTCGAAGAGCGCCGCGGCAGTCACCCTGCGTCACATCGCCTTACAATGCGCAAAACTCGCTGAGCGGGCAGAAGAAGCGCAGCGTCACCCCAGGTGAGATTTCTCACCCGAGCCATGCATCCGCATCTGGTCAAGCCAGGCCGCCCGGTGCCCTCGCGGGCCAGCTACCTGTGCCAGTAGACGGCAACGCGGCGTCGCGAGCCTTGGCCAGCCTCGCTGTGCTCGGTCAGATGTCCTGGTCAGCTGTCCAGTTAGGGGCCTTGATCGCCAACCTCAGGGTGGCCGTCCAGAAGTTCGCGCACCTCGGTCTCGCGGAACCGGCGGTGCCCGCCTGGGGTCCGGATGCTGCTGATCCGACCGGATGCAGCCCACCGCGTAACAGTCTTCGGGTCGACTCGGAAGAGCGCGGCTACTTCCCCCGGCGTGAGCAACCGCTCACTGTTGCCGTCCATCGTATTTTCTCCCTGGTCCCTGAGGGTCTGCCCCAAGTGTCGCAGAAACTCGCGAACTTAGCCACAAACTGCAGCTTTATCCCTTGATTCGGAAAATTCAGTCTGAACAGTCAGTCAACGACCGCTGTGCCCAGCTGCCAGGGGTGTAGGCGAGGTGCTGATGGAGCGTCCGAGCACGAGCGTGCAGGGGTCGCTGGTGTGAGGCCGGCCAAGGCCCGAGGGGCGCAGCTGTGCAAGCAGTGCCCCAAGAGAGGCACCACTTGCAACCTGATGCCCATCCGGACTGCCGAGCGGATGGAACGAAAGGCTAGAAACAGGATCAAAAGCCCAGAAATCTGCGGCGTCCTGAGGCGGCACCACGTCGCCGACCTCGGCAACTGGCGCCAGGCGCGGTGCATTAGGCTCGTCTTGTCATGCGCGCGACGTTGTCCTACACCCTGCTCCGGCTGCTCCTGTTCTTCGCGGCCGCGCTAGTGCTGGCGCTGTTCGGCGTGCGCGGCATTACCTTGCTCGTCGTGGCCCTGGTTATCAGCGCGATCATCAGCCTGCCGCTGCTGTCGAAGCTTAGGGACAGGATGTCCACGTCCCTTTCCGGTCGGGTCGACGAGTTCCACACCAAGCTGGACCAGGGCACCAAGGCCGAGGACATCGACTGACCGGTTAGCGCGGCTGCTCGGCTAGCCAGCCGCCCGAGGTCAGCATCCTGAGCACTAGCTGCACTGCCTCGGTCCGGCTCATCGTCGAGGTGTCCAGCACGAGCTCGGCGTCGGTTGGCTCTTCGTATGGGTCGGACACGCCAGTGAACTGGCCAATCAGGCCGGCCCTTGCCTTGGCGTACAGGCCCTTGCGATCACGTGCTTCGCACACCTGCACCGGGGTCGCCACGTAGATAAGAAAGAAATCGCCCGCATCCCTGACCATCTCCCTGACCTGGGCGCGGGCCGTGGCGAACGGAGCTATCGGCGCGCAGATCGCGATTCCGCCATGCTTGGCGATCTCGGCCGCGACGAATCCAATCCTGGCGATGTTGAGGTCACGGTCGCGTCGGGTAAAAGTCAGGCCGGCCGACAGCAGCTGGCGCACCAGGTCGCCGTCAAGCAACGAGACCTGCCGGTCGCTGCGCTCAGCCAGCACGTCGGCCAGATCCCTGGCGACAGTGGACTTGCCGGACCCGGACAGACCAGTCAGGAACAACACCAGGCCGCGCTCGGATCGCGGTCGCCGCACCCGGCGGAGCTCGCGGGCCACAGCCGGCGGGGACACCCAGTGCGGGATATCGCTGCCGGCGTCCAGCAGGTCGCCTAGCTGGTCCGCGGACAGGTCCTCGCGCTCGGTACCCGGCTCGATGAGAGCGTGCGGCCGCCATACCTCGGCCCGCGGATCGTACGCCCAGTCACCCGAGGGAAGTATCGGGATCACGGCGCTGGCCTGCAGGTCAGCGCCTGCAGGCAGGTCCGCTGGATCAGGCGCTGCGCCGTCAGCCATGAGATGGGTCGCGCCATACGCGGCGGCGACACGGGCCCTGACGGCCAGCTCGCGCGCCCGCTCGGCCGGGCCGCCACTCGCGCCGACCCGCGGTGGCAGCGGCACCGGAACGATCAGCGAGCCCGCGGGCAGGCTCGGCCCGGCCGCGAGCACAGCCCGGATCAGTGCCTGCGGCATGCCGACGACGTCGGCGTGGCCGCTGACCAGCGGAAGCACAAGTAGCTGGGCCTTCAGCTGCCCGGACAGGTGCCGAAGCTGGCCGATCTGCCGGCTGCCCAGCGGGCCTCTGGTAGCGAACGCGAGTACCGGCCCGTCGCCGAGCTGCGCCCTGGCGGCGTCCGGCGTCAGCATCAGGCGG